>UOFS01000013.1_pt1 | contig 374506 bp, 360 predicted proteins | sample 1989581 | NCBI WGS metagenome assembly UOFS01 (sample SAMEA4712198, study PRJEB27164) | hydrothermal vent metagenome | biome: marine basaltic hydrothermal vent biome; feature: marine hydrothermal vent; material: mineral | place: Pacific Ocean | collected 2011-06-14/2011-07-23 | depth 1691 m | reverse complement strand
CTCATCAATCACCAGTAAAGAGTCATCCGGTAAATAATCAAAAAATGTTGGCGGAGGATCCCCCGGGTTTCGGCCCGATAAATAACGTGAATAATTTTCGATACCGGAGCAATAACCAAGTTCCATAATCATTTCTATATCATATTGTGTTCGTTCCGATAATCGTTGTGCCTCAACTAACTTATTCGCGTCATAAAGATCTTTAAGCCGAGCTTTAAGCTCGATTTTAATTTTCTCAACGGCTTCAAGTAATGTGCTACGTGGTGTAACGTAATGAGTCTTTGGGTAGATCGTCACCCGAGGCATTTTTTTTATTAGCTCTCCTGTTAATGGATCAAAATATGAAATTGACTCTATTTCATCATCAAATAATTCGATTCTAACAGCATCTTTATCGGAATCTGCTGGGTAAATATCAATGACTTCACCTCGAACTCGAAAAGTGCCACGGCGCAGTTCCATATCATTTCGCGTGTACTGCAAAGCCGTCAATCTCTCGAGAATTTTATGTCGATCGGTTATCTCGCCTTTTACCAAATGCAATAGCATTTTTAAGTACAATTTGGGATCACCCAAACCATATATTGCTGAAACAGATGCAACAATTATAGTATCTTTTCGTTCCAAAAGTGCTTTCGTTGCCGACAAACGCATTTGTTCTATGTGTTCATTAATCGCTGCATCTTTATCAATAAACGTATCAGTAGCCGGAACATAAGCTTCCGGTTGGTAATAGTCATAATACGAAACAAAATATTCAACTGCATTATCCGGAAAAAACTGGCACATTTCACCATACAGCTGTGCAGCTAGGGTTTTGTTTGGCGCCAAAATTAACGTTGGCCTCTGAACGGACTGGATAACATTTGCAATGGTAAAAGTCTTACCCGAACCGGTAACGCCAAGTAAGGTCATTCCAGATTCACCATTTTTTAGCCCATCAACCAATTGTTCGATTGCTTTAGGCTGATCGCCAGCTGCTTGAAATTCTGAATGTATCTTAAAAGGTTTAGAAGTAGAGGATGTCATATCAATCTCTTTTGTTTACCCTCTACTTTTGGATAACAATAATACTCCATTTATACTGTTTAACATCCCAAAAGGGATAAAACAAAACAGGTAAATCGTGATCTTATGTAGATTTTGTTTTTATTCACTAAAATTGCAGAATTATTATATAATAGAATCGATGTCGTGATTAAAACTAATTTCCCGCAAATAGAGCCAGTGCGGATAAGTGTACTAATAACAATAATATTGAAATATGGAGTATTTTCATTGGATTTTGAACTTTCACAACGCGTTCAACGGATAAAATCATCAGCTACGTTAGCGATTACAACACGAGCAAACGAACTTCGAGCAGCTGGTAAAGATGTGATCGGTTTGGGTGCCGGCGAGCCTGATTTTGATACTCCTGAGCATATCAAAAAAGCGGCCATTTCAGCAATAAATGCTGGATTTACTAAATATACTGCTGTTGATGGCACTCCCGATCTAAAACAAGCCATTATTAATAAATTTCAACGAGACAATCAATTACAGTACAATGCTGATCAAATATTAGTTTCTTGTGGTGGTAAGCAAAGCTTTTTCAATTTATGTCAAGCACTGCTTAATAAAGGTGATGAAGTTATTATTCCTTCACCTTACTGGGTTTCTTACCCTGATATGGTACTACTCGCCAATGGTAGCCCTAAATTCATCAACGCTGACATTTCTCAGAATTTTCGGATTACAGCTGAGCAATTAGATGCGGCTATTACACCAAAAACACGTTTATTTGTTATTAATAGCCCTTCAAATCCTACGGGAATGTGTTATTCTCATCAAGAGCTTGCCGAGCTTGCCGCCGTACTAATAAAACACCCTCAAATTATCATCGCAACGGATGATATGTATGAGCATATTCTTTGGCAGAATGAAGTATTCAAAAACATTGTAACGGTAGAACCCAATTTATTTAATAGAACCATAGTATTAAATGGTGTATCTAAAGCATATTCTATGACTGGCTGGAGAATTGGTTATGCCGCGGGCCCTGTTGAATTAATTAAAGCCATGAAAAAAATTCAGTCTCAAAGTACTTCAAACCCAACTTCAATTTCACAAGTTGCCGCACAAGCGGCCTTAACCGGTGATCAATCTTGCATCACGGGCATGCTCTCAGCATTTAAAGAACGTCATGATAAAGTAATACCAATGTTAAATGAAATTGATGGAATATCTTGCTTACCTTCTTCAGGGACTTTTTATACCTTTCCATCCGTTTCTGGCTTAATTAACCGTATAAACGGGGTTAACAATGATGTTGAATTAGCAGAGTATATCCTTAACACTGTCGGTGTTGCTGCTGTTCCAGGTAGTGCATTTGGATTAGCCGGTTACCTCCGGTTGTCCTATGCCACCAGTATGGAAAACCTGACGACAGCAATAAAGCGTATAGCAAGCCTGTAAGAAATTCCCTACAGAAGCATACTAAGAATCCCTACATAAAAAGGCTATCAAAACAGCCTCACTTTGTATAAAGTATGTACTACATGGATGTGGGGGGGTTGACATGGATGTCTCAAATAAATTTACGACTAAATTACATACAAAATACCAAAAACCATTTATTTTTAAAATGACTGGACTGACTTTGGTTGAATTATTGGTCACACTAGCCATCAGTACAGCTGTTTTCAGCTATGCTGTTCCGCAATATCATAGTATTTCAAAATTAAATCAAAGTGCCGTAACAGTTAATAAACTTGTCTCAGATTTAGCTTTTGCACGTAATGAGTCCATTAAAAGAGCACGGGATGTCGTTATTTGTAAAAGCACCAATGGTATTAATTGCGCTATAGCCAAAGGTTGGCAAGGTGGTTGGATAATCTTTGTAGACTCAGAAAATAGGGATAAGCAACGCAGTTCTGGCGAACCGATTTTAAAGGTTCAACAGGTGCTTGGGACTAATTTAAAAGTTATTTTCACGTCATTCAATAGTAAAAACAAAATTGTTTATAGGCCATCTGGTGCTGCGGATTACAGCAATGGGACATTCCGATTTTGTACTAATAACGAGCAGTACCATAAAGATTTAATATTATCCCGAACAGGTCGTACCTATCTAAAAACCAATGCAGGAAAAATCTACGCTAAAAGTGATGTCTGTTAGATTCCTGTTAAATTTGCTAAGTAAGTGAAAAAAAAAATAATTTTGGTTGACCAAAACCATACACATAAGTAGTATATGCGACCTATTCCCCAGTAGCTCAGTTGGTAGAGCAAATGACTGTTAATCATTGGGTCCCTGGTTCGAGCCCGGGCTGGGGAGCCAAATTCTTATTCTTAGCAATATTCGTCTAATAAAAACCTAACTAACTCCTAATTTATTAGCATTCACACTGAAAGAACAAGACTACAGATAATCAAGCTAATAATTATTCGCTTTTACAAAAACGACTCTCAAGATAACGTCTAAAATCTTCAGCTAACTCGCTATGTTGTAAAGCATATTCAACTGTCGCTTCTAAATACCCTAATTTACTACCACAGTCAAAACGCTGTCCATCAAATTGATATGCGTTGACAGGCTCATGTTGCAATAGTTGTTCTATCGCATCTGTTAACTGGATTTCTCCTCCAGCACCTTTTTGGGTTTCGCGTAATAAGTCGAAAATTTTTGGTGTCAAAATATAACGACCAACGACACTCAGGTTGGATGGCGCATCTTCAGGTTTAGGTTTTTCAACTATTCCGTCTAATTGAAATAAATTACTTGATAAAGTGATATCTAAATTGGGCTTTATAACGCCGTATTTTTGAGTATCTTCTTTTGGTACTTCTTCAACAGCTAATACACTATGTTCATATTGCTCATGTATATTAACAAGTTGTTGCATACAGGAGTTATCTCTATTGCTGATTAAATCATCCGCCAAAATTACAGCAAAAGCATCCTTTCCTACGACCGGAGCTGCACATAAAACGGCATGTCCTAATCCAAGCGGTTCAGATTGGCGTATATAAATGCAGGTAACATTTTTAGGAATAATATTATGCACCAGATCTAATAACGCTGTTTTTCCTTTAATTTCTAGTTCGGACTCTAATTCATACGCTTTATCAAAGTGGTCTGGAATCGAACGTTTATTTCGTCCTGTAATAAAAACCATTTGGGTCATACCGGCTGACACGGCTTCTTCTACTGCATATTGAATTAAGGGTTTATCAACAATGGGTAACATTTCTTTTGGATTCGCTTTGGTAGCAGGTAAGAATCGTGTCCCCATTCCGGCGACTGGAAAAACTGCTGTTTTAATTTTTGTCATGATAATATATTTAATTACTTGTTATTGTTATAACTACTTAAAAGAGAAATACTTGTGCCCAAAATAACTTGTGAAAACAGGAACACTAATACCGATGAAGTGTGATATTTCATTTGGATAAAATTCAAACTCAATTTTCGGAAAAAAATATTCTGCAAGTCCAACACTAATAAACCAAACTTGGATAATAGCAATTCCGTTTACAATTGCAAAGTAACTATACTCTTTCAGTGGATGTTTTCCACTTGGCGCAAAAACCAAATACTTTGTTAATAAAAAGGCTACACTCATTCCAATAAGATAGGCGATTACAACCGAGATTCTAAATGAATAAACTGAATTTAACAAAATCCTACTAACAAAATTAACCAGTGCGGCTAAGCTTCCAACCAATATAAATCGTAAAAACTCAGAATTAGTTAATATAGACTTTAGCATTTTAAATAGTTATAGCAATGATGCAATTTCACGTCCTAAAGCCACGCTTTCTGTTATTGAACGATCTTCCGGATAGTAGTGAGAAGTATCAGCAATAAACAAACCTGTTATAACCGACTTTATTGGTGGTAATGTATTTTTAAAACTAGGTTCACATATTGGTTGAGCAAAACTATACCGCGATACCGTAACATCAATAATATCATCATTAGTTAAAGCCTTATTAATTAAAAATAAATATTGCTTAGACTCAGCAATAAACTGTTCATCCGTATTCTTATATTTCAGATTATCTTGAGGCATATAAAATGGTATATAAACAATATGTTCGGGGCTATCCTGTTGCCCAGGGTTCGGATATAAATTACTGTATTCAATTATACCCGGAATTTTAATACCTTCAGAATTTATATTTAACCAAAAATTATTACTTACTTTTTGTTTTAATTTGAAAATTAAGCATACCACACCGATATTATTTAATTTAGAATAACTGTTTAAAACACCCTTAGGTAACTCTGGAATTAACTTTGGTATAAAAGGTAATGGAATTGTTGTTATAACATTATCGTATTTAAGTTTTTGTCCATTGGCAGTTAGACCAGAAACTATATTATTATTGCACTCTACTGATTCAATTTTAGCGTTTAAAAATATTTTCCCACCCTTTCCCTCAATAGCTTTTTGTATAGCTGAAAGTAAAGTGTTTGAACCACCGTTTAAATAGCCCATTTGCTCTTGCATTAAATTTTTACGAGAACGTCCAACGCGTCTAATTCTAGCCCAAATCCAAGAAGCCGATAAATTGGATGTGAAATGGTAAAATTTTAATTCAAACAATTTAGACCACATCGTATTGTAGGTAGCATTGCCCTGCCAACGTTTAATCCATGTCACAGCATCCTCAGAGTCAATTTTATCTCCATTTTTCATTCTACTTGACAAAAACATGTGCAACCCGTAACGAAAACGATTTATTAAACTTAATTTAGGAAATGTAAGCAATGCGATAGGATTTCCCCATTTATATAATTCCCCTTGAAAAAAATACCCCATTAAAGTGTTACGCCATACAAGTTGATTCGTTAAATTTAATTCATCTAACAATTCAAACAATGCAAAATCTTCTTTACAAATAAAATGATAAAATCGTTCAATACTTAAACCATTAAAATCAAAGTGTGCCGACATACCACCAATACGATCATCTGCTTCATAGATGTCAACATCGTATCCATCTTTTAATAACTGATAGGCACAAGCAAGCCCCATAGGACCCGCGCCAATTACTGCTGTTTTTGTCATTGCATAAATTCCAATTAAATTACGGCACTACTTACAGACTTAAAATTCTAACGTGATTTTAGAATAGCGTTTATCACAAAAAGTTTCTTTTATTGCATCATCAAAAGAAGTCGCTGGAGTATTAAAAATTTCCCACCATGGTATTACTTCAAATTCATCTTTAGCCATCAAAGCTTCAAGCTGATCTGTCGTAAACGGAGGGTTCTTTGAGAACAATGCATATATTTTTAGTAAGACCCAAAATAATGAATACGGAATTTTAATGATAAGTGTTTTTAAAGCCCGAACTTTCTTTATCGCACGAATAATATCAATATAATTAACCTGCTCATTACCTGTTATATTATAAACAGTATTATCAGGTTGTATTTTTATACAACTAATTATAATATTGCAAAAATCTTTTACGTATAATGGTTGGCGCATATACTTCCCATGACCGGGTATTGGAAATATCGGGGTACGTTTCATAAATCGAGACAACCACCCTAAATGCTTGCGATCAAACCAGCCAAACATTAAAGTCGGTCTTAATATGCAATGATTCACACCTGAGGCTGCTACCATATCTTCTTGATCTTTTTTAGTCTTGGTATAGTCATCATCAGCAACAGATTCCACAACGGAAGAACTAATATGAACAATATAGGGTATAGAATTGCTTTTTGCTGCTTCAATAACATATCGAGTTGAATTTATATTATTTTCTATAAAAGGGGCAGATGTTTTAGCGCCTATTTGAGCCTGTAGCATGACAATCATATCCACCTCCACACAACGGCTCATCCATGTTCCTGGCTTCGCTAAATCATCATCAATGCACTCAATGTCGGGATGTAATGTTTTTAATATATTTAGATTATGACTGTGCTTATCAACCACAACAATATTAAAATAACCTTGATTCTTTAATTGAACCACAAGATTTTGTCCAACCAAACCCGCGCCACCAGGAAGAAATATTTTAATATTTTTATTGTTCATACTATTTTAATCAAAAGTTTAATTTTCTAAAAATAAAAGCTGGAATATTTTTAATAATAAGCATAATCCAAAACCAAAATGGTGGTATATAAGCAACTGTTTTTTTATTGCGTATAGCCTTAACTATGTATTTTCCTGCCGTATCAGGGGATACCCATAACAAGCCTTTTTGACAGTCCTTTGTCATTGGAGTATCGATAAAACCAGGCTTGAGTGTTATAACTGAAACTCCATATTCATATAATTTATACCTTAACCCTTCCAAATAAGTGGTCACACCAGCTTTTGCTGAGCCATAAATAAAATTGCTTTTTCTTCCTCGATCACCCGCTACTGAAGTAATAACCGCAATACAACCCGATTTATTTTTAATTAATAAACCGCTTAACATAGTCAGTAATATAACAACACTATTATAATTTGATGATATCAAATCTAAGGTTTTATTAACGTCTTTTTCGCATTCATCTTGTGTATACATAACACCATAAGCTAAAAATACTAAGTCTATTTTTATATCTTTACTTTTTAAGTAATCTACAAAATCAATTCGTTCATGTTGCTCATCAAAATCCAAAACATACTGATCAATAGAAGCCGCACCAATGCTGATTAAGTCTTTTTCAACGATATCTAGTTTTTCTTTGTTTCGGGCAACTAATATGAAATTCACATCAGGACCAGCATAACGCCGAGCAACACTTTGTGCTATTGCGGAGGTTGCACCAAGAATAACTATATTCACTAACGTATCACCCTTCGCCAAAAACTTGAAGAAAATTTAGGATCAAGCAATGTTTTAAATTGTTCCAAGTTCGGATAAGATTGATAAAACAGTTCTTTCGACATTAAGGCATCCTTTGCTGGATAAATTGCGCCACCAACAGATTTTATTATATCATTTAAGCTTTCAAGTAACTTGATTGTATCCTTGCCCCTACGTGAAAAATCCATTGCAAGCGTAAACCCGGGACGCGGAAATGACAACAATCCGGGTGACTTGATATTTCCAAATTTTTTTAATACCGATAGAAATGATGAATTATTTTGTTTTGCTACAATCGACAATATTTCAGTTAACGTAACTTCGGCATCACGTTCAGGTATAACACATTGATGCTGGAATAATCCGGTTTTACCGTATATTCGATTCCAATGTAAAACATTATCTAATGGGTAAAAATATTTTTGATAATGACTATAATTAACTTCTTTTTTATTCGATATAGCATTGCGACGATAGACTGAATTAAAAAGTTTAACGGTATATTTATTCAAACTTATTGTAGGTAAATTAAAGGGCACAAATAATTTTTTCCTTGACCGATAATGTTTTATATTTTTATTTTCAGCTATACAATTGTCCTGCATATGTTCACCCGTAAAATAAACACCTCGGCCTAATTGATTCCCTTTAGCTAAAGTATCAATCCAGGCAACAGAATATTCTGTCTGCACATGTTTTTCTAAATCAAAATACTGACTCAAATTTTCAATTCTCATTGTATTCATAGCGATAAATTCATTTGTGATTTTTTTTAACTTGATCTCTACCCAAGTAATCAAACCAGTAAGACCTAAACCACCAATAGTTGCATTAAAAAATGTCGCATTTTTCTTAGGAGAACACAGCAGTCGTTCACCATTTGACCGGTACAATTCCAATTGCGTTATATGACAACCAATAGTTCCAGCATTATGATGATTTTTTCCATGAACATCATTTGCTACCATGCCGCCTATTGTTACAAATCGTGTCCCAGGAGTTACCGGTATAAACCAACCTAGAGGAATAATGATATTTAGTAAATAATCGAGCGTTATGCCAGACTCTACTTTAATAACACCGGTATTATCGTCAAAGTTAATAAAATGGTTTAATCCAGTTACATCGATCAACTTTCCTGAATCATTTAAACAGACATCACCATAACTTCGACCACAACCATAAGGCAAAACAAGATCAGCTTGAGAAAAATCGAGAGCTTCATTTCGCCAAACCGGTTTTATTACACTTTTATGTGTCTCAAACGGAAAACCCCACGAGTTATACATAAGTTAAATGGCCATAGTAAAACAAAAAACACACAGCAATAGCACAACATAACTAGTCTTATCTTGTACTGCGAATAACACTGGGTCATCCGATTTTAATTTATTATTTGCTATAAACCACATACGGCTAATCCAGTAGAGTAATAATAAACTAATCCCCCATAACCAATAAGGTGCAGAATATAGTTTGATTAATGCTTCATCATTAATATATAATGCAAATATTAATACCGATAAATAACCGCTAGTTATTCCAAAAGACCGTATATTCTCTATATCAACAATAGAATAACCTCGACCTGGAATTTTTTTGACTCCAGTATCAAGTAAATTTTTTAATTCAATATAACGTTTAACAAAAGCTAGACTCAAAAAGAAAAAAATTGAAAATGAAATTAACCAATATGAAACCTCTACGTCAATAGCAAATATTCCGGATAAAATTCTCAGTGTATACAAACACGACAAGGTTATGACATCCAATAAAGCAATCAATTTTAATTTAAAAGTATAAACAGTCGTAATAACAAGGTATACAATAATAGCCAGTTGGAATTTTATCGGAAGTACAAGCACTAATAACCCTGAAGTCAACAATAATAAACTGACTAAGCTAATAGCATGGACTGTTTTAACCTTGCCGGATGCTAGTGGCCGATTTTTTTTAGTCGGATGCAGCTTATCCACCTGAATGTCTGATAGGTCATTAATTATATAGATTGAAGATGCAACCAGAGTAAATGCAACGAAAGCATATATTGAGTCAATCCAAAGACTAATATCTTGAATCTTATGCGCTAAAACAAGAGGTACAAATAATAATACATTTTTAACCCATTGTTTTGGCCTGCACGATAATAATAAGTATTTTAATGTAGTAATATTCAAAATAGTGATTTTACCAATTCTATATATTATAGAAAGCAGCCTAGTTTATTCGATATTGAGATGGAAGGGAATTAGTAATTTTGCTTTATGGGGATGATATTATTATTTATCAAAGCTAAATCAGCATCATTCTGCGATAAATAGCGTGGTTTAACAAGTTCGATTAACTCTTGCTCTTGGTAATTTTCACAAGCTGAAATAATATTGGATAACAAATTTTGAAAATGTTTTAAATCCATCGAAGCACTATTTGCTAATTGAATTTTGTCAAAACCAGTACTTTTTAATTTTTCCTCATCATAGAACAACTCTTCATATAGCTTTTCACCTGGTCGTAAGCCAGTATATTCAATGTTGATATCATCATATGGTATTTTACCGGATAAACGAATCATCTTTTCAGCTAAATTCTTAATTAAAACAGGTTTACCCATGTCTAAAACAAAAATCTCTCCACCCTTTCCTATTACCGCTGACTGCATAATTAGCTGGCACGCTTCTTTAATTGTCATAAAATAACGGACTATCTCAGGGTGGGTGACAGTAACGGGCCCTCCATTACTTATTTGCTCTTTAAAAAGAGGAATAACACTACCGGCTGAACCAAGTACATTTCCAAAACGGATAGTTACAAACTTGGTTTTTGACGATTGACTCATTAATTGGCAACATTGCTCTGAAATACGCTTTGAGGCTCCCATATAATTTGTTGGATTAACGGCTTTATCTGTAGAGACCAAAACAAATGTTTCGCATAAGTGTTTATCTGCCATTTTAATAATATTATTTGATCCAACAACATTATTATTAAAACCTTCTCTAATGTTTGCTTCTAACATAGGTACATGCTTATAAGCTGCAGCATGAAAAACAATATCGGGCTTGTACTTCGAAAAACATTCATCCAAAGATTGAGAAATTGCCACATCACCAAGATAAGGTATGACCGTAACAGCTTTGCATTGCGCTTTTAACTCTCGCTCAATTTCGTATAAATTGAATTCTGACTGTTCAAAAATAATTAAATTTTGTGGTGATAACTGGCAAAGTTGTCGACATAACTCCGAACCAATCGAGCCACCACCGCCACTAACTAATATTGTTTTATTACTTAACGATTTAGAAATAGAATCCCAATTAAGGGATACAGGATCACGCCCCAAAAGATCATCAATCGAAACTTCACGTAATAATTCCACACCCACTTTATCAAGTGTAATGTCATCAAATTTTGGTAATATTCGAACAGGAAGCTGTGTCCCCTGACAAACATCAAAAATTGCTTGTATTTGTTTATTGTTAGCTGATGGTAGCGCAATAAAAATGGCTTGTATTGAATACTTCTGAATAGCTCCAATAATGTCAGCTACTCCACCAACAACACGTACACCGTGAATTTCTCGGTTTTGCTTATTTTTGTCATCATCAACAAAAGCTACGGGGTAATGCACATGATTACAATCTTGTCGGATTTCTCGAGCCAATATTTCACCTGCTCGCCCAGCACCAACAATTAAAACACGTTTACCTGCCGAACGATAAATATCGCGATCCCTTAACCAACGATAAGCAAATCGAGAACCACTCAACATAAATATTAAAAATAATCCATACAATATTGGTATGGTTCTAGGAATAGTTGCTAAGTTAGATACTGCATAGAGTAAAATAATCGATAAACTCACACCGACACAAGTCGCTTTTAAAATGCGAATAAAATCTGGGATTGAAGCAAAACGCCATACACCTCGATATAAGCCAAAATACCAATAAGAAATAATTTGAGCCGGGATAATATAGAGTAATGACTGAATACCTTGTTCAATCATGCCAGTCGGAACAACGTCAAAATTATAGCGTACCCAATAAGCTAACGACCACGCGATAGGAATCACTAATATATCGTGCAAAGCGGCAGTCCATTGATGCTTTATGTATTTCTGTAAAATAAGCTGTAATTTTTGCAATTAATTAATCCATTTAATATGTCTATCGATTCAGCATAGATGTTAAATTGTTAATTTTCTACTATAAATTTAAACCCATGTTATTATATAGTAATCGAATTTTGACTAGCTTGGACATGAAAACTCGATAACTGCACCGAAGTTTCTTTCCCTAGTAAATCAAGCAATATTGTCACTCTATCTTTTGTGGAATAAGTATTAAAAATTCCAGAGTATCCCATCATTGAGCCCGACATAATTTCAACTGTTTGACCTTTTACTAATTTTTTTTCGACAAATTCATAAAGTCCATCTGAGTTTTCATTCTCTTTTAAACTATATATTAAAGAATTGGGCACTTTTGCGGGTATAAACCCAAAGTTAACAATTTTTGAAACGCCAAGAGTCGAACGAATTGGAGACCAGTCATCTGTTTCAGTGTTTAGTGCTATAAAAACATAACGCGGGAATAGCGGCTCAATAATTTTTTTAAGTTGGGCGTTTTTAATACGTGCTTTTTTAAACAACGGTAAATAGGTTTGATAATTTTGTCGAGCCAAATTTTCTACTGCAGCTGATTCACTTCGGGGTTTTGTATAAACTAAATACCATGATTTATTTTCTATTATATTACCGTTGCTCATAATGCTTCTCACATATTTTTTATTTTTTCAACTCGGCCATATCTATCATCAAATCTAACAATATCATCCTCACCTAAATAACTACCAGACTGAACCTCAATCATTTCTAATGGAATCGATCCAGTATTCTCTAAACGGTGTTTTACTCCCAATGGAATATACGTTGATTGGTTTTCTGTTACTAAAAACTGTTCATCGCCTCTTGTTACCTTGGCCGTGCCTTTTACAACAACCCAATGCTCAGCACGGTGATGATGTAATTGTAAAGATAGTGTCGCACCCTTATTAACGGTTATACGTTTAACTTGAAAGCGTTCGCCAGTATCAATACTTTCATAACAACCCCAAGGTCGATAAACTTTTGGATGATTAACTTGTTCATCTCTACCTTGATTTTTTAACCACGTAACAATTTTTTTAACATCTTGGGCATAATTTTTATGTGCAACTAATACCGCATCGGATGTTTCAACAATAATAGTATCTTCAAGCCCCAAAGCTGCTACCAATTTATTATTACTCTTTACATAAGAGTTTTTTGTATTCTCTATAAAAATATCGCCAGACACTACATTATCATTTTCATCTTTCTTACTAACATCCCATAACGCAGTCCACGATCCCAAATCTGACCAGCCTGCATCTAAGTTAACAACCACGGCATCAGAAATTTTTTCCATCACGGCATAGTCTATTGAATCAGATTCACAGTTTAAAAAATGTTCTCGATTAACGCGACAAAAATCATTATCATTTTGTGCAGAACTAATGGCTTTTTCACATTGCGTTAATATACTAGGGCATAGTAATTTTATTTGCTGCAACCAAACGCTGGCTTTCATCATAAACATGCCACTATTCCAAACATAATTACCAGACGCTAAATAATCTTGAGCGGTTTGTAAGTTTGGTTTTTCGACAAACTCACTTAATTCATAACTAAAATCTGATAAAGCCTGCCCTACTTTAATATAACCAAAACCAGTTTCTGCACTGTCGGGTTTAATTCCAAATGTAACTAATTTATCGTTCTGTGCTGCATGATAAGCATCTTGTACTGCTTTGTGGTACGCAGGTATATTAATAATAGCATGATCTGCGGGTAGTACTAGCATCACACCATCTTCTTGTTTATTGGAGATTGATAATGCGGCCAGTGTCAATGCAGGAGCGGTATTACGGCCTTCTGGCTCTAGTAAAATTAAACTTCTATTTGAGTTTAATTGCCGGAGTTGTTCTGCAACTAAAAATCGATGTTCTTCATTACAAACAATTATTTGTTGCTTAGAGAGTTTATTCAAGCCATTGAGTCGTTGGAATGTATCTTGCAATAAAGTATTGTCATTTATTAATGATAATAATTGTTTTGGATAATGTTCTCTCGATAATGGCCATAATCGAGTACCCGAGCCACCGGATAAAATGACGGGAATAACTTCTTCTAAACTGCTTTTTTTATTCAAGAATACAACCTGCTATATCGTGGAATATTTTTATTATTATCTATTTAATATAGAACAATACTTAAATAAAAGTGGTATTTCTTTTAATTATTATTTAAACCAGCCATACTGACTTAAACAGCCAGTATGGCTGATTTTTACTGAATATCTATTTAGATTCTGGTTTAGGCTCTAATTTCGATACTATAATTTCTGATTTATTGAGCTCTAAAATTTTAGAGCCAACGCCTTTTACTTTTGTAATATCTTCAATGGAGCGAAATGGTCCATTTGCAACTCGAAACTCCACAATCATTTTTGCTTTTTTTAATCCAATTCCTTTAAGATTTTTAGATATCGTTACTGCATCGGCTTTATTTATATCAACGGAATCAGCGTAAGCAGCTTGTATAGAAAACACACATAACATTAAAACACTTAGAAATATTTTTTTCATCGTTTTCATCCTTGTTTATAGTCCATTATAAAATCGGTATTTATCCAAATTGTAATACCGTACAGGAATACTACCGCTTTATTAAATCAAGATCACTAAAAAATTCAATTAATTTTATGTAAAAAATGTACACTAAATATGTGTCTATATCGTATCCTGTTTGTACAGTTACACTTAACTCAAACTATCTATAATTCTATCCAATGCTTTTTCAGGTTCTGCTGCTTGCGTCACTGGCCGTCCAATCACTAAATAATGACTTCCAGATGCCATAGCTTGTTGTGGAGTTACTACACGCTTTTGATCTCCTGTTTGGCTACCCTCGGGACGAATCCCTGGAGTCACTAATACAAAATCCGATGAAATCTCCTGAGCAAGTAAAGAAACTTCTTTAGCGGAACAAACCACGCCATCGAGTTTTTCTGCCGCCGCTAGTTTTGCTAGACGTATAACTGCTTGTTTAGCCGTTTCAGTTATACCTAATTCGTTTAATTCAATATCAGATAAACTGGTTAATACTGTAACAGCAATTAATAGTGGTTTATGAGTAGATTCATCAATAGCTGTTCGAGCAGCACGTAACATTGCACAACCACCTAGGGCATGTACATTTAACATCCAAACACCAAGTTCAGCAGCGACACTACACGCGCGAGCAACAGTATTTGGAATGTCATGAAACTTCATGTCAAGAAAAACCTCAAAATTCTTAGTTTGGAGTGTTTCGATTATGCTTGGCCCACACACGGTAAATAATTCTTTACCAACCTTTACCCGACATTGTTCTGGGTTTATTTTATTAATGAATTCTAATGTTTGCTTTTCATTTGGATAATCCAAAGCGACGATAACGGGTGACTTAACGATCAAAATATTTCTCCATAAAACATAAATTTAATAGCATCTTATTCACCATCAACCCAGTGCAAAGACTCAATTGTATCCCAACCTTTACAACTAGGACATTGCCAATGATAAATATTTGCAAGAAAGCCACAAGAGTGGCATTGATAGTGAGATTTTGTTTTTAATAATTGAGTAGTAACACTTTTGATAATATTCAAATTATCCTGAGCTGAGCCAATGCTATCAATTTGTTTAATGTCAATTAATTTATCCATAGCCCGTACTGAGGCTTTCTCTTTTAAGTACGCTATTAAAAATTCTTCTGCACTTGAGCTATTTTCTTTAGCCAGCACATCAACCCAAGCCAGTACTAAAGATATTCCGCCATATTGTGACTGTACATTAAATACATAATCTCGCATTTTAGTGTTTTGATCTAACTGGTTATAACACTGTTTAATTTGTTCTATGACTTCAGGCAAGAGTTCAGGATTCTGATGTTCAACACGTTGATAAGCCTTTAATGCTTCCTTATATTTTTTCATTTTCACTAAAACTTGCCCTTCAATAATGCTGGCTCTGGCACAGAGTGTATTAACACGAATGGCTTTTTTAGTTAGTTTAATGGCTTTATTGGGCTCGTTATAACGCAGCATTTGTTCTGCTTGTTCACAATAATAATGCGCTATAATTTTTGTATAATCTTGCTCCGTATTCATGGCTAATCGTTTTGTTATTTCAATTGCTTTTGCCCAATCTTTTTCTTGTTGATATATTTCAATCAATCTTTGCATTGCTGCCTGAGTTTGTGGCTTTTGCTCCATGAGTTCATTAAATAATTTTTCTGCTCGGTCTAATAAACCTGCACTCAAATAATCTTGCCCCAACTGGTAAATAGCCCGAGCGCGCTGTTCTGGTTCTATTGATGTTCGTTCTACTAAATTTTGGTGAATACGAATAGCGCGATTGACCTCACCCCGACGACGAAACAAATGCCCCAATGCTAAATGGGTCTCTACGGTTTCTTCATTCACCTCAAGTAAATCAATAAAAACTTGAACGGCCTTATCAGGTTGCTCATTTAGTAAAAAATTCAATCCTTTTATATAATCAGAAGGGATAATATTTTTGTCATCCAGTTTTATGTTGTTAGGTTTTTTATGACCTAAAAAATAACCAGATATAAATGCAACAGGCAAAAGTAAGAATAAGAGATAAATGGTGTTAAACACAGTTTAAATTTTCTTATAGAGATTTAATTATTCAATTTCTTTAACGATTTTTTTAATTGAGCTAGCTCATTTCGAGCACGTATTATAATTGCAGCGCTAGCGAGTAAGCCCAAGGTAGCACCCACGATAACAGTAATTGTAATAATCAATGATAATGGTAAATCGATGCTTCCAATCACATAATTAAAGGACACATTTTTAGAATTATAAAATGTAAATATTAAGCCAAAAGTTAAGACTATTATTAAAAAAATGAAGTAGAAAATATTTTTCATAAGTTTAACTTACCATACCTCGGTGGACCAGGTCTGCACTTTATTAACAACAGCGAGACGCTGTTAGTCGTTATCTGAAAATAATTTAGAGCGCAGAACTTAAATAAGAATCATAAAAAAACGGTATGATTACAAGCATCATACCGTTCTTTAGAAGATATCTAAGCCACAATTATTCAGATATACTCACTTTATTCATACTTTCATTCACTCGCTCTCGCATTTCCTTACCAGGTTTAAAATGTGGTACATATTTAGCTTCTAAGGAAACTGCATCACCTGTTTTAGGATTTCGCCCCGTTCGTGGTGGCCTGTAATGTAATGAAAAACTACCAAATCCTCGAATTTCAATCCTTTCACCATTCGATAATGTTTGAGCCATATGCTCTAACATTGTTTTAACGGCAAGTTCAACGTCTTTATAGGCTAATTGCATTTGTTTTCTGGACAGGATTTCAATCAGTTCAGATTTAGTCATTATTAAAGTATCTCCGAATTTACGGATAATAGATTGTCGAGAAATTTATTAAACTACTAAAGTACACACTTTAGTAGTTTAAATAGGCTGTATTACTCGCTACTACTATCAATCTGTTCTTTCAATATATCACCTAAAGTAGCCGTCACTGGCCCACTACCTTGTTTATTGTAGTCACTGATTGTTGCTTTTTCATCATCGTTATCTTTTGCTTTAATAGAAAGTGAAATCGTTCTTGTTTTTCGATCCACTCCGATAAATTTAGCTTCAACTTCTTCACCTTGACTCAAGCTAGTACGAGCATCTTCGATACGATCTCTCGAAATCTCAGAAGAACGTAAATACCCTTCAACACCTTCGGCTAATTCGATAACAGCGCCTTTAGCATCAATTTCTACAACCTTACCAGTAACAATAGACCCTTTTGCGTGTTCAGCAACGTAATTTCCGAAAGGATCTTTCTCTAATTGCTTAATTCCTAAGGAAATACGCTCACGTTCAGGGTCAACCGACAATACCATTGCTTCAATTTCATCACCTTTGTGATAATTTCGAACAGCTTCTTCACCCGGTATATTCCAAGAAATATCAGATAAATGAACCAAACCATCAATTCCACCATTAAGGCCGATAAATATACCAAAATCGGTAATTGATTTAATGGTTCCTGAAACACGATCACTTTTATTGTTTGAGCTAGCAAAGCTATCCCATGGATTATCTTTACACTGCTTCATGCCTAATGAAATACGTCGTCGTTCTTCATCAATATCTAGCACTACTACTTCAACTTCTAAGCCCAGGCTAACCACTTTACTAGGATGAATGTTTTTATTAGTCCAATCCATTTCTGAAACGTGAACTAAACCTTCAACGCCTTCTTCAATCTCAACGAAACAACCATAATCTGCAATATTAGTCACTTTACCTACTAAACGAGTAGCTTCAGGGTAGCGACGTGCAATTGCAATCCAAGGATCATCGCCCATTTGTTTCAAACCTAATGATACACGAACTTTTTCGCGATCAAATTTTAATACTTTAACATCAATTTCTTCACCCACATTGACGATTTCACTTGGATGTTTAACGCGTTTCCAAGCCATATCGGTAATATGTAATAAACCATCAACGCCACCTAAATCAACAAATGCACCGTAGTCAGTTAAGTTTTTAATGATACCCTTAACGATGGCGCCTTCTTTCATGCTAGCCAGCAATTCATCACGTTCTACACTGCTTTCTGATTCAACAACAGCACGTCGAGAAACAACAACATTATTGCGTCGACGATCCAGTTTAATCACTTTAAATTCGAGCTCTTTACCTTCTAAATAAGCAGTATCACGTACTGGACGCACATCAACTAATGAACCCGGTAAGAAAGCACGGATATCTTGTAAATCGACAGTAAAACCACCTTTTACTTTATCAATAATTGTTCCAACCACCGTTTCAGCAGCTTCTTGAGCAGCTTCAAGTCTTGTCCAAGATTCAGCACGACGTGCTTTTTCTCGAGACAAACGAGTTTCACCAAACCCATCTTCTAATGACTCAAGTGCAACTTCAACTTCGTCGCCTATGTGAACATCAACTTCACCTTTATCATTAATAAATTGTTCTTTCGGGATTACGCCTTCAGATTTCAAATTGGCGTTTACCACAACAAAATCATCACCAACATGAACAACTGTTCCTGTGATAATTGCGCCGGGTAGCATTGGGGTTTTAGTTATACTTTCTTCGAATAGTTCAGCAAAACTCTGGCTCATTTTCGCTTATTTCCTGTATTGATAAGTCAATCCGTGACTTCGTGGTTGACTGCTGGGTAGATACTTAGCAGACGTAGGTTAAAATATATGAAACAAAATAATATTCAATTTTAATATTTTATCTCACGCTAAATTCTTTTTTCTAACAAAGTAATTGTAATTTATCACAACACAATTGTTTAACTTCTTGCAAAACCTGCTCAACATCTAATGACGATGTATCAATAATAATGGCATCATCTGCTGGTTTTAATGGCGATACTGCCCGCTCACTATCCCGCTTATCTCGTTCAGAAATACCGTCAAGAAGGGACGCGAGGTTAACATTATTTCCTTTGTCTTTCAACTGTTTATATCTTCTTTCAGCCCGAACTTGTGCGCTGGCTAGTAGATAGATTTTTAATTGAGCCTGAGGGAAAACTACCGTGCCTAAATCCCGTCCATCAGCGACCAACCCCGGTGATTTAGCAAAATCACGCTGTCTTTGCAGCAAAACATCCCTAACTTGAGGAATAACAGCCACTTTTGAGGCTAGATTGCCACACTTTTCAGTTCGAATATCGTTTGATATATTATGGCCTTCTAAAATAACATCAACCAAATCACTGTCATCTTCCAGTGGAAACGAAATATCGATAGTTGTAGCATAATCACATAAACTATCGATATCGCTATAATCGATATTATGTTTTAATGCGCCCCAAGCAAGCACTCGATAAATTGCACCACTATCAAGAAGTGGCCAGTTTAAACATTTTGCTAATTTAACACAGACCGTTCCCTTCCCTGCACCACTCGGACCGTCGATAGTGATAATAATATTTGACATTATAACCTCTTAAACAAACTTGCTGAGCTTTAATAATTTAGTGACTAATCAACTTTAACCCAGCATTTTGAGCTAAAACTACAAAATCAGGAAAAGATGTTGCAACATTGGCGCAATCATTGATATAAATATCATCGGATGCTTTTAAGCCCGCAATACTAAATGCCATTGCAATTCGGTGATCTCCATCGCTATTCACTTCACCGCCACCAATTGTTCCACCTTTAATTTTAATACCATCATCGGTAGGCTTGGCATCAATTCCTAATATTTCTAAGCCATCAGCCATTGCTTGAATCCGATCACTTTCCTTAACGCGTAACTCTTTTGCTCCGGTTAATATAGTTTCACCAGTAGCACAAGCAGCAGCAATAAAAATTACAGGGAATTCATCGATAGCCAGTGGAACCTGATCTTCCGGAATAACAATACCATTAAGTTTACTTGATTTAATTCGTATATCGGCAACTGGCTCACCACCCACTTCTATCTCATTCAATAATGAAATATTAGCCCCCATCATTTTTAAAATATTAATAATACCAATTCGTGTTGGATTAATACCAACATGCTTTAATGTCACATCAGAATCTGCCGCAATACATGCACCTACCATAAAAAATGCGGCCGACGAAATATCACCTGGGACAGTAATATTAGTAGCCGTAAGCGAACCGCCACCTTCAATACAAACTTTACTACCACTGCGTGAAACCTTATAACCAAAACCTTGCAACATTCTCTCAGTATGATCGCGTGTTGGCGCAGGTTCAGTAATACAGGTTATACCCGATGAATACAGGCCAGCTAATAACAAGCATGATTTGACTTGCGCACTAGCGACTGGCATATCATAGTCAAAACTTTGTAATTTTTGATTTCCCGTTATCGCTATTGGCGGAGTACCATTATCTTCGGTTGAAATGACAGCTCCCATTTGCGTTAATGGTTTTGTTACTCGTAACATTGGGCGAGTGGATAATGATTTATCACCAACCAATGTTGAATCAAACGACTGTGCCGCCATTAATCCAGCCATTAAACGCATCGCTGTTCCAGAATTACCAAGATCCAACTCAGAATCACAAGCCCTTAAACCATTCAAACCAACTCCGGTAATACGTACTTTTCCTGACTCAGGACCTTCAATGTCAACGCCCAAAGCACGAAAAGCATTCAGCGTAGCAAGGTTATCTTCTCCGGAAAGAAAACCTGATATTTCAGTGACACCATTGGCTAAAGCGCCAAACATAATGCTTCGGTGAGAAATTGATTTATCACCAGGGATCGTAAAATCTCCAGATAAACTACCGCCTGGTTTTACAACAAATTTAATATTCTTAATACTCATTTAAAATGTCTCTAGATAACTTTAATAAACAGCAGGAAATACTTTTTTAACTGAATCACGAACTTTTTTGGCACGTTGAAACAATTCTCTTATTTGCTCTGCATTTTGAGAATTGATTGCTAGCTTTAGAAATTCTAAATCTTCAGAAAACTTATTAAGCACCTCGGTTAATGCATCTTTATTAGCAATACAAATATCACTCCACATCTGAGGATTACTCGATGCAATACGCGTAAAATCTTCAAATCCACCTGCTGCAAATTTAAAGATATCGTTTTTATTATCCATTTGATCTAAAGTATTTACCAAAGAAAATGCTAGAACGTGAGGTAGATGGCTAGTAGCGGCCAAAATGATATCATGTTGTTCTACAGAGGTTAACACCACTTCAGCACCACAAGCAGCCCATAATGCTTTAATTTTTTCTAGTGATTTTAAATCACTATTGAGTTGAGGTGTTAAAATGACTCGCCTACCATGAAATAGTTTTATAAAAGAAGCAATAACACCACTTTTCTCATTTCCCGCTATCGGATGTCCCGGTATAAAACGAGTTGGTAATTCACCAAAAACCGCTTTAGCTGCATCAACAACACTGCCTTTAGTACTGCCAACGTCAGTTATCACAGCATTTTCAGGGATCGAGTCGGCAATTTCCTCTAACACTGATTTTATAGCACCAACCGGAGTCGCTATAACAATTAGATCCGCTTTAGATACAGCTTGTTTAATATCCAAGCTAAATTCATCGATAACACCCAAGTCTAAGGCTTCTACAAGATTCGCATGATCCCGACCAGTACCAACTATATTGTTAACCACTCCAGCAATTTTTGCTGCGCGAGCAAGTGAACCACCAATTAGTCCAACACCAATGATACACATATTTTCAAAAAGCACTTTGTTCATTTTATTTTTCTATACTATTAAATAAGCCTAACATGGCTCTTTGATTTTCATCTGCATTGCCAATACTAAAACGAAGATAACCAGACATACTGTAATTATCAACTGACCGTACTATTATCCCAAACTTTAATAACCGTTCGTATATTTTACTCGCACTTGCCCCTAAACTAACACTAATAAAATTTCCAGCTGAAGGGATATAGTGAAGCTTCATTTTATTTAACTCGGATACAATATAAGCCATACCTGAAACATTTAATTTAATCGTATTTTGCAAATGCTGCGTATCAGTTAGTGCTATCTCCGCTGCCTTTAATGCCATAGTATTGACATTAAATGGTTGTCTAACTCTATTTAAAATATTGGCAAAATCCGGATGCGACATTGCATAACCAACCCGTAAACCCGCTAAAGCATAGGCTTTAGAAAAAGTTCGAGTCACAACTAAATTTAGATGTTTTGATAACCACTGCAAACCATCAGGGTAATTTTTTATTGCCATATCAACATGAGAAGCATACTCAAAATAAGCTTCATCTAAGACGACAATGATATTATCGGGTACTTTTTCTAAAAACTGACTTAAATCCTGTTCAGCCAACCAAGTACCGGTAGGATTATTAGGATTGGCAATAAAAATTAATTTGGTTTTCTCAGTAATAGCATTTAGAATATTACTTAGATCATTACCCCAGTTTGTTGCTTTTGTAACAACGGCTGTAGCACCAATGGCTTGAGTCACTAATGGGTAAACTGCAAAAGCATGTTCAGAAAAAATAACCTCATCATACTGCGACACAAATGCACGAGCAATTAACTCCAGTACATCATTAGAACCATTACCCAGTGTAAATTGATTAAAATCCATCTGATAATGTTTTGCTAAAGCCGACTTCAAATCATAGCCGTTACCGTCTGGATAGCGGTTTAAATCGTCAATATTCTCGACTAAAAATTGTTTAACCTTAGCGCAAACGCCTAGAGGGTTTTCATTTGAAGCAATTTTAACAGCATCGGTAATACCAAACTCTCTAGCTAGCTCACTCAATGGCTTCCCCGGTTTATAGGGTTGTAAACCGGCAACACCTTGGACGCAGAGCTTTTGAAAAATATTAGTCATAATTAAAAAAAATTTAAACTATCTTATAAAACAGCTTTTGGATAAGAACCAAGAACTTTTACCATTTGTGATTCATTGATTAAATCATGTAAAGCCGCAGCAACATCAGCATCAGATTTATGACCATCAACATCAATGAAAAAAACATACTCCCACATCCCTTGTCGCGACGGCCGAGATTCAATTCGGGATAAAGACAAGCCATTACTCGCTAAAGGTTCTAATAATTTATGTAACGCACCCGATTGATTTCGAGTTGAAACTAAAATTGTAGTTTTATCATCACCGCTTGCTTGCGTCTCACTTTTGCCAATAATTAAAAAACGTGTGGTATTGCTAGGCTCATCTTCAATATTTTTACATACTAAAGCTAGCTTATATATTTCTGCAGCAGAATCACCTGCAATCGCGGCTACCGCCTCATCTGAGTTAGAAACAATTTTAGCGGCTTCCGCATTACTGGTAACAGGAATTAATTCTACGCCAGTTAAATTTGCATCAAGCCACTCTCGACATTGTGCTAAAGATTGTTGATGCGAATAAATTTTTGTCAAACATGAAATATCTGTTTTTTCATTAATTAATAAATGGTGATGTATACGAATTTCTACTTCTCCACTAATAAATAGTGGTGAGTTTATAAATAGATCTAATGTATGGTTTACAACACCTTCAGTAGAGTTCTCAATTGGAACCACACCATAGGGAACCTCTCCAGACTCCACTTCCCTAAATACATCAGCAATAGTCGTAAGTGGTTTTGTTTGAACGGAATGTCCAAAATGTTTTAAAGCAGCTGATTGAGTAAATGTGCCTTCTGGCCCCAAAAAACCAATAACCATTGGGTCTTCTAACGCTAAACAAGCTGACATAATTTCACGAAATAATCGTGCCATTTCTTCGTTTTGCAAAGGACCTTTATTGCGCTCGATAACCATACGCAACACTTGAGCTTCACGTTCTGCGCGATAATAAACAGTATTAGTATCATTACTTTTCTGCTTGGCATGAGCCACATTTTGAGCAATAACAGCACGTTCTGAAATTAACTCTTGAACAGACGCGTCAATGTCATCAATTCTGGCGCGCATTTTTGACAAAGTATCAGGCATATATATTATAACGCTCGCACGGTTAAAACGCCTTCTATTTCAGATAATGTTTTAATTAAACTATCTTCAACAGCTTGATCAACATCTAAAACAGTATATGCAATATTATCTTTTGATTTATTCAACATATCGATAATATTTAAACCTGCATCCGCAGTTGCAGTAGAAATTTGTCCTAACATATTGGGAACATTGTTATTCACAATAGTCACTCTATAACCATTCGTTCTGGGCATTTCAACATTCGGAAAATTAACCGAGTTATAAACATTACCATTTTCAATATAATCTTTAACTTGTTCTGCCACCATTATTGCACAGTTGTCTTCTGCTTCAACTGTCGAAGCACCTAGATGTGGTAAAGTAATAACGCGATCTTGACCTTTTAATTCATTCGTCGGAAAATCACAAACATAACAATATATTTTATTACTTTTAATCGCTTCAAGTACCGCAGTGTCATCAATAATTCCTGCCCGTGCGAAATTTAAAATGACTACACCCTGCTTCATTATTGCTAGGCGTTCTTTATTGATCATATTTTTTGTTGCTTCAATCAAAGGAACATGGAATGTCACAAAATCGGCCTTAGCTAACAAGGCATCTACATTGTCGGCTTTTTCAACTTTAGAGGATAATTGCCAAGCGCCATCAACTGTAATTGCAGGGTCATAACCAATAACTTTCATACCAAGTTGAATTGCGATATCGGCAACTGAACGACCAATAGCACCAAGACCAACAATTCCTAGCGTTTTACCTGGTAATTCAAAACCACCATATTGTTTCTTACCTGCTTCCACACTTTTGAATACCGTAGCATCATCACCTTCTAAGTTCGTAGTGTAATCCCAAGCTTGACAAATATTTCTACACGCCAGTAGCATACCTGCCACAACAAGTTCTTTAACAGCATTTGCGTTCGCTCCAGGAGCGTTAAACACAGGAATACCTTTAGATGACATTTGCTCAACCGGAATATTATTCACTCCGGCACCGGCACGTGCAACAGCTAATAGCGATTTGGGAATATCCATATCATGCATTTTGAACGAACGTAATATAATAGCGTCGGGATGAGTGATCTCCGATGCTACTTCATAAGATTCACGCGGTAAACGTTCGATACCGGCAACTGATATATTATTCAAAGTAAGTATTTTATACATGGGATCCTTTTTAAATTTTTATTTAAAAATAATCAGACTTAATTATCTGAGCTTAGCCATTTTTCTTTTCAAAAGCTGTCATAAAATTAATAAGGGCATCAATACCTTCTTCAGGCATGGCATTATAGATACTGGCACGCATACCACCGACAGATCGATGTCCCTTTAAAGAAACCAAACCAGCATCACTGGATTGAGACAAAAATATTTTGTCTAAATCTGCATTGGCTAAAGTAAAAGGAACATTCATCCAAGAACGACACTCAGGAGTTACTGGGCTGCTATAAAAACTAGAATCATCTATCATGTTATATAATTTATCTGCTTTTCGTTTATTTACAACAGATATCGCTTCAAGTCCACCATTTGAATTTAACCAATCAAATACTAAACCAGCTAAGTACCAAGCAAAAGTTGGTGGTGTGTTTAACATTGAGTCATTATCAGCAAGTTCTTTATAGTTAAACATTGATGTTGTGTTAGCAGGTGCATGGCCTATCAAATCATCACGCACAATAACAACTGTTAAGCCTGCTGGTCCAATATTTTTTTGTGCACCAGCATAAATAACGCCATATTTAGAAACATCAACAGGTCGTGATAATATGGTAGATGACATATCTGCAACGAGTGGTATATCACCCGTTTCGGGTAAGAATGGATATTCAACACCACCGATGGTTTCATTCGTGACAGTATGAACATAAGCCGCTTGAGAATTTAACGACCACTCAGATTGAGCAGGGATAGTTGTAAAGTTCTGATCTTCACTACTAGCAGCAATATTAACATCACAGAATTTTTTAGCTTCTTTAATAGCTTTTTTAGACCATGCACCGGTATTAATATAATCGGCAGTAGTTTTACCAGCTAATAAATTAACCGGTATCATAGCAAATTGGCTTGATGCACCACCCTGCAAAAATAAGACTTTATAATTTTTTGGTATAGCCATTAACTTACGAAGATCATTTTCAGCTTTTTCTGCAATCGACATAAATTCCGTGCCACGATGGCTCAGTTCCATAACGGACATTCCACAACCATGCCAATCACGTAATTCGTTTTGTGCTATTGCTAATACTTCTGCTGGCAAAATTGCTGGGCCAGCACTAAAATTGTAAATCTTTGGCATAATTAACCAAACTCCTTATTATTTTTATTTGTAACTATTCAGCGTATTTTGAAGATGAAGAATATAAACAAATTACGCCTACAATCCACCGGTTTCAGAACCGATTTAATTTTTCATGTGCAATGTAAATTTTTATGAATCTTCATTAACATCTGCAGCTTCAGATTCATCATCTTGAATCATCTCAATACGCTCAATGCCATTTAACTTTTCATCGTTACTCAAACTAATTAACTTAACACCTTGGGTATTTCTGCCCATTATTGAAATCTCTTCAACACGGGTACGAACCAATGTGCCTTGATTAGTTATTAACATTATTTCATCTTCATTGGTAACTAACTCAACACCAGTTACCGCGCCATTACGTTCGGATGTTTGTATTGATATTACACCAAGACCGCCGCGACCATGAACCGGATAATCTTCAATCGCAGTACGCTTACCAAAGCCATTCTCTGTTGAAGTTAAAACATAACCTTCACCCGAGATAATCATCGAAATAACACTATGGCCTGGTTGAAGTTTTAATCCTCGAACACCTACCGCCGAGCGTCCCATTGGACGAACATCCGTTTCATTAAAACGTATTGATTTACCTGAACTCGAAAACAAAATAACATCTTTATTGCCGTCAGTAATTTCAACTTCAATTAATTGATCATCCTGACGCAGATCAATAGCAATAATGCCTGACGAACGCGGTCGTGAAAAATCTTTTAATGGTGTTTTCTTAACAGTACCAAATGAGGTGGTAAAAAATATGAATTTATCATCAACATATTCACGAATGGGTAAAATTGCATTAATTCGCTCACCTTCATCAAGCGGCAGTAGATTAATTATCGGACGGCCTCGTGCAGTTCTTCCGGCTTGAGGTAACTCAAATACTTTCAGCCAATAGACTTTGCCTCGACTCGAAAAACATAGAATAATGTCATGAGTATTAGCAACAAATAACTTATCAACAAAATCTTCATCTTTTACTGATGTGGCTGCTTTACCTCGTCCACCTCGACGTTGCGCACTATAACTCGATAATAACTGTGATTTAACGTAACCTTCATGTGAAAGCGTTACCACAACATCTTCTTCTGTAATTAAATCTTCAATTGTTAAATCTTCTTGGGAAGAAATAATTTCTGTTCGACGATCATCACCAAACTGATCTCTTACGGCAACTAATTCCTCGCATATAATTTCCATTAAACGTTCTGTGCTAGATAAAATAAATAGTAATTCTGCGATGAGTGTTAATAATTCTTCGTACTCAGCAATAATTTTATCTTGTTCTAATCCAGTTAAACGATGCAATCGCATATCCAAAATTGCTTGAGCCTGGGTCGGTGATAAATAATAACTGCCATCACGTAATCCAAATTCTTCAGTTAATTCTTCTGGCCGTGAGGCATCGGCACCTGAGCGACTCAACATATCCGAGACTACTCCAAGCTGCCATGCAGTATCCACTAATTGTTGTTTCGCTTCAGCCGGATTTTTAGCGGCTTTAATTAAAACAATAATTGGATCGATATTAACCAAGGCAACAGCAAGGCCTTCTCGTTCATGCGCTTTTTTACGGGCTTTACGTAATTCAAAAATGGTACGACGTGTAACAACTTCTCGTCGATGTCGCACAAAATATTCTAATATAGATTTTAAATTTAATAATCGAGGTTGGCCATCAACCAAGGCCACCATATTAATACCAAATACACTTTGCAATTGAGTATATTGATATAAATTATTCAACATCACATCGGCAACTTCACCGCGGCGCAATTGAATGATCACGCGCATACCATCTTTATCAGACTCATCACGTAATTCGGTTATGCCATCTAGTTTTTTATCTTTTACTAATTCAGCAATACGTTCGAGTAAACGTGCTTTATTTACTTGATAAGGCAATTCAGTAACAACAATAGTTTGTTTACCGGATTTTTCATCAACTTCAATATTGGTTCGGCCACGAACGTAGATTCTGCCTCGACCAGAATGATAAGCTTCTACAATACCACGCGCACCATTAATGATTCCGGCTGTTGGAAAATCTGGCCCAGGAATAATTTCCATCAACCCCGGCACATCAATATCAGGCTTTTCAATAATGGCTAAACAGGCGTTAATAATTTCTGTCAGGTTATGAGGCGGAATATTGGTTGCCATACCTACGGCAATACCGGATGAACCATTCACCAGCAAATTTGGAACTCGTGTCGGCATAATAACCGGCTCTTGTTCCGAGTCATCATAATTTGATGCAAAGTCTACGGTATCTTTGTCGAGATCAGAAAGCAGTTCATGTGCTATTTTGGACATGCGCACTTCGGTGTAACGCATAGCAGCCGGTGCATCGCCGTCGACTGAACCAAAGTTACCTTGCCCATCAATTAGCATATAGCGTAATGAGAACGGTTGAGCCATTCGAACAATGGTGTCATAAACCGCAGTATCGCCATGTGGGTGGTATTTACCAATAACATCGCCAACAACACGTGCCGATTTTTTATAGGGTTTATTCCACTCGTTACCAAGCTCTTGCATCGCAAAAAGAACCCGTCGATGTACTGGTTTTAAACCATCTCGGACATCGGGTAGCGCACGGCCTACAATCACGCTCATGGCATAATCAAGATAGGACTGTTTCATTTCCTCTTCGATGTTTATCGGGAGGACTTCCTTTGCAAAATCAATCATTTCGATAGTTTTATCTTATTTTATTTATAATTGGAAACGCGCTTTTTAAGAGCGTTTTAAAGCTGAAATTATATCATAAAGTGTACTGAACTAGCTATCGTACAATGATGCTCGAGAACCATTTTAAGGAGCTAATAAAATATTGAAGTTGCAATGAGTAGTGCACCTGAATTAGCTTCACTATTACTTGACAGCATGATCAAATATCACTGCGTTTGAATCAAAATTCTAAAACTTGTCAAACCTACCGTAAATCCTGTAGCTTACATTAAATGACACAGAGCATAGATACTTTAATCCATCCAGAGTGGATAATTACAGTTAACAATAATAACGCTATCTTACAAAATCATTCAATTGCAATAAAAGACGGGAAAATTGTCGATCTGCTTGAAACTACGATAGCAACTCGGACATTTGCGGCCAAAACTGAGTTTAACCTGCCCAATCAAGCCATTATTCCTGGTTTAATCAATAGTCATGGCCATAGCCCTATGACATTACTGCGAGGTTTAGCAGATGATTTGCCACTAATGGAGTGGTTAAATGACCATATTTGGCCGGCTGAATCAAAATGGGTATCTCCAGAATTTGTGTTTACCGGCACTCAGATTGCAATAGCAGAAATGTTACGTAGTGGTACCACTTGTTTTAATGACATGTACTTTTTTCCTGAGCAAACTGCTTTAGCCGTCGAACAAGCGGGTATTCGAGCAATACTCGGCCTTATCGTTATTAATTTTCCATCGGCCTATGCTCAAAATGAAGATGAGTACCTAAATAATGGACTCAAATTACACGATAAATTAAGACATCACAGTTTAATTAAAACCTCATTTGCACCACATGCACCTTATACCGTATCAGACGATGCTTTAAAAAAAATAGCCTTTCTTGCCGATGAGTTAGATATCCCCATCCAAATTCACTTGCATGAAACAAAATTTGAAATTAATGAGGCCATAAAATTACACGGTAGCAGACCAATTAACCGACTAGACAAATTAGGTCTACTGTCACCAAGAATTCTGGCTTCTCATATGACTCAATTAACTCCCGAAGATATCACTCTCGCTGCCAATACAGGTATTAATGTTATTCACTGTCCAGAATCAAATTTAAAATTAGCCAGTGGTTATTGTCCTGTTCAAGAATTATTGAACAACGATATTAATGTCGCATTAGGAACAGACGGTGCAGCCAGTAATAATGATCTGAACATGCTCGGTGAAATGCAAACCGCTGCTTTAATCGCAAAAGTTATTGCTCAAAATGCTCAAGCCGTTACTGCCGAACAAATTTTGCGAATTGCGACAATAAATGCTGCTAAAGCTTTAGGCTTAGACGATAACATTGGTTCCATTGAAATCGGAAAATCGGCTGATCTGGTTGCTATTGACCTTGCTACCATCGAAACACTGCCCTTATATAACCCAGTATCTCAAATTGTGTATTCCACTTGTCGTGACCAAATCAAACACGTGTGGGTCAATGGCGCGCATTTACTAAAAGATAGAGAGTTAACAACGCTGGATTTGCCCGAATTACTTCAATCAGCGAAGCAATGGGGCAAAAAAATACAAAATAACTAGTTACTGAACCGTGTATAATCCATTTTAAGTAATATTCCTAATTCAATAAAACCGTTAAATTAAATCATGAATAGCTCAACTAAAAATGTAGACTCTGCCGAAATCGCTAAATTTGAAGCACTTGCCTCTCGCTGGTGGGATACTACAAGCGAATTCAAACCACTCCATGAAATAAATCCACTACGTCTAAATTACATAGATCGCCGTGTTAATTTAGAAAATAAAACGGTCATTGATGTTGGTTGTGGTGGTGGAATTTTATCAGAATCCATGGCCAAAGCAGGTGCTAAAGTGACGGGCATAGATATGGGCAAAGCACCTTTAAATGTCGCAAAATTACATGCCTTAGAATTAGGTTCAGATATTAAAATTAATTATTTACAATCTACTGCTGAAGATATGGCTACGAACCATGCTCAAAAATTTGATGTAGTAACCTGTCTTGAGATGCTTGAACACGTTCCCGATCCGCAGTCGGTTATAGAGTCTTGTTACAAACTGCTTAAACCCGGAGGACAAGTTTTTTTCTCAACGATTAATAGAAACCCGAAAGCCTATTTATTTGCCATTGTTGGTGCCGAATACCTATTAAATTTATTGCCCAAAGGCACACACGAATATGATAAATTTATTACACCAGCCGAACTCGAAGCATGGGCAAGAACTACCGGACTATCTGTTCGAGAACTAACTGGTATGACTTATAATATAATTTCTAAAAAATATTCTTTAGGTCATGATGTTAGTGTTAATTATCTAATGCACTGTAATAAAATTAAATGATAACATTATACAGTAAGAGTTTAATAAGTTGAGTATTAAAACAGTATTATTTGACCTTGATGGCACATTAATCGACACTGCACCCGATTTAGCCGATGCATTAAATTTCACTTTACGCAAAAATAACTACCCAGTATTATCATTAGAGCAAATTCGTCCCCATGTATCAAATGGTTCCATAGCATTAGTCGAATTTGGTTTTAATATTGATAGTACTAACCAAAATTTTGAGCATTATCGAAATGAATTACTCGATTACTACACGGAAAATATAGCGAACAAATCCAGATTATTTCCAGAGTTTAATGAAGTCCTTGAAACAATTGAAACTAGAGGTTTAAATTGGGGAATTGTAACCAATAAACCCTCATACTTAACCATACCGCTACTAAAAAAACTTAATCTTGAGCAACGAGCTGCGACTATAGTGTCGTCAGATACCCTAGAGTTTAGGAAACCCCACCCTGCTCCAATGTTACATGCTTGCAAAGAAGCCGGTTCAAAACCCAGTGAATGTATTTTTATTGGTGATGCACAGCGTGATGTTGAAGCAGGCATAAATGCTAAAATAACAAGCTTGGTGGCTTTATTTGGTTACATTGGGAACAATGACAATCCTAAAAACTGGGGAGCTGATGGTTATATCCATTGCGCCAGTGACATTATCGACTACTTGGATAATTTTTCTGGATAACTTTAAATAAAATACCGTATTTATTTTGTAATAGAATCTTTTATAGCCTTGCCACTGCTTTCTAGTGCTTCACCACTTTTTTGCAATATACTTTCTCCGGTTTCTCTTATTTTATCCTTAATTGAATTAGAGGCAAACGGATTACTAAAAATGGCTTTATCACGGCCAATATTCACTCCAAACCATAGACCAAACAATAAGCCAATAACGCAGCCTAATACTAGTATTTTTATTTTTTTCATTAGCTTACCACCTATCACTGGTATAATAATTTACTATATACTCTACAACAATTATCCAGTTTTCACTATATATCATACAAAAAACGATTATATTATTCCTAAATGCAACAAGATAAAGTACAAGCAAGCTACTCATACTGTTTAAATATTGTTAAAAATCACTATGAAAACTTTCCAGTCGCCTCATGGTTATTACCTGCAAAAATTCGTAAGCCAATTAGCGCAATATATGCCTTTGCTCGTACCGCAGATGACATTGCTGACGAAGGCACAGCAAGTAATGATGAGCGTTTAAAACAGCTTGATGAAATGGCTCAAAAACTGGATATGATACGCTATGGTAAAGCCATTGATGATCCAGTTTTCATCGCCTTAGCCGATACCATTGAGAACTTTGATCTACCCGTTTCATTACTGCATGATTTACTAACAGCATTTCGCATGGATGTTACCGTTCATCGTTATCAAAGTTTTGAAGCATTATTGGATTATTGTAAATACTCCGCTAATCCAATCGGTCAGTTATTATTACACTTATTTAATTCAGTTTCAGTTCAAAATATTGCCTACTCCGATGCAGTTTGTTCAGCGCTTCAAATTATTAATTTTTTACAGGATATCGAACAAGATTATGTTGAGCAAGGTAGAATTTATTTACCGCTGAATGAATTAGAAAAATTTTCCTTGGACGAAACAACGATAAGAGACAAAATACTGTCACAAGAGTTACGGTTATTAATTGATTCACTATTAGTTAAAGTGCAACAAATGTTAGATTTTGGAAAACCATTAGGTCAAGTATTACCTGGGCGAGTTGGATTTGAAATTAAATTAACGGTCGTTTCAGCCAATCGAATAATACAGAAATTATCATCACATCGAACCGATGTGTTTACACGACCAAGGTTAAAGTGGCAAGATGCTTTATGGATTTTTAACCACACCTTATTCAATTACTAAAATAAGTATTTAACATGACACCTGAACAATATTGTCAAGAAAAAACAGCTAAAAGCGGTTCAAGCTTTTATTATAGCTTTTTATTTCTTCCACCTGTTAAACGTAAAGCCATTACCGCTGTTTACGCTTTTTGCAGAGAAGTTGATGATATTGTTGACGATTGCACTAATATTGAAATTGCTGAGCGAAAATTAGCATGGTGGCAAGATGAAATATCAAGACTATACCAACAACAAGCTCAACACCCGGTAACCAAAGCCCTCGGTACGACATTACAAAATTTTGATCTACCTGAAGAATATTTTCAAGAAATTATCGACGGTATGAAAATGGACTTAAATATTCATCGTTATCAAACGTTTTCGGAACTCAGTTTATATTGTTATCGAGTTGCCAGTGTTGTAGGACTAATTGCCGCTGAAATATTTGGTTATAAAGACAAACTCACCTTAAAATATGCTCATAATTTAGGAATGGCATTTCAATTAACCAATATATTACGCGATGTAAAAGAAGATACTCAAAGAAACCGAATTTATATTCCATTAGAAGAATTAGAACAATTTTCTGTAACTGAACAAGATTTACTGAATAACATCAACACAAAAAACAGTACCAAATTATTTATTCATCAAGCAAATCGGGCTCATAAATATTATGATAAAGCCATGTCTTTTTTACCTGAGCTTGATCGGTATCAACAATGCACCGGTATTATTATGTCTGAAATATATAAAGCAACACTTAATAAAATTCAGCGCGAAAATTACTGTGTACTAGAAAAGCGCGTATCTTTACCGGCATTAAAAAAACTATGGCTTGCATGGAAAACTGTTCGACGAGAAAATAAACGTCATAAAAAATTATCTATCTAACATCACTGCTGTCTCATTGATTTTTTAAGCGAGTATAATGGCAGGGATTTTAAGGTAATTCAATACGTGAGTACTACTTTGCTATATTTTATTTTTCAGCACACTTAACGAGACAGCATAAATCCAATATGACCCAAAAAAATCCAACAAAAAAAATCGTTATAATTGGTGCGGGTTGGTCCGGTTTGAGTGCCGCATGTTATTTGGCAAATAGTTCCAACAAAGTATCCATCTACGAATCATCAAAACAGCTTGGTGGCCGTGCACGTAGCGTTGAAATAAATGGTAACTCAGTCGACAATGGCCAACACCTTTTAATTGGAGCCTATCAAGAGACCTTAAAATTATTACAGCTCATTTCAGCGAATACAAATCAATTACTACTTCGCCAAAATTTAGTTTTAAATATGTTCAGCCCAAACAAAGAGAAATTTAGTTTAAAAACTTATAACATAGCATCCCCTTTTCACTTACTTTTAGGTTTACTATTTTGCTCCAACTTAACTATTTCACAAAAATATAAAATCATTTATTTCAGCATTAAGCTATCGAGTAAAACCTTATTGAACAAAAACGACATTAGTGTACTAAAATTACTAAAAAGCTATAAACAGCCTAATGACTTAATCAAATTACTATGGGAGCCACTATGTATTGCAACATTAAATACCCCAATTGAATTTGCTTCGGCAAAAGTATTTGTTAATGTGCTTAAAAAATCATTACTCGGTAGCAAGCAAGATAGTGACTTTCTTTTTACTATTAAAAATTTAAGTGCTATTTTACCGAAACCTGCCGAGTTATTTTTACAACAGCATAATGCCAATATTGAAACATCTTCACGAGCAACTGAAATTATTATTAATAACAATAGTATTGCAGGTGTCATTGTTAATAATAAGTTAATATCAACAAAAAAGCTTATCCTAGCGATACCACCCTATGCCTGCGAGAAGCTGTTATCAAAACATAGTGAACTAGCCATTTTAACAAAGCAATTATCTATTTTTGAGTACCAACCAATCTGTACTATATATTTACAATATCCAAGTGATATTACACTCAATCAGGCAATGATAGGTGTCTGGGACACAACCGTTCAATGGTTATTTGATCGAGGCGTAGCAAATCAACATGGTTTAATTGCTGCCATTATCAGTACACATGGCACTCACATGGAAATGGATAACGACACTCTAATTGAGAAAGTTCAATCTGAGATTGCGCTGTTATTTCCAAACTGGCCTGCCCCGCTCCATGCTAATATCATTAGAGAAAAACGTGCAACTTTTACTTGCAAGGTCAATATATCAACATCACGCCCAACAAACGCAACAACCATAACCGGTTTGTATTTGGCCGGTGATTATACCGCAACTGATTTACCTGCAACCATTGAAGGTGCCATTATAAGTGGTAAAATAGCCGCTACAGAAATCAATCACTCAAATAAAGAATAATTATGAATTTAGCTCAATCTTATCAAGCGGCACCAAATGAATTAAAAGACAAAGTCATCCTCATTACTGGGGCTGGTGATGGAATTGGTGCCGTTGCCGCAAAAACCTACGCAAATTATGGTGCCACTGTCATTCTATTAGGACGAACTGTTTCAAAATTAGAAAAAGTCTACGATGAAATAGCACAACAAGGTAATCCACAAGCGGCAATCTACCCATTTGATTTTGAAGGTGCTAAATTAGAAAACTATGAACAACTAGCTAGCACCATAGATTCTGAATTTGGTGCATTACATGGTTTATTACATAATGCAGCTATCCTAGGAAGTACTACACCAATTTCACAATTTAACCCTGAATTATGGAATAAAGTCATGCACATCAACTTAAATGCCGCATTCTTATTAACTCAGGCTTGTTTACCGGTATTACGCAAAGCTGATGCTGCATCCATAATTTTTACCAGTTCTGGAGTCGGTTCTCAAGGAGCAGCCTATTGGGGAGCTTATGCCGCAAGTAAAGCGGCCAACATTAATTTAATGCAAGTATTGTCTGATGAGCTTAGCGAAAACACCAATGTCAAAGTAAATGCCATTGATCCTGGCGTTGTGCGTACTGCAATGCGAGCCCGTGCCTTTCCTGGCGAAGATCCTCAAACACTACCTTTAGCGGATACAATTATGCCAAGTTACCTCTATTTAATGGCAAGTCAAAAAAGTACTATCACCGGAGAACTCATCAAAGCACAATAACTAAGCAGTATTGTCTATAATAAACGCACTAGAGTACAAAATAACCAGTAATATTGCCGCCCGGCAATCGATTTTATGACAAAATATTGACGATCTCATCATAAACATCAATTAGAATACCTAAATTGCTGATATTGCTAGTCTATAAATAATCAAAATATATGGCACGAAAATAGCATTAATTAACAGCAGACAAACTAAAATCAGGTAATGTAACTATGGCTACACAGCTATACCAAAACGACGGCAAGATCCAGTTCAACTCGGCAACGGATGTTCTTGATGTCGACATAAATGACTTACAAAGAACCATTAAATTGGCAGGTCTTCTGCATAGTAGTCTTGAATTAAAAACCGTCTTAGAATATTTCCTTGAAGCTGCCAAGTTGAAAGTTAACTTTCAAAGTGCACATTATCAAAATGATGAGTTAAGAACAGAGTTACTCTTTAGTGAAGCACAAAAACACAGCTGCAGTTATAACTTAACTATTGAAGATCAATCACTCGGTGAAATAACATTTACGGCCAAAAAACGTTTTACAACGGCTAGTTTAGAGAAAATTGAAAATTTACTTTGCCATTTAGTGCACCCCTTACGTAACTCTATTTTATATCAAAAAGCACTCAAAGCTGCTCATAATGATGCACTTACCGGTTTAAAAAATCGTGGAGCCTTAGATAAAGTTCTAAAACGAGAAGTCGATATATCCATTCGGCATAACATACCTCTATCATTAATAGTCTTGGACATTGATTACTTTAAAAGCATAAATGATCAATATGGTCATGCCGCGGGTGATAAAGTATTACAAAAATTATCACGTTGCATAGAAAATGAAATTCGCGGATGTGACATTTTATTTCGCTACGGCGGTGAAGAATTTGTAATTGTTCTGACTAATACAGATCTAAAAGGTGCTGAGTTATTATCAGAAAGAATTCGACATAGAGTCATCAATGAAGACTTTTTAATTAATAACAAAAGTATTCCAGTTCGAGTAAGTCTAGGCGTTGCAGAAATTGAAAATAACAATGATGCTGAAGAATTGTTTACCAAAACAGATACGGCTTTATATGAAGCAAAAAGAAATGGCCGTAATCAAACAGTATCATTTACCAAAAAAATGAAAATGGATTTAAAAAATAAATCTTGCCAAATATAAACTATATCCATCAGTAAAATAATTTATGATTTGCATCACACAAATGATGTATCGTGAATGTGAAATAAACTATATCAGTCTATAGTATTTACCATTATGAGCTACTTAAATCAATTAGATCAAATGCTAGACGCAGAGTACCGTTTAGTAACAATAGAATCAGAAGAAACTGAACGTGTACTAGAGCTTTTTACCCAGCTTACTCGTTTTAGTAATAAAGCATTCTATTTTTGGCAAAATAATATTGGTATGTACAGATTAGGTGCATCACACATCGTGCTACCGCATACAAAATCACCAGACGATATTTTAACCCACATCGATAGCAGTAAACATTATGGTGTATATTTATTAGATGACTTTAACGATTTACTCAAAAATAAAGACATTGTTAACCGATTAAAAAAAATAGCTGAAGATGACTATGAAAAAGTAATTATTCTATTAGGAGCCAATATCCAGCTACCAAAATCCTTAAAGCAACACACTCTTCGCTCCAAACATCGACTAAAATAGCTGGTCTTCAAAACCAAAGTTTTTTAAATCCTTAATGCGTTCAGGGTATAAAATACCATCTAAATGATCTACCTCGTGTAAAACTACTCGAGCATGAAAATCTTCGGCACTCCTTTCAATCATATTACCGAATTGATCAAACCCCTTATATTTTATATTAGAATTCCTAGCAACCAAGCCCCGCATTTTTGGTATACTTAAACAACCTTCCCAAGCACTTTCTATTTTATCTCCAATAATAGTGATTTCAGGATTAATCAAAATGGTTTGAACAATTGGCTCAATTTCCGGATAACGCGGGTTATTATCGATTCCAAAAATCACAACTCGAAGTGACACGGCTATTTGAGGAGCCGCAAGACCAGCGCCATCTAATGCGGCCATAGTGTCCAGCATATCCTCGACAAGACTATCCAGTTCAGCAGTATTAAACTCGAGAACAGGTTTTGCGATATTTTTCAGTAATGGGTGTCCCATTCTTAAAATTTCTTTCACTGACATGAAAATCTCCAAATTTTAGATTAATTGTGAAAACTCTGTTAAAATTTGTCAAATAATATTCTAATGGCTATCTATGATTAAACTAAAAAAAATCACACTATTATTACTAATAATAAGCAATGGCATTATCTCAACGTGTTTCGCTGATGATGAAGATATCCGCTATTATGATGTTGAAATAATAGTATTCGAAAATACACGCACAAAATACCTACAATCTGAATTTTGGAAAAAAAATCTCGTTCAAACCGAACCCGAAACCTTTGTTCAAATTGGTCAAACGTTACCTGTTGATTTTCCGGAAACTTACATTCCTCAGCTTACTTTCAAACATATTGAAAATACTGATTATCGCCTCAATGACATTGTCACTAGTTTAAATGAATCTAATGATCACCGAGTACTACTTCATTCTGCCTGGCGACAACCAGGTTTAAGTAAAACAGATGCAATAAATGTCAAAATCGAACATTTTATTCCCCCGGAAAATACCAATGAAAATATTAGCGAGAACAATTCAGAAAATACGCAAATAACGCTAAAAAACAATAATAATTTTGCTTCTGCTCAATACATCAGCCAATTTAGCACTACTGAATATACTGATGAAAATAACAAGCCCAATAAAGGCTTCGTATTATCTGGATATATAAAACTTATATTATCCCGTTATTTGCATTTAAAAATTGATTTAGTTTATCACGAACAAGCAAACGAGATAGCCGAACAAATTATTAGTAATGAGTTCGGAGAAGATGAATTATTACCTGATATATTTCATATTTTGCAAACAAGACGTTTACGATCAAAAGAGCTACATTATATTGATCATCCAGTCATTAGTATAATAGCTTTAATTACTCCTTATAAACTAAAAAATAATTAACTTAACCATTACTGCCTATTCCTAAAATTCAGAAATGACAGCTTCTAACAATTTTTTAACTACATCCATAGCTTCAATTAAATTTTCTTCAATAATTTCCATTGTTATATTACTATCACCTTTGCCAGCTGCAAGATTTGCGACAACAGCGATACAGGCATAATTCAATCCTAACTCACGTGCTAAAGCCGCTTCCGGCATTCCGGTCATACCTACAATATCACAACCATCTCTTTCTAATTTTTTAATTTCAGCAATACTTTCAAGCCGAGGACCTTGAGTTGCACCATAAGTTGCAGACTCAAATATAGTTATATTATGTTTTTTTGCTTTTGATAATATTAATTGCCGAAAATTATTACAATAAGGTTCAGTGAAATCAATGTGTGTAACCTTGGATAAATCATCTTCAAAAAATGTATGCTTCCGCGAGTAAGTATAATCAATAATCTGATCAGGTATCGACAATGTTGCAGCTTGATGTTGAGACGTAATACCACCAACCGCATTCACAGCAATTACATTTGATACTCCAGCTTGATGAAGAGCCCATATATTAGCGCGATAATTTACTTTATGAGGTGGAATGGTATGATTTTTACCATGTCGAGCTAAAAAAACTACACCTTGACCACTAACCTCACCAAAACTTAATGCACTAGATGGAGCTCCATAAGGGGTATCAACAGTATCATGTCGAACAATATTTAATGAATTAATTTTTGTTAAACCGGTGCCGCCAATTATTGCTATACTAGACATTGAGTTATAATCCTTTAACTGCATATATTCCAAGGATATTTCTTAAATAGCTTTTATAATCCATACCACATCCAAATAAATAACGATCTTCAACATCTAAACCAACAAAATCTGCTTTAATATTTTCTTTGCGATCATGTAGTTTATTAACTAGCACTGCGGTTTTAATCGACTTTGCATTCTTGGTTCTACAATATTCAATAATAGCCTTTAAAGTTTTACCTTCATCAAGGATATCATCAATTAACAACACATCCCTATCTCGAATGTCCCGAATAGGTTCAGCTAACCATTGGATATCACCCCCAGCTATACCATTTTTATATCGAGTTGCATGGATATAATCTATTTGTAATGGAAAATTTAATCTTGTTAAAAGGTGACCCATAGGAATAATTGCACCAGTTAACACACACAATACAATTGGATTCTTGTTTTTGAAATTTTGTTCAATACTTGCAGCCATTTTATCTAAGGCTAATTCAACTTCACTTTTATTAAATAAACAATCTGCTTCTTTTAAAACTTTAACAGGGTCAATAGAAGTCTGCATTAAATTTCCTTAATATAGAATTAATTAGTCATAATATTAATAAGTTAATGTAACAGTATCATCATCCATCGCTTGGCTTATCAGGTATGCACCACCAACCGTTTCATCAATTTCAGGGATTAAATCATCACCCCATAACTCCAGAGTTGGTGTACATATTTTAAAAACAGCACCAGCCTTATGAGCATCTTTGATAAAATCGTAAACAGTTTTAGAACTTCCCTCTTGCACAAACAATTTTTCAGCTACTCCTTTTTTAGCAAGTTCACCAGCACCACCAGTAAGAATAACTTCTACCTGATACTCCATTGCAGCTGCAACTGTCGCCTGAAAAAAAGGAGCGCCTAGTTCAGCAGATTTTGATGGATCAGTATTTACCATTACAATCATTAGTTTTTCAGCCATTGTTACACACCATAACATTCTCTATTAAATACACAATATTTTAAATTAATCTATTTCTCGTTTAAACCTGCAAATTGCGGTGCATCGGGTAAATGCACTGTCGAAGTAGGAAATGCCATTTCAGCGTTATTACTTAATACAATTTCATTTATTTTTAATAATACATCTTGTTTTATTTCATGATAAAAAATCCAATCAGTCGTTTTCGTAAACGTATAAATGAAAAAATCTAATGATGAAGCTGCAAACTTATTAAAATTAACAATCATTGTCTGATTTTGTTCAATTTCAGGATGAGAACGTAACATGTCCTTCACTTGTAAAATTATATCTTGCAACTTATCAGCATCGTCATATCGAATGCCAAAAGTTTCATATATACGTCGATGGCTCATTCTAGAGGGATTTTCTACCGCAATACTGGTAAATGTTGAATTAGGGATATAAAGTGGTCGTTTGTCAAATGTCCGAATACACGTTAAACGCCATCCAATTTTTTCAACCGTACCTTCAATATTCCTGTCGGGAGAGCGAATCCAGTCTCCAACAGAAAAAGGGCGATCCATGTAAATCATAAAACCACCAAAGAAATTAGATAACATATCTTTTGCCGCAAAACCAACAGCCAAGCCGCCAATACCGCCAAATGCCAGAACACCCGAAATACTAAATCCAAATGTCTGTAATACCACTAAAGCAGTGGTAATCATTACCGACATTCGTAATAATTTACTTATTGCATCTGCTGTTGTTTTATCAATCTTATCTTTAGTGCCGTCATTTATAGCTATTTTAGACTCAACAATATTTATAAAACGTATAATTACCCATGCCAGGGTTACAATAACACCTACTTCACGCAATGGCCCAACATAGCTAAATATTGACGATTCAGAATTAGTTGCTATAACATCGGTTGCAAATGTAATACCTAAAATCCATATTAAATAACTTAGTGGACGTCGTATTGCAAATATTATTGCATCATCCCATTTTAGTTTATTTTTACTTAAACGTTGTTCAATACGATTTAATAGCCTAACTTGAACGACATTAATTAATAAACTCAAAAAAATAATTATAAATACCTGTACAACCCAAGCATCATCTTTAATATTAAACTGTGTAATTAATGATTGTAAATAATCCATTTTTTTAATCCTATATAATAATTTACCCAACTACTATTTCAGTATATTTTTGCAAATAATTTACATATTTTTTCCAACTCAAATTATCTTTTAATTCATTAAACCCAATTTTTTTTCGTCCATACATATCAGAAAAACGAATTTGTGATGAAACATTAATATGGTAATTTCGTCCATTAATAATTTCAATTGCAGCGGGTCTATTATTACATATCAAAATCATATCACAACCAGCTTGTAATGCATTAAAAGCACGCCCACTATAATCTTGGCTCGTTGATGAAGCAGCTTTCATATTTAAATCATCACTAAAAATCATTCCAGAAAATCCCAAACGTTCTCGTAGTACTTCATGCAGCCAAAATGATGAGAACCCAGCAGCATTTGAATCAACATTTTCATATATCACATGAGCAGGCATAATAGCATTAATACCTTGCTCTATTAAACGAGTGAATACTTGAATATCTTCTTTAAAAATTGTACTGTAATCACGTAAATCAATAGGAATATCTGTATGCGAGTCAAGTTCTACTCCCCCATGTCCAGGAAAATGCTTACCCGTTGCGGCCATTCCTGCATCATTCATTGCTCGCATAAAGACACCAGCTAAGTATGCAACAACCTCAGGCGAGCTGTGAAAAGCTCGATCACCAATGACATTACTAATATTACGGTCAAGATCTAATACCGGAGCAAAACTAAAATCAATACCAATTGCTCTTAATTCAGATGCTAAAATCCAGCCCGCGGCATAGGCGCACTGCCTTGCTATTTGAGGTTCCTCGTCATAAAGTTGACCATAGGTAGCGGCACTTGGTAATTCTGTAAACCCTTCACGAAAACGTTGTACTCGTCCCCCCTCATGATCAACTGCAACGAGTAGTTTTGGAGTACGTAAAGAACGAATTTGGTCTACAAGATCGTGTAGCTGATCTCGTGACTGATAATTTCGCGAAAATAAAATAACGCCACCCACTGATGGATGGCATAAAAGTTCACGATCGTCTTGATCTAGCTCAACACCCGCAATATCCAACATTATTGGTCCAAGCGACATATTACATCCTCAATTGCTTGTTTAAATCGTTACTTAACTAACGTTATAATATAATGTATAAAACAAAAAAAATATCAAATGGCTTCAATTACTGCATGATATTCAAAATATATTAAATTATGCCCCGTAATTAATTCATATTATCACTATTAATCTTCAATAATAACTAATGTGCCAACATTAACCATATCAAATAACGTAATAACATCTTTATTATGCATTTTTATACATCCATGTGAACTTGGTGTTCCTAAAATATCTTCATCTGGACAACCATGTATATAGATATAACGTCTCATCGTATCAACTTTACCCAATCTATTTTTATTTATATCCAAGCCACTTAACCACATAACCCTGGTTAAAATCCAATCTCGCTGTGGGTATTGTTGCTTGAGAACTTTAGAATAGATCTCACCAGTACTTCGCCGCGCAATAAAAACCGTATTTTCTGGCTCACCTATGCCAATTTTTGCTCTTATTATATGTTGTCCTCTAGGAGTACACTCACTTCCATATAATTCACCAACACCATTTTTAGCTGTTGCAATTGTAGCCTCAAAAACAACACCATTGCTATTATTTAATTGTAACTTTTGAGTAGCAACATCGATATTGATTTTAGATTCACTATTAATGTTTATCACCATTGAGAATAAGGATGTTCAACAAGATTAACGTTATAATATCTTGGATCATCTGATACTTCTTTATCGATAAAATCTGGAATTCCGAACTTCTCACTTTCTGATTGCAACTCTATCTCAGCAACAATTAAACCTGAGTTATCTCCCTCAAAAACATCAATTTCCCATTTTTTATTTTGGTATATGACAATATATCTTGTTTTAGAAATTAAAGGTTTTACACATAGGTTTTCCAGCATTTCAACTGCGTCATCATTTGGTAAAACATACTCATATTCACTTCTCACAATCCCTAGACTCATGCTTTTTATATTGAGAAATGCATTATCACCTTCTAGCCTTATTCTAACCGAGGCAAGATCAGAACCTATCAAATAACCTTGTATGTATTTTTTACCCTCACAACACAAACTTCGCCAAGAATCATTTTTTAGTAAATATTTTCGTTCAATTTCTAGTGCCATTTAATGACCATCTCATACCTATATTATTTAGTAAAAAGTGCTATAGATTCAACATGAGCGGTATGAGGAAACATATCCATAACACCAGCAGAGTCTAATTTATAACCACATTCATGCACTAATATACCAGCATCTCTTGCTAACGTTGCTGGATTACAGGAAACATATACAATTTTTTCAGCTTGAAGTTTGGCAATATCTTTAACAATTAACTCGGCTCCTGTTCGAGGTGGATCTATAAGTATCTTTGTATATTTTTTATTTCGAAACCAAGGTAATTGAGTAAAATCATCCATCAAATTTGCAGTAAAAAACTCTGTATTTTTAATATTATTTTTTTGTGCATTATGTGTCGCCTGTTTTACCAGCTTCAGCTCGCCTTCCACACCTATTACGTTTTTAGCGAATTTTGAAATAGGTAAACTAAAGTTGCCTAAACCACAAAATAAATCTAGTACAGTATCCGCATCACTTAACTTTAATAAGTCGAGAGCCCTAGCAATCATTTTATGATTTATATCATAATTGACTTGAGTGAACATCCCCGGCTCAAAATCATAACTTAGATCATACTCTGCTAAAGAATAGTCTAATGTTGGTGACTTAGGGTAAACAGGATATACACTTTCGGGTCCACCTGGCTGACAATAAATATCAAAATTAAACTGTTTTGCAAAATTTTCTAACTTGTCAGAATCATCACTCGACAGTTTAACTAGATTTCTAAACACCAGCGCAGAATTAGAGTCTCCGACAGCAACTTCGATTTGAGCAATTTTATCATACGCAACTAATGACTGAACTAAGTCTGATAAAGCAAGTAAATTCTGACCAACAGATTTGTGTAACACTTCACACTGTGTTAAATCTGCAAGAAAACGTCCATTACGCTCTCTAAAGCCAACTAAAACACGCTCTTTTTTTCGAACATAACGAACACCTAGACGTGCCTTACGACGATAACCCCAAGAATCTCCAGTGATAGCAGGTAGTACAGTATTTAATTCCAACTTCGCAATATTTTTGAATTGCTCAACAAGTATATCTTGCTTCTGTTGAATCTGATACTCCGAAGGCATATGCTGTAATTGGCAACCACCACACATTTCAAAATGTTTACATTTAGGCTCAATACGATCTTTTGAGGATGAAACAACTTCAATTGTTTTAGCAACATCATAACGCGAATGTTTTTTTGTATATTCAAGAATAACTTCTTCACCGGGTAATGACTGTGTTACAAAAGTTACCTTGTCATTAATACGAGTTACACCCTGACATTCAGTATTTAATGATTTAATTTTCGCTTGTACTGGCGCGCTATTCTTTCTTTTTCTACGTCTTGACATTACCGTTCTACTAACCAATATTATTTTAATTCAAAATTATTTAACAAATTATTCAGGAAATATCCCTGTTGATAAATAACGATCACCTCGATCACATATAATCACGACAATAACTGCATTACTAACATCCTTGGATAACTTCAATGCTGCAGCCACTGCACCTCCTGACGAAACACCACAAAATAATCCTTCAGAATTTGCTAATGCACGAGTAGTTTTTTCTGCATCATCTTGACTAACATCGATTGTTTTATCAACGCGTGTGGCATTGAAAATTTTAGGTAAATATTCTTTTGACCAACGACGTATTCCTGGAATACTTGCACCTTCTTCAGGTTGCACTCCCACAATTTTAATTTCTGAATTTTGCTCTTTAAGATACTTTGATGTTCCCATAATAGTGCCCGTCGTTCCCATGGCGCTGACAAAATGCGTGATTGTGCCTTGAGTATCACTCCAAATTTCTGGGCCAGTAGTTTTATAGTGAGCTAAGGGATTATCAAAATTTGAGAACTGATCTAGTACGATACCTTTGCCTTGTTTTTGCATTTTATCAGCCAAATCTCTAGCGCCTTCCATACTAGCTTCTTTCGACACCAATACAATTTCTGCGCCATATGCTTTCATAATACTACGACGCTCAACACTCATATTATCTGGCATTATTAAAATTAAGCGATATCCCTTAATTGCTGCAGCCATCGCTAAGGCAATGCCAGTATTGCCACTAGTAGCTTCAATTAATGTATCACCTGCTTTTATTGAACGCCGGTTTTCAGCTTCTTGAATCATACTTAAAGCTGGCCGATCTTTAACCGAGCCTGCCGGATTATTGCCTTCTAATTTAACCAGAATAATATTGTCCGAATCCTGATTTAGTCTCTGCAAGCGCACTAATGGTGTTTTACCGATAAATTCTTCTATAGTTGGATAATTCATATATTTCAAATGCTATTTACGATATATTATAGGTATATTTTAACACTACACTGAGGTCTTAGTATCCATTTAAGCCTAATTTTTTAGTATATGATTATTGACACTAAACTCGCAATTGAAAAATCAAATGGCAACGTAGAATTAGCAAAAGAATTATTTTTAATGCTAATCAATGAATTACCAATATTATTAGAAAAAGTTAAAAAAGCTTACCAATCTGGTTCCACAGTTGAGTTACTTGAGTGCACACATCAATTACATGGCTCAACAGCTTATTGTGCTGTTCCCGAGCTAAAATCAGTAGCACAGAAATTAGAAACAACTACAAAACACGCTGATAAAAACGAAATTCTATTGAGAATAACTGATGTAGAACGAGCAATTCAGACATTAATTAAACATTCCAATGATATATTAAAAAATAATTGGTAATGGCAAAAAAACGTCAATATTCAAGCGTTACGAATGCTACGGCATGATCTATCTCATCTGCAATACTTAAATAGCTTTCCTTAATTCCATTTTCATTAACAAACTCAGTAGCGCGACCATAATAGACTAAATAGGGTTTTCCTAGCTCAGTATGTTCAACAGATATGTCAGAAAGTTTTAATCCCGAAATAAATCCTGTACCCATTGCTTTAGCTGTTGCCTCCTTAGCTGCAAAACGTTTAGCTAAAAAATGAGCCTTATTTTTTTTGTTTATAAACTCACTGAATTCATGCTCCGATAAAATTCTACGTGCAAATTTATCGCCATATTTATCTATATTTTCAGCCATACGTTCAATACGAACAATGTCAGTGCCAATACCGTATATCAAAGAGATCAACCTTATTATTTAATATTATATTTCCATTTTAGCTGGTGAGTTTTTAAAGGTTTACCTGCTAAATAGTAATTAATGATATAGCGCATCAATTTTTTCGATTCTGTTAGTGTTGTTTTATCAACAAAATTTAAACTCTCTAGTGAGAGCAAGGTTTGACCAGCAACTTGAACATTATTATTTGAGGTGGCGTCCAAAACTGGGCCTTGCTCTACTTCAAAATAATACATTTTTGATGCATCAACTTCATTGCCCGTATTATAATCTATTGTTAAATTAAGCCCATAACCTAATTCTTGAAATAAAACACATTCAAAACGTCGTAATACCGGCTCAATTTTAGTACTTAGTTTTAATTTTGTAATTACATCTGCATAGGCATTATAGAGTTCTTGATAGGGATCTTCTTTTTGCAAAAACCGTAATACCAGCTCACTTAAATAATAACCACAAAGTAAATTTGTACCGTAAAGGTACTTAAAAGTACCATTTAATTCTACTCCGGTTAATGTTCGTAATTCACCTTTACCTACCCAAGAAACAAGGATGGGTGTAAATGGTTGTAAAATGCCAAATAAAGACTGTTTTCTTTTCTTTACGCCCTTAGCAATAACAGAAACCCGACCAAAATCTCGAGTGAATAACTCAAGGATTAAACTACTCTCTTTGAAGGAACGACTATGTAAAATGAATGCATCATGAAGTGTATAACGACTTTTTTCAGTCATCAACATAACCCAAGCTTTTTAAGGCTCGATCATCATCAGCCCATCCCTCTTTAACTTTAACCCATAATTCAAGAAAAACTTTGCTACCAATTAGTTTTTGTATGTCTATTCGGGCTTTTTGTCCGATGCTTTTTAAACGAACGCCATTTTTCCCAATAACAATTGGTTTTTGTGAATTTCGTGATACCCATATTAACGCTGCAATTTTTGTTATCTTTTCTTTAACTTCATATTTTTCTATTTCTACTGTAATATCATACGGAAGTTCTTGACCTAATTCGCGCATTAATTTTTCACGAACTATTTCAGCGGACATAAACCGTTCACTCTTATCAGTGATTTGATCTTCAGGAAAATAGGGTTCAGATACTTTTAGATATTGAGAAATTGATTTCTGTAGTGCTTTAACATTAATGCCTTTTGTTGCAGAAATTGGAATTATTTCTTTATAATCCATTTTTTTAGAGAGTGAATCAATCAATGGTAAGATGCTTTCTTTATTTTGAATTTTATCAATTTTATTGAGAAGTACTATTACTGGAACAGTAGAATTTTTAAGTGTTACTAAAACATTATCATCTTCTTCAGTCCATTTATCAGCATCCAACAAAAATAAAATTAAATCAACATCATGTAAAATACTACTAGCAGATTTATTCATGTATCTGTTCATGGCTCGATCTGACACGTGAATACCAGGAGTATCGACGTAAATAACTTGTTCAGTATTTGTTGTCTTTACTCCTAAAATTCTATGCCGAGTAGTCTGTGGTTTTCGTGAAGTAATACTAATTTTTTGACGCAAAATATGATTCATTAAGGTAGACTTTCCAACATTAGGTCGACCAATTAGTGCTACATAACCACAACGATATAAATTATCTGTTTTCATCTATTTAAGTATTTTAATGCCGTAGTTGCGGCTTGTTGTTCAGCTTTACGTCTACTGCTACCATCACCAGCAAACTTTTTATCCAAATCATGAATAAAACACTCAACTGCAAACTGCTGTTGATGTGATTTGCCCGTGATACTTATCACGTCATAATCTGGAATTGATTGTCCATTTGCTTGTAGATATTCTTGCAATCGAGTTTTAGGATCTTTTAAGTCATCACTAGGAACACAGTTATCTAAATGGCTTGAATAAATACTTAAAACAAATTTAGATGCCACTTTATAATCAGAGTCTAAAAACACTGCTCCAATTATTGCTTCAAGCGCATCGGCTAATATTGAGCTACGTCGAAATCCACCACTTTTTAATTCACCCGTTCCTAATTTAATATAATCACCAATAGAGTATTCAACGGCAATTTTTGCTAACGTTTCACCTTTAACCAGGCTTGCACGTAATCGACTTAAATCACCTTCTGATGTCTTAGGAAACCGACGATAAATTTCAATACTGATAATATTATTCAGTATTGAGTCCCCTAAAAACTCCATTCGTTCATTATTGTCTTTTGAGTAACTTCGATGCGTTAAAGCTAAATCAAGTAATTGCGGGGTAGAAAACTTATAATTGATAAGTTTTGATAGGTCATTCATCTCTTGCGGAAACTTCCTCAACAGATTTGAATTTAATGAGTAAATCAATATTACCTAAAAATGATTCACGAACTTCATATTCAATCTCAACTAAAAATAAATCGGCATCGCGCGAAATTATAATATCAGATGAACTAACCGATGTTGCCATGTTAATATCTAGTCGTTTATTAATAATACTTCTAAGATCTTTAACCGTAGCAAAAGTTTCTGTGCCATCAGCTAAGTCATTTATAACAGATTTGACACTTTGATTTTCTAAATATATCGGTAGTAGTAAAATAACTGTATAAGCAAAAAATAGTATTAACGAAATGACAATCATCCAGCCTATTCCGGTCATGCCGCGTTGTGATTTTACAGTTTTCATATTAAATGCACCATATTTATTAATTTCTATAATTAAATTATCGACCCTATTCGTTGTAATTCGCCCCAGTGAAAAAATATAAAGAAGGCTTTACCAACTAAATTTTCTTCAGGTACAAATCCCCAAAAGCGACTATCATTACTATTGTCTCTATTGTCGCCCATCGCAAAATAATGCCCTTCTGGAACGACCCATTTATTGTTCCGAGCGGGGTTGTGTTGCATATGAAGCATATCATGCTCAATCCCGCCTAATTGCTCCGTCAACCTTTGAGCTATTCCGATATCATCAACTCTGTAACTATCTTGATAGGTCTGTGGGATAGATTTACCATTGATATACAAAATTTTATCATAGTATTCAATTTTATCGCCAGGTAGCCCTATTACTCTTTTAATATAGTTCAAGGATGGTTCTTTTGGGTAGCGAAATACAAATATTTCACCTCTTTTTGGCTCATTTAATTCAATTATTTTAGTATGTAAGACCGGTAACCTCACACCATAAGAAAATTTATTTACTAAAATATAATCTCCTATGGTTAATGTCGGAAGCATAGAACCAGAGGGTATTTTGAATGGTTCAGCCACAAAACTGCGCAACACTAAGACAACAAAGACTACTGGGAACAAAAATTTACCAAACTCAACAATGTTATCGTATGCTTTTATAATCAAGCCACGTTCATTAATGCTCGAACCTGATGGTTTTAAATCATTGTCATTTAAACTGCTTTTTTTAAATATAAATTTAGATAAAACAATATCCAATAACCAGACAAAACCAGAAGCTAATACTAAAACACTTAATAGTAATTCAAAATCAAAATTCATTTTTCTTTCCCCACATGTAATACAGCAAGAAATGCTTCTTGTGGAATTTCGACGCTGCCAATTTGTTTCATTCTCTTCTTCCCTGCTTTTTGTTTCTCAAGTAATTTTTTCTTACGAGTGATATCACCACCATAACATTTTGCCGTAACATTTTTGCGCAAAGCTTTTACATTAGTCCGCGCAATAACTTTAGATCCGATCGCAGCCTGAATCGCCACATCAAACATTTGCCTGGGAATAAACTCTTTCATTTTTGCAGCCAACTCACGGCCTTTAAACTCGGATTGAGCTCGATGAACAATTAACGCTAAAGCATCTACGCCTTCACCATTAATCAAAATATCCATTTTAATTAAATCTGCTTCTCTAAAGCATAAAAACTCATAATCAAGAGAGGCATAGCCACGACTAACCGATTTTAACTTATCAAAAAAATCCATCACCACTTCATTCAATGGTAATTCGTATTGAATAGATACCTGACTACCAGCATATTGAATATTTTTTTGGGCGCCACGTTTTTCTATACACAGAGTAATAACATTACCAACATATTCATGAGGTACTAAAATATTAGCTGTAATAATTGGCTCACGAATTTCTTCAATTAAATTCGATTCTGGTAAATCGGCAGGGTTATCAACTTTTAAAACTTCACCTTTTTTTGTTAAAACTTCAAAAATTACAGTTGGTGAGGTAGTAATTAGGTTTAAATCATATTCACGCTCTAAACGTTCCTGAATAATTTCCATGTGCAACATGCCTAAAAAACCACAACGAAAGCCAAAACCAAGTGCAGTTGAGGTTTCAGGCTCATAAAATAGTGCTGCATCATTAATGCGCAGCTTTGCTAAAGCATCTCGAAAATCTTCATAATCACTACCATCAATTGGAAATAAGCCGGCAAAGACTTGTGCTTGTACTTTTTTAAACCCTGACAGCATATCTTGTGCCGGATTTTTCGCTAAAGTAATCGTATCGCCTACTGGAGCGCCTTCAATATCTTTAATTCCAGCAATAATATAGCCAACGTCACCGGTTGAGAGTTGTTCCAAATCATGTCTTTTTGGGGTAAATACTCCGACAAAATCCGTTAAGAATTCTCCACCTGTAGACATGATTTTGATTTTTTGTTTTTTTCTTAGTGTACCGTTTTTAATTCGAACCAAAGACACGACACCTAAAAAATTATCGAACCACGAATCAATAATTAGCGCTTGTAAAGGCGCGTCTGGATCGCCTTGGGGAGCAGGGATTTCTTGAACTAACTGTTCTAATAAATCGTTAATTCCCTCGCCAGATTTAGCACTCACTCTAAGCGCATTGCTGGCATCAAGCCCAATGATTTCTTCGATTTCATTGCACACACGTTCAGGCTCTGCTGCTGGCAAATCAATTTTGTTTAAAACCGGAATAACTTCTAACTCTTGCTCAATGGCTGTATAACAATTAGCGACACTTTGTGCTTCAACACCTTGTGACGCATCCACAATCAATAATGCACCTTCACAAGCCGCTAATGAACGAGATACTTCATAAGAGAAATCTACATGGCCTGGTGTATCAATAAAATTTAGTTGATAGCTATTACCATCTTTAGATTTAAACTCAAGAGACACGCTTTGAGCTTTAATCGTGATACCCCGCTCGCGTTCGATATCCATAGAATCAAGAACTTGAGCATCCATTTCACGCTCTGTTAAGCCACCACAGGTTTGAATAAATCGATCGGCAATTGTTGATTTACCATGATCGATATGAGCAATAATGGAAAAATTTCGTATAAGGGATTGTTCGCCCACACTGACACCATATTATTACAAGATAATCTCAATTACTTATCTTGTGTTTCACAAAAAAAGGCGCTGTAATGCGCCTTAACATTAATACATCATATAAAAATCAATAACTTACCGGAAAAATACAAAATTATCGCAGGTTTTACATATATAGGGACTATTCTACGCTAAATTTAAAACTAACTGAAATGTTCATGCCACCGATTAGCATCAAAAAAGTAATGGCAAATTTCTTTTCCTGATTCATGTAGTACTGGCACAAATTGGCCATATCGTGCTTCTAACTCATTATCATCTGTAATATCAATAATATCTAAATTATAAGGTACTAAATGAGATTTTAAGTACTCATTTAGTACCTCCAGCATATCTTCGCAAAGGTGACACGAATGCTTAACATAAACAGTAAATTCGTGTTTATCTTTAGTCATTCTCAGGCAGTTTAATGGCTAGAAACGTTGGTGAAGTTCCCCGTTGAATTAACACTGGTAATGATTTACCCACTGGCAAAGATTTTAGTAATTGATTAAATTGCGAAATACTCGTTACATTTTGGTTGTTCATCATTAATATAACGTCACCTTTGCGTATGCCCGCTAAGAATGCCGGACCTTTCTTTTGTATTTCTTTAACTAGTAAGCCACGTTTATCTAAATCAAGTTTCTTTCGTTGTTCATTAGTAATACTAGTAACAGCTACACCTAGGCGATTCATTTTCTTGGATGAATGTGCAACAGATTTTTTAGTCGATTTTTTTTCTGTTGGTAATACACCTATAGTAACTTCAATTGTTTTCTCTTTACCTTCCCTGATAATTTTTACATCAACTTCTTTATCAATTTCGGTTCTACCAACCACAACAGGTAAATCTGAAGAATAAATAATTTCATTATCATTAAAGTTAATTACAATATCACCAATTTTGAAACCCGCATTTTCAGCTGGACTATCTGGTAATACTTTTAATACAATTGCACCTTGAGGTTTATCCATATTAAATGATTCAGCAAGCTTTCTATTAACGTCCTGTATAAGTATGCCTAAGTATCCACGAGAAACTTCACCATTTTCTTTTAATTGCTGTACAACGTTCATAACAATATCAATTGGAATGGCAAAAGACAGTCCCATAAAACCGCCAGTACGACTATAGATCTGTGAATTAACCCCAACCACTTCACCCTTTAGGTTAAATAACGGGCCACCGGAATTACCTGGGTTGATAGCAACATCAGTCTGAATAAATGGCACATAGGTTTCATTAGGCAATTTACGCCCCATTGCACTAACAACACCAACCGATACAGAATGATCAAAACCAAAAGGAGAACCGATTGCCATCACCCACTCACCTACTTTTAAAGGTTTGGATGATCCTATTTTTACCACAGGTAAATTTTTGGCATCAATTTTTAACAAGGCAACGTCACTTCTTTTATCTGTGCCAATGATTTCAGCATTGAGTTCTCGTCTATCACTTAATCGAACGATTATTTCATCTGCATTTTTAACCACATGATAATTCGTTAACACAAAGCCATCACCATCAACAATAAACCCTGAACCAAGTGACTGAGTATCTCGTTTAGGGATATCCATACCTTGCCCACCAAAAAATTTTTCAAATAACTCTCCCCACTGATTATCATTGCCATGGGGTGAACGAGGCATATTTTTATTATTAAACGGAGAACTTTGGGCTTTGACTTTTTGTTTGGTACTGATATTTACCACAGCAGATGAATTGTCTTTAACTAGCTCGGTAAAATCGGGTAATTGAGCTAATGCAGAATTACTTATTATCGAAAATAAGACAAAAACACTCAAACTTAATTTCCGAAGTTGTTTAAGTTGATTATTAACCATTTAATATTTTTTCCTTGGTAAAAATTAGATTATAGGTTTTTTGATTTAATTTTAAATAAATCAAATAACAGTTAAATTTATTTATATTTTTCGGATTAATTCTAGGTTGAATTGAAGTAAATTTAGTTTATTTTTTAATAAGTAGCGCATAAAAACAATGCTAAATATAAAACCAACTCCAGACATCAATATAACTAAAGATTCAGTGTTTACCAAAGCAAACTGATTAGCAATATAGTCGGCAACTAATGCAAAAATTAAAATAAACAATAACGGTAAAATATACACCAAAAATGATCCAAATAAAAATACGCGCTCATTAATACCTACAATGATTTTATCGCCAACCTTAGCATTAATAGTATTTTTAATATTATACGAAACGGTTTTTGGTGTTAGATATTTTGAGATAATTCCCGTGCCGCAAGTTTTATTTACACGACAAGAACCACAACTGGTTTTTTTTTGAGTTTCAATAACAATAGAGTCACCGCAAGTTGAAATCACTTTGGCCTTTTCTTCAATCATTTAACTTTTGTAAATTGCGCAGATTCACAAATCATTCGAACAGCAACCATTGGCACTTCACCAACAGCTGTTATATGAAATTCATCTAACTCCTTACCATAAGCATTTACTGCCCCCATCGAAGTGCCTCCGAGCAAATCAGACTTTTCACTCGAATGATTTTCGATATAAACTGAGACTGTGGCTAAACCATCTGAAACCACAAAGTGCTTTAAAGGCTTACCTCCTCGAGGCATAGTATGTCCGCGTTTAATGCTAACTTTAAATCCTGGAGGTAACTTATCGAAGCTCCATTTATCAAACAATTCTGGTTTTTTGTTTAATGATTTTTTAGCTTGATGCCAAGTATATTTTTTACCATCGGTGCTAGGTTGAAATAATTTATCATCTAAGCTTTTATGATACTTTAAATTAGTAAATAAAAATTGCTCAACCATTTTATTATCCTCACCCATTAAGTGAGATTTTAGCAATAATCCGGTTTTAACATCTAACCACAGTAAATAGCCAAAGCGATAAGCATCTTTAGGTATCACTGAAATTTTTTGAGATAGATGGCCCGCCACATTAACTTGTTGTTGTAATGAAAAAGAATAATAATTTAACTTATCGATTTGAGTTGGAAAAGATGGCGGAAACTTTGATAATGGCCGGCTTTTTTCAACAACAACCGAGTTCCTATCAGGTAACACACAAGTTACAAGATCATTACTACGAATAACTTCCCTGCCACTGCCATCCATCGATATCAGCTTTTCAATTTCACCAAATTTATCAGCTCGATGATATATATTCATAACGGCTAAGTCACTATTTTTGCCGTATATGAATGTACCACTAAATGTTTGCATATGGCTCGCTTGCGCCATTTTTTCTAACCAATCTTGAATAGTTTGTTGATTCGCCGTATTTGCATTTACAGTCAATATCCAAAAGAAAATAACAACGGTTAAAGCTAATTTACTTTGCATTTATTGACCGTACTATTTTGACTGTTGGATTAAAGTTTACAACTCGACTGTATGGTAATGCGCCTTGCATTCCTGATGAAACGGCGTATTCATTATGATTAACCAAATAGCTGTTTAATTTTGCAGCTACTGCTTTATTTAATTCAATATTGCGAGTTGACGCAGTTTGAATGCTTTTAGCTTGCATTGGTTTAGTTGCAATTTCAGTAGACTGATTATTATTTATTTCAGGCTTTTGTTGAACCACTAAAATTGCCACAGCCGTCACAGTTGCAGCAATTGCCATACTACCAAGTTGTTTAAAAAAGGTCTTTTGGCCTAATTTTTTTGATTTATATTCAGCCGGTGCAATTACAGTAGGTTCATTTTGTATCGCTTGTTGTATGTTAAGTGAAATATCATGAGTATCAACCTTGGATACTTGGGATACTTGGTTGCGCATAACATCCCGAATTAAGTGATAACGCTGCCATCGTGTACGCACTTTATCATCCTGTATGTTTTTTAGAACTAAATTAATATCGGATTCTTCACCATCCATTAATGCGGATAATTGTTCCTCAATATTATTCATAATTTTCTCTCTTTCTATATCGTTATTTTGTTAACTTAATCGTTCAATAATGGCTCTAATAATTTATCGATTGCTTCACGAGCTCTAAATATTCTTGAACGCACGGTTCCAATTGGACAGGACATTGCTTCAGAAATCTCATCATAACTCATGCCTTCAAGCTCTCTTAGAGTAATGGCTGTTTTTAGATCATCGGGCAATTCATCAATTGCCTTTAATACCACCCCAGCAATTTCATCCTTTAGAGCAAGTCGTTCAGGAGATGCAAATTCCTTCAAAGAGCCGGCACTATCATATTGCTCCGCTTCGGTTGCATCAATATCTGATCCTGGAGGTCGTCTCTTTTGAGCCACCAAGAAATTTTTTGCCGTATTAATTGCAATACGGTACAACCAAGTATAAAAAGCACTATCACCCCGAAACCCAGGTATGGCTCGATAAGCCTTTATAAAGGCTTCTTGAGTCAAATCCAGTACTTCTGCATGATCGCGTACATATCGGGATATTAAATTAATTATCTTTTGCTGATATTTTAATACCAATACATCAAAAGCCTTTTTATCGCCTTTTTGTACTCGTTCAATTAAAGCTTGGTCAACATTCTGTTCACCCATCCGAACCGCCCTGATTTCAATTAAAATTCGATTAAGTTAATAAATACGATGCCGGATGTATTAAGTACGACAATCGTTATGCGCTGTAGTTCGATAATCTTGTAATATATTTGTTTATATTCTAACTATCGTATAAATTAATTACTTTAAATTAATATGACATTATCTTACGACACCGATCGTTACACAATGGCATGATGTGAAAAAAACTACCTATTGAAAAATAGAGTACTTTTTAATCAAATATAAAACAACGAGAAATTAAGCTTAAAATAGACCATGACAACTTTAAAAAGTGACGTACTAATCATAGGTGCTGGTGCCGCAGGATTATCCGCAGCATTGAGGCTGGCAGAAAATAAACATATCTTCTTGATTTCTAAGGTTAATTTACTAGAAAGTAATACCTTATATGCTCAAGGAGGGATTGCTGCAGTTCTGGACGAGAATGACTCCGTCGAATCGCATATATCTGACACAATTCAAGCCGGAGCGGGTCTTTGTGACGAAAAAATCGTTGAATTTGTGGTTCAAAAAAGTAAAGAAAACATTCAATGGTTAATTGATCAGGGTGTTGAATTTACACGACATCAATCCAATAAGCAGAGCTATCCTTATCACCTAACTAAAGAAGGTGGCCATAGCTTTCGTCGTGTCATTCATGCTGCTGACAAAACCGGACATGCCTTGCAAACATCTCTATTAGAACGAGTATTAGCTCATCCCAATATCACTGTGTATGAGCACCATAATGTTGTGGATTTAATAACCCTAAAAAATTCTCAAGATAGCAGCACAAATTGTATTGGCGCTTACATATTAAATAGAATAACCGAACAAATTGAGGTATTCATCGCACCAACCGTAATTCTTGCGACTGGTGGCGTCAGTAAGGTTTATCTCTATACCAGTAACCCAGATACCGCATCGGGTGATGGCATTGCTTTAGCGTGGCGAGCTGGATGTCGAGTTGCCAACATGGAGTTTAATCAATTTCACCCTACTTGTCTCTTCCACCCAGATGCGAAATCATTTCTCGTCACGGAGGCCGTTCGAGGTGAAGGTGGTATTTTACGTTTACCTAATGGTAAAACATTTATGAAGCACTATCACGAATCGGCAGAATTAGCACCGCGTGATATTGTTGCTCGAGCAATTGATCATGAAATGAAGCGCCAAGGTATCGAATGTGTGTACTTGGATATTTCTCATAAACCTGCGGCTTTTATTAAAGAACATTTTCCAACTGTCTATAAACGCTGTAAAAGCTACGGTATTGATATTACTACTGATCCAATCCCCGTTGTGCCTGCAGCTCATTATACTTGCGGTGGTGTAATGACAAATATAAATGGTCAAACTGATATTGAAGGTTTATATGCTATAGGTGAAGTTGCCTTTACTGGTTTGCATGGTGCCAACCGAATGGCCAGTAATTCGCTTTTAGAATGCTTAGTGTTTGCCCAATCCGCCAGCCAGCATATTTTACAAAACACCGCTCAAAATATAAAAAATTTAAGAATCCCTGATTGGGATGAAAGCAGAGTTACCGACTCCGATGAGGAAGTGGTCGTAACTCACAATTGGGATGAGCTACGCCGGTTCATGTGGGATTATGTTGGTATTGTACGCACTACCAAACGATTGCAACGAGCAGCTAGTCGCGTGCAGTTACTATTACATGAGATTGAAGATTATTATGGAAATTTTCGTATAACGAGTGACTTATTAGAGCTTCGTAACCTTACCGTAGTCGCTGATATTATTATTCGTTCTGCGCTAAGTCGAAAGGAAAGCCGTGGATTACATTTTATTCTAGATTTCCAACACAAAGAAGAAACTCATCAAATTCAAAATACCGTTATTACGCCTAAAATTGGAGTTGATATTATTGAAAGCTATTCTAATAATAAGTAATAAACACTTATTTTAGTAATCTAAGATGTAACTTTAATTGACGTAATTCACTTTTGTCGAGCATATCCGGTAAAATTATGATTGATTTGTTTTGCTCGAAATCCGTTTTAAAATATAAAATAACTACATACGGTAACTCAAACCAATTTAATTTAAGCTCAGCAATATAAGACTGTTGATCAGAACAACTTAAACTATATTGCATATCCTTTAAAAATTTTATATTTACAATATAACGCTTAAAACGAATCGAACAAGCCTGCTCTAAACTATAATATGCGCTTACCCCTATTAATATAATAATTAATAAATTACTAACAAAATGAAAACTTAAATTCAAACTCAGCATGCTTAAAGCTAATAAATGAATTAAAACTATAAACATAAATAATATTTTGGAAGGTCTTAAATTAAGATTCAACGGCTTCTTGTATTTTCTTGATGACATATGCAACATCCTTGTCGGCAGGTATAGTATTACCCATTAAATAATCTAATAATAATGGATCAGAATTCCCTAAAACAGATTCAAACACGAGCTGATAATGATTGTCTAGATCATTATATTTTTTATCCATGAAACCAAGCAACAAGGTATCTAACTCGAGCATTCCACGTCGACATTGCCAATATAAACGCGACTTAGAAGATTTTTCTACAGCCATTAAATTATATTCTTCAACATCATTTTTTTTATATTATTAATAGCAGCAGTAGGATTTAGCCCTTTTGGACAAACATTAACGCAATTCATAATAGTATGGCATCGAAACAAACGATAGGGCCCTTGTAATTCTGCAAGACGTTCAGAAGTTGCTTGATCACGGCTATCGGCTAAAAACCGATAAGACTGTAGTAACGCCGCAGGCCCTCGAAATTTATCTGGGTTCCACCAAAATGAAGGACAAGCTGTAGTACAACAACCGCATAAAATACATTCATACAATCCGTCTAGCTTATCTCGTTGCTCAGGGGTTTGATGATATTCAACTTCGGGTTCAGGATCGTGTACCACTAAATAGGGTTTTACTGCACGATAGTGATGAAAAAATTGACTCATATCCACCACTAAATCTCGAATAACTGGCATGCCCGGAACTGGCCGAACTAAAACAGGTTCTATTAATTCATCTAGTGGAGTGATACACACTAAACCATTTTTACCATTAATATTAATGGCATCAGAACCACAAACACCCTCACCGCAGGAATGCCTAAAGCTCAAACTTGCATCCTGCTCTTTAATGAGTAACAAGGCATCGCGTAACATCAAGCTCGTATCAATGTCATTTAATACAAATTCTTGCATAAATGGTTTTTTATCGGATTCAGGATTGTATCGATATATAGAAAAACGCATATTAATGCTCTCAATTACAAATAGGTTTATTAATCTTTCTTTAACTACTCGTTCAATTTTGAATAAACTTTAAAATATAAACTAGTAAACACGTTTCTTAGGTGGAAATGAATCAACTGTCATCGGCTTCATTCGTACCGGTTTGTATTCAAGCCGTCGATTTTGTTTGTAATATAAGGTATGACGCATCCAATTTTTATCATCTCGATCAGGATAGTCAATTCGAGAGTGGGCACCTCGACTTTCCGTTCTTGCTAATGCGCCCGTAACGGTAGCAACAGCAAGATCCACTAAGTTCTCAAGTTCTAAAGCTTCAATTCTTGCAGTATTAAAAACTTTACTATGGTCTTGTAAGCACACATCAAGCAAGCGTTTTTCAATATCGAGTACTTTAGTTAAACATTCCGTTAATACTTCTTCAGTTCTAAAAACACTGCAATTTTGTTCCATTACCATTTGTAACTCATTGCGTAATGTTGGAACGGATTCACTGTCCCCTTTTTTATCCCAGCGAGTCAAATGCCCCATAGCACTAGCAACACTATCTTCGTCAATAGGGATATGATAACGATTATCCTTTAAATAATTAATCACATGTTTACCAGCCGCTCGACCGAAAACCACAATATCCAGTAGGGAATTGCCACCTAAACGATTTGCACCATGAACCGAAACACAGGCACATTCACCAACAGCATAAAGACCGGGTATAACATCTTCTCCTGTTGATACCGGAGCAACCACTTGACCATGTCGATTAGTTGGAATACCACCCATGGTATAATGTGCTGTTGGGAATACTGGAATTGGAGTTTCTACCGGATCAGTTCGCAGGAAGGTTCTAACCATGTCCCGAATACCCGGTAACCGTTTCGAGATAACATCTTCTCCCAAATGATCAACTTTTAACATTACATGATCAGCATTTTTTCCGCAGCCGCGTCCTTCTCGAACTTCTGTTGCGATAGCACGACTAACAACATCCCTACTCGCTAAATCTTTCGCATGAGGAGCATAACGTTCCATAAATCGTTCATTATGTTTGTTAACAAGATAACCACCTTCACCACGAACACCTTCGGTTATTAACATCCCTTTACCTGCGATACCAGTAGGATGAAATTGAAAAAATTCCATATCCTGTAACGGTATTCCTGCACGTAAAGTCATGCCCATACCATCTCCGGTATTAATATGTGCATTAGTGTTGGTTCTAAATAATTGACCAACTCCACCAGTTGCAATTAAAGTACTTTTAGCTTCAATTATTAATGGCTCACCTGTTTCAATTTCTAACACAAGTGCACCGGCAATATCACCATTAATATTTTTAATTAAATCAATCGCAAAGAATTCATCAAAAAAATGTGTTTTAGCACGAATGTTTTGTTGGTATAAAGTATGTAAAATAGCATGCCCTGTTCTATCGGCTGCGGCACAGGTTCTCGCGGCTTGATCACCGCCGAAGTTTTGACTTTGTCCACCAAAGGGGCGTTGGTATATTTTGCCATTGTCCAAACGTGTGAACGGTACACCCGAATGTTCTAATTCAACAACCAATTTTGATGCTGAACGGCACATATATTCAATTGCATCTTGATCACCTAAGTAATCACTACCTTTAACTGTATCATACATATGCCAATGCCAACTATCGGGTAACACATTAGCCAGCGCGGCATTCATGCCACCCTGAGCTGCAACAGTATGTGAACGTGTTGGAAATACTTTTGATACCACGGCTACATTAGCATCAGCTTGCGCTAATTGCAGCGCTGAACGTAAGCCACCACCACCGGCGCCAATGACAAGAGAATCAAATCGTCGTGTTTTTATCGTCATCGAACATAAACCGAAATTAGAATTAACACTACCCAAGCTCCCAAGGCAAATAAAAATAACAAAATTAAAACTAATACAGTTAGTCTAATTATATAAGGGTTTATATAATCAATAATGATATCTCGAATTCCAACCCAAGCATGTATAAATACAGCAATAAAAAATAATGCCACCAAAATAATAGTCAATGGTGATTGAAAAGTAGTTATCCAAAATTCGAAACTAATCTTTGGGGAATTAAAAAACCAAACGATGCTTATAACGCTAAATAATAGCAAATACAAAGCGGACAATCGTTGAACTATCCAAGCACGAAAACCATGAGCATACTGGCTCATGTTAGCAACCTTATTGCAAATAATAACGTAATAATTAATGCCGCAATATTGGCGAACCAAGCACTTAACTTAGCCACTGAAAGCGATACCCCGAGTTCAATATCAATTAATAAATAACGAATTCCTGCAAAAATATGGTGCAACACTATCCATACAATTGCAATTAAAATAATTTGAAATAGCGTGGAGTTAAAATAATTTAACAATGCTTCAAATTGAATTTTGTTCTGGATTGATACATGAAATGCATAAACAATAACCGGCAACATTAACACCAGCAATAAACCCGATAGGCGATGCAATATAGACACTAGCGCCGTCACCGGCATACTGATTTGAAATAAATTAAGAAACTTTGGTTTTTGTTGTTTTTCTAACATTATCAATTAGTTTAGTATACATCTGCGATACGTCCAATGGTACAATAGCGTCATTAATTTATAAAGAAATCATTTATAAAAGCAAGGGTAAAAGGTAATATAAATGGAAGCAAGTTGGAAATCGCACCTAGAGTCTGTCGGTGCAGTATTCGAGGATACTACGGTTATTCATTACGGCAATGCTAAACAAGAACTAGCCAGTATTGCTCATAAAGATAAAACCGTTATATGCGCATTATCGGATTATGGTATTATTAAGATCTCCGGTACAGAAGCACAAACTTTTTTACAGTCCCAATTTAGTAACGATGTTAATTTGGTAACAGCAAATCAAGCACAGCTAAACAGCTATTGCAGTCCTAAAGGTCGAGTTTTAACGCTATTTACTTTATTCCAAATAGCAAATAATTATTATCTTCAACTACCGATAAGTTTGCTTGATTCAACCTTAAAACGTTTAACTATGTTTAAAATGCGAGCCGACGTTAACTTAGATGATGTTACTGATAACTTGCTCTGTGTTGGTTTAGCTGGCTCATCAGCGCAATCTATACTGACTAAATACTTAACTGATGTTCCCAGTTTGAATTATTCATGTGGCTCTGAGAACTCGTTAACCGTGATACGCTTAGCAAATGAAACAACAGCCATAACACAACCGCGCTTTTTAATATTTGGTGATAACAATACGTTAGCAAACTTATGGACAAATAACCTTGCTCAACTAACTGCAATTGCACAACAGCCTTGGTCACTGCTTGACATCCAATCCGGTCTGCCAAGCGTTAGTAACGACACCGTTGATGCATTTGTACCGCAGATGCTCAATTTACAATTACTCAGTGCTATTAATTTCAAAAAAGGTTGCTATCCTGGACAAGAAATAGTTGCGCGCACACAATACCTCGGCAAACTAAAAAAACGTATGTATTTATTAAAAAGCGATAGTAATGAATTATTCACCGTAGGAACTGATTTATCAACAGAAAATGCGGAAGATGATCAAAGCAAAGGTAAAATTGTAAACTGTCAATTAAGTGCAACCTCGGGCATCGAGGCACTTGCAGTGCTTCAAATTAACAGCATTAATAATGGAAAAATATTAATTAAACAAGCACCTCATATTAAATTTACAGTACATCAGTTACCTTATCCTTTTGAAGAATTAAAAGAGAATTAAAAAATATTTCCATAAAAACTTAACGGTAATATTTTTAGACCCACAATATATATTTTATTTGATTATTTAACTTCTACTGCTCAGTGCCGATATACCTGTTTACAATAAACCTCGATATTGTATCAAAACATTGGAAAAAACAGGACAATTGGGATGAGCGAAATAATTGAACAAGAGTTTCTTAACGCTTTATTAACTGATCTCGAAAATGGTAAATTGGTATTACCAACCTTACCTGAAGTGGCTTTAAAAGTTCGAGACACATTAGAAGACGATGATGTCTCAATGAATAAAGTTAACGAAGTTATTTCATCTGATGCAGCGTTATCAGCTAGACTCATTCAAGTTGCAAATAGTCCCTTATTACGTGCAGCACAACCCATTGATAGTTTACTCGGTGCTATATCTCGAATGGGTTTTACCATGGTAAAAAATCTTGTTACCAGTATGGTAATGGAACAAATGTTTCAAGCAACGTCTGATATTACCGATTCTCGCTTGCGTGCTATTTGGGAGCACAGCACACAGGTGGCAGCAATTAGTCATGCGCTTTGTGCCGAGATGACAAAACTACCAGCAGACCAAGCAATGCTTGCAGGTTTAGTACATGACATAGGCGTATTACCAATACTCAGTCGAGTAGAAGAAATCCCTGAATTGTTAGATGACGAAGCCAAGTTAGATTCCATCATTCGAAAAGCACACGGTGAAATTGGTGCCGCGATTCTAAAAAAATGGCATTTCTCTGATCAGTTGATTGCTGTTGCCGCTGAACATGAAAATCTCACTCGCGATCACGATGGACCTGCGGATTATATTGATATTATTACAGTTGCTAATTTACAAAGCCATTTTGGAACCGAACATTATCTAACCAAAGAGGACTGGACCAAAATTCCTGCTTTTGCTAAATTAGGTTTAGAGCCAGAAATGAATTTAGTTGACTTAGAACACGTAGAAGAAAAAATGGATGCCGTTAAGATCGCGTTAAATGGTTAGCATTTAATTTCTGCCATAGCCCCACCGAAAAGGTGTTTTAAACAAATTACTGCCACCCAATCGCACACCACCATACATGGTCTCAGCCATTGCTGTAGATTTAAGTAAGCTTGCAACATCAATTAGCAACTCAGCATCGGCTATCAATCTTTCAACATCCTCATTTTGATAACCTGACCAATACTTAATATCATGTAATACGCAAGCTGGATAAATGCTAGTGCCATTCCAACTATCAAGCCACATCGAACAACCATCACTCACAAAATTTTTTGAAGGAGGATCTTTTTTTATTTTTTGCCACAATATATCATAACCAAAATGCAGACAAAGTTTTTTTACTTGAGTTAATGTTAATTGACTACCTTGTTCCGGAAAATCAATCGTTTGAAATAATTCATAGCGACTGCTTATCTTTTTTTTTCAGCAATATTTTTCAAACGTACCAGACCGCGATCAAACATAGTTTCAATCATTCCTCCGACCAGCATAGAAAAATAGCCACCTAATATCGGTATTTCCATATTACCTGTCATTTTCCAAGTAACCACAGTAGTAGCACCTTGGTCTGCATAAGATATTGATGCTATCGATTTTTGATCTCCACCATCAAAATAAAGATCATACGTAATACCTTTTTCAACTGATGAAACCGTGAATTCTAACTTACCTTCACCGCTATCGCCCTTCCACGATTGGCTGGCTCCCACACCTTGAGACAAAGCACCTTTAAAAATAACGATTGATGGATCATCCAATTTCCAAGTGGTCCACTGATCCCAATTGTCTAAATCACCCACTAAATTATGAATAGTATCATTGCTTGCATTAATTGTAATTGAGCGGGTTATAGAATAATCTTTTGGTAAAAAAAATCCTACGATCCCTGCAATTAATACCAGAATAGCAACAAAAATAGCTGAAAATTTTAAATAATGCATAATTATCCCTTAAACTAAGACACTTCAGGCTTCATATGGGGAAATAATAACACATCGCGTATTGACGGCGAATCTGTAAATAACATCACCAGACGATCAATTCCAATCCCTTCTCCGGCAGTTGGTGGTAAACCATGTTCCAATGCAACAATATAATCTTCGTCATAAAACATTGCCTCATCGTCACCAGCATTTTTTTCATTAACTTGTTGCTTAAATCGTTCTGCTTGATCTTCCGAATCATTTAGTTCTGAAAATCCATTGCCAATTTCACGTCCACCGATAAAAAACTCAAATCGATCAGTAACAAAATGATCATCGTCATTGCGCCGAGCTAATGGTGACACTTCTGTTGGATAGGCAGTAATAAAAGTTGGATTCATTAATCTATGTTCAACTGTTTTTTCAAATAATTCAATTTGGATTTTCCCCAAGCCATAAGAGTCTTTTAAAGGAATACCCAACTCTTGTGCAATTTTACTCGCTGTTTCAATCGACTCTAGTTCAACAGCTTTGATATTTGGATTGAAGTGTAATATGGACTCTTTAATTGTCATTCTTGCAAAGGGTTTACCAAAATCAAATTCATCGCCTTGATATGTTATTATTGTTTTCCCTAAAACAGACTGTGCCATTTCACGTAACATATCTTCCGTTAAATCCATCAGCATTTCATAATCTGCAAATGCTTCATAAAATTCCAGCATGGTGAATTCAGGATTATGTCGAGTCGATAAACCTTCATTTCTAAAGTTTCGATTAATCTCAAAGACACGCTCAAATCCACCAACCACTAATCTTTTTAAATATAACTCAGGTGCTATACGTAAATACATATCCATGCTCATAGCATTATGATGCGTTATAAAAGGGCGTGCAGTCGCGCCACCGGGGATAACTTGCATCATGGGAGTCTCAACTTCCATAAAGCTCTTTTTATTTAAATAATTACGAATAAAGTTAATCATTTCAGTACGAATACGAAAAGTATCGCGTGACGATTCATTCATGATTAAATCAATATAACGCTGACGATAACGAATTTCCTGATCTGACAAACCATGAAATTTCTCTGGTAAGGGGCGAAGTGATTTGGTTAACAAACGAATATTATCTACTTTTACTGTTAATTCACCCTTATCAGTTTTTGACAACAAACCTTGAGCACCGATAATGTCGCCTATATCCCACTTTTTAAATTGACTATTATAAAATCCTTCAGGTAATTTATCGCGACTAACAAAAAGTTGAATTCGACCTGACATATCTTGTACAGGAGCAAAACTGTTTTTTCCCATAACACGTTTAGCCATTAATCGTCCAGCAACCGATACTCGCAAACCTAAGGCTTCTATAGCTTCTTTATCTTTCTCACCATGAGCAGCGTGTAGGTCATTAGCCATATGACTACGCCGGAAATCATTAGGAAAAGCGTTACCGTCTTCTCTTAGAGCCGACAACTTTGTTCTACGTTGTGCAATTAAAGTATTTTCATCAATTTCATTACTCATATTTATTCTTCGCTCTTAATTTTTTTTGTTAATTCTACAAGCCTTTTTTTAGGCTAGCTTCAATAAAATCATTTAAGTCTCCATCAAGTACGGCTTGAGTATTCGTTTTCTCAATTCCCGTCCTGAGGTCTTTTATTCGAGATTGATCTAATACATAGGAGCGTATTTGACTGCCCCATCCAATATTCGATTTAGAGTCTTCCAATACTTGCTTTTCTTCATTTTGTTTTAACATTTCCAACTCGTATAACTTCGCTTTTAGTTGATTCATGCCATTGGCTTTGTTCTGATGTTGAGAACGTTCGCTTTGACATTGAACAACAGAATTAGTCGGTAAGTGCGTAATACGAACAGCCGAGTCCGTTCTATTAACATGCTGACCACCAGCGCCACTGGCGCGGTAAGTATCAATTCGTAAATCAGCTGGATTAATTTCAATTTCAATAGAATCATCAACTTCGGGATACGCAAAAACAGATGCAAAAGAAGTATGGCGACGACTGCCGGAATCAAAGGGTGATTTACGAACTAAGCGATGCACCCCCGTTTCTGTACGTAACCAACCAAAAGCATAATCTCCAGAAAATTTTATTGTACCACTTTTAATTCCAGCGACATCACCAGCAGAAACTTCAATAATATCGGTTTTAAAACCATTTTGTTCTCCCCAACGAAGAAACATCCGAAAAATCATTTCTGCCCAGTCTTGAGCTTCAGTACCACCTGAACCAGATTGAATATCTAAATAAGCATTACTGCTATCAAGCTTACCCGAGAACATTCTTCTAAATTCTAATGTAGCGAGTTTTTTCTCAAACGATTCTAAATCGTTGATGATGGCATCAATAGAGTCTTGATCGTCTTCTTCTGCCGCTAAGCTAATATATTCATTAACATCAATTAATTCTGAATCAAGATCTTTTATAACGTTTACAATTTGTTCGAGTTGTACACGTTCTTTTCCTAGCTGTTGTGCGTATTCTGGGTTATCCCAGATATTGGGTGATTCTAACTCACGTGAGACTTCAACCAGCCGTTCTGCTTTAGCCTCAACATCAAAGGTACCCCCTAAGAACATCGGTACGTCCTTGCATAGCTTTTATTTGAGCATAAAGAGGGCTAACTTCTAACATTTTTTTCATTTCCCCAAAATATAAACTTAACAATTTAATATGGCAATATAATACACTATCAGTGAAATAACATGAATCAACAATAGACCTTATTCTTGAAATATATGCTCTACCATCAACTGTAATGATTCTCGCCCAAGATATTCGTTAACATCCAGTCGGTAGGCAATTGAAATAACATCATTTTCATACAGATCATTATTATCACTTTGATTAAATGCAATAGCATCATACTCAGTATCCGACTCAGCACCACGTAATACCAATTTTAAGTGCTTTTTACCAACTACTCTAGACTGTACAACTTCAAACTCACCATCAAACACCGGCTCAGGAAATCCCTGTCCCCACGGTAAAGCATAACGTAAATTCTCAGCTGTTTTTAACGTTAAATATTTTTCTTCTAATTCACCATCACTGTAAATTACATTCTGTAATAAATTTTTATCTAGGCTTTTGCTTAACTCGTAACTAAAAGCAGTGTTAAATAGCTCAAAATCGGATTCACGTAAACTCAATCCAGCCGCCATTGCATGGCCACCAAACTTAATAATTAAATTGGGGTGAGCAGCGGACACTGATTCGAGAACATCACGTATATGTAAACCTGGAATAGAACGCGCCGATCCTTTAATTTCATTTTCAGTACTTTTTGCAAATGCGATAACCGGTCGGTGAGTCTGTTCTTTAATACGTGAGGCTAAAATACCAATAACACCTTGATGCCAGTCAGCTTGATACAAACAAAGGCCAAGAGGTAATTCTGCGGAATTAGAATCTGAAAAATTTAACGCAGATAAATGCTGTTCGGCAGATTCACGCATTTCAGATTCAATCGTTTTTCTTTCTCGATTTAATTGATCTAGTTGTTGCGCATATTGCATCGCAATTGCGTCATCATCGGTTAACAAACATTCTATTCCAATGGTAATGTCATCTAACCTACCCGCAGCATTTAAACGCGGGCCAACGGTAAATCCAATATCACTTGCAACGCAACGTTGATAATCTTTACCCGCTACTTTTAATAACGCTAATATTCCAGGAGAACACTTTCCGGCTCGAATTCGAGCTAACCCTTGCGCAACTAGTATTCGATTATTATGATCTAATGGTACTACATCAGCAATTGTACCCAGTGCAACGATATCAAGCCATTTAGCAAGCTGTGGTTCAGTTTGATTGTTTAAATTAAACCAATCTAAGTCACGTAATGCTGCACGAAGTGCCATTAATAAGTAAAACATAACCCCAACACCGGCTAACATTTTACTAGGAAATTCATCAAAAGCTTGGTTAGGATTAATAATGGCATCTGCTTTAGGTAATTCTGCTCCTGGTAAATGATGATCCGTTACAATCACATCAATACCAAGTTGTTTTGCTACTGCAACACCACTGATACTCGATATACCGTTGTCGACAGTTATTATTAAATCTGGTTTATTAGCGGCATCACTTGCAATATAATTAACAATTTCTGGAGTAAGACCATACCCAAAATCAAATCTGTTGGGTACTTGATAGGACACATTTTTAAACCCCAAGGCCGTTAAACCGCGCAGTGACAAAGCACAACTTGTTGCACCATCAGCATCAAAATCACCAACAATACAAATTTTTCGTTGCACTTTTAAACTATCAAGCAAGAGACTAACTGCGGCATCAATTCCCGTTAATAATTTATAGTCGTGCAGCTTAGCAAGAGAAGTATCAAGCTGTGTTACGTCAGTAATATTTCGTTGTTGGTAAATTCGGTCCAAAAGAGAAAAATCACTGTCAAATTGAATTTCCGATATATTAACACGATGTTTTATAATCATAATTTACTCGATAAACTTACTAACGTTTTAACTGGTTTCCACCAACTGTTTGCTTGTCGACGATTAATTTCAAAAGTTTCCTTTTGGTTTTGATATAAGCTTAAACTTCTAATTTTACCTTTTCGTAGATTGTTTACAATTGGGCTAAACAGTTCTATTTCTAATATTTTTAAAATATTTAACCATTCATAGAGATCATGTTGTTGCCAACACTCTGAAAGCTGTATATTAACCATAAAAATATTATTAAACTTATCAAAAATTGTCGAATTTTTTAATAACTGCTTATTTTTATTTAGTGATTTATAGGGAATATCCAATAATTGCGATGCCGATTGTAAAAATTTGTTATCACCAACTAATACATCATTATTTATATTTTTTTTAGTTATTTTAGGTATTTTTCCAGCACCCCACAACCATAAACTGCTTACGGCTAGTTTATTATTTTCAAGCCGTTTAACATTTACCTCACTGGCAAACATTAACATTTCTATTTCATTAATAATTTTTCGCCAATACTTATCGTCATCACCCCGAGGTAAATAAGGCTGAGTATTTTTTAACAATACAGTTGAAATATTTGTTGTACTTAAAGAATAATTTATTTCACTGTTTAAATACCATGCTCCGTTTTTACTTAAATTCAGTGTCCATGGTTCATCGATAAAATGTTGATTTATTTCATCAATTAATTGCGTACTTTCAGCGTCACATAAATCTGTTTGCAAACTATTAACTAATACAACACTGTCTCTATCCACTTGCATTACAACGGGTTCGGCAAACATATAAAAATCTGAATTCGTTTCAGCGCTTATATTTTTTTCTGATGCAATAGCAATACCTGATACCGGTATATCCTTTTTATTCGACACTAAAATGCCCGTTAACTCACAAGTAGCTCGATAATAATTATCAAATCCATCGTTGTGTGTAATAGCCCGAGATAATATTAACTGCAAAGCAGAAAGGTTTGGGATTTCTTGCTTAGGAATATCTTTTAAGAACCGCAAACCAGACAATAATTCAGGAACAAATAACGATATGTGCCTTGCTCCTAAGCTATTAATAGCGTTATTCGACATAACAGAGCAATTTAATCCATATTGCTTAGAATTGCTTTTTCAACTTCGGATAAATTGGCATCTATTGTAATCAACGATCGAGTGCTTTGTTTAATGGCTGTATCAGGATCTTTTAATCCGTGTCCTGTTAGTGTACAAACAACTTTACTACCTTCCGCTATTTTACCTGATTTAATATCATTTATTGCACCAGCTAGTGACGTAGCAGAAGCAGGCTCACAAAATACTCCTTCCTTTTCAGCAAGTAGTTTTTGAGTTGCTAATATATTTTCATCAGTACACTCATCAAACCAGCCATTACATTCATCTTTAACGACCCACGCCTTATCCCAGCTTTGGGGATGACCAATTCGAATGGCAGTAGCAACCGTTTCAGGATTATCAACCATAGCACCACGCATAAATGGCGCACTACCCGATGCTTGATACCCACACATCACTGGTCGATTGTTAACAATACCATTTTCATGATACTCTGAATAACCCATCCAATGTGCTGTTATATTACCGGCATTACCTACCGGTATACAGTGATAATCTGGAGCGCAACCCAATTCTTCAATAATTTCAAACGCTGCTGTTTTTTGTCCTTCAAGACGAAACGGATTAATGGAATTAACAATGGTGACCGGTGCTGTTTTACCAACATCTTTAACCAATTGCATACCAACATCAAAATTTCCTTTAATTTGTATTACAACTGCACCATGCATCATCGCTTGAGCAAGTTTACCTAATGCAATTTTACCATCGGGTATTAAAACAAAAGCAGTGATACCAGCACGTGAAGCATATGCTGCCGCTGCCGCTGAGGTATTACCTGTTGAAGCACAAATTATGGCTTTGCTACCTTCTTCTACCGCTTTGGTAACAGCCATAGTCATGCCACGATCTTTAAACGAACCAGTTGGATTTAAACCTTCATACTTAACGTAGATATCAACATCTTTTCCGATTATGTTTGGAATATTGCTTAACCGAATCAACGGGGTATTGCCTTCACCCAGACTAATAATACGTGTATCATCATGAACCGGTAGGCGATCTCGATATTTATCGATTAACCCAGTATATCGTGGTCTAAATGGCATAAATTTCTCCTAAGTACTTTTATCTTAATCGTGACATTTAATCTTGGCTTAGTGTTTCCATTCGGATTTGTACTACCGAACCACTAATAACACTCAATGACTCTATTTTATTGAGCGCAGTTTTCATTGATTTTTCATTAACAACATAGGTTAATAAAATGATCTCAGCTTTGGTTTCACCCGACTTTGGTTCTTTTTGAATCATCGCCTCAATGCTTATACCTTGTTCACCTAATATCGTTGTTACTTCTGCCAATACCCCAGGTTTATCTTCCGCCAACATCCGCAAATAATAAGCAGTTTCAACATCATCCATGGATAAAATGGGAATATTGTGTAACGCATCGGCTTGAAAAGCTAAGTGTGGTACACGGTTTTCAGGATCAGATGTTAATGCTCGAACGACATCAACAACATCGGCGACAACGGCTGATGCAGTTGGCTCTGCTCCAGCACCTGCACCATAATAAAGTGTTGATCCAACAGCATCACCCATTACCAATACCGCATTCATCACACCATCGACGTTAGCAATTAATCTTTTTTCAGGTATTAATGTTGGATGGACACGCAGTTCAATCCCTTTTTTGGTTCGACGAGTAATACCAAGGTGTTTAATTCGATAACCTAATTCTTCTGCATATTGCACATCATCACGTGTGATATTGCTAATTCCTTCGGTATAGGCTTTTTCAAACTGTAGAGGTACACCAAAAGCGATGGACGCCAAAATTGTTAATTTATGGGCTGCGTCAATACCTTCAACGTCAAACGTTGGATCGGCTTCGGCATAACCTAACGCTTGTGCTTCTTTTAATACATCATTAAAGTCACGGCCTTTATCACGCATTTCCGTTAAAATAAAATTTCCAGTACCATTAATAATTCCTGCTAACCACTGAATTTGGTTTCCCGATAAACCTTCGCGTAAAGCTTTTATAATGGGAATACCACCAGCAACAGCCGCTTCAAATGCAACCATAACACCCTTATCTTGCGCTGCTTGAAAAATTTTATTGCCATGTTTTGCAATCAACGCCTTATTCGCGGTGACCACATGTTTACCTTGCGCAATAGCTGCCATGACTAAATCAAGTGTAAAACTATCACCACCAATGAGCTCGACCACAATATCGATAGCGGGATCGTTAATTACATCAGAAGGATTACTGGTTAATGTTATGTTTGTTAAATCACAATCACGCGCTTTACTCAAATCACGTGATGCTGCATGAGTAACCACAATGCCCCGCCCTGCGCGTCGAGCAATTTCTTCGGCATTTCGTTGTAATACTTTTACGGTTCCACAGCCAACAGTACCCAATCCTAATATTCCTACATTAACGGGTTTCACTCATCCTCCTCCGAATTAAATACTTTATCATTACGGAACATATCTCGAATGCCTCTGACAGCTTGTCTTGTTCTATGCTCGTTTTCAATTAAACCAAATCGTACAAACTTATCACCATAAGATCCAAAGCCAATCCCAGGTGAAACCGCGACTTTAGCGTCTTTAAGTAATTTTTTACTAAATTCTAATGAGCCCATTTCAACATAGGCCTCTGGAATAGGTGCCCAAACAAACATCGTGGCTTTTGGCTTTTCAACAGCCCAACCAATGGCACTCAAACCTTCACATAACACATCACGTCGAGTTTGATACATACCACTAATTTCTTTGACACAATCCTGTGGGCCTTCCAATGCGGCAATCGCTGCAACTTGAATGGGAGTAAACATGCCGTAATCTAAATACGATTTCATGCGCGCTAATGCAGCAACCAAACTTTTGTTGCCACACATAAAACCTACGCGCCAACCGGGCATATTATAACTTTTGGACAAGGAATAAAATTCTACTGCGATATCTTTTGCACCGGGAATTTGTAATATCGATGGAGCAACATAGTCATCAAACACAATATCGGCATAAGCCAAATCATGTACTACCCAGATTTCATGTTCTCGAGCAATATCAATAACGCGTTTAAAAAACTCTAAATCTACCGTTTCTGTGGTTGGATTACTTGGATAGTTTAATACTAACATTTTAGGTCGTGGCCAAATATCTTGAATGGCGGTTTCTAATTCAGTAAAAAAGTCATCCGTCATCGGCACATGACGAATTTCTGCGCCAGCAATGATAAAACCGTAAGGATGAATCGGATAAGCTGGATTAGGTACTAATACCGCATCACCCGGACCAACCGTGGCTAATGCTAAATGGGCTAAGCCTTCTTTTGAACCAATGGTAACGATAGCCTCGGATTCTGAATCTAAATCAACATCATAACGTTTTTTATACCACTGGCAGATAGCACGCCGTAAACGCGGAATGCCACGCGATAAGGAGTAACGATGAGTGTCTTGACGCTGTGCCACTTCAACCAATTTATCAACAATATGCTGCGGTGTCGGTTGATCAGGATTTCCCATCCCAAAATCGATAATATCCTCTCCGCGCGCGCGCGCCTGCGCCTTTAATTCATTAACAATATTAAATACATACGGTGGTAATCGATTTATTCTGGGGAAATCGTCTTTCAAGCAATTATTCTCTTTAATGCTTTATTCGCAAGCAACTAGTTAATCTGGGATCATACACTGTTTCAATAATAATCGGTGTAGAGTAAGCTATTAAATATCTCAATAAAAATGAAAAATACTGAAAAATCATGGCATTTACAAGAGAAAACAGCATTGGCAATGCCATTCACTCCTATGCAACCGGTGAAATCCAAATAATTCAAAACACACTAACAAATGGTATTGTGGAAGCCACTTTGAACACCATCACCTCAAATTTTATTATTAATCCTGAAAGCATTATTTTGGACTGGTCAGTAAATAAACTAGATGATATTACAGAGGAATTAATTACCCCAATTGTGACATTAGAGCCTGATTTAGTGATTTTGGGCGTGGGTCAGAAAATGGCTTTGCCAGCAGTTGCAATAAACCTTATGTTTCAAAAATTTAATATTGGCATAGAGGTAATGGATACTGCAGCGGCTTGTCGAACCTATAATTTTTTATTAACCGAAGGTAGGAATGTTGCAGCAGCGTTAATCCAAATCACTGAATAACCCAAGTATTTTGGGTTATTCAGAATTGTATAGCAATTAAATCAAATAGTTACTTAAATAACGCGTCACCAGAGAAACCTTCATTCTCAAGAATTTCACGCAATTTACGTAATGCTTCAATTTGAATCTGACGTACACGCTCACGGGTAACACCAATGTTATTGCCGACTTCTTCAAGTGTTGAAACTTCGTGACCATGAAGACCAAAGCGACGCTCAACCACTTCACGCTGTTTTTCACTCAATTGGCCTAACCACTGCTCAATGTTGGCCCGTACATCATCATCTTGCAATAAAACCACCGGATCGATATTATTCTCATCCGGAATAGCATCCAGTAAAGATTTATCAGCTTCACGATTTAATGGTGTGTCCACCGAAGTAACACGTTCATTTAAGCCCAACATACGCTTAACATCCGATATTGGTTTATCTAAAATATCAGCTATTTCTTCAGGGCTTGGTTCGTGATCCAGTGTTTGAGCGAGGTGACGCGCAGCGCGTAAATAGATATTTATTTCTTTCACAACATGAATTGGCAGACGAATTGTACGTGTTTGATTCATTATGGCACGTTCAATGGTTTGCCGAATCCACCATGTGGCATAGGTTGAAAATCGAAATCCACGTTCAGGATCAAATTTTTCTACTGCTCTAATTAAACCTAAATTACCTTCTTCAATTAAATCCAATAACGCTAAACCACGGTTTAAATAGCGTCTTGCTATCTTAACAACCAAGCGTAAATTGCATTCAATCATTTTCTTTCGAGATGCTTCATCTCCTTTTAATGCCTTACGTGAATAAAATACTTCCTCTTCTGCGGTTAATAATGGGGAAAAACCAATTTCACTTAGATATAGCCGTGTTGCATCCATTTGGCCATCAGAGAAATCGCGTTCAGTTGCTTTTGATGATTTCTTTATTGTTGTTTTTTCAATATTTGATCCAGCTTGAGTATCGATGTCGTCTAATAACTTATCTTTATCAATCGATTTCATACTTTGAGCCTTTTCGTCTATTTCCTGAGTCTCCATCATATTCATCCTGCCTCTCAATAGTTTAATTTCTAAATTATGGTTATTGTGGTAGAAATTTAATTGGGTTTATGGGAGTTCCATTCTTTCGAATCTCGAAATGCAGCATGTTCCTTTCTGCATCCGTACTACCCATATCGGCTATATGTTGCCCGATCTTTACTTTTTGTTTTTCTTTTGTGTAAATTTTGTGATTGTGTGCATATGCACTGAAATACTCCTCATTATGTTTAATTATGATGAGATTTCCGTATCCGCGAAGTCCTTGCCCACTATAAACAACCGTGCCGGAAGCAGCAGCATTAATAGACTGACCCTTACGACCAGCAATATTGATACCTTTTCTTCCAGGGTTGGATAATGAAAATGTGGTAATTACTTTGCCGCGTGTTGGCCATTTCCAGATGAGTTTCTGGCGTAAAGCCAATTTGCGTTTTTTCTCTCGCCATCGAAGTTGCGCGGGGGTTAACTTGGGCTTCGATGTGGCTTGAGACGTTTTGGAAGGTAACGGATGAGATGATTGATGTCTTGAAGGATTTGAAGAGGATTTAATTGATTTTTTCGGTGTAGAATTTTTTGAAACTTTATTTTCTTTGGGGGGGAGTAAACGTAATTTTTGACCGGGGTAGATAATGAATGGCGTTTTGATATTATTCCAACGCGCAACTTGTTTAAAATCTTCCCCATATTGCCATGCTACTGAATACAATGTGTCACCACTTCTAACAGTATAAAATCCCGCGTGCCAACGAGTATTACTACTTTTGAAGAAACCGTTATTGTAGCTTCCATGTCTGGCACAACTGTTAAGCAACAATAACATGCAACAAATAAAAATACTTAGTGTACTTTTTAACACATTTAGCTTCGAAAAAGAAAGTAAAATATTATTATAATTACGAGTACGGCAATTCCTATAACATCCATATATTTTTTTAAGACATTTTCCATTTTTTTGCCTCCCCATTTAATCAAACCGGCTACTAAAAAGTAACGAGCACCACGACCAATAAAAGATGCAATAACAAAAGGAAAAAAAGCCATACCAATAACACCTGCTGCTATAGTAAAAACTTTATAGGGTATAGGGGAAAACCCTGCTATGAATATGACCCAGATACCATCTTTAGCAAACCAGACTTGCGTTCGTTCAAATTTTTCCCAATAACCCACTTGATGAATATAAGGTTCGATGTATTCAAATGCATACATACCAATTAAATAACCTACTGCACCTCCCAACACTGAAAACACCGTGCTAATAAATGCAAACCACCATGCTTTCTTTAATTTTGCCAACACCATTGGAGCCAACATAACATCGGTAGGTATTGGAAAAAATGAAGCCTCGGCAAAACTTAACAACGCTAAATAATACACCGCATATTTATGCTCGGCCCAATGAATAACTTTATCGTAAACCTTTACTAAAACTGCCACTAATTCTTATCCACTATTTTTCACCGTTAAGCAACGGTACAAAAGAAACTGCATCTAATATTTGTTGCTGAAATTCATCGTGCCTACGCGTTATCACTTGTAAATGTTGTCCTGAGCTACCACCAACAGGTATAACTAATCGACCTTCTAATCTTAATTGCATTAATAATTCTTGTGGTACAGTTTCCGGTGCTGCTGTCACTAAGATAGCATCATATGGTGCATGGCGCTCCCAACCCCAATGTCCATCGGTATGGGTTAATGTTACATTGTGATGTTGCAAACGATGCAAACGTACTTTTGCCTGATTACTTAATACCCGTAACCGTTCTACGCTGTAAACTTTCTTAACCAGCTGCGCTAATACCGCCGTTTGGTATCCTGAACCTGTGCCTACTTCCAGCACTGATTTAATGTTTTTAGTTTGCAGCACTAACTCCGTCATTTTAGCAACAATAAAAGGTTGAGAAATAGTTTGTCCGTGGCCAATCGGCAAAGCCGTATCTTCATAAGCGCGGCTTGCTAAAGCTTCATCCATAAATAAATGTCTCGGGGTATCGCTGATAACACTCAATACACGCTCATCTTTAATACCTTTTTGACGTAATCTATCAACCAAACGATTACGAGTACGCTGTGAAGTCATCCCGATACCCTTAATACTATTCATACTAAGCGTCATTATAGTTTAACTCCGGATAACCAATTTTCAATCACAGCCATGCTATCATAGCGAGTTAAGTCTACTTGTAATGGTGTAATTGAAACATACAAGTTTCGTACCGCATGAAAATCCGTTCCCGGACCAGCATCTTGTTCTGGGCCCGGAGGTCCTACCCAATAAATTGGTTTACCTCGGGGATCAGTCATTGAGACAACTGGTTCAGATTTATGTCGCTGTCCCAGACGTGTTGCTTGAATTCCTTTAATTTGATCAAATGGCACGTCGGGTACATTAATATTTAAAATTGAATCCATTGGTATTGAATTTATCTGTAAGTTCGACACTAATTCAGTAACGACTTTTGCCGCAGTATCAAAATGCTTAGGCTCATGCCCTGCTAAAGACACCGCAATAGACGGGTAGCCAAGATGACGGCCTTCAAATGCCGCGGCAACAGTTCCCGAATAAAGAACATCATCGCCCATATTTGCACCATCATTAATTCCTGAAATAACCATATCAGGTTCTTCCAGAAATAATCCAGTAATAGCAAGGTGAACACAATCCGTTGGAGTACCATCAACACGATAAAAACCATTATCTTGGATAGTTGCCCGAATAGGATACTCAATGGTTAAAGAGTTACTCGCTGCACTACGATTGCGATCAGGGGCAACAACTGTGGTTTCAGCTAGAGTGGACAAGGCCTTGGCCAGGCTAATAATACCGGGTGCCTGATAACCATCATCATTACTTATCAGAATACGCATATTGATATGGAGTTTTTAAGAAGTTTGTCATTATTATCGTTTTATTGAGGATTAACTATACGCGAATATCCAACATTCAGGAACAAAAATTGATAAAATTCATTATATTAAAGACTATTATAATATCAGAACGAGCAACACACTAACGAGATACTAAATGAACGATAACGACAATAACAATGATAAAGACGTATTTTTAGACGCAATGAAAGGCGTTCGTCGTTTAGATAAGTCACACCATAATCGCTCACTTCCTCGTCTTAAACGTCCAGTAGCACGCCCAATACAAAGAATAAAAGAACAACATCAAGTGCTCGAAGACATGATGTCAGATCCAATCGATGAAGCTGATATTGTCACTGGTGACGAGCTATTTTTTTCACGTACAGGTCTACAAAACAGTGTTTTAAGAAAATTAAAACGCGGCCAATATGCCATTGAAGATGAGCTCGATTTACACGGTAAAACCTCGTCTCAAGCTAAAATACTTGTAGCAGAATTTTTACGCTATTGTACTCAAACTAATTTAAGGGTTGTTCGTATAATACATGGCAAAGGTCGAGGTTCCTTTAATAAACAACCCGTTTTAAAAATAAAAGTTAATCATTGGTTACAGCAGCGAGATGAGGTTTTGGCATTTTGCTCGGCGCGACAAGTTGATGGCGGTACTGGCGCGATATATGTTTTATTAAAACGCAAAAAATAAAAAACCTTTAAATATTGACGTAATCAATTAAATTTTAAATAACCACATATTAACTAATAATTAATATCCAGCCCCAACCATAAAGAATATGTAATATAAGCCGTTAAACAACTAATATGTCTATAGTGAATAACTTAATAGTTAAATTTACACAATCCAGCCTAAAATCTCGTCTGATGCTGCTGACTGTTTTTATTAGTATCGTCATCATTGCTCTAGCCTCCTATGCACAAAATATTAATTCACAATCATCAAAAAAAAATATAACAAAATCACAGAACATATTAAATTTGAGTCAGTCCTTAGCAAAAATAAACATCATATTACAAACACTGGATAAAGAATTATACGACCAAGTTATTAACGTTGATCAAGACTATGTGGAGTCAATAGAGTTAACTTATGTACTATTATCTAACGAGGCCACACTCATGATAACCAATGCCTTATTCAACAAGAGCAACCCAGACATTCAAAACTTAAATTCTCAGATTTTAACACACACACAAAACCTCAAGCCACTAATAACTGTGTTTAATCAAACAACCATCAATATAAACAAACGATACCCAGCGATGAGTATTGTCACAGAATATCTTAGACCACTTAATAGAAAAATACATTCAGCATTATCTCTTGCTATAACCGACCTTACACATAACAAGAAACCATCAAAAACCAACAATAAAATAAAAGATTTATTTCAAGAGATACAACATACATGGTCAGAACAAATATTATCTGTTAGATTATTTTTTTCAAGCAGAACTGGTGCCTATGGTGACATAAAACAAACCGCAAAAAATAGTTTAATAGATAGAGACATTTATTTATCTAAAACGTACTCACTCCTAATCGAATTAAAAAAAATAAGTAAACAACATAATATGGGCTTAATTCAATCCGAAAGTGTCAACTCTATTTCATCATTAATCAAAAAGTATGACGTTCAATTTAATAATGCCAAGATAATACATTCATCAGAAAACTGGCGAAAAGATGTAATTTTACTTGAAAATAAAATTCAACCAGAATTGGACTTAATTTGGGAGGAAATAGTAAATATACAAATTGTTTTAGGAAAAAAATCAAATGAAATACTCAGTGCATCACAGCACACTTCAGATTTAATTTCAAACTTGATATGGTTTACGGCTTTATTGACCTTATTTGTTTTAGCTGTCATTTATTTTTCATTTGAAATCAGTTTACGTCGACCTATCGTTAAAGTTGCTGGAGCACTAAACTCAGAAGCCAAAGGAGAAAAGGTTGAATCAATTGGAAATTTTTATGGATCAGAAATAAATCAACTATTAACAGCCTTTAGTAATATGCGAGAACAAGTCCATACCAGGCAAACACGATTACAATCAATATTAGATAATACTTTAGAAGGTATAGTCATTACGAATGAAAACGGAATAATACAAAGTTTTAACAACGCAATCCAGAAACTATCTGGTTACACATCTGAAGACGTCATAGAAAAAAATATTGCACTTTTACTATCATGGACACAAATAGAAAACGATAGCAGTAAAACAACAGATTTGTTACAACAAGATAATATTGGTGACATTATTGGTAAAAAAATCGAAATGAATATAATAAAAAAAGACGATTCGATATTACCGATTTCATTAAAAGTGAACGAAATGTTCATCAAAGAAAAAAAATATTTTACGGCAGTTATAGAAGACATAAGTGAACGAATATCATTAATTAAAAACTTACAACATCAAGCAAATCATGATTCACTAACAGGTTTATACAACCGTCACTATTTTAATTTAGCTTTAGAAAAAATGGTTAATCAACATATACGTGGTGATTTAAATAAAAATGCGCTTATCTATCTGGATTTAGATAATTTCAAATATGTCAATGATACAATGGGACATCTTGCTGGAGACCAGCTAATTAAAGAAGTGTCATTATTATTGCAAGATCGAATACGAAAAACGGATACTTTAGGTCGAATCGGTGGTGATGAATTTTCAATTTTATTATACCATGAAAGTGATGTACAACTTGAACTAGTAGCAAATAGTTACTGCCATGTTATCAATAGTTATGTATTTAAATATGAAGGCCATGTAGTTGATATAACATGTTCAATTGGTGCTGCTTACTTAGATAAAGAAATTAAAACAAAGGAACATTTACTGGCTCGAGCAGATTTTGCTTGTCATGAAGCTAAAAAATTAGGTCGCAACCAAGTATACATTTATTCTGAAAAAGACGATAAATTTGTATCAGACATGTCCAAAGATATTGGCTGGACACGAAGAATTAAAGAAGCCTTAAAAAACGATCACTTCTTATTAGCATGTCAACCTATCTATAATACCGAAAAAAATCAAGCCAGTTATTACGAAATTTTACTGCGAATGACCGATGAAGATGGAAAAATAATCATGCCGTTTGGTTTTATACCTGCAGCTGAGCGCTTTGGTTTGATGCTCGATATAGATACTTGGGTTATAAAAAACTCATTAAAACTAATATCTGTGCAACATAAATTTAACCCCGATTTAAAGCTATCCATCAATTTATCAGCTCACTCGATCGACAATAGCTATACATTCAACTTAATTGAAAAAGAAATAAAAAAACACAATATAAACCCCAAAAAACTTTTGTTTGAAGTAACAGAAACTATTGCAATTGCCAATATGACAACGGCTAATGAACTACTAAAAAACATCCAATCACTTGGCTGTAAAACGGCCTTAGATGATTTCGGTGTAGGCTATTCCTCATTCGCCTATTTAGCAGACTTACCCGTTGACATTGTTAAGATTGACGGTTTTTTCGTGAAAGACATGACGACAAAATCACTAAACAAAACCATGGTACATGCCATCAATGATATTGCTCATGAATTAGGTAAAACTACCGTAGCTGAATTTGTTGAAAATGCGGAAATATACTCAGAGTTAAAAAAAATGGGGGTAGATTATTCACAAGGTTATCATTTAGGAAAACCAGAAATAATTTACGATTTCACTCACAATATCAGTGATTTATTCAGCAAGAGGTAAATACGTCTTACACTTCCAGCTCTGGCAACATTTTATCTAAAACGTACAATACAGATTTTTCGCGCATATCAAAACTATATAATACAATTACAGTTAAGTTGTTACGCACTTTAACAAGTTTCCAGTTCATATCATCAACTATTCCTGTGTTATTAAACCAATGTGCAGGAGCTATACCTTGATGAAAAAAGACATTCATAATTCCTTGCTTGTAACCTGCTATACGTAGGTGAGTAGTTAATGTTGTATTTAACCTGCAAAATTTACTCATTTCAACTGGATATTGTTGCGGCACATTAGCAATATTATTTTCTTGCAACCACTGTAGCATTGCCGATTGCATACCATTATCCAGTGTCGAGTCTTTATATATATCAGCATAAGCTGAAAGAACAATATTCGGTGTATGCAAATATCCGAAAATAAAAAATGAAAAAATAAACGATGCCACAAATGTACTGCCCCATTTTAAATATTTTTTAAATGAATCATTTAAATTAAAGCATTGTTTTTTTGATTTAGCCGGTTTAAGCTTTTTATACAACTCCTCGAATTGAATCTCTGAAAGAGTCTTAGTTAAGTAATAATCTTTTACACTGTGTTTTATAGGTTTTTTACTGTTATTAATACTACTCTTGCTACTCTTGCTACTCTTGCTACTCATAGTGACTTACTCTTACTATTTATACCTATTGCCGTAGTGAGTATATTCAATTTATACTCTTCACGAATACGTTTTTTTAATCGGTGCAACTTTGAAAGCATTGTACCTTTTGGCTTTTCGTAGAAATTTGCAATCTCCTCAACAGTATGTTCTTCTACAGCCCATAAAAATAATAACTCATTTTCTTCCGTTGAAAGACTTTTAAATAATAGTTGAACTTCTTGCTGGTTAATAAGAACATCCATTAATGCCATATCATCGACCGGATCAATGTGCGAAACTTCATCGTTATCGAGAGATAACATTGGTAACACTTTATTATGACGTTCAATATCAAAATATAAATGTCGTATAATTTTTTTAAGATAAGCCAAAGGCTTTTCAATTGCCGCTATAGATTCTAATTTTATTAAATAGCGTTCAACTGCTGACTGTACAAGATCGTAGGCCAGATCGTCTTTCTTTGATAAAGACAATGCATAGCGATAGAGTTGATTTAATTCATTTTTACTAAACATATTTGTTAAAGACGTTTTAAATACTGATTTGATTGCAAAAATACCATAAAAATTGTAAAAATATGCAATCAAACTCATGTATCACACGTTATAACCTCTGAAAACAAAAAATATGAAGATTTACTACAATTTATTAATAAAAAGGAAACTTACATGAAAATTAAAGTCATTCCCGTGCTATTATTCTTGTCAATAGCCATAATGAGCCAATCACTAAATGCAGACCAAACCGTAAAACCTTCTCCAAATGGCATAGAACTGCCTAAAGGGTATAAAGACTGGAAGGTTATTTCAATATCGCACCGCATCGATAACAACACTTTACGCACAATATTAGGTAACGATATAGCTGTTAAAGCTGCCCGAGCAGGAAAAACAAATCCTTGGCCACAAGGTTCTATACTTGGTAAATTAGTTTGGAAACAACAAGCCAAAAAAAACTGGCCTAAAGCAATTGCTCCAGATAAATTTGTCCATGCTGAATTTATGATTAAAGACAGCAAACAATACCAAAGCACAGGTGGTTGGGGTTATGCTCGCTGGAAGGGTTTAGATCAAAAACCTTATGGTAAAGATAAAAACTTCGCTCAAGAATGTGTTAGTTGTCATACCCCTGTTAAAAATAATGATTGGGTTTTTACCACACCTGCAATCATACCATAAAATAGAATAACTTATTGTTGAATCAATAGAAGTGACACTAAGGTCACTTCTAGTTTAATCTCATGAACATTCATGACATTTTATTTTCCACACATATTTCAAGAAAAATTATTAAATAAAGAAACAAAAAATAAATTTATTTAACTGTAATATTTACCTTACCTAAACGACTAATCATTAAACCTAATAAATAAACTATGACCTGAGTTTCCTATGGTTTAATAGTATATTCTGTCAGTCAATATAGTTAACAGTTACTCAAAGATCTTATGGATTAAAAATGCATGGACGTGTCACTAACCGAAATACGTTTTTTAAATTCTAGAAACAGTTAATTAGCTAACTAATTTCTAGCACAATCATTTCGAGGTATTTATGAGAAACCAGAAAATAATTAATAAACGAAAAAAATTAATGATTTCTAGCACTACATTACTACTAACAATGATCGTATCAAGTCTTACCATTCCATCTGCAAATGCATTATTGCCATCTCCTCGTGAAGGAGAATGTGATCCCGCAATTTTTCCACCATTCCCTGATCGAAACATTGGCCCAGGTTCACTAAAATCAACCATTATTCCTGAGGATCCAAAACTATATAATTATATTAAAAATAAAAAAAATGCTATCAAACTAGGCAAAGCATTATTTTGGGATATGCAAATTGGTAGCGATGGTAAGCAAGCCTGTGGTAGTTGTCATTTCCGTGCTGGCGCGGATAGTAGAAGTAAAAATCAACTTTCTCCAGGGGGAGCCAATAATAATGCTGGTAAAATAGATTTAGGTGGTGCAAATTTAGTTTTAACAGCCGAACACTTCCCTTTGCTACTATTTTCAGATCGAACTGATCGTAACTCCAAAATTCTACGACAAACCGATGATACAGTAGCCTCAATGGGTATTCATGCACGTAATTATAAAAGTTCTAAACGTGGAAAATCACACGATAAGGGCACAAGTTTTGTAGATCCAGTTTTTAATATTAATGGTATCAATGTTCGCCGAGTTGAACCAAGAAATACTCCCACAATGATAAATGCAGCTCTATATAATAAAAATTTTTGGGATGGTCGCGCCAATAATCTATTTAACGGTGTAAATGAATTTGGTGCTGGAGATTCAACTGCCCGTGTATTAAAGGCAAGTAATAATACTTTAGTTCCTGTAAAAGTTCGTCTCGATTTTTCATCACTTGCATCCCAAGCTGTTGGCCCGATTGTCAGTAATTTTGAAATGTCCTATTTTAATCGTCCGCAACGTGACATTGGTAAACGTGTATTACATCTGCGTCCATTAAAAAAACAAAAAGTACATTCTCAAGATAGCATTTTAGGTGCCCATGTTAAACCTAAGCACTCAGGTTTAACTATTCATAATTATGCCTCAATGGTACGTAAAGCATTTCATAAAAAATGGTGGAAATCAAACACAATAATTCGTATTGATGAATATGGTAATGAATATTACACCACGGTTGGCAATGATTATGATATTAAAAAAAATGAATACAGTTTAATGGAATACAATTTTAGCTTATTTTTTGGGCTCGCAGTTCAAGAGTATGAAAAAACTTTAATTTCAGATGATGCCAAAATAGATCAACATTTTGAGAGTTTAGCAGCAGGTGGCGCGGGTTTACTAAACGAACAAGAACTACGTGGTGAAATTTTATTTAAAGCTGCCGCTTGTGCAGCGTGTCATAGTGGCCCTGAGCTGACCAGTGCATCTATTCGTACATCTCGACTTGGATTTGACAACCCTAAATTCACACCCGTTTTTCAACCACCAGAATGGTTTGAAAGAATGTATAATGGTAACTGCGATGTTGTTGTCTATGAACAAGGATTTTACAATATAGGTATACGGCCTATAGCTGAAGATCTCGGAGCAGGTGCAAAAGATCCCTTTGGTAATCCACTAAGCGTTGCAGATATAGTAACAAGTGATCCTGCTGATATTCCTAGCAAAGAGTTATTAACGTATGAATATGCCAATATAGCCGATCCAGCAGTAGGTCCTGGTACCGATCGTTCAATAATGAAGGGGGCATTCAAAATTCCAAGTCTACGTAATGTAGAATTAACTGCACCTTATTTCCACAACGGTGGTCAACATACCCTACGCCAAGTAGTTGAGTTTTATAATCGTGGTGGAGATTTTCATGAGCTTAATAGTGCCAACATGGATTTTGAAATAGGCAAACTTGGACTAACTGAAAGTGAAATATCCGACATCATAAGTTTTATAAAAACTTTTACCGATGAACGCGTTAGAAACCAACAAGCTCCATTTGATCATCCTGAACTCTTTGTTCCAAATGGTAGTATAGGTAATAATTCTAATGTAACATCTTCAAATGGAATTGAGGCTGATGACGAGGTATTACATATACCTGCGGTGGGATCAAATGGTGGCCCACTCGCCCCAGCTTTTCTAGAATAAACATATCTATATAGGTGACTGTCGTTATGACAGTCACCTACGCACATAAAAAATAAATCATTTATTTTTTATTCTTATGTTCAATTTATTAAAAAACCTTTCATTGTTAAGCATGGCTATGCCCACAGATATGATGTATGCAAAAAACATAACTCAGTATTTAAAATTGCATTGCAAAACATATATTACATCACACAAAAAATATTTTTTTAATCATTTATTAATTTTTGTGATAAAAAGCAAGCATTAGAAATAAATTTCACGTATGTTGCAAACTCGAAAAATTTTTATTTTTTTAACATTAACGTTACAACACTTTACCCTGACATTTATTGCAATATATTTATTAAAGAATCAGTGTTAAATTCACTTACGGAATAATTATCAAAGTAAAAATATTTTTTATCTTAATAATTAACTAACTAAAAGGAAATAAAATGCTTTTTAACAAAAAAATAAAGTTTGCCTTTCTATCAGTGCTACCATTTTTATTTATATCGCAACCAGTACTTTCTGCACAAGATGAGCTATCTGTTATGGTACTTGGATCAGGTGGCCCTGTCGCAAAAGCCAGTGGACGTGCCAGTGCTTCATATATGATATTTACAGACGGTAATCCTCGTGTATTAATGGATGTAGGCGGTGGTTCATTTCAACGTTTAGCTGCAAGCGGCTTTAATATAAATGACATGGAATATTTCTTGTTGTCTCACCTGCATTTGGATCATACCGGTGACATGAGTTCGATTATTAAAACTATTTATTTCCATAATCCATTAGCAAGAACACGTCGTAGTAACCCTATCCATATATATGGTCCTACTAACGATCCGCAAAATAATGATTACTCTGCTACAATCGATTATGCAGACGCTCATTATGCTGCACCAGATGGAACCGAACGTTATTTAACAAACTTTGTTAGACAAATCACACAAGGTACTAGCCGTTTTAATTATGTAGCTCATAACTTAAATGCTACTGTGCAAGGTGCTGCTATAGAGGAAGTATTACGTACCAATGACGGTTTAGTGATTACAGCTATTGCCGTAACTCATGGTACTGTGCCAGCTGTTGCATTCCGTGTTGAGTATAAAGGTAATAGCATTGTATATTCAGGCGATACATCGTCAGCTAGTGATAATATGATAACGCTTGCACAAGATGCCGATATCTTAATATATGACACAGCTATCACAGATACACTACCACCAAGTCCTTTTTTCCGATCTTTGCATACAACACCAACACGAATCGGACAAGTTGCATCTCAAGCTAATGTTAAAAATTTAATACTTTCGCACATCACTCCAATTACTGAACCTCGAATCGCTGAAGTTATGCAGTCAATTCGTAACCAAGGTTATGTAGGTCAAATGGTTGAGTCGAATGACTTAGATCGCTATGATCTACCAGTAGCTAATTAAAATATTTAGCTTTAACATTCTTGGCTATTTTTTTAATGTAGCCAAGAATACTTAATTTATTACATTAACTATTATTTTCTCGTAATAACGCCACAGCCATTACTGCAACACCCTCACCTCTACCAGTAAATCCCATAGTCTCGGTTGTTGTTGCTTTAACATTAACACAGCTAATTCCAATATCTAAATCGGATGATAAATTAAGTTGCATGTCATCAATATGAGGTGCCATTTTGGGTTCTTGAGCAATAATAGTAATATCGACGTTTTCTATTTTAAAATTTCGTTCCTGCATTAATGCAATAACGTGTTTTAATAGAATTCGACTATCAATATTTTTGTACTCATCTTTAGTATCAGGAAAGTGATGTCCAATGTCTCCCATACCCATTGCACCAAGCAAGGAATCGCATAAGGCATGAATTAATACATCTCCATCGGAATGCGCTAAGAAAGTTTTATTAAATGGAATTGTAACTCCACCCAGAATAATATTAGTACCTTTAATGAATTTATGGGCGTCAATGCCATTGCCTATTCTGAACATAGTTTAACTTCCTAATAATTTTTATTTAAATAGAGTTCAGCTAATGCTAAGTCTTCTGGACGTGTTATTTTTATATTTTTTATACTACCTTCAATTAATAAAGGTTGGTAACCCTTAGCCTCAAGAGCTGATGCTTCATCGGTTATTACTAAATTAGTATCAATTGCTGATTGCAATGCATCACATAACATACCATAGCGAAACATTTGTGGTGTTAAGGCATGCCACAAGTATAGACGTTCAGTTGTATGTAATATTTTTCCAAAAGAGTTAGCTCGTTTCATTGTGTCGCGAACTGGAGTAGCTAATAGACCACCGATATCATCACATTTAACTTTTTCTATTAATTTTGAAATATCATCTAATGATAAACACGGTCGTGCGGCATCATGAACTAACACCCAGTCGTTTATATCGCATTTACCCGATAAACTTTGTAAGGCGTTAAAAACTGATTGAAACCGTTCTGAACCACCTTGCACAGTAATAATTTCTTTGTTATATATTGAAACGTGATTTGGCCAATACTCATCGGTGCTAGATATAGCAACAACTACACCTTTAATTAAATCATGTGAACAAAGCTTTTCTAGGGTGTAATCTAGAATGGTTTTATTATCAATTTTTAGATATTGTTTGGGGATAGCTTGTTGCATTCTGCTCCCAATACCAGCGGCTGGTACGATACTCCAATAATATTCACCTACAAAAGCATTATTTTCTGACATATTCTATTTTTTACTCGATACAGTCGGTTCAACAATTTGAATAAATGTCTCGCCTTTTTTTATCATTCCCAGTTCACTACGAGCACGTTCTTCTACTGCTTGTTTTCCTTTTTTTAAATCAATGACTTCACCAGCCAAGGCGCTATTACGTTCTTTTAGTTTTTGATTCTCAGATCTTTGAGTTTCAATTGAACTTTCTAACTTCCATACTGTGACTAAACTACTCTCACCAAACCATAAATCATATTGTAAAAGTAAAATTAAAACCAACAATATGGTTATTAGAAATTTCATAAGCCAATATAATTTTTAGTTACTCAAATGTTTAAACGATGCTTTACCGGGATAAACAGCCTTATCACCGAGTGCTTGTTCAATTCGTAGCAGTTGATTGTATTTTGCTACACGATCTGAACGCGACATTGAACCGGTTTTAATTTGACCCGCCGCAGTCGCTACCGCTAAATCAGAAATAGTAGTATCTTCTGTTTCACCTGAACGATGTGAAATTACAGCGGTATAACCCGATTTTTTTGCTAATTCAATTGCGGCTAAGGTTTCTGTTAATGTACCTATTTGATTCACTTTTATTAAGATTGAATTGGCAATATCTTTATCAATACCTTGCTGGAATATTTTGGTGTTTGTTACAAACAAATCATCACCTACAAGTTGAACTTTATCGCCTAAACGTTCAGTTAATAGTTTCCAGCCGTCCCAATCACCTTCATCAAGACCGTCTTCGATACTGATGATGGGATATTTATCAACCCATGATTCTAAAACATCGATAAACTCTGATGCAGTTAATATTTTTCCTTCTGAACTTAGGTGGTATTTTCCGTCTTTGTAAAACTCACTACTTGCTGCATCGATACCGATAAAAATATCCACACCCGGTTTATATCCGGCTTTTTTGATAGCTTCAATAATGACTTCAAGTGCCGATTCATTGGACGGTAAATCGGGGGCAAAACCACCTTCATCACCAACTGCAGTATTCATGCCTTTAGCACTTAATACAGTTTTTAAATTATGAAAAACTTCAGCACCATATCGCACAGCCTCTGAAAAACTAGGAGCACCAACGGGAATTATCATAAATTCTTGCAAATCAACGTTATTATCTGCATGTGAGCCACCATTGATGATATTCATCATTGGTACTGGTAATGTATAGTTGCCATCTTTTGAAAGGTAGGCGAATAAATCTTTTTGCTCGGCTAATGCGGCGGCTTTTGCACAGGCTAATGAAACCGCTAGCAAAGCATTAGCGCCAAGCTTGGCTTTATTTTCTGTGCCGTCTAAATCCAACATGATGTTATCAATTATTTCTTGTTGAGTAGCGTCTTTGCCTTTAAGTGCAGTATTAATATCATTATTGATATTTCTAACCGCGGCCAAAACCCCTTTGCCCATGTATCGAGACTTATCACCATCACGTAATTCAATCGCTTCGCGAGAACCTGTTGATGCACCCGATGGTACTGCGGCACGTCCCATTATTCCCGATGTTAAAAACACATCAGCTTCTACTGTTGGATTTCCTCGTGAGTCGATGACTTCACGTGCAATGATTTTTTCGATATTTGTTTTTGACATTTAATTTGCTTTCCTGATTGCTATTTCTATTTTAATATTTGTATTACATAAAATCGTGTTCTATAAATCCAGCAGATTTCACTGCACTATCAATGGCTTTTAATGTTATCAGTAACTCTTTCATTCGATCTAATGGCCAAGAATTTGGACCGTCACTCAAGGCTTTGGCTGGATCAGGGTGTGTTTCCATAAATACTCCGGCTATACCTGCAGCCATTGCAGCTCGAGCTAGTACTGGCACATATTCACGTTGTCCACCCGATGTGCCGCCTTGGCCTCCGGGTTGTTGTACTGAATGCGTTGCATCAAATACCACAGGGCACAAAGTATCGCGCATTGTTGCTAAGCCACGCATATCGGATACCAGAGTATTATAACCAAATGATACACCTCGATCACAAACCATTATTTGTTCATTGCCGACTTCTTTTGCTTTTGCAACAACATTAATCATATCTGTCGGAGCAAGAAACTGTCCTTTTTTAATATTCACCGGTAAATTTTGTGATGCAACGTTTTGTATAAAATTAGTTTGTCGGCATAAAAATGCTGGTGTTTGTAACACATCCACTACCGCGGCAACTTCGTTTAAAGGCGTATCTTCATGCACATCAGTTAATACCGGCACATCAATTTGATCTTTTACTTTTTGCAATATAGTTAGCCCTTTGTCAATGCCGGGGCCGCGATAACTTTTACTTGAGGTACGGTTCGCTTTATCGTATGACGCTTTAAAAATAAATGGAATTTCTAATTCCTTACTCATAGCAGCTAGTTCTCCGGCCGTATCAAGAATTAACTGCTCGCTTTCGATAACACATGGGCCCGCAATTAAAAAAAACGGTTGGTCTATTCCTACATTAAAACCACTTAACTTCATGCTGACACCGTTTTAGTTGGCTTATTATTTGAATCATTATTCGTATTATTTAGTTGCTCACAAGCTCGTGCAGCTAAAATAAAACCACTAAATAATAAATGACCATCACGCGGTGTAGAAGTAAACTCAGGATGAAACTGGCAACCCACAAACCAAGGATGTTCTTTTACTTCGACAACTTCCACTAAATTACCATCAAGTGATTTTCCGGTAATTTGCAAACCTGCTTTTTCTAAGGGGGCAAGATAATTATTATTAAACTCAAAACGATGCCGGTGTCGTTCTTTAATTTCATCCTTGTTATAACAGTGATGAATAACACTACCTTTTGTTAATTTACATAATTGACCTCCTAGACGCATCGTACCGCCTAAATCAGAATCAAAATCTCGGTGTTCAACCGTACCATCACCTGTTTGCCACTCAGTGATTAAACCGATAACAGGATCTGTTGTGTTTTTATTAAACTCGGTACTATGAGCCATTGTTAAACCAGCAACATTACGTGCATATTCAATAACCGCTACTTGCATACCAAGACATATACCTAAATACGGTATTTTATTTTCTCGCGCATATTTAACCGCAGCAATTTTTCCTTCAACACCGCGCTCACCAAATCCACCAGGAACCAATATAGCATCCATTGGTTTAAGCGCATCAATACCTTCACGCTCAAGTTGCTCTGAATCAATATAACTTAATTTAACTTTAGTGAGCGTATGAATGCCCGCATGAATAAGAGCTTCCGATATTGATTTATACGATTCAGTTAGTTCAACGTATTTACCAACCATTGCAACGTTGACCTCACCCGTGGGATTTTCCATAGCCTTAACAACATCATCCCATTCAGATAAGTCTACGGGTTTTGTTTTTAATCCTAGTTTTTCCGTAACAATGTCATCTAGACCTTGTTGTTGCAGTAATCTCGGGATTTTATAAATACTATCAACATCAACCACAGATATAACTGCACGTGCTTCTACGTTAGTAAATAATGCAATTTTCGTTTTTTCATCATCGGGTAATTCACGATCAGAGCGACATAATAAAATATCTGGCTGAATACCAATGGAACGTAATTCTTTAACCGAATGTTGAGTCGGTTTTGTTTTTAATTCACCGGCTGTTGGAATATACGGTAATAATGTTAAATGCAGATAAAGCACATTATCGTGACCTAGTTCAACACCCATTTGTCGTATTGCTTCTAAAAAAGGTAATGATTCTATATCACCAACGGTACCACCAATTTCAACCATAGCGACATCCATACCTTGAGCTCCCACTTTTACCGAAGCAATAATTTCATCGGTAATATGCGGTATGACTTGCACGGTTGCACCAAGATATTCACCACGCCGTTCTTTACGAATAACACGTTCGTAAATAGTCCCCGTGGTAAAATTGTTCGATTGACGCATCGAACTGCGTACAAAACGTTCATAATGGCCGAGATCCAAATCCGTTTCAGCACCGTCATCTGTTACAAACACTTCACCGTGTTGAAATGGGCTCATAGTACCCGGATCGACGTTAATATAAGGATCCAACTTTAATAGCGTGACCTTTAAGCCCCGAGACTCCAGTAGCGATGCCAGTGACGCGCCCGCTATTCCTTTACCCAGTGATGATACAACACCACCTGTTACAAAAATATATTTTGTCATTAATTTGCCATTTTACTTAATTTGCTAATTTTTTAGCGTAATCCCATGATAACATTGAAGAATTTCATGGAACAATAGATTTCTATAGAATGATAATACTGGAGCTTGCCTAGCCCTATTTTCGTTGTTTTCAGTGCTTTTTTCAATCATTGTTGCTTGTTTTGCTTTATAAATATTCACTCACAATAACGATACCAAGCTCATCAGGGGCAGCAGCATAGGGCTCGCAAAGACAGTAACCCACAATTTGTACTATTTCACTACCAATATAAACTAACGGTATTTGGGATCGCAACCACGGTGGTATAGCCCATTCTTGAAAAAGATTCTTTAAGCTATGGTGATTGGCTCGACCGCTGGGTTGGCACCGCTCTCCCCCTTCCCGAAATCGAATGGTGAGGTTACCGCCAGTAATTAATGACTTTTTAATTCCCTGTCCCCAAACGTCATTTGCTATTAATCGCTGCTGCGATAATTCTAGTATTGTTGATATTTGCCAATCTTGTGAGCCCGACAATAGAGTATTTTTTTCTAGCGCTAATACATACAAAACACCACGATAACGGCATATTTGTGTATTCTGCCATGTCACCTTTGGCTGACTATCACTAGCAGCAGGAATAACTTCATTAAAAATTCTGTTTAAATGCGCGCTGGTAATGGCATCAAATCCATTTAGTTGTTCAATCCAATAGCGTAATACATTTTTTTGTCGCGCAACACTCAATTGCCCAAGCTTGCTAATCGATATTCCCAAATTTTGTTTTGCTTGAACTCTTGAGTAATCGTTCTGAGCTAAGTCAAGCAAACACTCAGCCGCTTCAGCTTGATGTTGCGTTACGCGCGCCAATGTTTTTGACAACGATGGCCAACGTTGCTTTAAAACAGGCAACACTTCGTGGCGAATGCGATTTCGATCAAAACGCGTATCGCTATTACTCGGATCGTCTATCCAATGTAACTGATGTTGAACTGCATAATTTTTAATAACTTGTTGACTGACATTAAGAAAGGGACGTAACAGCGTATTATCCCCCATTACCTTCATAACGGGCATCGCACTTAATCCCCGTGGCCCGGCACCGCGCATTAGCTGTAACAATAAAGTTTCAGCTTGATCATCTTGATGATGTGCTACTAATAAAATATCATTTTGTGGTAAAAATTCGGCAAATGCGTGATAACGTGCTTCACGCGCAGCAGCCTCTGGGCTTTGTCCCGTTTTTGCTTTTGCATTAACTTTCAGTAATTTAAGTTGAATATCAAGCTCATTACAAACTTGTGCGCAATGACGGCTCCAACTATCGGCACGACTTTGTAAGCCATGATTTACATGGATTGCAGCAACGTCACAGTTTACATCATTCGTTTCTAAACGAATGAGTGACGCTAAAACGTGTAATAAAACATGAGAATCACAACCACCACTATAAGCAACCCAACAACATTGGGCTTTTGGGAAGTTTTTTAGTGTTGCTTGCAATTCATCAAGAAGAATCATGCTAAAAGTATTGCGTAACGAAAGTAGTTATTACTCGCTGAACTGTCCATAAGACATTAGGCGTTCGTATCTTTTCTCGAGTAAGACATCAATGGGTAAGCTACCTAATATTTCAAGGCTATTTAATAGAGCCGTTTTAACACGTTGCGCTGTTAATTCAATATCTCTATGTGCGCCACCTAAAGGCTCCTCAATTATTTCTTCTACAAAACCAAGTTCTTTTAATCGTGGTGCGGTTAAACCCATAGCTTCGGCAGCATCAGCCGCTTTTTCTGAAGACTTCCATAAAATAGAGGCACAACCTTCAGGAGAAATAACAGAATATGTACTGTATTGCAACATTAACAATCTATCACCAACACCAATTGCCAATGCACCACCTGAACCACCTTCACCAATAACGGTTGAGATTATTGGCGTTTTTAATTGCGACATCATCAGTAAATTCTTCGCTATAGCTTCACTTTGACCACGTTCTTCGGCACCAACACCGGGATAAGCTCCGGGAGTATCAATAAACGTCAGCACCGGTAATTTATAACGCTCGGCCATTTCCATTAAGCGTAATGCTTTGCGATAACCTTCTGGTCGCGGCATGCCAAAATTACGGCGAATTTTTTCTTTTGTATCACGCCCTTTTTGCTGGCCAACAATCATCACTGGCTGGCCATCAATTCGCCCCATACCACCAACAATAGCAGCATCATCCGCATAAGCGCGATCACCGTGTAATTCTTCAAATTCAGTGAAAATTAAGTTGATATAATCCAATAAATAAGGACGTTGTGGATGGCGCGCTAATTGAGAGATTTGAGCCGATTTTAAGTTTGAAAAAATAGTTTCAGTCAAATCACGGCTTTTAGACTGTAAACGGCTAATTTCATCGCTAATATTAATTTCATTATCTGAGCCCACAAATCGTAGTTCATCGATTTTTGCCTCTAAATCAGCAATGGGTTGTTCAAACTCTAAAAAATTCATATTCATACCATAAAACTCACTTATATGTCTTATTATCAATAACTTAGCACAATATGATGATGTTGTATACAGGTTAATTAAAAGTAACCGTAATGCACTGAATCACCATAAATTCATTAGCTTGTCATTTTAACACGAATTTGAAAATCTAGCCGGAAACATTCCGCAGTACATTGTGCAGGGTATTTTAGTGCTTATATCATCCACTGTAGTGGTAAAAATAAACGATATTTTTTTTCATTAATCGCAATAAAACCAAAAAGTATTGGCTAAAATATGAATGATTATGGATAGTACTAAGTGGCTCTATTACCAGATATTCTGTTTGTTCTAACGCACTACTCAAAATGAAATTGTTTACGGTTTTCCCCATTTATAATATGTACTTAATTAACAATCACTCGAACTTTTTTTAGGACTTCATTAATAACATCTAAAGGTGCTTTCTCAATAAAAGACAATCTTCGTTCATCAAAGTCCATTGTTTTAATCTGCTGGCAAAGAACAACGCCTGATATTTTTTTTCCTGATAATGTCACCTCAAAACCATGATCTCTTGTTGCATAATCACTTTCGGTATACGTATTACAGGGCTATTTCCCCATTTTTTAACTTCGGCTTTCATATTTCACCTTAAATGCTTGGTTCAGGTAATGCATCTACTTTGGAGCACAATTATGCACAAATGAAAACTAGTCGTTCAAAATCCAGACATGTGCTTTAAGTCAACACTTACACATCAAGCTTATATAATTTTTAGTTGTCACTTTTGCCCCTAAAACAATTAACTCAACGGAATATTATTAGATACCGAGTTACCATTACTTTGTTTAAGGAGGTACTGTAGCGTCGTTACCGGTTTTTTAAAAAAGATACTTAAATGGTTATTTTTAGCGATATAGGGAGTGAAATAAACATTGGTACTGACAACATTATTAACAAACAAGGATATTGAACTAATGTAATTTTCAACATACATATCATGAGTTATCAGCATTTGAAAAATACCTTTTTTTTCGGTTGCAGCTGTTTGTATATTTTCTACTGAAAACTCAGGTAACACACAAGGCGAGACTGGGCATTTAGTGAGAGTGCCATTAATCGTTACATCAACCCTTTGAGTATTAGCACGAAGTGTACTTGAACCATCATCAAATACCGCAATAATATTTCCTGGACCCATCATTTTAACACGCGTCGTGATACTTTGTGGCTCACCAGTTGGTTCAATAATATCAATTCGCGCTGCCGGTTTATCACTATTACTGTCAATAAAAACCCAAAGTGTACCGGCACCTGCAGGTATTGTTATTGTAACAGGAATAACACTACCATTTATCTCGTTTACCACAGTACGACTTGGTGCTTCAATGATAATATCGGTACTAATATAATTATTAATATCACCAGTGACCGTATCATAGATTGCCATTGCAGTTTCAAACGGCTGTTCCACTAATTTATCGTCTAAGGTATTCGTACTAGCATCATTACTACCCCGCATCCACAAGAAATTAGAAGCAGTAATACTATATTTGATATTAAAAAAATTATTTTTTTAAGTAACATGGATAAATCTTTTTTGGTGTTGGCGTTATTGTTTTGTCTTTATAATTCGTTAAATAAACCTTAACTAAAATGTCTTAGTATTATAACATTATTTCAATCAATTTAACTTGAACTCTGTTAAGAAAAATAATGGCTAAACAAGCCAACACCAATGCATAAATCAAACCGTTAACATTTTTAAATAACCTAATACGAAAGAACAACAAATTATCAATTCAACAAAAATGATCAACACGTTCTAGTGTGAAATAGACTGTCATCATTTTTATCTATCCGCACCTGTTACGAAATGTGGCATGGAAAGACCTGACACTCGACCTTTTGCGCTACTGATTGCTGCAATTACACACTTCTTACTTTGGTTAATCGGACTCATCGCTAAACAGCAGAAAGTGCATTATTCTTATCAAGCGAATAGCATAAAAAATCGTAATGTGCTTTCCACTTTTTGCATTGGATGGCAATATCTAAAACGAAATGGCTATAATGTTTGCTATCCAAGTTTCAAATTAGCGTTAAAACAAATAAATAATGATTTTTTACTTTGTTTATAACGCTAATTTGTGGGGATCCTACAGAGCTTGACTCCTATTGCTTTAAGATCATGGGAAAATTATCAACGACTGATCAAGTGGGATTGGATAACGCGATTCAGGCTATTTTAAAATAATCAGCACCGCTAAAATAGTAAAGCCTTGTCGTTTTGACAAGGCTTTTTAAATTAACAACTCAAGTTAAGTTATTAAGTTATCGCTGTCCCCTAAATTTATATGAAATCACCAAAAACATCAACTTACTTAAATCAATCACTGCTAATACAAACATCAAATCCAACAATAATAAATACAAAATTTCATACCCATTATCGATTAAGCCCGTTATATAATTTTATTTCAGTCGTTAAAAAAGCACTTGAAATGATTTTTAACCATTCTTTGCGTGTCTTTGGATCCAATTTAAGTTTTTCAGAATACGATACTCTGTGTAAACCGTCAAAACCTTCCATTAATTTAACTAATTGGTGCCGACTCTCGGCTTTGTTACATTCTTGTGCATACCACTCATAGACTACATACTTAGGTCCTTTTTGTAAAATTTTCCACATTGTTTCTTTACATTGACGTTGCCAATAAATTTTTCGTTCATTAATATACATATTAAAATCGTATTTATACCAATATTTATATTCAATTAAAATTGTTCTGTTTTTTTGTGGCGTCTCTTGATAAAAAAAATATGGCTTATAAACTCTAGCATGAGAATACTCTCGAGCACCATACCCTTGAAAAGACTGCCATAATTTATAATCACCAGGTAAATATAAATATTGTATTTCTGTTGCACAACTATTTAGTGCCAACAAAATAAAAAAACTAAGTAGCAGTTTAAAATAAAAAGTCATTACACTCATAATACCAATTTAACAGCTATTAAAAAAATTATTTATATGTCATGAATATCAAATTTAATCGATAAATATTGTAATAAATAGATGTATTGACATTTCGATTAAAAAAGCCTTATCGCAATAACAAGGCTTTTTAAATAAAACATCTAGATTTTATTTGTTTCAAGTGATACCACCCCTTGGTTCAAGAAAATTAATTTAAAAAAACTATATCCTAAAGCTGTATATTTTTAAAATTCCTCTGCACTTTCTTTAAAGGTTATAACGACATCATCCAAGTGAATTAATATTTTTATTCTGAACTGGACATAATAGCTCTTTACCAAGTGCAGTCCTCCTATTGCACCACCTCGTCCACCAACAATTTTCCAGTAGCTGTATCTACAACAGCGCATGATACTGATCCTATCACAGTTAAATATAATGAACCTTTCACTAACATTTCAACAGCAATAGTAACTTTCTTTATCTTTTCGATCCAAAATCATTTTTTTCAAAACTTGTTTCAGCCGTTTTGTCATTGCACGCAGTTAGTGTTAAAAAAACAATTCCTACAAACAATATTATCAAATTTAATTTTTTTTTCAATGTAACCTTCCTTGCTTACCAGTCATTAATTTCTTCATTATATAATTATTAAAAAATATCTATATTATAAACCTACATGATAATTCTACTGTTAAATTTTATAATTTGTAAAGAAATATTTATTTTTATTTTTTTGTCAAGCTTTACTTTTCATTTATGTTTATTCTTTCAACAAACGTTTAAAAATAAAGCATATTTTTGTAAAACATAAACTGACACATTACACTACTGTACTTAAAATAAACTATTCAACTTGAGCTTTTTATTTTTAGAACAGTAGTTTTATGATAAAAATAATTTTTGTGTCTATTTAGGTTAGAGGAAATGAAGGGGGAAAAATTACTAAATAAAATTACTTATCAAGTATAATTAAATTCGGAGTAACGTTTAATAAATTAATTTCACGCTATTTTCACCCGCGAGTTTTTTCAAACGATGCAATAACTCTTCAGTTGGATGAACCCGCCATGCTTGGCCGAGGTTTAATTTTGCTTGTGCATCTTCGCGGGTATAATCAACCACTACCGGACAAAAACCTTCTTTAAAGGGCGTTAAGGTTTGTGCTAATTCACTCACAAAACCATTAACCGTGTTTGAATTTACCAGTTTTACTTCAAGACGTTTTGCGAAATTCTCGCGTGCTTGATCCAGATCGAATATATTTCGGCAACTGATTTTATAACCACCACTATAATCATCAATGCTAACTTCGCCTTCGATAACAATGAGTCTATCTTTGGCTAAGTTATCCTGACAACGCTCGTAAACATCGGAAAAAACGGCCAGCTCAATTCGAGCACTGCGATCATCGATGGTAATAAAAGCCATTCGATCACCTCGCCGTGTATTCATGGTGCGTATTGCAATAATCAAACCGGCAACAACCACTAATTGATCTTTTTTTGGTTTTAATTCAACGATGCGTGAACTGGTGAAGTTTGATAGTTCTTCTAAATAACGATTAATGGGATGTCCTGTCAGGTATAATCCGAGTGTTTGTTTTTCGCAAGACAGGCGTTGTTCTTCACCCCATTCTTGTTGAATATTGTAACTGCCGGGGCCGCTGTCATTAACTTCAGTTGTTTCACCAAATAAATCGTTTTGTCCTAGGCGTGAATTACGACTGTATTGTTCTGCAATTTTAACCGCGCCGCCAAGTGTTGCCATTAATGTTGAACGTGTTTGATTAAAAACATCCAATGCACCGGCCATAATTAAACCTTCAAAGGTTCGCTTATTGACTTTTTTCAAATCAATTCGGCGGCACAAGTCAAATAAGTCTTGGTAATTACCATTTTGTTCACGTTCGTTACTGATGTTATCGATTGCTGCTTCACCAACCCCTTTGATGGCACCCAAGCCATATACGATGGTGTGATTATCTAATACGGTAAAACGATGCGCGCATAAATTAACATTGGGTGCTTCGACCTTTAACGTCATGTCACGACACTCATCGATCAAAATCACCACTTTGTCGGTGTTTTCCATGTCGGCTGATAATACTGCTGCCATAAATTCAGCTGGATAATGTGCTTTTAACCACGCGGTTTGGTATGACACTAGGGCATACGCAGCCGAATGTGATTTGTTAAAACCGTAACCGGCAAATTTTTCCATTAAATCAAAAATATAAGTTGCGACAGTTTCTTCAACATTATTCTTAACCGCACCATCGGTAAAGATAATGCGTTGCTTGGCCATTTCCTCGGGCTTTTTCTTACCCATGGCACGTCGTAACATATCCGCTGCACCTAAAGTATAACCTGCTAATATTTGTGCGATTTGCATCACTTGTTCTTGATATAAAATAACACCGTAAGTTGGTTTTAAAATCGGTTCAAGATCGGGGTGTGGGTAAACTACCTTGGCGCGCCCGTGTTTTCGATTGATAAAGTCATCTACCATGCCTGACTGTAGCGGCCCCGGTCGAAACAATGCCACTAAAGCGATAATGTCTTCAAAATCATCTGGCTGTAAACGCTTTATTAAATCTTTCATGCCGCGCGATTCAAGCTGAAATACGGCGGTGGTTTGGCTGGCTTTTAATAAATCAAAACTTATCTTATCATCAAGAGGAATGGTTTCGATATTAATTAGTTCGTCACCATTTAGTTTGCGAACTTTATTAACGTTTTGTAATGCCCAGTCAATAATGGTTAATGTCCGTAAACCAAGGAAATCGAATTTGACCAAACCAACGGCTTCAACATCGTCTTTGTCTAACTGGGTGACAATACTGCTGGAGTCTTGTTCGCAATATAGTGGTGTAAAGTCGGTTAATTTTGAAGGGGCAATAACGACACCACCAGCATGTTTGCCGGCATTACGTTTTAAACCTTCAAGTTTTTTTGCCAAGTTTATTAGCTCTTGAACTTCATCATCTTGCTCGTAGAGCTCGCGTAAAGCATCTTCTTGCTCAAGCGCTTTATCCAGCGTGATGCCAATTTCAAAAGGAATTAATTTTGCTAAACGATCGACAAAACCATAGGGTTGCGCCAATACTCGTCCGGCATCCCGTATAACGGCTTTTGCGGCCATTGAACCATAGGTGATAATTTGTGATACTTTTTCACGACCATAGGTATTGGCAACATATTCAATAACACGATCACGACCGTCCATGCAAAAATCGATATCGAAATCGGGCATTGATACTCGCTCTGGATTCAAAAAACGTTCAAACAGTAATTCGTATTTAATCGGATCTAAATCGGTAATGGTTAAGGCATAAGCAACCAAGGAGCCCGCACCGGAACCCCGTCCCGGTCCAACCGGTATTAGTTGCTGTTTTGCCCATTTAATAAAGTCTGCCACAATTAAAAAGTAACCCGGAAAGCCCATTTGATTAATAACACCAAGCTCAAGCGTTAAACGATCATCGTAAACTTGACGAATTTTGGGGAACTCGGGATCAGTAACATCAAATAAAAACTGTAAACGTTTTTCAAGACCAATTTTAGATTCTTGTGCTAAAAAATCTTCAATGCGCATCCCACTTGGAATGGGGTAATTAGGCAGAAAATTTTTGCCTAGTGTTAATTCTAAATTACAGCGCATCGCTATGTTGATAGTATTATCGATGGCCTCGGGGATATCGGAAAATAACTCAATCATTTCCGCCGGTGATTTTAAATATTGGTTTGTACTGTAATTTTTGGGACGACGCGGATCATCCAAGGTTCGTCCCTGATTAATACAGACCCGTGCTTCATGCGCATCAAAGTCATCCTCGAGCAAAAATTGAACATCGTTAGTGGCGACCACGGGCACATCAAACTTGAGCGCCAAATCAATGGCTAGATGTAAATGATCTTCTTCTTGTGCTCGCCCAGTTCGCTGTAACTCCAGATAAAAACTATTTGGAAACAATGCTAACCATTTTTGTAATAGGCGTTCAGCCTCAACAATATTATTTTTTAATAAGGACTCACCAATATTGCCGCGACTCGCGCCCGATAATGCGATTAACCCATCCGTGTAACCTTCTAACCACGCCATATTGAGCATCGGCAAACCACGCCGTTGGCCTTGCATGAAACATTTTGAAATAAGATGGGTCATGTTTCGGTAACCCGTAATATCTTTGCAAAGCAAGACGATACGTGTTGGCGTGATTGAGTCGTCATTTTCATGCAGCCACAGCTCGCTACCAATGATGGGTTTAATACCGGCAGCTTGTGCAGCTCGGTAAAATTTCACCATTGCGAACATATTATTTTGATCGGTCACTGCAATAGCCGGCATAGCAGCAGCTACTGTGGCTTTTATCAACGGTTTTAAACGGATCAAACCATCGCTGATGGAATACTCGGAGTGCAGATGAAGGTGGACGAAATTATTTTGCATCGTATTAAGTTAACATGAACAAAAGCTAAAAGTATAAAATTAATTATTTATTTTAAGACTACAAATTAAAATAAAAACACCGTTAAACCATTGATAATTTTATCACTTTCGGACTTTCAATGGCTTACATCGATATTCAATAAAGCTCAAATCATCGGGTTTACTGGGTTGAGCAACGTTCTCAGCCATCATGCGTTCACAGGCTTTGGTTTTCAGGTAAGTTGCTGATTTTTTTATCGGACCTTTTCGACAGTATTCAATTATTTCTTCAATATGCAGATTATCAAATAGACCATCGGATGCGATTAACACCGAATCTCGAGCCGCTAATTGTACCGTAGCTCCGATTGAAATGTGCATATTACTATCACCTATCATATTGGATACTAAATGGCGTTCTTCGTGTTCCATGGCCTCTTGCTCACCCAACACACCCGCCTCAAGCGCATAACCAACCGGAGAATGAGAGATAGTTTGCAGTTTAACCTTGCCTCGTTGTCCTACTACCAATATCATGGAGTCACCAACATGGTAAGTACGGACATGATTATCTTGGATTTCAGCAACAGCCACCGTAGTGTAAGCCCCAATCCCTAATGCTAACACTTCATTATTGGCGTTTTCAATTCCGTTTAGAATAACATCACGCAATTCTAATTTATGTTGAATGCCTTTTAATACCGCCTTATTAATACTTTGTACTGTAATTGAAGATGCCAATGCCCCTGCCCGCATACCGCCGGCACCATCGGCAACGATTAATACACAAGATTTGCTATCGACCGGAATAATTGCTAACGAATCTTCATTAACCGAGTCTTTAAAAGGATCGCGAATGGAATACAGTGCTACCGAACCTGAAGCAATATTCTGGCAATAACACTCACTGGAGTCATTTTCAGTAATGATTAAACTCATGTAATTGATATTCCTAAATCATTCCCCATTCATTCCCAATCTAATAATTCAAGATGTTCTCGCAACTGGCCGGCACTACGAAATTTTTTTAATATCAACGTTCGTTTTAAACCATTACAAATATATTTTGCTTGAATGGGTAATTTAGCATAGTGTTTTTTACCACCAACAATATCATAAAACAGCCGAATCAAATCCACCACATCATCATGTATATTGGCCTTCTTGGGAGCCCCTAACATATACATATCTAATAACTTGCAGTCAAAACCCAAACCATAACGGCGCACCATGACGTTTTCGGTATGCAAGTCGCCATGGTACTCACCTAGGTAATGAATATTTTCAATACCTTTAGCTAATGCGTGTAATAAATGTAACGCTTGAAAAGTATCCAAACGTTTTCCGGGTTGGTTTGATAAAAACTCGCTTAACAATTCACCTTCGACATAGTCTGAAATTAAAAATGAAATAGGCTGATTTTTAAAACTAATAATATCTTGAGTATGATAATGAATTAAAATAGGACATTGTCGCAGTTTATGTAATTTTTTAGCATAAAATAATAGGTTTCGATTTTTAGGGTTACGCTGTGGGAAAAAAAATTTAGCGGCACGTTCTATACCGGTGGTACATTCTCGAACAAGATACACTTCGCCTTCCCAACCCGCTCCCAAACGTGTAACCACTTCATATTTTCGTGCTAATATTCGACCCGCTTTAAAGTCAAAACTGTCGATATCAGATTTTGCCATTATCTAATGATTCCATTTTTAGTATTCTTTAAGCATAGCAGTTGTTATTATATGTTCTATTCACCACTACCATTTTGAGGATTAATATGCGCTTATTACATACCATGCTGCGAGTTGGTAATTTACAACGTTCAATCGATTTTTATAGCAATATATTAGGCATGACATTATTACGTCAAAAAGATTATCCTGAGGGAAGATTTACCCTTGCTTTTGTAGGATATGGTGACGAAAGCGATAATACGGCTATAGAGCTAACGCATAACTGGGATACTAAAAATTACGATCTCGGTAATGGTTTTGGTCATATCGCCATCGAAGTTGCAGATGTCTACCAAGCAACGGCTGATATTAAAGCACAAGGTGGAAAAATTTTACGTGACGCAGGCCCCATGAATGCTGGTAGTACGATCATTGCATTTGTTGAAGATCCTGATGGTTATCAAATTGAGTTACTTGGGCCAAAACAATAGTAACGCCTTCATTTTAATTATTACTCACCCCAAGCAACAAATTAAATTCGAGATTCGGTTAATAAATTAAACTGTGTTTTTAAAAACTTCATTTGATCTGATAAAATACGGCGATTTCGTAACACTAAATACTCCGCCATATTCGGCACAAACGGAACAGCCAATAGCGGCATATGGGCTTGATCTGGGGTTCGGCAACCTTTTCGAGTATTGCATTTTTTACATGCCGTAATAACATTAGACCAAGAGTCCTTACCACCTTGAGCAACAGGTATAATATGATCTCGTGTTAATTTTTTTTCGGTTGACTGTTTACCACAATACAAACAAATATGTTGGTCTCGACGGAACAACTCTCGATTATTTAATGGCGGTATGCGTTTTTTATAGGCATATTTATTTTCACCTCGAACGGCAATAATGGAATGCAACTCTACCGTAGTTTGCATACCGGATAATCGAGAGTGACCACCGTGTAAAATAAATCGATGCTCACCTGTAGTCCATACAATTCGATTTCTTGCATGCAAACAAATTGCTTCCTGCCACACAATCCATTTCATGGGTGTGCCATTGGCATCGAGTCTTAAAATTAGTGGCAAACTTGTATCCACAAAACTACCTTCATAAAATAAATACAAAATATCACTGCTGCCCCGTTAACTATTTTATTATAGTGATAAAATTCAAGCAGTGTATACGTTTTAGATAGATGTAACACCACCGGCCATACCGATTCCATGTCCTTACAGTTGTACTCGCTTTAAAAATTAACGGGACATCAGTGGCAAAATATATTTAAGATTTAGTGTTAGATGAAGTAATAATTAACACATTTTGAAACTTAAATACTCCATATAGTAAGTAAAGCTCATTTTCAAAATTATTCCTTCATATCCTTAATATATTAAGTATAAATTTAGCAATTATTTAGCATTCTCCACTACTTTTTTCACTGGACCAAAACTCAAGCGATGTATTTCAGTGATACCAAGCTCATTTATTGCCGCAATATGTTGTTTAGTGGGATAACCCTTGTGTTTTGCTAGACCATAACCTGGATAAATCGTATCGTAATCTTTCATCTCATTATCACGGGCAACCTTCGCTATAATTGATGCGGCACTGATACATTCGACACTCGCATCACCTTTAATAATCGCTTGTGATGGACACGGTAAATCAGGACAACGATTACCATCAACTTGGGCAAACTCCGCCGCAGGTTTAAGCTGTAGCACAGCGCGTTTCATGGCCAATAAACTAGCCTGTAGGATATTAATATCATCAATTTCCTGCACCTCGGCTCGACCAATTGCCCAGCATATCGAATTGTTTTTGATTTCAGCAGCAAGATATTCGCGTTTTTTCTCAGATAAGACTTTTGAGTCCATTAAGCCTGCAATGGGGCGCGTTGGGTCTAAAACCACAGCAGCTGCCACCACTGGGCCAGCTAAAGGTCCCCGCCCGACCTCATCTACTCCGGCGATATATTGGTAATTCTGTAATTTGTCCATTTAGCTCACTGTTTAATAATTACTCAAAATTGAAGATGAGTTAGTATATCGAAATAACGTAACGAACAGATCAATTTTACCCAAGAATTGGATTTAAGTGCTAAATTCTACTATCAGTGTTGATATTTGATACAATACCGTCTACTTACATATAAGCCAGATGAGCATCATGCAAACCATAAAAACTGCCGTAGTTGGTGTTGGATACCTTGGTAAATTCCACGCCGAAAAATACAATAACATCCCTAATAGCAAACTTGTAGCTGTTGTTGATGCAAATAAGCAAGTAGCACAAGAAATAGCACAAAAATTAGATGTTCAAGCCTTAACCAATTATGAACAATTAAAAAATAAAATCGATGCCGTTAGTATCGTAGTACCAACACAATTACACTTTGATACGGCGAAATTTTTTCTTGAAAATGGTATCCATGTATTGGTCGAAAAACCCATTACCACAACCGTTGAACAAGCATCCATTTTAATCGAACTAGCACAAAAAAATAAACTTGTGTTTCAAGTTGGACACTTAGAACGATTTAATCCAGCAATCTTAGCACTTGAAGATATTATCAATAAACCCATGTTCATTGAATCACATCGAGTTGCGCCCTTTAATCCTCGCGGTGCCGATGTTAATGTCATTTTAGATTTAATGATTCACGATATTGATATTATTATGAATATGGTTAACTCAAAAGTCACCCATATTGATGCCAATGGCGTAAAAGTTTTATCAAACGATATCGATATTGCCAATACACGTTTACAGTTTGAATGTGGTTGTGTGGCAAATGTAACGGCAAGCCGGGCCGGACTCAAGTCTGAACGCAAAATGCGATTATTCCAAGCCGATGCGTATATCGCCATTGATTTTCAAAATAAAAAATTAGGTGTACATCGTAAAGGTGATGGTGAAATGCACCCTGGAGTATCCAATATTGAAAGTGAGGAACAAACATTTGATCAAGGCGATGCGTTGTTTAGCGAAATTGAATCATTTTTAGATGCTATTGTAAATAAAAAACCACCTGTAGTTAGCGGTGTTGATGGCCAACTCGCATTAAAAACTGCATTACAAATAACAGAATTATTAAAACAAAATAATTAATAACGAACGAAAAGGACTAATTCCATGATCCCAATGGTTGATCTAAAAACCCAATACAAAACGTTAAAATCTGAAATTGATCAAAACATTTTAACGGCACTAGAAAATGCACAATTTGTATTAGGGCCAAACGTCAAAGAATTTGAACGTGAAGCGGCAAAATATTTAAGCGTTAAGCATGCCATTAGCTGCGCATCTGGAACCGATGCACTACACCTAGCCCTAATTGCTGCTGGTATTGGTGAAGGAGATGAGGTAATAACAACATCATTTACCTTTATCGCTACTGCTGAAGCTATTTGTTATGTTGGAGCCACACCAGTTTTTGTTGATGTACTTCCAGATTCATTTAATATCGATCCCAAATGCATTAAAGCGGCAATCACATCAAAAACGAAAGCAATTTTACCAGTACATATTTTTGGTCAACCTGCCAATATGGATGCCATAATGGCAATTGCAAAAAGCAATTCATTAAAAGTAATTGAAGATTGCGCGCAATCATTTGGTGCCGCTATAAAAGGTAACATGACCGGCGGCATCGGCTTAGCCGGTTGTCACAGTTTTTTCCCAAGCAAAAATCTTGGCTGCTATGGTGATGGTGGCATGATCACCACAAATGACGATGCCATAGCTGAGAAATTATTAAGCTTACGTAACCACGGCAGTAGCGTGCGTTATCATCATGATATTATTGGTTACAATAGCCGTTTAGATGAATTGCAAGCCGTTATTCTTCGCGCAAAATTAAACAATATAAAATCGTATAATGACAATAGAAGACGTGTAGGACTATTATATAGTGAGTTATTAAAAGAGTTTGTGCAACCACCTATTGAAGATGGCATCGGCACCCATGTTTACCACCAATACACTGTATTAACAGATAAACGTGATCAAATAATGGCAGCGTTATCTAAAAATGATATTGCTTGTGCAATCTATTACCCCATTCCATTACACAAACAAAATGTATTTAAAGATCAATGCGCTAATATTAATTTACCTGTTACTGATAAAATCGTAGCACAGTGTATGTCATTACCTGTATTTCCAGAATTATCCGATGAACAAGTAAAGTCCATTGTTGCTGTAATCGGACAATGCTTTTAAATAAATGAATAAAAGTGTAATGATCATTGCAGGTGAAGCTTCTGGTGATCTTCACGGCGCACAGTTAATACGCCAAGTAACAAAGCTTGATTCTCAAGTGACTTTTTTTGGTATAGGCGGTTCAAATATGCGATCTGCCGGCGTTGATATTAAAATTGACGCTTCAAAGCTAGCCGTTATTGGTTTAGTTGAAGTCATTAAGCATTATAGACAACTCGTTTCGTATTTAGACGACATGAAAGCGTTACTAAAATCACAACGACCCGATTTATTAATCTTAATTGATTACCCCGGCTTTAATCTTCGCCTTGCAAAAGCCGCCAAACTACTCAAAATAAAAGTTTTATTTTATATCAGCCCGCAAGTATGGGCTTGGCGTAAAGGCCGGGTTAAAAAAATTGGGCAATCTATTGACATGATGGCGGTTATATTTGATTTTGAAACTAAATTTTATGAAGACTACAATATTCCAGTTAGGTTTGTTGGGCATCCATTAACCGATGAAATACCCGAGCATTATAATAAAATAGATACCATTAACAGTCTTAATTTAGACTCAAATAATAAAATCTTGGGTTTATTTCCGGGTAGTCGAAAAAGTGAAATCAAAAATCTATTACCTATTTTATTAGAGTCGGCATCACGGCTACATAAACAAGATAAGAATTTGCAATTTCTTATCCCCCTTGCATCAACCATAACTCAGGAAGACATTGCCCCCTTTTTAAATGGTATCGAAATACCAATTACAATAATTGATAATAATAGCACCGCCGCAATTCAAGCATGCTCAGCTATTATCACCGCGTCTGGTACCGTTACTCTTGAAATTGCTTTATCAGGAGTTCCAATGGTTGTTATTTATAAAATTGCATCGATGAGCTATTACATTTTACGTATGATGATTCATTTAGATCATTTAGCATTGTGCAATATTGTTGCCGATCAGCGTATTGTTCCTGAATTGATACAACAACAAGCTAACCCTGATGAAATTGTAAATGAAATTGAAAAAATATTATATTATGATAATTATTCTGCTTCGATTATAGAAAAATTAAAATCGGTTAGAACACATTTAGGTCGTTCAGGCAATGGTCTTTTAGTGGCGGAATTAGCGTTAGAAATGCTAGGCAGGCGTTAAACATCAGCAGCAATCACCCTACAAACCACAGCTTAATTATTAACTAACGCAAAATACTTCTTTTTGAATTTTGAAGAAAATCATACATAATTTTAACTTCTTCACAGTTATTCGAGATTTTTTCTATTTCTTTTTTTGCATCTTCAAAACTTAATCCGGTTCGGTATAAATGCTTGTATACCGTTTTAATATTTTTAACAACATCACTCGGTAAATCTAAACGTTTTAAACCCTCAGAATTTATTCCACATGGATGCGCTGGTGTACCTGACACCATTAAATAAGGCGGTACATCTTTAGATATTGAACTGCCCATCGCTGTAAAAACATTATTACCAATTGCACAAAACTGATGTACCAAGGTAAAACCACCTAATATAGTGCCATTACCTATCGTAACATGTCCTGCTAGAGTGGCATTATTTGAAAAAACGACATTATTGCCTACGATACAATCATGAGCGATATGAATATACGCCATTAACCAATTATTATTTCCAACTTTAGTGATACCACCACCATGTTCGGTTCCTCGATTAATCGTAACAAATTCACGTATGGTATTACCCTCGCCAATTTCTAGAAAGGACTTCTCATTATGAAATTTTTTATCTTGGGGGATTTCACCAATCGATGAAAACTGAAATATTTGATTATTCGCACCAATTTTTGTTGGTCCATTGATAACCACGTGTGGTCCAATCCAAGTATTTGCTGCAATAGAAACATTTGGCCCAATCACACTATACGGACCAATAGTGACGGACTCATCGATATCCGCTTTGGAATCAATAACGGCTAAACGATCAATACTCATTGACCAATTCTCACTTTATTCACTATAAAAATTATGCTTCTTTTTCAACACACATGATTTCAGCACTAACGACATGCTCACCGTCAACTGATGCTATACAATTAAATTTCCATACACCTCGTTTTGTGGTGACAACTTGAGCTTCTAATTGCAGTCTGTCACCAGGTCCAACCGGAGTTTTAAATCGAACATTATCAATACCGACCAAATAATATAACTTATTATCATCGGGTTTACGGTCAGATGACTTAAAAGCTAAAATTCCAGTAGCTTGAGCCAGTGCTTCAATAATTAAAACACCAGGCATAACGGGTTTTTGTGGGAAATGCCCCGTGAAATAGGGTTCATTATATGTCACATTTTTAAAACCAACTAATTTTTTCCCTGGCTCAAAATCAATCACTCTATCAATTAATAAAAACGGATAGCGATGTGGCAAATATTGTAAAATTTCGTTTATATCTAATAACATACTGTATTGCTTATCCTTTATTATTTTAATTCTTTAATCATTTTTTCTAAATCTTTAATCTTACGTGCCATATCATCGAGTTTTTTAAACCTAAAATTACTTTTTTGCCATTGTCTAAAGGGCTCTAACGGTGTTCCTGAAGAATACACCCCAGCCTCCTTAATACTTTGAAACGCATTACTCGCCCCCGTCAGCGTGACATTATCTGCTATTTTAATATGGCCAGAAATTCCAACTTGCCCTGCAAACATGCAGTTTTTACCAATTACCGTGCTACCAGCAATGCCAACACAACCTGCTACTGCACTATTTTCACCAATGCTTACATTATGTGCAACATGAATGAGGTTATCCATAACGACACCATCATGAATAACCGTATTTTCAATCGCTCCACGGTCGATTACCACATTAGAGCCAATTTGAACGTCATTTCCGACAATAACAATTCCTATTTGTGGAATTTTTACCCAATGTCCATTTTCATTAGCATTTCCAAAGCCATCAGAGCCAATAACAGTTCCAGAGTCAATAATACAACGATTACCAATCAAACTGCCATGTTTTATAACAACATTAGGATAAATTCTAGAATCTTCACCAATAACGCAATCTCGACCAATATAACAACCCGATTCAATTATAGTGTTTTGAGCTATATTGGCATTTTCAGCAATAACACAATTTGCGCCAATGGTACAATTATCTGCTATTTTTGCCGATGGATGAATAACTGCCGACTCGTGAAACTCGCCAGTAGACTCCGGTAATGGGTGCAAAATAGCGGCTATTTTGGCGTATGCTACCAAAGGATCCTGCACAATAATACAATTACCCATGTAATTTTCTGGATCTACAGTTTTAAGAATGATTGCACTTGCTTTTGTATTTGCCAATTCATTCTTAAACTTGTTATTAGATAAAAAACTAATTTGTCCTTCTAGCGCAGAGCTTAATGTTGCAACTGAGTTTATTACACAGCTATCATCACCAACTACTTCACCATTAACAACTTTTGAAAGCTCAAGAAGAGTTACCGCCACTTGTCACACCTCTAAATATTATTTTAATTGCTAGTTACTTGTTTTTAGAATATTTTTTACGTAACATATTTAAAACTTCAGCAGTTACATCAACACGCTTATTGGCAAATAAAACTGACTCACCTAAGATTGCATCATAATTATTATTTTTTGCATATGTCACTATAGTTTTGAATACTAGCTTTTGTAATTTATTTAATTCATCATTACGTTTAATATTAAGATCTTCATTAAACTCTTGTTTTGCGCGTTTTATATCTCGTTGCAAGATAAAAATCTCTCTTTCTTTTTTCACCTTATCGTCACGGCTAATAAAGGTAGCATTCTTATTAAAAGTTTTTTCTAATTTACTTAATTTTTTTTCATTATTTGCAATTGCCTTTTCTCTAGGTGCAAATAAATTTTGTAATTTTTCACGAGCAGAATCAGCTTGTGGAGCATCTCTCATTACAGAAGATGTATCAACAAAACCAATCTTCAATTCATCGGCTGCTAATTCGTATGAACTAACTAACAGAAATAATAATACAAATATTTGATTATATTTCATTAATGCACCTTTATCTAAAACGCTGAACCCAAAGTAAATTGAAATGACTGTAAATCATCAGCTGGTTGTTGATCAATTGCCGCAGCAAGACTAAATCTTAATATACCAATAGGAGCCAACCAAATTGCAGAAACACCATATGATGATCTCACATCGGCTATATCAACCTTATCTTGTTGGGCATAAACAAATCCTGAATCAACAAACAGGCTAAACCTAAAACCTGATGCAGTATTCTCACTACCACTTGGTAAGACCAACTCTAAATTTGATAATATTCTTGAGCTCCCCCCAATGGAAATACCCAACTCCTTAGTATTTGGACTACCGATACTACCTGAATTATAGCCGCGAACGGAGCGACTACCACCCACAAAATAATTTTTGTATGGCGGTAATCTACTGGTATCACCGTAGCCAGCACCGGTCCCCAATTCTAAATTAGCCATAACAGTCCAATCTGAAGCAAATGTGAAAAAATGTCTAGTTTGAAACCCTAACTTATAATACTCAAGATCACCGCCAGGAACAGCTAATTCTGTCGTAACCCGAGTCTTATTGCCTTTAGTTGCAAATAAACTGCGATCGCGGTTATCAAATTGCCAGCTACTTGACACAGTATAGGTAACAAATTGATTGCCATTTTCCTCGGTAAAATCAACTATTGATTTTACCGTATTTGAACCAGTGACCAACTCAGTATCATCATAACCTAAGGAAAAATTCATAAACTGATTTTCGGTTAAAGGAATACCAAAATTCAAACTACCACCAAGACTATTAGTCACGTAATTAACAATGTTGGTTCTCGATGTATCAACTTGTCTCGAAAATACTGTGAAACCTCGACTAACACCATCTATAGTGTAATACGGATCATTAATGCTCAAACTATATCGTTTAGTAACTTGGCTATTATCAATATTAATGGCAACTCGTTTACCTGTCCCTACAAAGTTATCTTGTGATAAACCAAAGTTTAAGATAACACCTTGTGTATCAGAAAAACCAAGACCAGCTGTTATCTGCCCTGTTGGACGTTCACTAACTTTATAATTAACATCAACTTGATCATTCGTTCCTTGAACTGGTGGCGTTTCAACATTAACTGACTCAAAATAACCTAAACGATTTAAACGTGTCCGAGATTGAGCAACTTTATCGGTAGATAACCAACCATTTTCCATTTGACGTATTTCACGTCTAACAACTTCGTCTTTCGTTTTGGTGTTACCACTAACATTAACTCTACGAACATAAACACGACGACCGGGATCAATGTACAAATTTAATGCCACTGTTTTTGAATCATTGTCAATATCAGGAATTACATTTACGTTTGAAAAAGCATAACCAAGAGATGAAAGTTTTTCTGTTATATTGCTTCGACTCTTGGAGGTTTTTTTACGTGAAAAAACTTCATTAACTTGTATAGGAACAAGTTTTCTAAGTTCGCTTTCCTTTATTATAAAATCACCAATTAGTTTAACTTCTCTAATATTATAACTTTCACCTTCACTCACATTAATTGTAATGTAAATATCTTCTTTATCTGGTGATATAGATACCTGAGTAGAATTGACTGAAAAATTAATATAACCTCGGTCTAAATAATATGACTTTAACTTTTCTAAATCACCGGATAAAATTTGTTTGGAATATTGTTTTTTACCACCAAAGAAACCTGTTCCAGCAGATTCAAACCTACTTAACAATTTTTCATTATTAAATTTTTTATTACCAACGATATTAATAGCATGTATTTCTGCGGAATCACCCTCTGCAATTTTAATTTGAACATTAACTCGGTTTCGTTCAAGAGTTGTGATTTCAGTATCTACTTTAACACTGTATTTACCTAAGCTATAATATTGTCGTTTTAATTCTTGTTTCATCCGCTCTAAAACTGAAGGATCAAAAACGCGGCCTTTTATTAAACCAATCTGTTTTAAAACATTTTCTAAGGAGTCAGTTTGAATGTCATCATTACCTTCAAACTTAATTTCTGAAATTGCCGGACGCTCGGCTACAAATATAACTAATACGTCACCTTCCCTTTCAAAATTAATATCTTTAAATGAACCGGTTTTATATAATGCCTTAATAGCCTGGCTACTTAATTTACTGGTAAAATTATCACCAATTTTAATTGGTAAATAATTAAAAACTGTACCTAATGAAATTCGTTGTAAACCTTCAAGACGAATATCACGTACTTTAAATTCGTCAAATGCATATGCATTGGAAAAATATAATGCTCCGAAAACAGCTAATCCTAATTTATTAAACTTATACATATTCTAATAACTACTACCTTAATATACCCAATATATCATTATATAAAGCAATGCTCATTAGCATTGCTAATACTAATATTCCTACGCGTTGTCCAACCATCTCAAAGTTTTCTGATACAGGACTGCCTTTTATCATCTCGATTAAATAATTAAATAGATGCCCGCCATCAAGTATTGGTATTGGAAATAAATTAATCATACCTAGACTAATACTGACTACCGCTAAAAAACTAATAAAAGTAGAAAATCCAGAACTGGCTGTCATCCCAGCATATTTAGCAATGGTTATTGGACCACTTATTTTATTAATAGACACTGAACCACTTAACATTTTCCCAAAAGTATTTAACATTAATTTAGTATTAACCCAAACTTTATTTATCGCTTGAGGCACAGCCTGTAAAGCAGAATATTGATATTCCACCTTCATTGAGTCCGGATATTTTCCCGAACTTGTTTTTAAACCAATTTGTCCATAGGTTTTACCATCTCTAATTATTCGCGCTGGAGTAACTTTGATATTAATATCAACTGAGTTTCGCTTAACTACTACATCAAGCAATTTTTCTGGACGTGAACTTATATAGTTAATCAGCTCTCTAGTCCCTTTAATATTTTGATTGCCAATCTTAATAATAGTATCACCAACCTTAAAGCCTGCTTTTATAGCCGGTTTATCTGGTACTAAACCAGTAACTTTTGGTGGCCCTGTAGGGCGCCATGGTAATATTCCAACAGCACGATAATAATTTGCTAATGCTGCATCAGGGTTTATTTTATTAAAATTTAATTCATACTCGGAGATAATTCCTGATTTATCTTTTGCCCTTAAATTAATAACCGATTGATCTAACAATGCAGGCAACATTGAGCTAATAGCAACACTAATTACCGGTGTATCTTTTCCTGCTACTGATATAATCTCAAAGCCTTTTTTTAGTCCCGCTAAATCAGCCGGTGAGTCAGCGACTATTTCACCAATAATTGGTTTCAAATCTGTCACACTAACAACAAACACTAACCAATAAGCAAAAATTGCAAATATAAAATTAAATGCCGGCCCAGCAAAAACGACAGCAAATCGCTTAAATACATGTTGTCGATTAAACGCTCGATGAACTTCAGATGCTACAACATTAGAATCTCGTTCATCTAGCATCTTTACATAACCACCAAGTGGTATGGCAGCAAGCACAAACTCAATATTGTCAGCACCAAATCGTCTCGAATATAATGGTTTTCCAAAACCAATGGAAAACCTAAGTACCTTGATACCGAGTTTTTTAGCAACCCAAAAATGCCCAAATTCATGAAACGCAATCAGAATAGTGATAGCAATGATAAAATAAAAAAGATTACTAATAATATCTAACATCAACCGGCCTTTTGCATACCTTGATTAATAATTTCTTGAGCCTTTTTTCTTGCAGTAAGATCACATTCTACAATTAGCTCGAGACTCTTAGCAGCTTGAAACTGTGTAGTATCTAATACTTGCTCAACTATACGGGGTATATCAATAAATCGAATATTAAAATTTAAAAACTCACTCACTGCTATTTCATTTGCCGCATTTAATACTGTACAAGCTGTTCCACCGATTTCCATTGCTTGCCTTGCTAGCCTCAAACATGGAAAACGTTGCTCATCAGGCGCTTCAAAGTCTAATCGAGCTAGTGATATAATATCCAAATCGGCAACACCTGAATCAATTCGTTGAGGCCATGCTAAAGCATTTGCAATTGGTGTCCGCATATCAGGATGTCCTAGTTGTGCTAAGACAGATCCATCCTTGTATTGCACCATAGAATGAATAACACTTTGAGGATGAACTATTACTTCTATTTGTTCGGAGCTTGCTTGAAAAAGCCATTTGGCTTCAATAATTTCTAAACCTTTATTCATCATGGTTGCTGAATCAACCGATATTTTTCGACCCATGTCCCAATTAGGATGAGCACAAGCTTGATCCGGTGTTATATTCTCTAATTCAGCTAATGCTGTATTTCTAAAGGGTCCACCGGAGCCTGTTAAGTAAATTTTATTAACACCATTTTTATGTAAACCATTAGAAAAGTTTTCAGGAAGGCATTGAAAAATGGCGTTGTGTTCACTGTCGATGGGTAGTAAAACAGCTGAATGCTGCTTAACTTCATCCATAAATAATTCACCGGACATCACCAGCGACTCTTTATTCGCTAATAAGATATGCTTACCTGATCGAGCTGCTGCAATGGAGGATTGCAATCCAGCTGCACCAACAATTGCGGCCATCACATACTTAATTCCTTCTAATGATGCAACTCGGTTTAATGACTCATCTCCACTTAATACAGTAATGTCTAAACTGCTATCTTTAATTTTGGCTTTGAGCATAGTCGCTGCACCCTCATCAACCAAAACTGCAAAATGAGGTTTAAATTCAACACATTGTGCAAATAAACGATCAACTTGTGTATGTGCTGTCAGAGCAATAACTTTATATTTATCTGCATTTACTCGAATGACATCTAATGTACTTAATCCTATAGAACCTGTAGAACCTAATATCGAAATCCCTTCCTTGTGCGAAGCATTTTCTGAACTCATTCAGGAATTCCCATCACCATCAGGCATAATAAAAAAATTGGGGCTGCTGCGGTTAAGCTATCTATTCTATCTAAAATACCACCATGTCCAGGTAAAATATTTGAACTGTCTTTTCTATCTGCTTCACGTTTGTAACGACTTTCTAGAAGATCACCTAAGATTGAAAATAATACAGTTGCCATTGATAAAATAACAATTGCAAATGCTTGTACAGTAGGAAATCCATCTTTAATTGTTACTAATACTGTATAAATAGAAGTCGCAACAAGCGCACCCCACACGCCTTCCCAAGATTTTCCCGGACTAACTCGCATTGCTAGTTTTGTTTTGCCCCATTTTTTACCCGCAAAATAGGCGGCACTATCTGCTACCCACAGTAATAGTAACAAGCCAAATAAATAACCTGGACCATAGCGCTCATCATTTCGCAAAACAATTATTGCTATAAAAGGCACAATAATGATTAAAACTCCCATTAAACCGTGCCTTGCTTTAAAGGCCAATTTTGGATAGGTCATTCCTGCATAACCCAAGACATAATAAAACATCATCAACCATACAATAAATGCGATACCCAAAATTAATAACAATAAATTATAGTTTGGTGCAACTACCAACAGTCCAACTAGCATCATTATAGTTATAAAGGCAATATATGCAGCCTGAGATACTACGGTTTTTAAACCTATCAAGCGCGCCCATTCCCACGATGCTAATAAAAAAATAATAGCCGTGAATATTGTAAAATACATATTAGGTAATTTAAAAATCGCCAAGATAACTAATGGTGCAAGTATAACTGCGGTTAATATTCGTAATTTAAGCATTTTTAAGTTGATCTACCTGCTCGCCAGTATGTCCAAAACGTCGTTGTCTTTGTATGTAATTTTGAATTGCTTTTTCAATTTCAACCTCAGTAAAATCTGGCCAAAGCGTTTTTGTAAAATATAATTCGGTATACGCTAGCTGCCATAATAAAAAGTTACTTATCCGTTCCTCACCACCTGTTCGGATGAATAAATCAGGCTCAGGTAACAAATTTAAACTCATCCGTTGGGATAAACTTTCTTCATTAATATCTTCTTTTGAAAGTTTACCTTGTTCTATATCATTAACCAGTTGCTTGGCTGCATTAGTAATATCCCAACGTCCACCATAATTTGCCGCAACAGATAACTTTAGACCTGAATTTGATTGAGTTAATTGTTCCGATGAACTAATTTTGTTTTGTAATTTTTTTGAAAAAACAGTTCTATCGCCTATAAATTGCATACAAACATTATTTTCATTTAAACTTTTCACTTCTTTTTCTAAAGCAGTAAAAAATAGCTCCATCAATGAGCCAACTTCTTTTTTTGGCCTTTTCCAATTCTCACTCGAAAATGCAAATATAGTTAATGCTCCAATTGAATGTTTTGCACAATATTGCACAATATTACGCACCACTTTTACACCACTTTTATGACCAGCAACTCTTGGTAATAATCGTTTTCGTGCCCAACGACCATTACCGTCCATAATTATAGCGATATGCTTAGGGTAATCTCCATGAACAATATTGTTGTTATTTTCTGAGTGGCTGATATTCGTCATGCCATATCCACGGATCAAATAATTTTATTGAATGTCGTAATAGAAATTAATTTAGATTTCCATTAAATCTTTTTCTTTGTTTTCTAAATGCTGATCAACTGTTGAGATATATTTATCAGTTAACTTCTGAACTTTATCTTGTGCTTTTCGATCATCATCTTCGGTTATTTCTTTATCTTTAAGTAATGACTTAAAGTCACTAATTGCATCTCGTCTTATATTACGTATTGCAACGCGTCCATTCTCTCCTTCTTGACGGACAATTTTAATCATATCTTTGCGTCGTTCTTGTGTTAAAGGCGGAAGCGGAATTCGAATAATATCACCTGCAGTTGCAGGGTTTAATCCAAGGTTAGAGTTCATTATTGATTTCTCTACCACAGAAATTAATGTTTTTTCCCATACTGAAATTGATAATGTCCGTGAATCTTGCACGGATATGTTTGCAACCTGACTTAACGGCACTTGAGAACCATAATAGTCAACCGTAATATGATCTAACAAACTAGGATGCGCTCTACCTGTGCGAACTTTAGTTAACTCCTGTCGTAACGACTCAGCACTCTTGCTCATTCGGGTATCTGCATCATCTAAAATTTCATTTATCATAATTTACCTATATTACTGAACGACTGTACCTAAGTTTTCACCTGCTATGATCCTTAACAAAATACCATCCGCATTCATATTAAAAACTCGAATTGGTAAGTTATTATCACGACATAAAACGATAGCGGTTGTATCCATAACAGCTAACTTATCTGTTATAACCTGATCGTAAGTTAATTCGCCAAAAAGCTCCGCCGTTTTATCCAGTTTTGGATCAGCTGAATAAACACCATCAACATTTGTTCCTTTAAGAACAATATCGGCATGAATTTCAATACCGCGTAAACTTGCCGCAGTATCAGTAGTAAAAAAAGGATTGCCAGTACCAGCTGCAAAAATCACAACTCGAGATTTTTCTAAATGACGAATAGCTTTCCGACGAATATAATCTTCGCAAACTTGATGAATTGGAAGTGCCGACATAACCCGCACATCCAATCCTTCTTGTTCTAGTCCGTCTTGTAAAGCCAAGGCATTAATTACTGTCGCTAGCATTCCCATGTGATCGGCACTAGCTCGATCCATACCTCCTGTGGCTAAACTTACGCCACGAAAAATATTTCCACCACCGATAACCAAAGCTACTTGAACACCAGACTTAACAAGTTGTGAAACTTCAGTAGCTATTTTTTTTATCACAAAAGATTCAATTCCGAACTCTCCTGTCCCCATTAAAGCTTCACCACTTAGTTTAAGCAGTATTCTTTGGTATTTTGGTTTACTCACTGGAATCCTTATTTATTTAACTGCCTTTTGCTTGAGCCATAACTTCTTCAGCAAAATTATCAACTTTCTTTTCAATACCATCGCCTAACTCAAAACGAACAAATGATTCTATTGTTGTATTTTCAGATTTAAGTAATTTTTCAATCGTTTGATCCGGATCTTTTACAAACGGTTGACCAAGAAGCGTCACTTCTTTTAAGTATTTATTAATTTTACCTTCAACCATTTTTTCAATGATATTATCAGGCTTACCGCTACTTGCAGCTTCAGCTAAATAGATTTCTTTTTCTCTATTGAGTATTTCTGGAGCAACTTGATCTGCACTAACACAAATTGGCTTACTTGCAGCAATATGCATTGCAATATCTTTTGCAAGTTCAAGCTTATCAGATGATGACCTTACAACTACACCAATACGGTTACCATGACTATAATAACCAAGTACTCCAGTACTACTTACTATTTCAAAACGTCGAACACTAATATTCTCACCAATCTTAGCAATTAATGTTTTTCGTGTTTCTTCAACTGTTAAACCAGAAGTCAGTTTTAAATTATTAAGTTCATCTACAGTTGCAGGCTTATTAGATAATGCACATTGAGCAACATCATCTGCAAATTGACTAAAGTTGTCATCTTTTGCAGCAAAATCAGTTTCACAATTTATTTCTATAATAATTGCTGTTTTATTATCATCAGTTAAGGCAATAACAATTTTGCCTTCAGCAGCAACTCTGCTACTTTTCTTGTCGGCTTTGGCTTGACCCGTTTTTCGTAAATGATCAATTGCAGCTTCCATATCACCATTTACTTCTGTTAATGCTTTTTTGCATTCCATCATACCTGAGCCAGTACGTTCACGTAGCTCTTTCACTTGTGCGGCAGTAATAGCCATAATGCTATAACCTCTCGAATCCTAATTAAAATTATTTAATAAATAGTTGAACACAGCACACTCGCACCTCGAATTAAAAGCTCTTGCTACGAGTATGAGCATTTATTACTCAGATACACTCTCAGACTTTGTGTCAGAGTCAGATGTATCATCAGCTTTTTGTTCAACAGCTGGTTTTGCTTTTTTCTTTGCCTTTTTAGCTGAAGAATCAAGCTCTACAAAATCATCATCTGAGCCAACTCCTGGGACGGATACTGATTCACGACCATTGATCACTGCATCAGCAACACCTTTGGTATATAAGGTGATTGCACGAATTGCATCATCATTACCAGGAATTAAATAATCAACACCTGTTGGGCTATTATTAGTATCAACTACGCCAATAACTGGGATGCCCAGTTTAATAGCTTCGGTAATTGCAATTTTTTCATGACCAACATCAACAACAAAAATAACGTCTGGTAAGCCAGCCATATCTTTGATACCACCTAGACTACGATCCAATTTAATTTTTTCACGAGTCAGTGTTAAAATTTCTTTTTTGCTCAATTTCTCAAACGTTCCATCAGAATCCATAGCTTCTAATTCTTTTAAACGTTTAATTGATTGTTTCACTGTTTTATAATTCGTTAACATGCCACCTAACCAACGATGGTTAACATAAGGCATCTCACATCGATCAGCTTGTTCTTTTACAACGTCTTGTGCTGAACGTTTAGTACCAACGAATAAAACCTTGCCGCGCTTCGATACCATTGAGCCAACAAAGTTCATTGCATCTTGGTACATTGGTAAGGTCTTTTCTAAATTAATAATATGAATTTTATTACGATCACCAAAGATAAATGGTGCCATTTTGGGATTCCAGAACCGTGTTTGATGACCAAAATGGACACCCGCTTCTAACATCTGGCGCATAGTTACATCAGCCATGTACTTCTCCTAATTTATTTGGGTTTAGCCTCCACACGTAGAAAATGCCTACTTCAAGTATAAATACTTGAAGAACCCGGACGATAAACCATCTACCTGTGTGCGAATTTACTCAATTTCTTGAGCATTTATGTATTTTGCATATTTTCTCAATATGCGCGCGTTTTATACCATATCTAGCCATTTTCGACAATGATTGTGTTGCTAACTTGCTGATTTACTGGCTAACATAATCAAAATAAGGTAAAAAGACTGGATTAAACCGTCTCCAAGAGAAATATATGCCCATAAGTATAAAATCCCCAGAAGAAATAACTAAAATGCGAATTGCAGGCCGGCTTGCAGCCCAAGTACTCGAAATGATTGAGCCTCATGTGAAGGCCGGAATGACTACCGAAGAACTGGATACTATTTGTCATAATTATATCGTTGATGTACAACAAGCTATTCCTGCTCCGTTAAATTACCATGGTTATCCAAAATCTATCTGTACATCTGTTAACCATGTCGTTTGTCATGGAATACCATCTAATAAGCGATTGAAAAATAACGATATTATTAATATTGACATAACAGTCATTAAAGATGAGTACCACGGTGACACCAGTAAGATGTTTTTTATTGGTGAGCCATCAATTCAGGCCAAACGAATTGTACAAATTAGCCAAGATTGTTTAAAACTTGGCATTGAACAAGTCAAACCATCAGCACGCCTAGGTGATATTGGCTATGCCATTCAGCACTATGCTGAGGCAAAACATTGTTCAGTTGTAAGAGAATATTGTGGTCATGGAATTGGTAAAGTTTTTCACGAAGATCCTCAAGTGCTGCACTACGGAACAGCTGGAACTGGTGAACAATTAGAAGCCGGCATGATTTTTACTATTGAACCGATGATAAATATTGGTAAACGAAATGTAAAATTATTAAAAGACGATTGGACTGTGGTTACAAAAGATCGAACACTCTCAGCACAATGGGAACACACCATTCTGGTAACAGAAACAGGATACGAAATTTTAACTAAACGCGATGAAGAAAACTTTTAATTAGTATGCTAAATGATCCTGAATTATACCAGTCAGTAAAAATTGAAGATAAGCTTCTTAATCAACAATATCCATTAAAACCCTTTACCACCGCTCTTAAAAACGCCACCACAATTTTAGATGAACGATTTCTTGCCGGACGAACGGCTAATGAATTAATACATTCTCGAGCTGCGGTTATCGATTACTTGTTAATTCAGGCATGGAATTTTTTCATCAAGAAAAATTCACATTGTTGCTTAGTTGCCGTTGGCGGCTATGGTCGTAACGAACTACATCCCCATTCTGATATTGATATCATGATTATCGTTAGTCATGTAAAAAATATCCCTAAAGATGCTGTAGAAAAATTTATAACATTTTTATGGGATATGCACTTAAATGTCGGACACAGTGTTCGAACTCCAGCCGAGTGTGCATCTCAAGCCAAAAATGACATTACAATCGCAACTAACATGCAGGAATCAAGATTGTTAGTTGGTGAGCAAAACTTATTTGATAAACAAAAAAAGACCTGTTCACCAAAAAAAATTTGGAACAGTAAAGATTTTTTTAACGCCAAATGGAAGGAACAAAAAGATCGTTATACAAAATACAATGATACAGCTTATAACTTAGAGCCAAACATCAAAGAAGGTCCCGGAGGCTTACGTGATATACAAACTATCGCGTGGGTAACTAAAAGGCATTTTGGTTCTGGAAACCCCAAGCAACTTGTTAATATAGGGTTTTTAACTTCTCAGGAGTTAACAACTTTAATTAATGGACAATCTTTTTTATGGAAAGTACGTTATGGTTTACATCTTTTAGCAGAACGTCGTGAAGATCGATTACTATTTGATTTTCAGCGTGAACTAGCCACGCAATTTGGTTATCAAGACGATAAAAATAAGCTAGCCGTTGAACATTTCATGAAAGACTATTACCGAACAATAATGGAACTTAGTAGGCTTAATGAAATGTTGTTACAGTTATTTCAAGAAGAAATTTTATTCAAGTCGCAAAAAAGTAGTGTTATAAAATTAAATTCCAGATTTAATATTCAAAATGGTTTTATTGAAACAGCTAATGATCACATTTTTATAGACACCCCATCGGCATTACTCGAAATTTTCTTGCTGCAAGCCCAACATCCGGAATTAAATGGTGTTCGTGCAAATACCATTCGTACTATTCGAGAAAATTTATATTTAATCGATACCAATTTTCGTGATGATTTAAAAAATAAAATGCTATTCATGGATATACTCAGACAACGTGCTGGTGTAACTCATGAATTAAGACGAATGAATAGCTATGGTATTTTAGCCGCATACATACCGGCGTTTAATGAAATAGTTGGCCAAATGCAACATGATTTATTTCATGTTTACACCGTTGATCAACATACTTTATTTGTTATCCGAAACATTCGACGATATACCGTTCAAGAATTTTCCCACGAGTATCCCTTATGTAGTGGTATTATTAAAAATTTAGCTAAACAAGAAATTTTGATTTTAGCTGGCTTATTTCATGATATATCTAAAGGCCAAGGTGGTGACCACTCTACTTTAGGAGCAAAAGTCGCATTCAAATTTTGTCAAAAACACAACTTAAATAACTACGACTCTGAACTGGTTGAATGGCTGGTGTTCAATCATTTACTTATGTCTGTTACTGCACAAAAAAAGGATATACAGGATATAGAAATAATTAAAGAATTTGCACACTTGGTTGGCGATCAATATCGACTAGATTTGATCTTTTTATTAACAGTGTCGGACATTAGGGCAACTAGTCCCAAAGTTTGGAATTCCTGGAAGTATGCCCTGTTATCTAGTCTTTACACTGCGACTAAACATTACTTAAAAGATGAAACCAAAGGCGAACGTAATCAAATTACATCGGTAACGAGAATCAAACAAGATTTATTAGCAATACCACAAATATCAGAAGCAGAAAAAAATAATTTAGTGACACTTTGGTCTAAGCTTTCTAATGAATATTTTATTCAATGTGAATACACTGAAATACTAAACCAATCTACTTTAATTCTTCAAAACAATAATAAAAAAGCACCAATAATAAGCATTACTCAAGCAACTGCACTATCGAGTACCATCGTATTTATCTATGCTAAAAATAAAACAGGACTATTATCATTAATTACCGCTGTGTTCGAACAACTAAACATAAGTGTCGTTAATGCTAGAATTTATAAAACTACTGATGATTTTATATTGGCATCATTCATAATTCTTGAAATAAATGGCGATGCAATTTTAGAGCCTGCTAGAATTAAAAATATTAGTTCGAGCTTAAATAAACATCTAAACTCTGTCGAGTTTTCAAAATCAATTGAAATAAGTCGAAATATACCACGGCAATTAAAACACTTTTCGTTTCCACCCGAAGTTGTTTTTAGTGAAGATAGAAACAAACGTCATTCGATTATGGAAGTTATCGCATTTGATCAACCAGGAATTTTATCCGAAATATGTGCCACAATGGATGCCTGTGGTGTAGAGTTAATTTCAGCTAGAATAGCAACTTATGGTGAGCGCGTTAACGATATTTTTTACATTACAAAATCAGATGAACAATTATTACCTGACAAGCAAACATTACACTGTCTTAAAAGTTCAATTATTGAAGTTTTATCAAATTGATGTTTTCTCCTCCAAATCTCGAGGTTGTTACTTTGGATTCCGGCTCAAAACATTACCCGAATGATGATATTTTGTAGATTTTAATTTTGTCGTAGGGTTGGCATTGCACACCAAAGAATACAAATTACTGAGCTTATTTAAAATTATAATTCAATAAATTCAAGCGCATTACCATCGGGATCCCGACAAAATAATGCCTTTCTACCAGATTTGCTAACAGAAAAATCAATATTAGCCAAATTTAAAGATTTTTCTATCATTTTAATTGAACTAACTTGTAATGCAACATGACGATCGCGTCCACCATGCTCAGGACGACCAGTTGTTGAATCAGGGTTATCAAGTGCTAACAAATGAATTTGTCCATTTCCAACATCAAACCAAAGTCCGGCATACGCTAAATTCGGTCGATTGTTATTTAACGTCATACCCAGTACATTGCCATAAAATTGTTTAGATGCGTCAATATCGTTAATAATATAAGTAGCATGTAAAATAGTTTTGAAATTATTCATTTTACTTTTTCGTCTATACATATTTTTGATGAAAAATATCCTGCTACTAGAATCAAAATACCCCCTATCCACTCACGCATTAATACCACTTCATTTGTTAATAAATTAGCTGAAACGGCTGCAACAATGATTTCGAATAATAATATAATTGCTGAACGCTGCACCGGCATATTCGACACACCATACATAACACTAACAGTCATTATAACAATTAATATTACACCTGTGAATGTAGCGCTAAATATTACCCCTATTGATGTGTTGTCGAGATTGCTGTTATCAAACATTAACAATACCCCCGAAATTAAAATAACGCCTAACCAGGAAAATACAACTTTAAGTTGCACTGGTGCATGTTCTGCCTTTCGAGTAAGTACATTAGTAACTGCAAATGCAAAGCCAGACGATAATGCTAACCAATCGTTAGCACTTGATGGAATTGGAAAACCTACCTGTTCTTGCCATAACATTACAATCGCACCAATCAAAGAAACTGTTAACATTGCCATGCTCATGGCAGTAAATTTTTCTTTTAATATTAATACCCCAAATAGTGTTGCCCACAATGGTGAAAGATAAAATAAAATCATCACTCTTACTATTGGACCATCGATAATAGCAAGAATAAAGGCGGTATTACACCAACCACTGGCAAGCGCGATTAGAATTAATAAATTTGAACTTTTAACAAACTGTAAACGATATCGATAATATAAAATAATTAAAATTGGTAAGGTTCCAAGATAAATAAAGAACGTTGCCCAAAGCCCAGATAATCCATTTTCCTCTAAGATTCTGAGTGGGTACCAAAAAATTCCCCATAGTGTAGCGGCTAATAATAAACTTAAAGTTGGATACAATTGTTATTTCCCTAATTCTCTCTTGATAGCTGACCATTAAATGATAAAATAGCACTACTTTTATCTTAAATATATGATTATATATGAATCCCGATTTACATAAACTACATCCTTACCCATTTGAAAAGCTTCGTGAATTAAAGTCAGGTATAAGCCCTCCTAAAGACTTAGCTCATATCGCATTATCTATTGGTGAACCAAAGCATGAGACACCTGAATTTGTTTTAACGGAACTCACTAAAAGTTTAGCTAATATTGGCGCATACCCAAGCACATTAGGCGATAAATCACTTCGACAAGCAGTTGCAAACTGGTTAGAAAAACGTTTTAAATTACCATCTGATAGTATACATCCAGATTTTCATGTATTACCTGTCACCGGCACTCGAGAAGCGTTATTCTCATTCACGCAGTGTATCATTGATAAATCAAGCGATGCTTTGGTATTAATGCCAAATCCATTTTACCAAATTTATGAAGGCGCCGCATTGTTAGCCGGAGCTAAACCATATTATCTAAATTCAATTGTTGAATTAGGCAATATCCCCGATTATCACGGTGTTCCAGATGATGTTTGGCAACAATGTCAGCTGCTAAACATTTGTACACCTAGCAACCCTAGTGGCGCGGTATTAACAATAGAGCAATTACAAAGTTTAATTAAGCTTTCTGAAAAATTTGATTTTGTCATAGCATCTGATGAATGTTATTCCGAGATTTATTTCGATGAAACACAAGCTCCTCCGGGCTTATTACAAGCTGCCGCTCTAATGGGAAATAACCATTATGAACGGTGTATGGTATTTCATAGTTTATCTAAACGTTCGAATTTACCCGGATTGCGTTCTGGTTTTGTTGCAGGTGATAAGAATATTATTAAAAATTACCTGAAATATCGCACCTACCAAGGTTGTGCGATGCCACCACACCATCAAACTGCCAGTACTTTTGCTTGGCAAGATGAGCAACATGTCATTGCTAACAGGGGTTTATACACGCAAAAATTTCAAATGTTTATTGATATTTTAAAGCCTGTTATTGAAATAAATCAACCAGATGCAGCATTTTATGTCTGGCTTAAAACACCTATCAATGATCAGGAATTTGCCAAAAAATTATATCAACAACAAAATGTAACGGTTTTACCCGGAAGCTTTCTCTCTCGAACAACTAATTCAGGTAATCCGGGTAAAAATTATGTCCGACTGGCATTAGTCAGTACTGTAGAAGAATGTAATGATGCGGCTAATCGTATCAAATCATTTGTTAAAACGTTATAATCATCCATTATTTTTAATAATCCTAATGTAAATAGCAGATAATCCCGCATCGGAATGATGTCTGCTGGAGAAAGTTAATGAACGACCTAAAAGAAATTATTGAATCAGCATTTGAAAACCGAGCTGACATCACCCCAAGAAATGTTGACACCAATGTAAAAGAAGCTGTTGACGAAATTATTAATAAGCTCGATAGCGGTGAATACCGTGTTGCAGAAAAAACGGGGAAAGACTGGGTAGTTAACGAGTGGTTAAAGAAAGCTGTTTTATTGTCATTTCGTATTCAAGATAACCAATTTATGAAAGGTGGCTTCACTAACTACTTTGATAAAGTCGAAGCAAAATATTCTGACTACAATGCGCGTGAATTCCGTGAACAAGGTGTTCGAGTGGTACCGCCGGCTACTGTTCGAAAAGGCGTTTATGTCGCACCCGGTGTTGTTTTGATGCCCTCTTATGTCAACATTGGTGCTTATGTAGATAGTGGTACTATGGTAGATACTTGGGCAACCGTAGGTTCCTGCGCTCAAATCGGAAAAAATGTTCACCTTTCTGGTGGTGTGGGCATCGGTGGCGTATTAGAACCACTACAAGCTGCACCAACAATCATTGAAGATAATTGTTTTATTGGTGCACGCTCCGAAGTGGTTGAAGGTGTTATTGTTGAAGAAGGCTCAGTTATTTCTATGGGAGTTTATATTGGGCAAAGCACTAAAATCTATAACAGAGAAACAGACGAAGTAACTTACGGCCGTATACCTGCTGGTTCAGTTGTTGTTGCTGGTAACTTACCGTCAAAAGATGGCAAATACAGTCTCTACTGCGCAATCATTGTGAAACAAGTTGATGCCAAAACCCTAAGCAAGGTTGGAATTAACGAATTACTACGCAATATATAAAATAAAATGATTACACTTTATGGGATTAAAACTTGCGATGCTGTCAAAAAAGCACGACGCTGGTTAGATAATAATCAACAAAAATATCAATTTCATGACTTTAGAGTTGATGGGGTTGATAGTAAAAAACTATCAAGCTGGTTGGCTCAAATTGATAATATGACACTGCTAAATAAGCGCAGCACTACTTGGCGGCAGTTAAGTGATACGGATAAATCAAACCTTTCCGATTCAAATATAAAAAAACTATTAATCAATAATGTCACATTAATTAAACGTCCAGTGCTTGAAGTTAATAACAAAATTTACACTGGCTTTTCAGATAAACATTATCAAGAAATATTTAACTAATTCAAAATGTCTAATACTATCAATCTTCTTAAAAAGTTAATTCAACAACAATCTGTGACACCTGATGAAACTGATTGCTTAACGATATTAGGCGAGCTGTTAAAAAAATTAGACTTTGATATCGAATACCTACGCTTTGATGATGTTAATAATTTATGGGCTAGGCGCGGAACGACCGAACCATTATTAGTTTTTGCAGGCCATACTGATGTCGTACCCACTGGCCCAAAATCAAACTGGACCTTTCCACCTTTTGAACCAACCGAACACGAAGGCATGTTATACGGCCGTGGTACAGCCGATATGAAAGGTTCGATCGCTGCCATGTGTACCGCGGTTGAGCGTTTTATCGCAGAAAACCCTAGTCATGAAGGTTCCATTGCATTTTTAATTACCGGTGACGAGGAAGGCCCTTCTATAAACGGCACCGTTAAAGTCATTGATGAATTAGTTAAACGCAAAGAACAAATTGATTACTGCCTTGTTGGTGAGCCCTCCAGTACCTCAAAGCTTGCTGATATTATAAAAAACGGCCGACGTGGTTCTCTAAATGGTCACCTACACATCAAAGGCAAACAAGGTCACGTTGCATATCCACATTTAGCTGATAACCCCATTCATTTAGCAATACCTTTTTTATCTGATTTATGTGGTATCGTCTGGGATAACGGTAATGAATATTTTCCAGCAACAACATTTCAAATCAGTAATATTGAATCCGGAACCGGTGCTGAAAATGTCATTCCTGGTGAGTTAAAAGTGATGTTTAATTTTCGTTATTCTACCGAAGTCACTGCGAAACAAATCAAAAGCAAAGTCACTAATTTAATCAAAAAACATCAATTAGACCATGACATAACATGGCGTTTATCGGGCAAACCTTTTATAACTCCCAAGGGTGAACTGGTTAGTGCTGTTAGTGCTGCAATTAAACAACATTGTAATTATGACACTGAGTTATCAACTACTGGTGGAACATCTGACGGTCGATTTATTGCGCCAACAGGTGCGCAAGTTGTTGAACTGGGCCCTATTAATAAAACAATTCACCAGATAGATGAGTGTGTATCGATTGAAGATTTAAAAAAGTTATCGCTAATCTATGAGTCAATGTTGGTTAATATATTTAAAACTAATACTCACTAGAATAAACATGTAAGTTTTTGATGGCTTATAATAAGTTGTCACCGAGATTCCCGCAAAGAGCCTGCGGGAATGACGGTTGTTTTGAAATGAGTATAATTACTCTCAGATCTGCATAAATAACCTGAGCTCGGGATAAAATGAGAATAATATGAGCTATAGCATTATCTTACCAGAGCCTCTTCAATTGAACGAATAACATCTTGTTCTAATTCACTTGCAATTTCTTCAGCAGGACTATTAACCGCTACCCTGCCAGGACGAACAAATAGCACTCGGGTTTCACCTTTTTTGTGAATTAATGTAATATGCAAAGGGCATAAAGCCATCATATTCGGATCAGCATTACTAACTTTATTGGCATACCAACCATTACAAAATACCATACTACGAATGGATTCTAATTTGTTTTTATTATAATCGTCACCCCAACGTTTTGCGAAGTGCGCTAAGTTTTTACCTATGTTTGGTTCAAAAACTACGAAATAACCATTATTATCCAGTGAAGTAAACACTTTTTTATACACCACATTCAGTGGACTTTTTACTTTTTTCACGTAGATCATTGGTTTTCGTTTTGCCATAAATTGTTCAGTTGTACTAACTGAATTTTTATTAATAAAACCACTTTCACTTTTAAGTGAAGAATCAGTATCTTGTGCGTAAACTTGTGTTGTTAAACTTAAACAAACTATTAGCCATTTCAACATAGGAACTCCAGTATTAAACATTAATTTTTTTTGGATGCAACATTATTCCTTAAATAAATAGGGTTCACATCTGTTGCGTTTGTAAAATTCTTATTTTTAAATTCCGTTTCTGCTAGGGAAATCATGTCAATAGCATTAGGATAAATATATTTTTTATTACAGTTTTTTTCTGTTATATATTTTAAATCATTTTCATAAGCAGTCAAAGCTTCACCAACACTATACCAGCTTATCGAATTATCTAAGCACAGCATGTCTGGACTAGAAACATTTTCTTGACCAACTAACTTCATGATACCATTTTCTTGAGAATAACATCCCCAGTAGATTTCAGACATCCGGGCATCTTGTAAAACGGCAATGTTGTGTTGCTTGGTATCTCGGTAAACACCTTGCGCTAATACAGCTAAACTCGATAAAGCGATTACGGGTATATCGTGACTATAGGCTATCCCTTGACAAACTCCTGCGGCAATTCTTAGGCCGGTGAATGATCCTGGGCCTTGGCCAAAAGCTATAGCATCAACATCAGACAATGAAGTATGGGCTTGGTTCAACAATGTCTCAATCATGCCGAGTATTAAATTTGCATGCCCTCGGGGCTGAATAATATGCTCACTGAGAATCTCTGCTTGTGACTGAATGGATAAAGCTACGCTACAGGCCATAGTGCTTGTATCAAAAGCTAAAATATTCATGATAGAGTATCAGCTGAACTATTTTCTAAGGACTCAGTCGTTACGTCCGTTTGAAAAAACACATTAACGTCACTTATATCCCGAGTAACGGGCATAGTCGGTAGACTTGTTACAAATTTTTTACCATAAGGTTTACTGCTTATACGAGGATCGCATAAAACTAGTAAACCGCGATCATTCATATCTCGAATTAATCGACCAACACCTTGCTTCAAGGTAATGACCGCATTTGGTAGTTGATATGTCATAAACGGATTTTCACCATTATCGCGCATGGTATCAATACGAGCCTTTAAAACCGGATCGCCTATTGATGCAAATGGTAACTTATCAATAATAACGCAGGATAAAGCTTCACCTCGTACATCAACGCCTTCCCAAAAACTACTGGTACCTAATAATACGGCATTACCTTTTGATCTAAAATCATCCAATAAGGTATCTCTTGGCGCATCGCCTTGAACTAATAAAGGGTAATCAATTGAATTCTCTAATAATGCTTTCGCTTGAGATAAGGCTCGATAACTCGTAAATAAAAAAAATGTTCGACCTTTTACTATATTAATAATGTCTTTTGCGACGGATACAATTTTAGGATTATACTGAAAAGAGTTTGGTTCGGGTAATCCGGGAGGTAAATAAATTAATGCTTGTTGTTGAAAATTAAATGGACTATCTAATAATAGTTCCGTTGCAGAATCAATTCCCATTCGTTCTGAAAAATAATGAAAGGAATTTTCAACCGCTAATGTTGCAGAAGTAAAAACCCACGCTCCGGGGTATTTAGTTAGTTGTTCATTAAAATGTGGAGCTATACTCATTGGTGTCATGTGTAATGAATAATGTCGCTTTCGTATATCACACCAACGAATATATTGTTGATCATCCGTTTGTAATATCATTTCTAAACGCTTAATAAAGGATAAGCAACGCTTGGAACACGAGTCCATTACTTTACTTCTTTCTTCAAGAGGCTGTAGTAGCGCGTGCAGCTCTTGCAATTGATTTAATAGCGCGTTTATCGCCTTCATTGAGCTAACTTGTTTCATAACGTCATTCCACGCCAAACGACTTAATTGACTACCAAAGGTTAGTCTTAAATCAGCAACACAAGTTTTTAATTCCTTTGTACAATCTGCAACATCATAATCTTCATTTATTTCACTTAAATATTCTAAATGCACATCTTGCGCTAAACTATAAAGTTGATTACTACTAACCGATAAACCAAAAAAACTGGAAGCAATATCGGGCATTTGATGTGCTTCATCGATAATATAAGCATCACAATCAGGCAATAACTCACCAAAACCTTCGTCCTTTAATGCCATATCGGAAAATAATAAATAGTGATTAATGATAACTATATCTGCCGCTTGAGCTTGTCTTCTAGCGTGTATTAAATAACAGTCTGAAAAAAACTGACATTCTTGCCCAACACAATTTTCCGATGTTGAAGTGACTTTGTGCCAAATTAAATCTTTTTCATCAATTGATTTACACTCTGATATGTCACCGCCATGTTTCCCCGAGCTCCATTTTCGAATTTTAATTATTTTTTTAACTTCATCAGCACTGGAATAACGCCCTTCTCTTTCAGCAATATCCAAATAATAATGACATAAATAATTAGCTCGACCTTTTAACAAAGCCACTGTTACTGGTACTGCTAATGCATCTTTTACGATAGGTACATCTTTATAAAACAATTGATCTTGGAGATTTTTTGTTCCCGTTGAAATTATTATTTTTTTACCAGACATCATCGCCGGAACTAAATAAGCAAACGTTTTCCCTGTGCCTGTTCCAGCTTCAGCAATTAATTTACCGCGGTTTGTCAAGGCATGTTCAATCGCGCTAGCCAATTCTTGTTGCTGTGCTCTTGGAGCATATCCAGGAACGGATAACGCCAGTGGGCCTTTATTACTGAGAATGGTGGTTACATCTAACATAGATGCAGTATACCAAATAGTAGCGATTTGAAAAAACGATAAATAACTATCTGGCTAATTCTGATGATAAACGAAGGTTTTATTATGAGCCAGCTTGATTATCCCAAACACCAGTATCAATATAACCTTGATTTTTTGACCAAACTAGCTGACTAATTCTCTTAAACCGCGAAATTGACATGGCACCACGTTTTGAACGATTACTTTGAGCTGCGCTATCAATCTCGGCTATGACTTGAACACGACTAATTTCATAAATCTCATAAGCATCAAAATCTTCATTCATTAGTACCAAAACCAATAAGTCCCATTCTTGATCGACTTTGAGTTGTCCAATTCGAGTGCCAGATTTTTTTTTATCAAAAATAGCACGACCTTTAATCAAAATTTTAAGCCCTTCGCGTTGACCTTTACCAACCGCGTCAAAACTACTGGCGTTATCATTAATTGGCTGTAAATTGAGATAATTACAGGCATCATTTTTGGCAATTTCATTACCAATACCCAGCGATTTACCCGTCGCACGACGATAATCAGCCGCGATTTTACGCGCTTGTGACATAAGTTTATCAACAGAATAAATAGACATAAATTGGATTTTTTTCTTTATACATTTGATAACTATAGCCTCCCTAAGAAGGTTTTGTTGTCAAAAAGTAAAAATCCACTATAAAAAAACGATAATTATGGAAGGTTTATTTGTTACTAATGAGTTGGTCGGCCTTTTCTTGAGCCATTTTTGATTTACTGATATTCCCTAGCCAATTTTCAGCATGGGCAATAATTCGCCAATTATCAGCCCGAAGTGTATAGTCATTTTTAGCCATGCTATTCGATTTTGCTGCCATTCCGATAGCCTTACTATAACGTCCCTGATGTAATTTCATTTTAGCCATATAATGCCATAAAACAGCATTACGCGGCTCGATTCTTAATGCTCGCTCTAATAAGGATTCAGCACGGGCAATATTGCCACTGCTTGCTGCACCTCGGGCATCGAGCAATAAAGATTTAACTGCATCGCCGGTGCGAGACTCTGGTGCAATAACCTGATGTTCGGCTTGATTATTATGCGCCAAAGGATCCAAACTTTCAGACGTTCTACTTTTAATAGAGCAGCCTGCCAGTAATATCAGTGATACTACAATCGCTAAAGCAAATAAATTACGCACTAATTAAATATCTCCTTAAACCAGTCGACACTACGATTAATCACCGAGCCACTATTACAAGTTGACGAGCCTCGTGGGCCTTGTCCTTTAATGAATGCCAGTTTAACATTTAATTTACAACCCGAGTCATTTAAAAGTAATGTCTCTGGATCAATATCCAAATATTCAATTTCATCATCAGAATTGTATTCAAGGGGCATTGTATCAAGTGACTTCATTAACCGAGCCCATATTGGCAAAGCACCGCTTGCTCCTGTTAATCCCGTCGATTGATTGTTATCTGCTCCAACCCACACAACAGCAAGATGTTTACCACTAAACCCCGCAAACCAACTATCGCGTAAATCATTAGTCGTACCCGTTTTACCGGCAAGATTGAATGACGGATTAATCCAACGAGAAACGGAACGTCCCGTACCACTTTTAATAACTTGTTGTAAGGCATTTTGCAATTGTTTTATTGATGCTGTTGCTATGGTTTGTTTAACTTGTATTGGGTAGCGTTTTAGAGGATCTTGCGCTGAAGTTAATACTTCTCTAATGGCTCTAATTGGACTTTGAAATCCACCTGATGCAATAGTTTGATACACCTCAGCAGTCTCATACGGAGATAATGCAATTGAACCTAACATCACTGATGGATATGGATTAATTTCTTGCTTAACACCAAGTTTTTTAAGCGTTGATACCACTGAGCGTAATCCAAGCTGCATGCCCAGACGAACGGTTGCTTGGTTGTAGGAATGAGACAAGCCTTCATACAATGGAATCATGCCATGTGATTTATTATCATAATTTTTCGGCGTCCAAGTCGTGCCATTTTTTGCTTGTAACGTAATTTCAGCATCGCTAATGGGTGTAATCAAATTATAATTATTATCATCCATTAATGCTGCTAAATAAACCGCGGGTTTCACTAATGAACCAACCGAACGTTTCGCATCTAAGGCTCGATTAAAACCGGCAAAGCTAACTTTACGATCACCAACTAAAGCTAACAACTCGGCCGAGATCGAATTCGTAACAACAATGGCACTTTGTAACTGTACGCTTTTTGCCACTCTATTTTGTAAATTATTCAACTGTTGTATCATTACAGCTTCTGCATTAGATTGAATAATAGGATCAAGAGTCGTAAAAACTTGTAACCCTTCTGATTTTAAATCTGACTCTTTATAAGTTGCTCGCAACTGTCGTTTAACTAAATCCATAAAAGCTGGAAAACGAGTGCTACCATTTGAATGGTTATAAACTATTCCGAGTTCAGTTTGTTTCGAGTATTTAGCAGAGGCCTGAGAAATAATTTTATTTGAAGCCATTAAATCCAATATTTGATCACGACGTTTTTTGGCTCGTTTAGGATGACGGTAAGGATTATAATAATGAGGGCCACGAATCATAGCAACCATTAATGCAATCTCAGGTACATCAAGTTCACCAACTTCTTTATCAAAATAAAACTGGCTACCTAAGCCAAAGCCATGAATGGCTCTTTTACCTTGTTGTCCTAGATAAATTTCATTCATATAGGCTTGAATAATATCTTTTTTTTCAAAATGTATTTCAAGCATTAAGGACATTAATGCTTCATTAGCTTTTCGCCAAAGAGTACGTTTATTATTCAAGAAAAAATTTTTCACTAACTGCTGTGTTAAAGTACTACCACCTTGAACAGTTCGCCCTGCCCTTAAATTAACCCAAAGAGCGCGTAAAATAGCTAAGGGATCAATGCCATAATGATCGTAAAATTTTCTATCTTCAACCAAGATTAAAGTACTGTGCAACAAATTAGGAACATCGCTTAATTTAATTAACAAACGATCTTCATTATGAGCAGGATATATACCACCAATAAACATTGGATCTAATCGTAACAATGAAATTTGGTTATTGTTATTGTATTCAACAATATTAACTACTCGCTGTTTATCAAATTTTATCCCGACTAAGCGAGAAACCTCGACACCATCCCAAAAAGAAAATTTTCGAGTAAATATTTGATAACTGTTACCAATTTTATTATACGTACCAGCTTGTGACGGATTATAGGTATTTCGATAATTTAATAACCTAAGTTCTTTATCAAAATTACTTGTTGACAATTTTTTGCCAACATAAATTTCTAGCGGACGCGCGTAAACATGTGCTGGCAATGACCAACGTTTACCTTCAAATTGATAAAGTACACTAAAATTCAAATAAAGACTGTATGCAATAAAAACTAATACAAAACCAACAAGCCATTTCTTCCAACTTTTAGGTATAAGGCGTTTTAGTTTTTTAGAAATTCGTCGAGCTAACCTTGAGTTTTTACGTAGCTTACGTTTTCTTCTTTTTCTTCTGGACGAACGTTTAACCATTGACACTGCGCTTTTCTTATTAATAATAACGAATGGATTATACGCAATTTAAGAACTCACGCGCATGAAATTAATCAAATTATGGACAAATTTCACACAACTAAGTCAATGGCATCAACACTTTCAGAACTTTGTAGCGATTGAAAGCTATTAATAGCTTTTAAGTTCGCATTTGAAATACCCGCCTGTACGTTCATCGCACTATCATCGTTACGCATCATTTCTGCCCGCTGTTTTGTTATCTCAGCTCGGGCAATTGCTGCCATTCGAGCAGCTTTCGCAGCCACGACGCGATCTTGTGTCGAAGGATCGGCTGGTGCTAATGCAGCACGACCAACCAGCTCAGCCTTGGCTAAAGTTGCTTTTGGATCGCCAGCAATAGCCGAAGTATCGATTTTAACATCGCCAGCTACTGCATATTCTTTACCATCAGAGCCATTTTCAGTTTTAAACCCAGTTGTACCACGAATAAAACGACCCCCAGCTTGCCGATGCGCAGCTTCATGAGCACGAACTTGACGATCTGTTGCTTTTAACTTTGATAAAGATTCTTCATTTTTTTCATTGGATGTATTAGGATTTAACTTATTTGAAGATATTTTATTTTCAGTTTCAGAAGATAGAAATTGAGACTGCTTTTCACGGTTTTGTGCATCGGAGCGCGATGAGAATGGCACTACACGATTTGAAAATTGATTTGAAATAATTCCAGACGGATCCATACTGTTAGTTTAGCGTAATTGTGACATATTGTTCATTAAATATACAAAAACATAATAAACCATAATTAACTTACTGAAATTACGCTATACTTTTATTTTCTTATGCCAATAAAGCCAGTTATATTCTTTATATATGGATATATGGACATTTAAACTGGATAAAGATGCTCTATGAACAAGAAAATATCTATCGTCACAATTAGCTTTGTCGTTATTAGTAGCTTTATTAGTGCTTGCTCAAGTACAAGCCAGCCTAAAAAAGATTATCCAGCTACAAAAAAAACTAACTTTACAAAACAACACACCCGTTACAGTCCCAAAAAAGTCATTAAAACGGCCAAAAAAATGCTAGGCATCAAATATCATTTTGGCGGTGCATCACCAAAAACCGGATTTGATTGCAGTGGTTTAGTTTATTACACACATAAAAAACAAGGTTTAAAATTACCGCGCACCACAATAGGACAATTTAAAAGAGTCAAAAAAATATATAAATCGGCACTTCGCCCTGGTGACTTAGTGTTTTTTGCTATCGATCGAATTACCGTCTCACACGTTGGTATCTATTTAGGAAATAATAAATTCATTCACTCACCCTCCACCGGAAAGAACGTCAACATTACATCGATGGATAACAATTATTGGCGTTCGCGTTTTATTACCGGTGGTAGGTTATAAGCTGTTATATAGCAGCAATTAAAATATATCTCTTGCGATTAGTGAACTAATCCTTAACACTGTTGTCTTTATTAAAAATTCTAAAATAGAAAAAAACAATGCACGATACTTTACCTTTATTAATCGATTCAAATTTTCCTAGCATTGCTAGAAAAAAACTTGAAACACTACAAGTTAACCTCGGCTACAAATGCAATCAGCAATGTCTGCACTGCCACGTTAATGCGAGTCCTGCTCGTAAAGAAATGATGAGTTTAGATGTTATCGATTCAATTCTAAAATACATGCAACTCAATAACCCTAAGTTTTTGGATTTAACCGGTGGCGCTCCAGAATTAAACCCTCACTTCAAATACCTAGTAACCGAGAGTAGAAAACTTGGTATCCATATCATTGATCGCTGTAACCTTTCCATTTTGCTTGAATCAGAACAACAAGAACTAGCACAGTTTTTAACTGATAATAATGTTGAAATTATTGCATCACTACCTTGTTACGAAGAAAGTAATGTTGATGGTCAACGAGGTAAAGGGATATTTCAAAAAAGTATCACTGCCTTAAACCTACTTAACTCATTAGGTTATGGTCAACACGATATAAATCATCAACTCAATTTAGTTTACAACCCAACTGGCCCCTATTTACCACCATCACAAGTGCAATTAGAAACTGACTACAAAAAAGAGTTACAAAAAAAATATGGTATTGTGTTTAATCAACTTTTTACTATAACCAATGTTCCAATTAAACGCTTTGGAAGTATGCTTATATCTAAAGGAGAGTATCAACAGTATATGTCTACTTTAAAAGACGCCTATAGTTCTAAAAATTTAGAAAGTGTCATGTGCCGAAGTTTAATCAGTATAAATTGGCAAGGTTATTTATATGACTGTGATTTTAATCAAATGTTAGATTTACCACTTAAAGTTGATTCACACTCAAAAACACATATTAAAGACATTATGGATTTAGTATTGGAGCATCGCAATATTATGGTTGCTGATCATTGTTATGCTTGTACTGCAGGTCAAGGAAGTAGCTGTGGTGGCGCACTGAATGACTAAGACTCTATAAAATAGTATTAAAACTACAAACATTTACTAAATGTCTACTAATGAACCCAAAATTTCTATTATTATCCCGGTAATTAATGAAGCAACATCAATTATTAATTTTTTAAAACCTTTACAATATTACCGTAATAAGGGACATGAACTAATTTTAGTCGATGGCGGTAGCCACGACGATACCTTAAAGCTATCTCAAAATTATGTTGATCAAACATTTTCATCCAAACTCGGACGTGCAGCACAAATGAATTTTGGAGCTAAACACGCCAATAATACCATTCTACTTTTTTTGCACTCCGATACATATTTACCAAATTCAGCAGATACTATTATTATAAACGCTTTAACTAAAAATAAAATATGGGGTCGATTTAATGTTGAACTTAGCAACAATCGTTTTATTTTTAGAACAATAGCATGGCTTATGAATTTACGATCTAAAATAACAAAGCTAGCAACTGGTGACCAAGCTATTTTTATAAATAAAAAAATATTTAATAATATCAAGGGATACCCTGACATTCCGTTAATGGAAGATATAGCGTTATGTAAAAACTTGCGAAAAAAATATTCATGTGTATGCTTATCCAACAAAATAATTACATCAAGTCGGCGTTGGGAAAAAAATGGAATTTACCATACCATTATTTTAATGTGGCGTATAAGAGCACTATACTATTTTGGTGTAAGTCCCAAGCGATTAGCTGAACTTTATTATGGCAAAAAATAATAATACATGCTGTTTAGTGTTTACCAAAACTCCAGAGCTTGGAAAAACTAAGACTCGATTAATTCCTGCCTTAGGTATAAATGGCGCCTATAATGTTCACGTAAAATTACTTAAATATACTTTAAAATTAACCACCGAAATAAATAATATCGATTTTTTTTTACATTATACTTCAAAAAAAAATAATCAATGGTTACTATCTTTAGCTTCGAAACATAATTTATTGACCCAAGTTCAAACCGGTAAGGATCTCGGTAAACGTATGTTTAATGCCGCTAAAACCAGTTTAACTCAATACTCACACTGTATAATTATTGGCATTGACTGCCCCGAACTATCTATTCATTATATCGAACAAGCAAATAAACATTTATCAACTGGCTATGATGCTGTAATTGGTCCTGCTTACGATGGTGGTTATGTATTAATAGGGATAAATAAAGCTAATAAAGATATCTTTAACAACATTGAATGGGGTAGTGATTCTGTTTTTAATAGCACTATTGAAATTTTCAAACGACTAAATTTACAATTTAAAACATTAGCAACATTACACGATGTCGATAAAAAAGAAGATCTTCAATATTTTAATTTAATCTAAATTCAATTTAAATGATTTTGATTCAATAAAAATACGCAACAACTCGGAGTCAATTTTATTATTGTTAGCTTCTTCATGCAATATATCGAGTGCCTTTATAGTTGATAAACCTTTTTTATATGGACGATCTCCTGCTGTCAAAGCATCGTAAATATCAGCTATTGTCATAATTTTTGTCTGAATAGGAATTTGTTCTTCGGTTAAACCTCGAGGATAACCACTACCATCTAATTTTTCATGATGAGCATAAGCAATATTAGGAATTTCACTTAACATATTAGACCAAGGGATTAGCGTTAAAAATGCGTATGTATGACTTACATGAGATTCAATTTCTATCCGTTCTTCAGGATTTAAGCTGCCCCTAGCCAAGCTTAGTTTTGAAAACTCGAAAGGGTTTATCAAAGAAACCTCTTCATCTTTTATACCAAAAAATGAATATGCCGTCACCTCACTAATAGACTTTGGTATATCACTATTTTGCACTGCCGGTTCATTAGCATTAATTATTAATTCTAAAAACTCCTCCAGTTTTTTAGACTCATTTAAAACTTCATTTTCAATCATCAATTTTTTTTCTAGAAACTGATCATGAGTTAAACGTTTACTTATGTGAGTATCAATTAGACCTTGAAATTGTTTTCGTTCGTAACAAGCCTGTGCATAATTGAATCTGTTTTTTAAAGAATCAATTTCGTGGCCGTATAATTTTTTTTCTTTGGTTAAAACACCTTCACGCACTCCAACTTTACCAAAGTCATGTAGTAACGCGGCATAGCGTATTTCTTTTAATTGATTAACATCGAATAAAGCATCTGAATACTTATGTTCGCGGATATGATCGACTGCAATCGCTAAGTTTTCAGTATATTCAGCAACACGAAATGAATGACCCGCGGTAGTTGGATCCCGAGCTTCAATAACTTGCACTGATGCGACAACAAAACCATCAAATAAATTTTCTATCTCATTAAACAATTGAGAGTTCTTTAATGATATTGATATTTGTGCTGCAATACCGGACAAAACCTCTAAATCAGCTTTGGTAAACACACCAGCAATATCTTTTGATGTAATTTGAATTAAACCAAGAACGCAGTCTTCATATAATAATGGTACGCACAAGGCACTTCGTATAGATAAATCAACAACAGATTCCTGCTCTTTAAAGCGTTCATCATCCAAGGCATCCATTATCAATAACGATTTATGATTGTTAATAACTTCTTCAACAATACTATTAGAAATTTTTATTTTATCACTACCAACTTCACCCGAGATTCGGTCGATTGATTTTACAACTTGTAATTCCAAAGTCTTAGCATTAACAAATAAAATATGTGCGCGATCTGATTTTGTGAAAATAGAAAATATACTTTCAATAATTTTATTTAATAAAGTATTTCGATCTTTAATCGAACCAAGAGATATACTCACTTGTGCCATGGCACTGAGTTTACGCAGAACATCTTCATTTTCAGTGAAATCTTTTGAGTAGTCAGGTGTTAAGTCCGAAATAACTTGAGAAGCATCTAAGAACGCACTAATGTTGCCTACTTCTTCGTGATCTTCACTTAATATTTCAAGCTCAGGATTTGAATCTGTAAAAAAATCTTGATTAAAATCGTCTTCATCAAAATCATCACCTTGGTACACTAATAATGTCGAACCTAGTCGTATTTCATCTCCAACTTTTAATGAATACATAACCCCAGGTCGAACCTTAATTCCTTGAATACTGGTACCATTAGTCGAATTTAAGTCTTGAAGATAGACATGATCATCTGAGATAAAAAAACGCAAATGTTTTCGACTAACTTCTTTATCATTAATATAAATATTAGATGGACTTTTTTTGTCGCCTTTCGAAAAACGACCTAAATAAATTTCATTATTGACAGATAGTGATTTACCCTCATCATGCCCACTCTTTATAATGATTTTTTCCATAATTAATTTAGTAATATGCCCACGATAAAACACTTATGATTAGCTACATTCACAAATTATTTATCGGCAATGCCATAAAAAGTATGAAAAAATAATTCGATATTTTTAAATAACACCAAAATAGCTTAATTAAAAATGTAAAGATGCCTAAATATGGAGACTTATACTAATTTTGATGAAGCAAATGATTTTTTATTATTGTAAGCTATTGATTTTATGTGTAATATCATCCTGAAAGCTTGTTATAAGCTCAAATTGACTAGCATAATGATATGCGATAATTTTCCTGATATTCTAAATTATCAGATGGATGTACAGAAAATTTGAAATCTAAATTCTATACTTAACCTATAATTAAGCAGAAATAATCATTTAACATATAATCATTATTGTTTATAATTTAACCAGGTGAACAGATGCCAGATAGCAGCAGTTCTCAAAGTACTGATAGTTTAATAATTCCCAAATTATTACAAAAAGTATCATTGTGGGTTCATCCAGAAGGAAAAGTCCTAGGATCGCTTTTTATCCGTGAACAAAGTTATGATCATGCAGGACATGAATTGCCCGTCGAAATTTTAAATAGCCCGCAAGATTTTGTGGTGCTAAAACGAGAAAATTCTGAGGAGTTACGTTTTTATAATAAAACATCAATTGTAAGAATCGAGTATAATTGTAACGATTCACTTATAGATAATAATAATTCAGTAATCAGATGTAAGATACATATGATGGATGGCTCTCTGCTTGAAGGGATAATAAATGAAAATTTACCAAAGACGCACTCACGATTATTCGATTATATAAATAATCATGCAAACCAATTTTTAAAAATACATTTAAGTGATGAAGAATTTATGTTAATTAACAAATCTTATATCATTCGTGTTACACCTGTTGAGTAGTATAGCACCATGGTAGTTAATAAATGAGCCTATTAAAAAATTATAAGGCAAACAAAGCAATTGATATACTTCTTGAGTCTGATCCAGGTTCAGCTCAAGCAAAAGAAGCTATTAATAAAATTAAGAACATTGGTGAATCATCAGTTGGTAATTTAATTGATGCGATTCCTGAAGCTGGTTCAATTCATGTCATTGAAACACTATTAGTCAGTTTTTTAAATAACCGTTCCCTAAACCTCTATATCGAAGCACTAACGGATACTGATAACAGAATCGTTAAAAAAGTAATGACGATCTTAGCCTCGCATAATACTTATGACATTAATAAATTATTAAACTTTATCGAAGATCCTGACATCCCAAAAAATGTCTTAGTCCATATTCTAATTGCTCAAAAGAAACAATTAAACCCTATTCTTGTTGCCCGTTTAATTGCAAATTCTGACAAAGGTGGACGCCAAGTTTTATTTCGAATTATGGATGAAATTTCGAATGAGTCTGCCGTTGATGAATTGAGTAAACTAAGCTACCACAAAGATGCTAGTATTAGACAAATTGCACTGAGACTGTTGTCCCGCATCGATACCACTCAAGTTCGAGATATATTTTATCGCTGTATCCCAGATTCTGAACGAATGGTTAGAGTAGCTGCGCTAGATGGGTTACTTAAATTAACGGTTCATATCGACTCTAAACTAATTGTTGAATATCTTAAAGATCGAGATTTGGCAACACAATCAAAAGCCATCGAACTTTTAATTTATATTAAAGATCCTGAAACAGTAACATACTTAATTGAAATTCTTCAGGATGATTCTGAATTTGTGCGCCGCGCAGCTGTCGAAGTTTTGAATGAAATTAGCGATGAACGGTCAATAAAATCCTTAATTTCAACACTACGTGATAAAGACTGGTGGGTTCGAGTGCGAGCTGCTGATGCATTGGGTTCCATCGGTGGGCCTAATGTGGTTAATGCTATTTTTTCTTTAATGTCTGATAAAGATGAATTTTTGCGTCGAACAGCTGTAGAAATACTAAACTGCATTAAGGATGATCGAGCATTAAGCCATTTAATTAAAGCTTTAGGCGATGATGATTGGTGGGTTAAAGAGCGAGCGGCTGATGCATTAGCACAACTGGGTGATGAACGTGCGGTTGATGCACTACTCGAACTATTAAGCCATGATAATGACTCCAGAAAAATTGCCATTAAAACTTTATTAAAAATTGTTGGTAAAGAAAAAACCCAAGCGCTCATCATAGCAAAAAATGATCTTAATGATAGCATTAAGAACGAAATTATAAATGCAATTAGTAACCTTGAAAGCGTATCCTTAGAGATAGATATAAGCAATAGTAATCAAAACTCTCGTACTCTTAATACCAGAACCGACAACTCAATTATCCAACAAGATACAAAAGTTAATACAAAAATTCAGTCTGATATCCAACCCGTTTCAGAAGCTAATGAACCCGCTACGGTTAGAAATGTTGTTACTGAAGAAATAATAAACCCGGCTAAATTAGTTGCTGACCAAATAATTGGAGAGCGCTATAAGGTATTAAAACAAATTGGTAAGGGTGCTTTTGGTACCGTTGTACTAGTAGAAGACACTATTGTTGACGAAGAAATAATATTAAAATTTCTTAACCCGCAAGTTGCCTCAGATGAAAATATGATTCGTCGTTTTATTCATGAATTACGCTATGCGCGAAAAGTAACCCATGAAAATGTTATACGAATTTATGATTTTTTACGTCTTGGTAATTCAAATGCTATTTCAATGGAATATTTCCATAGTCACTCCTTATCCTATGAAATAAAAAATAAAATGACCTCAGACCGTTTGCGCATGGTTAATATTTTGCTCGATATTTGTCACGGTATGAGTTTTGCCCATCGAGCTAAAGTGGTTCACCGTGATTTAAAACCTGCCAATATACTAGTTGATGATAACGATATTGTTAAAATTGTTGACTTTGGCTTGGCTGCGGCAGCAAGCCAAACAGACTCACGCATTACTAAGAGCGGAATACTCGTTGGTACTCCAACCTACATGGCTCCAGAACAAGTTCGAGACAAAGAAATTGATGCGCGAACGGATATTTACAGTCTTGGTGTGTTAATGTATGAACTATTTACGGGTAGACCTCCTTATAAAGGAAAAGACTCTATGGCCATATTATTTCAACACGTAGAAGGTAAAGCAAAGAAACCCAAAGAGCTTGTTGAAGACTTACCCGATGCCTTGGATGCCATTATTATGAAAGCATTAAAAGTAGATCCTGAAAAACGTTATCAAACTGTTGATGAATTACGCTCACACCTTGCAAAGTGTGCTGTAATATTACAAGAGGCGAGCTAATGCCAAGAGTTAATGCCTTTTTAAAATTGGGGCGTGAGCAAGGTTGTTCCGATATTCACTTATCTGTTGGACAACCACCAATGCTGCGACTGTATGGCGAGTTATCTCCAATTAAATATCGTAATCTCACACCTGAAGAATTAGATTCATTAGTAGATGAAATTTTAACACCGGATCAACGCGATTATTTCTTATCAGGAGAAGATTTAGATTTTTCCTACCAACATGAAGAAGTCGGTCGATTTAGGGTAAACCTATTCCGAAAAATAACTGGCCTAGGCGCTTCGTTTAGAATTATTGCTCCTAAAATACCGACGATTGAACAACTCAATCTACCAGCTCGTGTTAATCAGTTCCTAAATAATACTCAAGGCTTGATTTTAGTAACAGGTGCCACGGGTACCGGTAAATCGACAACACTTGCGGCTATGATTAATTGGATTAATCAAAACAAACGGCTCAATATTATCACCTTAGAAGATCCAATCGAATACGTACACCACAGCCAAAATTCCTTATGTGTGCAGCGCGAAGTGGGCACGCATGTTAAGAGCTTTGCTGATGGACTACGCTCTGCCCTGCGTGAAGATCCTGATGTTATTCTAGTAGGCGAGCTACGTGATAATGAAACAATCACAATGGCCATGACAGCCGCAGAAACTGGGCATCTGGTATTGGGCACCTTGCATACTACATCGGCAGTTAAAACATTAGACCGTATTATTGATGCAGTACCAACTGAACAAAAAGAAATGGTTAAAACCTTTTTATCACAACATTTACAAGGTGTGGTGAGTCAAAAATTAGTGCGCACAGTCGATCGACGTGGCCAAAAAGCCATTATTGAAATAATGGCTTGTAATTCTGCCATTTCACATTTAATCTTAAATGGCAAAATACATCAAATTCCCTCTATTTTACAAACAGGACGAGAAGAAGGAATGCAGTTAATGGATCAAGCTTTATTAGAATCAGTCAAAAACAAAGAAATTGATCCCGACGATGCCTATTTACACGCCAGTGATAAAAAACAATTCCAACGATTCGTTACCGATCCGGATTTACTCCCTCAAATAAATTTAGCAATAAGCTAGCGTTGTATTCATAGTGAATCGAATCGATACTTTTTTAGATATGGTCATCAAACAAGGTGGTTCTGATCTTCACTTGATTTCAGGAAATGTACCTCGTATTCGTATTAATGGCGATGTTTATCCCATTAAATATCGAGTTTTGAGCTTAGAAGAAACTCAAGATCTGGTTTTTAGCATCATGTCAGAAAATAATAAGCACGAATTTGAACATGAGCATGTAACTGACTTTTCCTATGCCGTTTCAAACGAGTATCGATTTCGTGTTAATGTTTTTAAACACTACGATGGTGTTGGTGCAGTATTACGCGCCATCCCTGCTGAAATTCAGTCACTCAACAGTCTCGGGCTACCGCCAGTTTTAAAAAATTTGGCTCGCCTCAAAAAAGGCTTAATTTTAGTTACCGGCCCAACAGGATCGGGTAAATCAACGACCCTTTCAGCAATAGTTGATTTTATTAATTCTGAAAGAAAAGGTCATATTATAACAATTGAAGATCCCGTTGAATTTATTCATCGCGATAAAAATTGTTTAATTAGCCAGCGTGAAATTGGAGCACATACTAAAACCTTTTCCAGCGCATTACGCTCAGCATTAAGAGAAGATCCCGATGTGATTTTGGTGGGAGAAATGCGTGATCTTGAAACCATTAGTTTGGCGGTTACCGCCGCTGAAATGGGGATTTTAGTTCTTGCTACTCTGCATACCAATGGCGCAGCACCAACAGTTAACCGCATAGTTAACGTCTTTCCTCCCGGAGAAGAGCCTTATATACGTACCATGTTGTCTACTTCTCTCTGTGGTGTTATTTCTCAAGTATTAGTGCGAAAAGCAGACAATAAAGGACGGGTTGCAGCATTAGAAATTATGATTAATAATGCTGCTATATCAAACTTAATTCGAGAAGGCAAAATTGACCAAATTGATAACGTTATACAAAGTGGCGCAATGCAGGGAATGCAAAGTTTTGATAATTCGCTTCGAAAACTCATTGATTCGGATATAATTTCACAAAACGAGGCTTACCTACATGCCCGTAATAAAACCGATTTTGAAACCGATTTGGATACTGAACACGACACGGAAGATGAAGATTAATTGAATACTAATACAAAAATGCAGGCAATGGCACAAGAACGTTCAAAACTAATAATAACTCTCGATGGCGCAATCGTAAATGAATACTTTATAAACAAAGATTCAATCAGTATTGGCCGTAAGCTTAATAACGATATTCAGCTAGACGAGTTAACCGTTAGCGGCAACCATTCGTTAATACAAACTATAGATGATGAAACATTTGTAAAAGATAATGCAAGCACCAATGGCACCTTGCTTAATGGCGTAAGAATAAAAAAATCAGCACTCAAACATGGCGATATTATACAAATTGGAAATTATCAATTTGCGTATCATGATGCTCAAGATGAATATCAACCCACCATGTTTATCAAAGCCGAAGTTGATGATGTCAAAAAAGAAGTGGAAAATATTAAAAAAGAAATCACTGTTTCCAATACAACGGATATCTCTGATATTCCTTTTGCCGGTGTACGGGTGTTAAATGGGCCACTAAAATCTAAAGTTCTAGAATTACGAAAGCCATTTAACACGATTGGCTTTGATGGTAAAAAATTAGCCATAATAGCCCGAAACCCTGATGGTTACACAATATCCGCATTAAATGATCGAAGTTTTCGACGGCAAACGGATATTCCAAAAATCAATGGTTCAACTCTTGGTAATGATTTTAAAAAACTCAACGATCACGATGTAATTGAGCTACTTGAAACTCAAATTGAGTTTTTTTATTACCGATAAAAAGCAAAGCTATTCACTCATGACAATCAATAAATGTGCGTTTCAACAGCCTCGCAATGTGACCATTCGGCTGCCAACATATTATCACGACTTAGCATTTTTTGGACGATTATACGTCCTAGTGCGTTCACTGATGGTGAACTTGCTGGCCAATACCAACACGGCTTTGCAGCAACGGATAAAACAACGCAGCTAAAAATCTCTCGGGCTGATGTAGCTGATTTTATGTTAAAACAGTTTTTTGAAAATACTTATTTGCATCAATCTCCCGGAATATCTTACTAAACTAAAATACATAAAATATAAGTAAACTATAATTTTCAAAACCGCCTATCGTACACATGGTTAGTTAAATTTTCGAGAGAAAATGATAGCCAATTTGGCCGAGACGGTATTTTACAAATCTTTTTTTAGTTAAATCAGGAATTAATTTTTCCCCAAGTATCACGTAAAGTCACAGTTCGATTAAAAACCAGTTTATCACCCGTCTGATAATTTTCATCTAAACAAAAATAACCTTCTCGTTCAAACTGAAATTGCTCACCGGCTTGTGCATCTTTTAAATTTGACTCGACATAACATGATTCTAATACAGTTAACGAATTTGAATTTAAGTAATCATAATAAGTTTTTCCATCTTTAGTCGAATCTGGTGTGGCATTCTCAAATAATCGATCATACAAGTTCACTTGAGCAGCAATTGCAGACTCGACTGAAACCCAATGAATTACACCCTTTACTTTACGACCTTCCGGTTTTTTACCCAAAGTATCCGCATCGTAACGACACTGTACTTCGATAATCTCACCATCATCATTTTTAATAACTTGCTCACACTTAATAACATAGGCATTTCGCAGTCGAACTTCGCCACCCGGAATTAAACGCTTAAATTTTGCTGGTGGAATTTCTGCAAAATCATTTTGGTCAATATAAAGCTCACGGCTAAATGGCAAGACTCGTGTTCCTAAAGCTTCATTTTGAGGATGATTAGAAACATTAAGCTGTTCTATTTGATTTGTTGGGTAATTACTAATAATTACTTTCAAAGGATTTAACACTGCCATACGGCGTTGCGCATTGTTATTTAAGTCTGTTCTAATACAATCTTCCAAGACTCCCATCTCAATAATATTTTCAGACTTGGTAACTCCAATTCGTTTAGTAAACTCTCGAATCGATTCAGGTGTATAACCACGACGACGTAAACCTGCGATTGTTGGCATACGAGGATCATCCCAGCCACTAACATGTCCTTGTGTTACTAGCTCAGTCAATTTACGTTTGCTCATCACCGTGTATTCAAGATTTAATCTAGAAAATTCAATTTGTTGTGGATGACATTTTAGACCAGCATGTTTTTCTAATTGCTCTAACACCCAATCATATAATGGCCGATGATCGGCAAACTCAAGAGTACATAATGAATGCGTAATTCCTTCTAACGCATCCGAGATACAGTGGGTATAGTCATACATAGGATAGATAGACCACTCTGCCCCCGTTTGATGATGTACTACGCCACTACGAATACGATAAAGCGTTGGATCACGTAAGTTAATATTGGCAGAAGCCATATCGATTTTAGCTCGTAATACATGAGAGCCGTCTTCAAACTCACCGTTTTTCATTTTTTCAAATAAGTTTAAATTTTCTTCAACAGTGCGATCACGGTATGGACTGTTTTTACCGGCTTGTTTTAAAGTACCACGATATTCACGAATTTCATCTGCCGATAAATCATCAACATAAGCAACTCCGGCGGTAATTAATGCCACAGCAAATCCATACAACGTATCAAAATAATTTGACGAGTATAATAAATTGTTCCATTCAAAACCTAACCACTGAACATCTTTTTTTATTGCTTCAACATATTCAATATTTTCTTTATTTGGATTAGTATCATCAAAACGTAGATTACAACTACCTTTATAATCCTGAGCAATTCCAAAATTTAAACAAATGGATTTAGCATGTCCAATATGTAAATAACCATTAGGCTCCGGAGGAAATCGCGTTGCTACTTTGCCCGCATTTTTACCGGCAGTTAAATCTTCATCGATAATTTGTCTTATAAAATTGATTTGTTTTGGTACTTCTTGAGTCATAGTTTTAATCTATTATTAATTTTCTTATAAAACATAATTTTACTCTATTTTACGACAATAGTTTTAATATTCAGTCTGTAAATACACATTTAACTGTTAAGTCTATTTTTTAGTAAAGTTATTGCTTTAAAATAAACTAAAATTACATAAAAAACAATAAGATACAATTATTTTCATAATAACTAAAATATTGCAATTGATTCAGATCAGCTTAATTAAACACCAGAAGCACTTTTATCTATTCTGCTTGTCTTAATGAATGAGAATACAAAATTGCAACCCATAATTTCATCAACATCATTAAAAATATATCTGACAAATAGACAGGAGGATATAATGAATGAAAGTATCGCACATTCCGGTGTTTGGCCACTTGCCATAATAATGATTGTCATAGCATCTTGGTTTTTTTATCGATTCTTTGCCCCTAAAACATGGAAGGAATGGGCAAGTGCAGGTCTGGTACAAGCATTCATCATTGCATTATATGCAGAAATGTATGGGTTTCCGCTAACTATTTATTTTCTCGTTCGGTTCTTTGGTATCGATGCCCCAAACTTAAATGCAAACCTTTGGTCATCTTTTCTCGGAATCGGCGAATTCGGTATGATAATCTCAATGATATTGGGCTATATGTTATTGTTCATTGGCATCGGTATATTTATAAAAGGATGGCGAGAACTGTACCAAGCCAGACAAAAAAATCAAATGATTACAGATGGGTTATACCAATTTGTTAGACACCCACAATATACCGGCTTATTCATAGCCTTGTTCGGAGAAGGCGTTATTCATTGGCCCACATTATTTTCTATTACAATATTTCCCTTTATCATATTAGCTTATTATTTTTTATCACTCAGCGAAGAAAAGAAAGTTTTACGCCAATTTGGAGAACAATATAAAACTTACCAAGATACCGTACCAATGTTTATTCCCCGCATTGGAACTTGGAAAAAATTTGCTACCAATCAAAAATGAAAATTTTTAATTATCTCTAATCTTTAACAATGGAGGATATAAAAATGAAACCTAAACTACCACTAACTGCTGTTGGACATGCTACCAGTGCTTTATTTTTGATTAGTTTTGTTCTCTGTGTCGCATTTGATTTAATCTTTCCTGAACATGCAATGTACCAAAGTTGGCAAAATTTATTACCTGGTTTTGAATGGTTAAGTTGGACAAGCTTTTTTCTAGGAGCCATTGAAAGTTATTTATATGGCTGGTTTGTTGCATTAATCTGGGTACCTATTTATAATATTATGCTATTAAGAGCCAATAAAGAAAACACTAAAACAGCAGTATAATTTTTAAAAATAGAATGATTACCGTAGTAAACAAATTAAGGGTTTAAATGCACTTACCTAAATTTAAACGACATACATTTAGTTATTACTAATCAAATGGAAGTTATATTTCATGGTTAATGAGCAGTATGTATGGTTAATTTGGGCAAGTGCGTTTTTAATTCCATGGGTAATTATTTATATTGCTTATCCACAACATCGACGTGCAATGATATGGTCGAGCATATTTACTACCCCCTTTGGATTAACTGAACCGTTATTTGTACCAGAATACTGGTCGCCACCGAGTCTGTTTGATCTTGCCATTAAAACCGGTTTTGATATTGAAAGCTTAATCTTCTGTTTTGGAATAGGTGGTGTTGGTTCAGTGCTTTATAACCTATTCACCAAACAAGTACCCGTTCCAGTGTTAGCCTCTGAACGAAGCAAGCCCATACACCGCCATCACTATAAAGCCTTATCAGCACCAATAGTCGCCTTCCCAATTCTATACTTTTTACCATTTGAAAACTGGAATCCAATTTACCCATCCATTATCGCGATGATTATCGGAACAATTGCCAACGTATTATGCCGCCCAGATTTAAAACGAAAAAGCTGGATAGGCGGATTATTATTTTTGAGTTTTTATGTTATATTTTTAGTTGGACTTGAGTTTACCGCCCCAGGATATATTGAACGGGTATGGAATTTAGATGCCCTATCCGGCATCAACATTTTATTTATGCCAATCGAAGAAATATTATTTGCCTTCACCTTTGGTATGTACTGGTCTGGCGTTTATGAACATTTTACTTGGAGATCTTAATTCGCCTAGCTATATGCAAATTGCCCTCTCTGAATTTTGACTCAAAATATTACTAGAGTGACGGTTTATTGCAATTTATTTTGTTTAAGCCAAATTAACTCACTAAATACGATTATGCAATAAAACATTATTAAAGTTAGATAAAAAAACAACGCCTGAATAGTAACATCCCCATGAGGCTAGCTTCTCATGTAACACATCTGAATATACCCTTTTCAAGTATAGTATAGCTTAACCAACTGTATTTTTTTATTTCATCTTTGGACATCCATTGATTAAAAATTTTCATTTGACAATACCCTATAAAATTGATTACCGTTAACACATTCTAAGATCAGCAAAGGATTGCTATTATGCCCCAACCTCGTAAAACATTAGTTTCACTTGACGCAACACCCTACTATCACTGTGTTTCACGTTGCGTACGACGTGCTTTTCTTTGTGGTACTGACAGTCACACTAAAAAATCCTATGAACATCGCCGACAATGGATTGAAGATAAAATACTATCTTTAAGTCAAATATTTGCAATTGACGTCTGTAGTTATGCCATTATGCACAACCATTATCATGTGTTACTTCATATTGATTCACAAGCTGCCGAAAATTGGTCTTACATTGAAGTCGTCACTCGTTGGCATCTATTATTTAAAGGTACCCTACTATCGCAACGATATTTGAATGATGAATTCACCACACCAACTGAGCTCAATGCCATTTTTAAACTAGCCGATACATGGCGAAACCGCTTAATGGATATCAGTTGGTTCATGCGTATCATTAATGAAGGCATTGCAAGAGAAGCCAATCATGAAGACAACTGTACTGGACGCTTCTGGGAAGGCCGTTTTTCATCTCAGGCTATTTTAGATGAACCGGCATTAGTAGCATGCATGGCTTATATTGATTTGAATCCCATTCGTGCAACTATCGCTAAAACACCCCAAGCGTCGAATCACACTAGTATTCGACAACGAATAATTGCAGCACAGCAAAGTCATTCCCCCAACCAAGTTTCGCAACAACCCAATACACTTTACCCTTTCTTTGGTGATCCCAGAGAAAATAGCCCACAAGGTTTACCATTTAAGTTAACGGATTATATTGAATTAGTAGACTGGACAGGACACATCCTGCGTAAAGGTAAATGCGGCAATATCTCAAATACCTTACCACCAGTATTAGAGCGCTTAGGTATTGAAGCTGATAACTGGCTGTATTTAAGCAAACATTTTGAACGACCATTCAAAAACCTCGTTGGTACCGCTTTATCCATGAAGCGTTCGTGTTTAAAAATTGGGAAATGTTGGGTTCACGGTATCAGTGAAAGTAAGCGATTATTTTCTAGCTCTTAACACGTTCAAATTAAGTTACGGCTCTATTAGTAAGATATTACTAAGGTTTTGCTTTGTCTCGAAGTTTTAATTTTCAACATTATTAATATTTTTTATTTTTTCTCGTGTTTTTTAAATCATTCATACGTTAAAAACGTTAGCTCGTTCAGTTTTTGAAAATTTAGTTTTAATTTTTTTTAAAACAATGGGTGTCTATGTTAACCTCTATGTTAACCAAATAAATCAGTGCGATTTACCATAACGACTTAATTTAAGTCAAAAAATTACTCGAAATAAAACATAGCGCACAAAAATTAAATTAAATTAAATTAAAATTCAACACAAATAAAAATAAACTCAATACACTAAGGGAAAGTTTCTACATACATTCATCTCATTGCAATGTAACTAAATACACATAATTTACATAAAATTTTTTGCTTGAAGTATTTGGACTTTTTACGAATGACAGTTTTGTGTGTTATAAAACTCTCAAATCAATATTGAGTACTGTTAACTAATTAAGAAACATGACTAACAAAATTAATTAGCAATAATAATCAAACAAGGAGAAATTAGAGATGACAAAGAGTTATATTGTTACAATTATATCAACACTTATACTAATGATTAGTTTAAGCAATTCTGCATATGCAACTCCAAGCTTTGCCAGTAAATATGAAAAGAAATGTTCATATTGTCACAATGCATGGCCAATGCTAAATGCAAAAGGACGTGATTTTCGTGAACGCGGTTATCGTTTTAAAGAAGATCTTAAAGGAAAATCCAGTGCTTTCCTAGAATCTGGTAGTTTCCCAATTTCAGCCTTAATAAACTCGCGACCCTATGATAAAAAGAAAAGTGGTAAAAGTAAATTAAGAGCATTACAGGAAGTTGAGTTATTTATTGGTGGTGCAATAAATAATAATGTTTCTGCATTTTTTGAAGTAGAAGCAGAAGATGACGCTAATTCATTTGCACCAGAACTTGCGAATATGGCAATGTCTTATCGAATCAATGACATGATTAATATCCATGCGAGTTATGCACCATCGTATTGGGCTGATTCATATGGTTTTATAGGCAGTCAATTTCGTATAACCCGTAATAAAGTTGGCTTTATATCTCAATCGTTTGGTGGTGCTGATGGCACACTTCGTGATCGTCGACAAAACTTTGAAGTATCTGGGCGTATTGATAAATTGTTTTATACCGCCGGTGTAAGTGGTGCAGCAAACGATAGTGTTGGTGCTAATGGTAACGGTGTTAATATTCGTGTAGCTTACGATATAACAAAAAATATTATGTTTGGTGGCTTTATAGGCTCTGGTGTAGCAGCGCAAACAAATACTGCTCTAGAACGTAAATATTCACGAAATGGTATTGATTTCCAAAGTGATTTTGGCGCTTCACGAGTTCAAGCAGCATATATAATAGCTACTGATGATAATACAGCGGCAACAAGTGAACTCAAAAACAATGCTTATTCAATTCAGTATATTTATCATATGAAAACTGCTACAGGCTCACCTACTTTTGTACCAGTAGTGCGCATTGATAATTATGAAAAAAATAATGGTAATGATAAATATCAAGAGTTAACATTAAACTTAACCTATTATATTCACGAAAACTTCAAAAGCTTCATTGAATATTGGTATCAAGCCAGTGTTCCTGATACAGTAGTTGCAGATAACCGTACAACATTACAGTTCTCTGTCGGTTTCTAATATATTTAACAATATATCAATTCACAAACAGTACCTTGGTACTGTTTGTGCTTTTAAACTAAGATTTCACTTTTAAGTATAAGGCAATTAAAAATGCATTATTTTAATAAATCACTCTTAATGTTTTTTATCCTAGTATTTACTCCCATTATTGTCTCTGGCGCAACTATTTCACAAGCAGAGAATTTAGCACAGCAATGTTTCATCTGTCACGGTGCAAAAGGTGAAGGCGCAGGTAAGATCCCTGAATTACGCGATCTTGAGAAATCCGATATTGTTGAAAGCATGCTTGGTTTTAAAACCGGTGAAGAAAGCTCAACAATTATGGATCGTTTTGCAAAAGCTTATTCAAAAAAAGAAATAGATTTATTAGCTGACTATTTCTCTAAACTAAAATAAATCTACTTCGGAGACGTAACATGAAAAATATTTCACGTCGCAACTGGTTAAAACATGTTGTTGCAGGCACAGCGGCATTATCTGCTGGAGAGTTATTATTATTAAATAATCTTCATGCAAAAAATTCCGGTAATATTATTGTTATTGGTGCAGGTTATGGTGGTGCCACTTGTGCACGTTATATTAAAAAATTCTCACCAAGCTCTAACGTAACTCTAATTGAACCTAATACTCAATTTATAAGTTGTCCTTTTAGCAATTTAGTTATTGCTGGTAACAAACAACTAGATTTTATAACGCATCAGTATACGCCATTAAAAAAACAGTCAATAAATGTAGTACATGATTTAGTAATAAAAATACAAAAATCAAAAAATCAAGTTACCTTAAAGAGTGGTAAGTCTTTAGCTTATGACTATTTAGTCGTATCTCCAGGTATAGATTTTAATTGGGATAAAATAACTGGGTATAATGAAAGTAACATTATTGATATTCCGCACGCATGGCAAGCGGCGGGTGAACAAACGATATTACTCGGCAAGCAAATTAAAACGATGCCTGATGGTGGCACGTTGTTAATATCGATTCCAGAAAAGCCCTATCGTGCCCCACCCGCACCCTACGAGCGTGCCAGCTTGGTTGCAGATTATTTATCCAAACACAAACCAAAATCTAAAATATTATTACTAGACCCAAACGGAACGTCTGAAAAGCTGGAACTGTTTAAACATGCATGGAATAAATATTATAATGGAATAATAGAATGGCAAGGTGGCAAAGACGCCCTTATCACTAAAGTCAATGCAAAAAATAAAACCCTCATTAGTCAATCCGGAATAAAGTATAAAGCCGATGTTATTAATCTAATTCCACCGCAATTTGCTGCCAGTATTGCCCGAAAATCGGGGCTTGCAAATAACGCTGGATGGTGTGATATCGATCCAAAAACATTTAAGTCGAAGAAAGCCAAGAATATCTATGTAATTGGCGATTCCTGTAATGCCGGTGACATGCCAAAACTTGCACACGCAGCAAACAGTCAAGCCAAATCATGTGCGCTCGCCATTATTGCCTCCATGAACGGTAGTACAATTAGTGATCCAGTTCTCAATACTACCATTTATAGTTTTATTTCTCCAAAGTCGGCAATTTCAGAAGTTGGTGTATACCGGGTCAATAAAGGCAAGATTCTGCAAGTATCTGGCGGTATAAGTAAGAAAAATGCCTCTAAGAAGCATCGATTAAAAGAATCAAAGTTTGCTTATGGATGGTACAAAGGAATCAATCGCGATATGTTAGGCTCTTGATTGTTTTTGTTAAGCAAAAATTAATAATTTATGTATACACTGACCAAATAGTAAAACACAAAATTTAATATTTTAAAGTGAATGAAATTTAATTTTAATATCAAGGTATACTACATCTAGTACACCACTAACCAGAAGAAAATACAGTGGTTAGTAATTAGCCGAGGTAGGTCATGGAACCAAATAACTCCTCTGACAAAGAGCAAAAACAAATTCATGAACCAAAACAAAAAAAATATGTCTTTGGTGGCATAACCACCATTTCGATAGTGTCCATTTTTATTGGGGTACTCGCTTCCTCTGGTTTTACCAATATCATGGACTGGACTAATACCGAGCAGTTTTGTGTTTCGTGCCATGAAATGCAAATTAATTTAGCTGAATATACCGATACTGTACACGATAAAAATCGAACCGGAGTTGCAACAACCTGCCCCGATTGTCACGTACCAAAAGATTTTGGCTCTAAATTGTTAGCAAAGGTACGGGCAACTAAAGATATTTATTCTCATTTAATGGGAACAATCGATACCAAAGAAAAATATGAAAAACACCGATTAACAATGGCAAAAAAAGTTTGGAAAATGATGCGTGAAACTGACTCTAAAACCTGCCGAAGTTGTCATACTGTCGATTCGATGGCATTTGAAGAACAACAGGGTCGAGCTGCTCGCAAACACAAAAAAATGTCACTAAAGGGTAAAACCTGTATTGACTGCCACAAGGGCATTGCTCATAATTTGCCAAAGGATTATGACGAGGATGATGCTTAAATTAGTTCTCTGACTGCTGATTCATAGTGAACACATCATTACTTGGAAGTGTCATATGATTATCTCGAAGTAAGAATATGTCACATTGGCAATATTTTTCAAATCAGAATGCATCAGTTACACCACCACATATTCGTGATCCATCAACATTTGAACTTCTTAAATAAAACCATTTGAATCAACCCACGGCAAGGATGGTGCACCAGAAATGATAGCTCGCGCTAAGTTGATGATAATAATCAGGGATATGATCGATGATCACGAGTGGTCACAAAAACAAGCTGCTGAAAAATTAGAAGTTACGCAAGCAAGAATTAGCAAATTAAAAGGCGGTAAAATAAATGACTTTTCACTTGATATGTTATTTAGCTTTTTAGGTAAATTAGGTTATTCCTTAGAGCCAACTTACAACAGAAAAGTATTAAAGATAAATGTAAAAGCGGCGTGATTAGCGAAGAAAACCTTCGCAATTTCTAAATGCTCAAAACCTTCATAAAATTCAAATTGCCAAAATATCTCGTACGACAATATCGAAAAAGTCACACCATTTCAAATTAAATTGCCGTAGCAATGTCGTACAGAAATAAAAAAGGGCTACAATTTCTCGCAACCCTTTGATTTTATTGGCGTCCCCAAGGGGATTCGAACCCCTGTTGCCGCCGTGAAAGGGCAGTGTCCTAGGCCGACTAGACGATGGGGACAAAACATTGAAAATCAATTAAATATGATTTTCTTTAACAATAGCTAGTCATATTGTTATCTTTAGACTGCAAACTTAAATGTTACTTGAGTTTACCTTCCCCTTTAAATCGCAGCACTGAATTGTTTCAATGCTGCAATAACTGGTGGAGCTAGGCGGGATCGAACCGCCGACCCCTTGCATGCCATGCAAGTGCTCTCCCAGCTGAGCTATAGCCCCTAAAGAAGGCGAGATTGTACGCGAGTCATTCGCTATCATCAAGTCTAAATCCTTAGCTATCTTGATGATTTTTAATAAAAGTGAGTGCTTTTTGGATTCTTTCTATGGTTTTCTGCTTACCAAGTAATTCTAAGGTGATATCAATTGGAGGGGAAACCGCTCCACCTGACACCGCTACCCGTAATGGTTGTGCAACTTTGCCCATTTTTAGTTCCATAGCCGCGCTAACATCCTCTATTACAGTGTGAATGGCTTGCTTATGCCACGACTCTAGTGTTGTATAAGCAGTTAATAAATTTGTTAAAGCCAAGCTTGTTTTAACGTTTAAATTCTTTTTAGCAGCTTTAGGGTCAAAATCATCAAAATCTTTATAGAAAAATAAACTCGATTCAGCCATTTCGACCAATGTTTTGGCACGCTCACGTTGTGCTATAACCACGGCAACCAGTTCTGGACCAGATTCGGTAGGGTCAACGTCCAAATTGCCTAAATGAAAGCTTAATTGGTTCGCAATATAAGCGGGATCCAAGGTTTTAATATAGTGCTGGTTTAACCATAAAAGCTTACTAATATTCAGTGCAGCAGCCGAGTTATTAACCTGCTCTACATTAAATAAACTGACCAATTCATCAAGCGAAAATATTTCTTGATCGCCATGCGACCAACCCAAACGTACTAAATAATTAATGACTGCTTCGGGCAAATAACCATCATCGCGGTATTGCATCACACCAACAGCTCCGTGACGTTTTGACAAACGTTTACCATCTTCACCTAAAATCATCGGCACATGTGCAAAAACCGGTAACTCGCCGCCAAGTGCTTCGAATATGTGCAATTGTCGAGGTGAGTTATTGATATGATCATCTCCACGAATAACATGAGTCATTTGCATATCCAGATCATCCACCACCACGGTTAAATTATAAGTTGGTGTGCCATCAGAACGGGCAATAATTAAGTCATCGAGTTCATTATTTTGAAATGCAATTTTACCTCGAATTAAATCATCGACTATTATTTGCCCTTCTAAAGGTGTTTTGAAACGAACAACGGGCTCAACCCCTGCTACGGCTTGAGATCTATGACGGCATCGACCATCATAACGCGGCTTTTCTTTGCGCGCCATTTGCTCATTGCGCATGGTTTCTAACTCATCTTTTGAACAATAACAATGATAGGCTTTACCTTCATCAAGTAACTTTTTGATTACTTCATTATACCGATCAAATCGATGTGTTTGATAAAAAGGACCTTCATCATAATTTAGCCCTAACCAATTCATACCTTCCAAAATGGCATTAACCGATTCTTCAGTTGAGCGTTCTCGATCAGTATCTTCAATACGAAGAATAAACTTTCCACCGTGTTTTCTAGCGTATAACCAAGAGAACAATGCGGTTCTTGCGCCTCCAATATGAAGGTAACCAGTTGGGCTTGGGGCAAAACGAGTACGAACAGTCATAATAACCTTAAAATTCAACAAAAAAACGATTTTACCGTGATGTCGCGGTTCAGTCCATATCGATTAATGTTTAATTATTCTTGCTTTTCAATTATACGCCTAATTGCATCTTTAATTTTTTTGTTATTAGAGACTCGAGTATTTAATGTTGCTTTTCCATCTGTTAAATTTTTCAGTCCTTGTAATCGTTGGTTTTGTATTAATGTAATTTCATCTTGATAGCTTTCATTGGTTTTTTTTCTATTTTCATTACGTTTAATTCTGGATTTTGTTAGCTCTTTTGTAATTGCTTTAATCTTTTCACTTTGTAATGCGGCACCATTTATAACGGATGCTTTGTTAATTAATTTTTTAACATTAACCGTTTGCAATATTTTTGCATTTTTTGGCGCGAGCGATGAATAACTCACGTTTCCATGTTCATCAATGTATTTATAAATTTCATCGGAAAAGCAAATGTTAGAATTAAAAAAAACAATTAACAATACTAAAATTTTTAATCCAGCCTTCGACATAATATTCATTTAATTTTCATTATCCAATAAAAATTCTAAACCAATACCTTCATTATTTTGGCGAACTACTTTTGCCGTGATTTCACGTGGCGCATCACCAGCGACTAAACTTGCTAACTGTATTACAACAACCTCACCGACTTCCGGAAGTGCGGAATGCTCTCCCCGTAAAAATAGACCACTATCACTAATATCTTGTGACTTTAGAATTATTTCACTGCCACTGGTATCGGTTAATTTAACATCTACTGGTAATTCAAACCGTAGAAATTTTCGCTTATCGGTCGCCATGGTCTTTATAACGGCTGGTTTAATCCACACTTTAGAAATAGCAGCTGTTTTAAAGCCATTAATATTCATAATTACTATATAGATCACACATTTAGAAATCAATCTTGACCCTAGAATTGAGCATCAATCGAAAATAAGTACTAAACTAAGAATTCATTTCATACAAAAACAATAAGGAGATTTCATGCAACTTGGAATAATTGGCTTAGGTAAAATGGGTGCTAATATGGCGCGTCGTCTATTACGCCATAACATCCAGGTGGTTGGGCTTAATCGATCATCTGATATTTTAGACGAACTGTCTAAAAACAAGGCATTTACCCGCTCAAGCGAGCTAGATGATCTTATCAACAAGCTAGAATCACCAAAAGTTGTATGGATAATGTTACCCAGTGGGCAAGCAACTGAAGATATGTTGTTAGATTTAGGGAATAAACTAAAAAAAGGTGATTTAATTATTGATGGTGCTAATTCAAATTATAACGATAGCATACGGCGAGGTGAATTATTGGCTGAAAAATCGATTCAATATATGGATGCTGGGGTATCCGGTGGCATATGGGGCAATGACAATGGCTATTGTTTAATGGTTGGCGGCAGTGATTCCGCAGTAGCAATGATTCAACCAGCATTAGAAGCTTTAGCACCCAGTGCCACTCAAGGTTGGGCTCATGTTGGCCCAATTGGAGCGGGTCACTTCTCAAAAATGGTTCACAACGGTATTGAATATGGCATGATGCAAGCATTTGCAGAAGGTTTTAGCTTGCTCAAGGGAAAATCAGAATTTAATTATAATTTAGCGCAAATATCTGAGTTATGGCGACACAGTTCGGTTGTGCGTAGTTGGTTATTAGATTTGATGGCAGAATTTTTATCCGATGATCAAAAACTAGAAGATGTATCCCCTTTTGTATCAGACTCAGGCGAAGGACGTTGGACAGTCGAAGAATCCATTCAACAAGGTGTTGCTACCCCAGTATTAACAATGGCACTGTTTAGTCGCTTCACCAGCCAAGATGATAATCATTACGGTAATAAATTATTATCAAAAATGCGACAAGCGTTTGGTGGACATAAGGTGTTTAAAAAATAATGCAAAAAAATTTAGAATCTTGTACTTTTATTATTTTTGGTGTTACGGGTAATTTATCTCGAAACAAATTATTGCCGGCTTTATATAATCTTGAAAAAGCAAACAGATTACCAAAACAAATGAACATTATCGGATTTGGTAGAAGAGACTATAACCATGACAGCTGGAAAGAGTATGTTCTTAATAACTTGTCTGAACAAGGTCATAATGATAATACTGTGGTTCAAGATTTTAAAGAACGAATCCATTATTTCAAAGGCGATTTGGCATCAGAGGACTCTTATAAAGCCTTAAACGAATACATTACAAATTCACCCGATATATCTAAAAATATTATTTTTTACATGTCGATACCACCATCAGAATATGCCGTGGTTAGTCATAATATAACAAAATCAAACCTAAATAATCAAACATCGGGTTGGCGCCGCTTAGTCATCGAAAAACCGTTTGGTTATGACATTGAAAGCGCAAAAACATTAGAGAATCAATTACACAAAGATTTTTCTGAAAAACAAATTTTTAGAATCGATCATTATCTTGGTAAAGGTATGGTTCAGAATGTGTTAGTGTTTAGATTTGCCAACCTAATGTTAGAACCATTATGGAATCGAAATTTTATTGATCATATTCAAATTACCCATTCAGAAACACAAGGAGTTGATGGTCGAGCAAACTATTATGATAACACCGGCGCATTACGTGACATGATACAAAGTCATTTATTGCAAATGTTAACATTAGTCGCGATGGAACCACCGGCTGTAATGGATGCAGAGTCCTTACGAGATGAGAAAGTTAAAGTATTAAAATCGATTCGGGCAATATCCAAAAACTCGGTAAATGCACACGCTTTTCGTGCGCAATATGCCGAAGGTATGGTTAATAATGAAAACGTAATATCCTATCTAAATGAAGAAGGTATTACAGATTCCAGTGTAACGGAAACCTATGCGTTTCTAAAATTATACATCGACAACTGGCGTTGGAGAAACGTACCTTTTTATCTTCGAACTGGCAAGAGAATGCCAAAAAATAGTTCGATGATTAGCATACGGTTTAAACACCCACCGCAACAGTTATTTAGACAAACACAAATAGATCAATTAAAACCTAATTGGATATTACTCGGTATTCAACCCAATGAGTGTTTACGGATTGAAATGCAAGTTAAACAACCCGGATTAGAATTACGAACTCACACTACCTCACTAGATGCTAGTTATTGTGGTGTATCCGATTATTCAATTGATGCTTATGAAGCATTATTGTTAGATGTTATTGAAAATGATTGTTCTTTGTTTTTACGCTACGATGAAATACGTTTAGCATGGGAAGTTATTGATCCTATATTAAAATCGTGGTCGGTTGAACGTGATTTCATTCACACTTACGCAGCGGGTAGTTGGGGCCCGAAACAAGATTCTAGACTATTTGATCATGACGATCATTACTGGCGCAATTCAATGGATGAAGATACACTATAATCTAAAACCATTTAAACCCCATACTCTGCTGTAGTATCAGAAAACCACCTCAAATTTCCTTGAGGATTTACATATTGTATTGGATAAAGCTTCGCATTAGCTTTAGTCGATTTTTTTATATCTCGAATAATATTATATTTTTCAATACCGACAGTGATTATAAAAATATTTTTTGCGGCATTTATCAAGGGGAAAGTAAATGATATCCGATCAGTACCACTCTCTTGATGAAAGCAGGAGCCAACTAAAATATCACTTGCAAGAACTAACTCAGATTTTGGAAAAATTGAAGCAGTATGTCCATCTGTGCCCATTCCCAAAATAATTAAATCAAACTCGGGGATATCATGATCATTGCGAGTAATATTTTTTTTAATTGTATTCTGATAATTTAATGCAGAATCTGTTTTATTTTCCAAGGAGGTATCAACAGGAAATATATTGTTTTCGGGAATATCTAGAAGTTTCAACAAATTATCTGTTGCCAATTTATAATTGCTTCGCTCATCATCAAGAGGGACATAGCGTTCATCGCTAAAATAAACGAAAATCTTTGATAAATCGATAGTTTTAAACTGTTGTTCGTTAATCAAATATTGATACAATAATTTTGGAGTGCTACCTCCGGATAATGCAATGGTAAACTTGTCATTATTTGTTATGCACTGCTTTGCAAGTGCTACAATAGAATTACCGACATGAGTTATTACTTGTTCTGAGTTTGTTGATACAATTTTATCCATAAAATATTTTCTGCTATTTTTTGTTATTAAAAGAAAACAATTATTTATTTAGGTTAAATTTATAATATAACAATGATATTACATTATATATGAATAACAGCATACTTATTTGTACTGATTTAGATCGAACTTTAATTCCTAATGGTGACAAACCAGTGAATGATGGTGCGCTCGACATTTTCACAGAATTATGTCAAGCCAATGAAATACAATTGTGTTATGTCACTGGTCGAAACTTTGAATTAACCAAGGATGCAATTGTTAATTACCATTTACCTAAAGCCAATTTTTTAATATGTGATGTTGGTGCTTCGGTATTTTACCAAGACAATAATCAATATGTTATTGATTTAAACTGGCAAAATGAAATTAAGTCTGATTGGAATGACACCGACATAAATTTAATTCATGAGCTGTTATATGATATAAATGATTTAAACCTGCAAGAACAAGAAAGTCAAAGTATTTATAAATTAAGTTATTATTCAAAATTCAATCCTGTCAATATTGTTTCTAATATACAAATAAGGCTAAAATCCATAAATGTAAATACAAACATAATTTCTAGTTATGATGATATTAAAAATCTATATTTAATTGATATATTACCAAAATCAGTTTCTAAGTTACATGCCGTAAATTACTTAATGGATAAGAATGGTGATTCGTATGACAATACAATTTTTTGTGGCGACAGTGGCAATGATATTGATATTTTTGTAAGCGGCATTCCATCAGTTATTGTTAAAAATGCGCATCAAAATATTTTAAATCAAATTAGCGAATTTGAAAATAATGGCAAGGCATTTAATTTATATAAAGCAAAAGGTAACTTCCATCACCTAAATGGTAATTATGTTTCAGGGATATTAGAGGGTTTATCATACTACCATCTAAGTTTAGGATCTAAGATAAGTGATATAATAAAAAGCTTAGAAAATTAGTCAATTCAAACTAGAGGCCAACAACTGACTGAATGTTAATTATTTCATCATGTGGATTAATATTGCCTAAGAAATCATAGTATTCTAAGCCTTCCAAAATACCACTGGCAAAGCTATTCTCGGCAAAATAGATTCTTGGTTTATTCTTGAGACGTAATAATTCCTTGCTGTGATTTGCAACTACAACAGCCAGCGTATCACCTTTTAACATTTCTTCATCATTTCCAGCATCACCAGCCACAAAGATTCTATCTAATGGTAAACCCCACTTAATTGCAATATAGCGTATTGCGAGCCCCTTAGATGCTCTGCTTGGTAAAATATCCAAATAGCGTTCTTGAGTAATAATAACTTTTGCATGAATATCATGTTGTCGCAAATATTTTTTTAAAGTGGATAATAAATTTTTATCATAATTAATTATTCGATAACTAACCTTATGTTCGCGTTGTTCTTTTTGTGGGGCTATTTTCACATTATGAATACTTTGTATTAATCGGATTATTTCTGCTGGTTGCCAGCGATAGCTAATCAGCTTTTTCCAACCTTTATCTTCAATCATTTTTTTACCAATATGATAGTAATAAATTTCTGAACCTACCGACGAAATGACCACATCAGGAATTGGAATATTTTCTTGTTTTAACAAATGTAAAACACTATCAAGACTTCGGCCAGTTGCAATACCAAAACCAACATTGTGATTGACATTGCGTTTTAATCTGTGCATTAAATCAGACAAGCCTTGTGAGTCACCTATTAAGGAGTTATCAATCGCCGAGAAAGCCAAACGGTCAATCATAGGTAATCTACTTTTTATCGAATTGCTAATTCGTTTACGATAGTGCGTTTGTGTGCGTTTTTGAATTTCATGGATATAATGTTCAACATGCCCTTTCCATGAAAAATGACTTGAAACGTTTTTAATACCGTTTTTAGACCAACGCTTCCAGCACTTAGGATCACGCAGTGCATGTTTTAATGCCTCACCAATAATTTTAATATCATTCGGATCTATAACATCACCGTTTTTACATAAATTTATTATTTCTTTAGGCCCTCCATCATTAGTCGCCACAATCGGCAAACCACTTGCAGCGGCTTCAATTAATGTTAAGCCAAAAGGTTCAGTTAAAGCTGGATTGATAAACACACCTTTGTATTGCGAAGCCATTTGGAACAAGTCAGGGATATCATCTGGTTGATGATGTTTCGGATACGCAACCTTACCATACAAATCATATTCATCGATTAACATTAGTATTTCAGTTAGAACATCTCGTGCACCTTTATCCAAATCTTTAATATTATCACGATTGCCAGCTACAATGACTAAATTCGCTAAAGCTTGTAGTTCTGTCGATTCTCCAAAAGCCCGTATTAATGAAGAAATATTTTTTCGCTCATCAGCTCGAGAAACGGCTACAATCATAGGTTTCTTTGGATTAGATAAAAATGGACTTAATATTTTCATTATACGTTCATAGCGACAACCACGTGATGGCGGGTGAAAACGTGATAAATCTACCCCTGGAGGTATCACGGTCATCCTTTTCGTTTGGTAATTATCATAGCGAGCATATTGCTGATTAATTTCTTGGTGAGTACTCGCAACTACCATTGCGGCCGAGCCAATTGCAACTTCTTCAGCTTCAATCCGTTGAGCAATATTATAACGGGTTTCAATATTGTCGGCTTTTACACCATTATTCAGCAATTGTGTTAATTTATCATGACCAAGTGAATGCCCAGTATAAACAAAAGGAATCCCCAATAATCCCGCTAACTGAGCGCCAACCATTCCAGCATCGGCATAATGACCGTGAATAATATCAGGCACTCGTCCTGCACTTCGAATATGTTGCAATGATTTATCAATAAATGCGTCTAAGTGGGGCCATAGTACCTCTTTACGTAAATAACGTTTAGGACCGCAATCTAAACGTACCAATCGAGCATGAGGTGAAAGGTATTCGATAGACTTTTGATAATCTGCATCAACTTTTTGATCCGAAATTCTTCGTGTTAATAAATCCACACATTCTACTTGGGGATTTGCCGCCAAAGCACGAGCTAGTTCGGTTACATACAGAGTTTGACCGCCAGTATCCGCATCACGACCTAGCTCAAGATCATGATTACGAATAAGCCCATGAATACTAATTAAAACGATATATAATTTTGAGTTTTCGTGTTTAACTTTCATTTGCTATTGATAAATATATACACTTATAACTGTTAAGTTAGGACGAACTATATAAAAATAAGAGAAGTAAAACATTATTACTATTCACTAACTGTAATTAGCTGTATATATAATCATAGTCTAAATATCAAAAATATCGATTTATAAAGGTATTAATATCTGGAATTAGCTCACAAATCAATTTTAATTTTTGATTTGTTTACAAGTATAAACAATATATTGGCAGCAAAAAAGTGGATACATTTCAATTTTTCTCATCTAGTATATTTATATAAACCAATAATAACGGCATGAATTTTGCCTTAACACGTATTTAAAATTATGAACGATAAAGCCTTAGAATCAGCATATCAATTACTCGAAAAATCAATTGTATATTACAAAAACAAACCTATCGGAACAGTTGCAGCTGTTGGCGGTGATGATTTAGCAGCTCAGAACTATAATGAATGTTTTATTCGAGATTTCGTGCCATCAGCACTGGTTTTTCTAACAGATGGAAAACATGAAATTGTAAAAAATTTCCTTGAGACCGTACTCTCTTTAAGAACCAAAGAAAGGATTGTTGCCGGTCATGAAATTCAGCCTGGCGTAATGCCAGCAAGTTTTGGCATAAAAATTAATAGCAAAGGAGAAGAAGAAATTAGAGCTGATTTTGGAGAACGTGCAATTGGACGCGTTGCACCTGTTGACTCTATGATGTGGTGGATAATTTTATTATACATATACGTAAAAAGCACAGGTGATACAGACATTGCTAAACGCGATGATTTTCAAAATGCCATGAAGCAAGTTTTACATCTATGTTTAAAAGACAGTTTTGAAGTAAGTCCGGCTTTATTAGTTCCAGACGCATGCACGATGATCGATCGACGAATGGGTATTTATGGTCATCCAATCGAAATTCAATCGTTATTTTATGGTATTTTACGAATAACTCAAGAATTGATTAACGGCGATGATTCAGAGGAAAATTTTTCATTACTGGCTACTGCAAAAACTCGTGAACAAGCATTAATGAATTATGTGCGAATATTTTATTGGTTAGATGTGCAACGACTTAATGAAATACACCGGTATAGCACTGAAGAATTTGGAGTAAACAGTATTAACATACTGAATATTCACCCGACATCCATTCCTGACTGGGTAGTGGATTGGTTACCAAATAACAGTGGTTATTTGGTCGGTAATATCGGCGCTAGTAGAATGGATTTTCGTTATTTTTCACTTGGTAACTTACTCGCAATTTTATTTGGTTTAACCACACCATTACAATCTGAAAAAATATTACGCTTATACGAAAACAACTGGAATGATTTAATCGGTAGTATGCCCTTAAAAATATGTTTCCCTGCAATGAGTGGACTAGAGTGGGAGGTAAGAACCGGTAGCGATCCTAAAAATGCACCTTGGTCTTATCAAAATGGTGGTAACTGGCCTTCTCTACTGTGGACATTTGTTGCAGCAGCATTAAAAGCAGGACGAGGTGATTTGGCTGAGCGTGCCTACAAAACTGCTAATGATAAACTCTATCAAGAAAACTGGCCTGAATATTATGATAGTCGCTCAGGACGCTTAATTGGCCGAAAATCTAATACCAACCAAGTCTGGTCGGCTACATCATTAATTTTATCTAATAAATTAATCAATAATCCTAACTTACTAAATATGTTGCCAAGCTAATGTTTCATTGAACGACGTCGATCAACTAAACCAATAGCAGTTAAAAGTAACTTAGTATCTAAAGGCTTGTTTAAACAAGTCACTGCACCAGCATCTTTAATTCGTTGTACATTTTTACTGGTAGGATATCCTGTCATCGCGATAATTTTAATGCTATTACGTTGAGGATCTTCTTTTATAATTTGGCAAACTTCAAAGCCATCTAAACCTGGCATCATTAAATCTAACAAAATAACATGAGGTTTAAATGATTCAACTTTCACACCTGCATCAAAGCCATTAATCGCGGACTCCGTTATCACCGGGATAGGCTGATTCTCCAAAAACTCACGCAAGAATTGATTTAGCTGAGTATCATCATCAACCACTAAAATACGTGTTACTTCTTCTTCATCATCTGGCCACTTTAAATCTAAACCTCTAGTTTGAGCGAAAGCTTGAATGGCATCACGGGTAAAACGTCGATGTCCACCTGGTGTCATGACTGCATCAATTAACCCTTTTTGAGCCCACTGACGAACTGTTATAGGTGAGACTAACAATAACTCCGCTACTTCATTTGGAGTCATGTAACCTGATCTTTTTAATGAATATTGTGACATTCTACTTATTCCCATTCATAAATAACTTCAAGTAAATTTGCTTCACTGTCATAATTTACTTTTGAAGAAAGTTCGTCGATAAGATATAAACCTCGGCCAGAATTACCTTTTTTCGTGTTTTTGTCTTGTATGATTTTTTCAAAATCAAATCCAACACCGCTATCAGATACCTGAATTTTAATGACTCCACCATTATTTTGGGGTGAGTTACTAATTTTAATATTAATCCAACCATCACTTAAATTGTCTAATCGAACTTCACGTAGTTGATAATATTCGACAAACCCATCAGCAGAAGCCTTTAATGATGAACAGAGCCCCAACACCCCATGATCTAGCGAATTAACAATTAATTCAGATAATATAGTAAATAAATTTCCTTTATGGGATTCAACTCCCTGTATTTCAGTTAAAATTTGTATTGCTAAAGGAACTGGATCAGTATGTTTTAATGTATCATGTTCAAATTTTAAATTAAAACACCATGATGACGATACTTTATAGTGACTAGAAGCAACAGCATCATTTTCAATGCTATTTAAGAACTCCCAGTCAAACTTAAATTGCACGACTGTTAGATCATCCTTTTGAATCTCATCACCTCTAAATGCCAATACCGATTCTTCAACGTCTTTTATTAAAGTATCTTTTGGTACAGATGACTCTATCAAAGCTTCTAGTCGATCAGTACCATAATATTCACCCTGAGTATTATCTGTTTCAATAACACCATCTGAATGAACAATTATGCTATCGCCTGAGTTTAATTTTAAAATTGTTTCCGTTGTATTTAGAGAATTCGACTCGACCACACCTAATGGTAGTGACGAAGAAGCAACTACTTCTGATATTTTATTATCTTTATGACTAAACACATACATATCAGGTAAACCACCATTCCAAATAGAAACACGTTGCTCTTTTTCATCTACATCAACCAATACTGCTGCTAAAAACATTCCAGTTGGTAATAAATTTTTTAACCGACTATTAATTTCAATAATTATATCATGAATAGCAAATCCTTTAGCCGTCATACCTAAGAATACCTCGGCAGCCGGTAGCGCACCTATAGCTGCACCTAAACCATGACCTGTAAAATCACCTACTAGTAAATTAATTCCACCCCCAGGTTTCTTTAATGACAAAACTAAATCACCATTAAACTTATCTGCGGGCTGGTGTAAATATTCTATTATTTGACGATCCTTTTCACTTCGCCCCATTAAGTTAGAATATATTTTTTCAGCTACATGCTGATCACGTTCCATTCTATCCACATACATCGATAAAATATCTTTTTGATCTGAATTTTGCTTATATAACTTCCCAATTCGATCTAAGGCTTTAATTTTCGCCTGTAAAATTACTCGGTTATAAGGTTTAGTTAAAAAATCATCGCCTCCAGATTCAACACATTTGACCAATGAATCTTCATCTGTCATCGCAGTCAAAAATATAACCGGTATAAATTTTTCTACAGTTTTTTCTTTAATAATTCGTGTCGCTTGATAACCGTCAAGAACCGGCATCATAACATCCATTAATACAAGATCTAATTCCTGATCATCATAAACATCTACAGCCTGTTGCCCATTTTTAGCCTCAACAACATCATAGCCATCTTTAGCCAACATCGCTTTTAAAACCATACGGTTTGTAACATCATCATCAACAATCAAAACTTTCATAATATTTAAAAAAATTAAGACAGCTTAAATAATTTTTCGAAATTTGAAATGGTTAATATTTTCTTAATGTCTTCACTGCACGACGTAATAGTGACATCGCAGGAATCACCACCAGCATGTTCTCGTAATAACAACAACATACCTAATGCCGAACTATCCATATAATTTGTACCACTCATATCAACAATATATTTTAAATTACCACCTTCGTCTCCATAAGAAGCTCGAAAGTCACGGTGAGAATTAAAATCAAAGCGACCACTTACATTGATAGTAACGGTTTTTCCATTATCAGAAATTGTGCTGGAAATCGGCATATTTTTCACCTTTATTTTATTGTATTAAATATTCTATAATTAATTACACTTAATATAATTGATATAATCAAAATAACTCAATATCCCCTTCATCCATGGATTTTTGGCTTACTGGATTACCATTATTTGCAACGCCTTTCAAAATACTCGATTTTATTTTTTCATGTATATCTTGTAATTCTAGTAAGTGTTCCACAGAATTTACTCTATAGCCATTAGTAAACGAGTGGTTTACCATTTGATACGACTCCTCAACAGCTGCGACTCTTTTATTAACATGGTCTACTAGTTGGCGTACAATATCTTCAAATTGTAACGAACGCACAGCCACTCCAACCGAGGAGTTAATTTCATCTGAAATTTCTCGAATATTCCCCAATTTATTTTCTATAAAAATATTAATATCTCCAATTTGAACAAACATTTCTTCAACACGTTGCTTAGATTGAATTGCAATACTCATATCCTTTGACGCCATTGTACTTATCGATTTTTGTGCCTTATCAATATTAACGTGGGCATTATTCACAACCTCTTTAATTTGATCACTAAACCGGTTAGAATTTTTGGACAGTTTTCTAACTTCATCGGCTACTACAGCAAAACCACGACCAGCGTCTCCTGCCCGAGCAGCTTCAATAGCAGCGTTTAATGCTAATAAATTGGTTTGTTCTGAAATGGTTTTAACATCCGATAATAAATCAACAACAAGAACCATTTGCTCAGCAATATCATCAATAACATGCACCATCATCATACTTTCTCGACTGACACCAATAATTTGATCCACAAAATAGGACATAACTACTTTAGTTTCACTAGCAAACTGCGCAAAACTTAAAGAACTAGTTTCGTCATCGACATCACCATCATCATTCTGACTAGCCAAATTTTCAATTAAAGACATAACTAAACTTTCTTGAGAGCGTGAATGTTCATTTAAGCTTGAAAAACTATTTTGTAAATCACCAATTGCATCTACAATTATATTTTTAACTTGTGTCAACTCATTCTTTATTATAAAAATTTCCTCATCCATAACTGAGCCAATATCCGAAATCACTTCCGAAACATGATTTTTCGATTCACTTTCTGTACAGGTATCTAAATTTTTATTTTTTTTAACAACGGTGTTAACAACATACGTCCAAATTAAAGACTGCGTAACAAACAATATCGCAATTATGACTATTGACTGAGTCACAAATAAAATTCCGATACAGCCAAAACTACTTAAAATCGGTATTTTGTATGGTTTAAAAGATAGTGCGTGCATCATCACTCAAGGCCATTAATTAAGTTCTAAATCATTATCGGCATCATTAATTAAGACTTGAGAAAATCGATATATTCGTTACAAAATATTCTAAGCGTTACTGTAATAAATTAAATGAGCAAAAAAATGCCCTACTGGGGAGCAGGGCTAGGGTGTGTTGCGCTGTTAGGCGCAGGGGGAGGAATATTCTGTCATAAAACAAATTCAAAAAATTCATAATAATTACTTAATACAATTATCGGATAGAATTGTATAAACTTTAACATTTAACAGTAATATTAATAGCCAATTTAATTGGCTATCTAATTGAATAAACAAGATATTAAATCTACAATAAACATGTGTATTAAAAATAAAGATATTTTATTGTTATTAGTACGTTCAGTTTTTAAAGAAATATCAAATAAGCCAAAACAGTGGCTACAATAATTAAAATAAAAACATTAATATAGGTATCTATTTTTGCGCCATACCATAAGTTTATTTTGTATTTTGGCCTTGTTTTGGCTAGCAAACTCCGGAATTGAACATTTCACGGTGTTATTACTCTCTATCGGCTTATTTTCAGTTGTTTTTGTAATGTTTATATCGCACAGAATGAATTTAGTCGATCATGAATCACAACCAATACACCTAACTTTTAGAATTCCAGGTTATTTTCTCTGGCTAATTAAAGAAATAATTATCGCTAATTTCACAGTTGTACGGTGTATTTGGAGTATAACTCCGTCCATTTCACCCACCGTTATCACACTAAAAACGAATCAAAAAACAGCTCTTGCAACAGTTATTTACGCCAACTCAATAACATTAACACCTGGTACTGTTACCATAAATTTAACGAATAATGAACTTATGGTACATGCATTAACAAAAGAATCTGCACAATCACTCTATGATGGAATTATGGAACGCCGGGTTTTATCATTGGAAAAATAATAGGATATTATAAATGTTATCAGCAAGCATCATAGCTATATTGATTGTCATGTTTATCGCCCTTATACGCGCATTCCTCGGTCCAACGCTATACGATCGAATACTAGCTGTAAACATGATTGGAACTAAAACAGTACTGCTTATAGCAGCTCTTGGTTTTCTCATGGAGCGTACAGACTTCCTTGATATTGCACTAGTATACGCTCTTATAAACTTCATTTCAGTGATTGGAATTTTACGTTTTTTTGAATACACTAGTAAACCCGCTACAGATAAATAATATGAGCGAATTTATTCAAATATTAACTGGGGTTTCGTTATTATTAGGAAGTTTTCTAGGTATAACAGGTGCTATTGGCCTCATTCGTTTTCCAGATTTTTACAGCCGTATGCATGCCGCAGGAATAACCGATACATTGTGTGCAACTCTAATCATTTTTGGTCTAATGTTACAAACTAAATGGGATTTAGCTCTAGTAAAATTAATAATCATTTTATTATTTATTTTTTTTATCAATCCAACAGCATCACATGCGCTAGCTAAAGCTGCACTACACGGAGGATTAAAACCTAAAGTTATAGATCAGCAGCGGGAGAATTAACATTTTAATATTAATCGATATAATTTTACTCAGTTTTTTAGTGCTAATAGTAATAGCTATCATCAATATGAATGACTTATTTGGAGTTGCGATGTTATCGGGAATTTACAGTTTGATTTCCGCTGCTTTTTTTATGGTCATGGATGCTGTTGACGTTGCTTTTACTGAAGCTGCAGTTGGGGCAGGAATATCAACTTTACTAATTTTGAGTACACTGGCTGCAACCACAAGATTTCAACGTGCCTCCGAACACAAGTCAATACTTATAATACTACTTGTTACAATTACTACAGTACTATTACTGTATGGCACTGTCGACATGCCAATAGTAGGCTCAGCCTCTGCCCCCATCCACCAATTTGTTGCACCCCACTACATTAATGATTCTATGGCAGAAATAGGCATTCCCAATATCGTAACATCGGTTTTAGCAAGTTACCGAAGTTATGATACTTTAGGTGAAGTAACTGTTATTTTTACTGCGGGTATTGGTGTGCTCACATTATTATTGCAGTTTAATCAATCATCACAACAAATTGATGAAAACACACCGGCACCAATGCAGCAACACTTAGTATTGAGAATTATTTCAAAGTCAATAATTCCACTAATTTTATTGTTTGCTCTTTACGTTCAATTTCACGGTGACTATGGCCCGGGAGGTGGTTTTCAAGCAGGTATTATTTTTGCATCGGGTTTTATTCTTTACAGCATGATCTTTGGATTAAGTGCCGCTCATCAAGTAATCAGTCCTATAGTTCTACGAATTTTGTCTTCATTAGGATTATTGCTCTATGGCAGTATAGGGCTTGTATCGTTATTAAATGACGGAAGTTTTTTAAACTACAGTGTTTTATTGAATAATTCGATCCAAGGTCAACACCTTGGAATATTATTAATTGAATTAGGCGTTGGAATTACTGTTAGTAGTGTCATGATAATGATATTTTTTACCTTCACCGGACGACTATTAACAACGGGTACTTCTACGAATGAGCTTTAGTGATTATCTAGGACAATATAATTATTGGATAGCCATTATCCTTATGATGTCTGGTTTTTATATTGTAATTTCGCAACACAATTTAATTAAAAAAATTGTTGGCCTAAATATTTTTCAAACTTCAGTATTTATATTGTATATTAGTATGGGGAAAATTAATGATGGCACTGCACCAATATTAGAAACGGGAATAAAATTATATTCTAACCCACTACCCCATGTTTTAATACTAACCGCCATTGTTGTAGGTATTGCAACTACAGCATTAGCGCTAGCATTAGTAATAAGAATACATGAAAATTATAACTCAATAGAAGAAGATATAATTCAGCAGTCGGATATAAAACAATAATAATTAAAGTACATTTACGTTCTTAAAACTAATTTGGAAACTAATTTTTGATTTCACATCTACCTATATTACAGGTAATAATTCCTCTACTCGCATCTCCACTATGTTTGATTTTAAAACATGCTAGAGTCGTCAGTATATTTGCGACTTTTGTTAGCGCACTCAGCATGATTATTAGTATTTTATTACTTCAAGACGTACTTGAGAATGGTGTTATCTCTTATCAATTAGGTGATTGGAAATCTACCTGGGGAATTGAATATCGAATTGATCAATTAAATGCATATTTATTAGTCTTAATTAGTAGCATAAGCACTATAGTACTGGTTTATGCCAATAAAAGCATACAAAGAGAAATACCTCGGGACCGTCAGATATTTTTTTATATCGCCTATTTGCTGTGTCTAACAGGTTTATTGGGTATTTGTGCAACAGGTGATGTATTTAATGTGTTTGTTTTTTTAGAAATCTCATCATTATCCAGTTACACCTTAATCAGCCTTGGAAAAGATCGACGTGCCTTATTGGCCTCTTATCAATACTTAATAATGGGCACAATTGGTGCCACATTTATATTAATCGGTATTGGTTTGATGTATGTAATGACCGGTACATTAAACATGCATGATTTATCTGAACGCCTGCCTAATGTTGCCGACACTCGAACAATTTATAGTGCATTTGCATTTTTTCTTGTTGGTGTTTGTTTAAAGTTGGCATTATTCCCATTACATTATTGGTTACCAAATGCATATTGCTATGCACCATCAGCAGTAACTGCATTTCTTGCTGCCACCGCAACCAAAGTTGCTATATACATATTAATTCGATTTAGCTTTAGTGTATTTGGAGTAGAGTTTGCATTTAACACAATCCCATTACAAAATATTTTATTAACCCTTGGACTTTTAGGTATTTTTAGTGCTTCAATAACTGCGATATATCAAACTAACGTTAAACGTTTATTTGCTTACTCTAGTATTGCACAAATAGCTTATATGATTCTTGCGTTTAGCATGCATTCTGCAACAGGTTTAATGGCGATGCTCATTCATTTATTTAACCATGCATTAATGAAAGGCGCACTTTTTTTAGCACTTGGTGCAGTCGTTTACAAAGTAGGAAGTGTTGATATTAAAGATTTTCACGGACTTGGAAAAAAAATGCCATGGACAATGGCAGCGATCGTAATAGCTGGATTCAGCCTAATAGGCGTTCCACTAACAGCCGGATTTATTAGTAAATGGTATTTAGTCTTAGCTGCATTCGAGAATTCATGGTGGCCTGTTGTTCTATTAATTTTATTGGGTTCACTACTAGCACTAATATATGTTTGGCGAATAATAGAAGCCGCATATTTTACTGTAGAAGATATCGACAATAATAAGCCTATAATAACATCAGAGGCGCCATTACAGTTACTTGTTCCAATTTGGATCTTGGTTATTGCTAACATTTATTTTGGTATCGACACTCGATATACAGTTGGTCTGACTAGACTTATTTCACAAACATTATTTGGTGTCACTTCATGATTCCCATAAATACTGCAAATGAAATATTAGTACTGACGATACTGTTACCAATAATTGCAATGGCGGCAATTATTTTATTAGCTAAGCATCCTAACATTCGCGACAGTGTTTCAGTTCTGGCTAGTACGCTCCTATTTTATTTAGTTTGTTCTTTATATTCAATTTTTAACACCAAGCAAAGCATTGAAAGTCAGTGGTTTGAAATACTACCAGGCTTAGAACTTAGTTTTAAAGTTGAACCTTTGGGCACGATGTTTGCGTTAGTTGCAAGTTTTTTATGGTTTGTTACTACCTTATATTCTATTGGGTATATGCGAGCCCATAATGAGCGGCACCAGACCCGATTTTACGCTTACTTTGCAATTGCGATATCCAGTGTAATGGCAATTGCATTTTCAAAAAACCTATTCAGCTTATTTATATTTTATGAAATTCTAACACTGTCGACCTATCCACTAGTCACTCATGCTGGCACTCAAAAATCAAAATTAGGAGGTCGAACTTATCTAGCAATTTTACTCAGTACCTCAATAGTTTTTTTCTTATTTGCAATAATTTTAAGTTGGTTTATTGCCGGTACACTTGAGTTCACCAATGGCGGGATATTTACCGATACAACTTCACCGGTATTATTAGGTGTGTTATTAGTATTATTTATTTTTGGTGTTGCCAAAGCAGCTGTAATGCCATTTCATCGATGGTTACCAGCCGCAATGGTCGCACCAACTCCGGTTAGTGCCTTGTTACATGCTGTCGCTGTAGTTAAAGCCGGAGTCTTTACAATTTTAAAAGTCGTTATTTATATATTTGGTATCGACACAATAAGTGTATTACCCACAACTCAAACACTACTCTATTTAGCTGGAGCATCTATTTTACTAGCATCAATAGTTGCAATGAGACAAAACAACTTAAAAGCACGACTCGCTTACTCCACAGTAAGTCAACTTGGTTATGTCACTCTAGGCGCACTACTCGCCACAAGTTCTTCAATAACAGCCAGTAGTATGCACATAACAATGCATGCCTTTGCTAAAATAACATTATTTTTTTGTGCTGGGGCAATATTAATTACCACCCATAAAACTGACGTGACTCAAATGCGTGGCATTGGCCGCCAGATGCCATTAACCATGATAGCATTTTTTATTGCAAGCATTAGTATTATCGGCTTACCACCAACTGGAGGTTCTTGGAGCAAGTGGTATCTTTTACTTGCTACAATTGAAACTGAACAATTACTATTAATGTTGGTGCTAATGATAAGTTCATTATTAAATATTGCCTATTTACTGCCAATCCCGCTACGCGCTTTTTTCCCTGGTGAAAAAAATGGCCAAACTCAAACTAAAATTATTGAAGCCCCATTATTCTCACTAGCAGCAATATTAATAACAACATTGGGCTGTATCATATTATTTATATATCCAATACCTTTATATAATTTAATTTCTGAAATACCCCTTCGCTCATTAGCTATAACTAAATAACATGAATAAACAAAAACAATATTTATTTGATAATCCTAAAAATGTAAAGCGAGTTATACACAGTCTTTATATAATTTGTATAGTGCTATTCATATTAGACTTTATCATAAACAGACATATTTATATTAACCTTGAAAATCTATGGGGATTTTATGCCGTGTATGGTTTTATTGCTTGTGTGCTACTGGTGTTAATTGCTAAATGGATGCGGACTTTTTTAATGCGCGAAGAAAGTTATTACACGAGTCAAGAAAAACCATACGAAGTGAAAGCAACTCAAACAAAAAATGGAACTGAAAATGTGGATAAATGAGCTTCCTGCTTTTATTCCATTTTTTATTGCTGCAATATTGGCGCTAGTAACACGTGGTTACCTACGTATAATTATCATGTTAGCCGTTCCAATACTAGGCGGAGTACAGCTATGGTTTTTACCAGAAGCAAATTATTTACAATTCACATTTTTAAATTACCAACTATCTCCATATCGAGTTGATAAACTTAGTTTGCTATTTGGCTATTTATTTCATATTGCCGCTTTCATCTCATTAATTTATGCAATTCACATTCGAGATACGCTACAACAAGTTGCCAGCATGTTATATGCAGGTAGCGCAATAGGTGCGGTTTTTGCCGGTGACTTATTGACACTTTTTGTGTTTTGGGAATTGTTAGCATTAAGCTCGGTATTTTTAATATGGGCTCGGCGCACAAACAAAGCTTATGCTTCTGGAATGCGTTATTTAATGATTCAAATATTTTCTGGTTTATTATTATTAGTCGGTACTTTATTTTTTGAAAATCAAACAGGAACTATTGAGTTTCATGAAATAGGGCTTAACGATTATGGCTTAGCTGGTTGGTTTATATTTATAGCGATAGGAATAAAATGCGCGTTTCCATTTTTGCACAATTGGCTAACCGACTCCTATGCAGAAGCGACACCAACGGGAAGTGTATTTTTAAGTGCCTTCACAACCAAGGTCGCTATTTATGCATTAGCCCGAGCATTTCCCGGCACCGAGATCTTAGTCTACATAGGAGCTGTAATGACCTGTTTTCCTATTTTTTACGCTGTTATTGAAAACGATCTACGTCGTGTATTGGCCTATAGTATGATCAATCAAATAGGTTTTATGGTAACAGGAATCGGTATTGGAACAGCACTAGCCATTAATGGTGCTGTTTCTCATGCTTTTAATGATGTTATATTTAAGGGCTTATTATTTATGTCGATGGGAGCAGTGTTACACATGACTGGACGCATCAATGGTTCAGAACTTGGGGGGCTCTACAAATCTATGCCCAAAACTACATTGCTGTGTATTGTCGGTGCTGCCTCGATATCGGCATTCCCATTATTTAGTGGTTTCGTTAGCAAATCTATGGTGATGAGTGCAGCTCTTGAAAATAATTATGACATTATTTGGTTAATGCTATTATTTGCATCAGCCGGTGTTTTTCACCACGCTGGAATAAAAATTCCTTTCTTTGCTTTTTTTGCCCACGATTCCGGAATACGTACCTCTGAGCCACCATTAAATATGTTATTTGCAATGTCAATTGCTGCCGCGCTATGTATTACGATTGGAGTTTATCCCTCAATATTATACCAACTACTGCCCTACAATACTGGTTATAATCCATATGACGCAACACATGTTCTCGCTCAAACACAATTATTGTTTTTCTCTGCACTGGCATTTGTTTGGTTAAACTTAAAAGGTTTATATCCTCCAGAACTACATTCTATTAATCTTGATGCTGAATGGTTATACCGTCGTTTTATTCCACAACATATTAATACATTATTTGAATTAGTATGGAAAATAGATGCTGCTATACGCGAACAATTTATGTATTATATTAAACTCATTATTAATACACTATTTCGTTATAACAGCCCCTCAAATGCACCATTTCTAGCTAAAATGACGAACACAATGGTTATCTGGGTTGTTATATTATTATTTATGTATTTATTTTTTAGTTTTATAAAATAAGTAAACATCGTAGGCATAACTACATGATGGATTGGAATTCACGTTATTCAGAGTCTGGTTATGCCTATGGCGTAGCTGCAAATGATTTTTTGGTGTCTGTATCTAAACAATTAACAATAGGTAATTGTTTATCTTTGGCTGAAGGTGAAGGTCGCAATGCCACTTATTTAGCTAAACTAGCTCACCAAGTTACTGCTGTTGACTGTTCAGATGTTGGGCTATTAAAGGCAAAACAACTTGCAACAGATAACAATGTTAGCATCGATACCCAAGTATGTGATTTAGCAAGCTATCAAATTGCTGTTGCAAATTATGACTCTATAATTTCAATATTTTGCCATATACCCATACCCATTAGGCAAAAGATTCATAAAGCAGTTGTAGCCGGTTTAAAACCCAGAGGACTATTTGTACTGGAAGCATACACCGAAAAACAAATTCAATATGCTACCGGCGGCCCACCAACACCAGAATTAACCATGAGTTTAGCTGTGTTAAAACAAGAATTAAGCGGTTTAGAATTTTTAATAGCGCAAGAAATTGATCGCGAGATATTCGAAGGAAAATATCACACAGGCAAAGGTGCTGTCGTCCAAGTATTAGCCAGAAAAAACTAACTTAAAGTTCGCCAAAGGCTTTTATCATTACTGGATTTTTCTATGACGTTCAATTTAAGTTCATGAGCTTCGATTTCATCAGCACTTGGTGATATAACCCGTAGCTTTGCTCTCGAAAAATCAACACGCCGAATTTGTGATTGCTCATCATTGCCGGACAAAGCATCGGAAAAATTATCTAATGATAGTTTAACCTGACCACCAGTCATAGCAAGATAGACATCCGATAAAATTTCGGCATCTAATAATGCACCATGTAAATCTCGTTCTGAATTGTTTACATCATAACGTTTACATAATGCATCAAGGTTATTTTTTTGTCCGGGATGAAGTTTTCGAGCTAGTGCTAAAGTATCTAGAACAGTACAACTATCTTCTACTTTTTGTGTATTGCCTTTTAGTTTTGATAATTCATAATTAATAAATCCAACATCGAATCGCGCATTATGTATAACAAGCTCCGAGCCATTTATAAAGTTCATGAAATCAGTCGCAATATCTTGAAACCTAGGTTTATCACTTAAAAATTCATTTGTTATTCCATGAACTTCAATTGCACCATCGTCTATTTCACGCTCAGGTTTGATGTATTGATGATAGGTGCTACCGGTTATCTTTCTATTAATAACTTCAACACAACCAATTTCAATAATGCGATGACCTTGGGAGGTTTCTAGACCGGTAGTTTCTGTGTCAAGTACGATATATCTCATGTGTATACGATACAGTAGATTTGCCTTCTGAGCAAAACAGAACTTATTGAGAACGTTTAAATGTTATCGATACCTTCATTTGCAAGATCATCTGCAATTTCATTTTCAGTGTGTCCACTATGTCCTTTAACCCAGTCCCAAGTGACTTCATGTTGTGTAGTAGCCGTCTCTAAACGTTGCCATAGATCAACGTTTTTAACTGGTTTATTAGCAGCTGTTTTCCAATTTCGTTTTTTCCAATTTTTAATCCATGAAGTAATGCCATTCATAACATATTGTGAATCGGTAGTAATTAGAACTGTTGAGCTGCGTTTTAAACTTTCTAAAGCCATAATGGCAGCCATCAGTTCCATACGGTTATTGGTTGAATTTTTCTCTCCGCCACATAACCTTTTTTCATGTTCGCCAAACTTTAACAATACTCCCCAACCTCCGGGGCCTGGATTACCACGGCAAGCACCATCAGTATAAGCTTTTACTATATCGGTCATAATTATTAATTTTTAATTGTTATTTTTTAAAGAAGAAGTTTTGTTGGATGGTTCTAATCCAGCAGTTACTATTTTACGCGACTTCCATCTTGGTTTAATAGGAGTAAAAGTGTTTACACGTTTTTTTGCGACTAAAATAAAACCACCGCCTAAAGCAGGCCAAAACCGTTTACCAATATGTTCAAGAAACTTAAATTTAGTCATAAAGCTATTATGCTGCATTGGTGGTCGAAAAAAATAACTTTCGCACTGAACATTGTCAAAACCCAAAAGTGCTAACCAGTCCTTAACTCTGGATTTACTAAAAAAGCGTCCACGCCATGGAACCTCATGCTTCCACATCAATAACCAACGAAATAGTGACCAAAAGCTAACGGGATTAAAAGCTAATAAAATGAGGTAACCCTCAGGTATTAACGCTCTTTCAGCTTCTCGCAACACTTCATGAGGGTTATTTGAAAACTCGAGCAAATGCGGCAAAATGAGAACATCAACACTGGCACTTTGAACAGGCAATTCAAGCGCAGAACCAATCATAGAAATGTTATTTTGTTTTTTTAAATTTTCATGTTTTTCATTATTTAGCTCGACCGGAAACTGTTGATTCATGGTTACACAATGCGATACCCGACTATTCTCGTGCCAATTCAGCTGTCCAAGCTGACCTACTTGCAATAAATGATAACCAAACAGGTTTTTCAAGTTTCGATCGAGGCATAACTTCTCTTCTTGTTCGAAACAGACACCTAAATTTGTTTTATACCATTTTGATAAAGTAAACCATTGATCTGCCGATACATTTTGAGAACTAACGGAATTTTTTACAAATCGAGCAAACATGACACTAAATAATCCTTATATCGTATATGTCAACCTTACACCAAATTACAGATTCTGGCATTATATAGGTAATAAATACCATCATTCAAAAATGACAAACGCCAATTTATTTCGACACTCAGTTGGCATTATAATTGAATGGTACTTGACGTAACACTCTACACTTTTTACTATATATATCAATATGCTAGCTAATATACTTAAAAACAATATTAAAAAATTTGCCGTTGTCATTATATCACCACTGATTCTTTCGATATCATCATGTGCTATTACCGACTTCACGAATTATTCAAATAACAATAATAAGGTTTATTCATTTGATGATGTGCCTCAAGGAATCTACAATGTTGCAGGCGATGATTCCCATCCGGCATTTTTAAATGAAGCTGATTTACAAGCTAAATTAGACGAGCATGAATTTGGGCCCATACTTGTTGATACTCAGTCATCAGATATTTGGAACAGAATTCGTGATAACTTTAAATTTGATGATGTAGAACACCCACGTATCAAAACCCAGTTCAGATGGTTTAAAAACCACCCTGAATACATCAATCGCGTTGCGACACGTGCAACACCTTATATGCACTTCATTGTTGAATCTCTTGAAGCACAAGGTATTCCAGGCGAACTCGCATTATTACCTATTGTAGAAAGTGCATTTAAACCCTTTGCTTATTCTCATGGACGGGCATCTGGAATATGGCAGTTTATACCTTCCACTGGGCGCTTATATGGATTAAAACAAAACTGGTGGTACGATGGAAGACGTGATATCTACGCTTCAACTAATGCCTCCTTACGCTTATTAAAAAACTTGGCAAAGTATTTTAAAGGTGATTGGATGTTAGCGCTTGCTGCCTATAATTCTGGTCAAGGCACTGTTAAACGTGCAATTCGACGTAACAAAAAACGTGGCCGTCCAACAGATTTCTTTTCTTTAAAATTACCTTCGGAAACAAAAGCCTATGTTCCGAAATTATTAGCCTTAAAAAAGTTAATTTTAAACCCTGAATTATATAATTTAAGCTTATTACCGATTAGAGATGAGCCCTATTTTAAAAAAATTGAAATCAGCTCTCAAATTGATCTTGCCCTCGCCGCTGAAATGGCAGGTATCACTATCGAAGAACTTTATAACTTAAATCCTGGCTTTAATCGCTGGGCGACAGCACCAAAAGGCCCCCACTACTTACTCATCCCAACAACAAAGTCTGATAACTTTGAGTTTTCATTAGCCGATTTACCCCTTAGTGAACGAATTAAATGGAAACGTCACAAAATTCGTAAAGGCGAAACCATTGGTAGCATTGCTCGAAAATATCATATCAGTACAGCAATTATTAAACGAACAAACAATATGCGCAGTAATCGCATTCGAGAAGGTCATAATTTATTAATACCAACGGCCAGTAAACGATTAAGTTCTTATAAATTAAGCTCAAACGAGCGCACTAGAATAAAGCAAAACATTAAACGTAAGGGACGAAAAATTAACTACACCATACGTCGAGGTGACACATGGTGGGGGCTGGCAACTCAACACGGAGTTGGTACCAGACAACTAGCCAAGTGGAACGGCTTAGCACCAAGGGATAAGTTAACTCCTGGACAAAAAATCGTCATTTGGGCAAGAACCACTAAAGCAGTTGCAGATTATCAGCCCATAACAAGCCCCCCTAACCGAACCCAACGCATAGGGTATCGTGTTCGACGAGGTGATTCATTATCTAGAATATCTAAGAAATTTAGAGTTTCAATAAAGCAAATTAGACGTTGGAATCGACGTTTATCAAGAAGTAAATATTTACAGCCCGGACAACGAATAACTTTGTATGTTGATATTACTCGACAATCAAGTTGATCGTTGTAACACACAAGCATAATTAAATTTTTAAATCAGCCTGATTCTTGGCACGGCATCCATCAGCCGTTTAGTATAAGCATTTGCAGGTCGTGAACAAACTTGTTCAGTTTGTCCATATTCAACTATTTTACCAGCATTCATTACCGCGACGCTGTCACTCAAATATTCGACTACCGATATATTATGAGTAATAAATAACAAGGTTAATTGGCGAGAACTACGAAGCTCTAATAATATATCCAAAATTTCTGATTGAACAGATACATCCAAAGCACTGGTTACTTCATCACAAACAATAAATTCTGGTTCTAATACTAATGCACGTGCAATACCAATCCGCTGTTTTTGGCCGCCAGAAAACTCATGAGGATATCGCCACAAATAATCTGGATCCAATTGCACACTTCTTAACGTTTCGCGTGCAATTTCAATTCGCTCATCGAATGATACTCCAATTTTATGAACCGCCATTGGTTCGGTTAGAGTCGTTGCAATAGTTAATCGTGGATTTAAAGACGACATTGGATCTTGAAAAATTACCTGCATCGACTTTCGATAAGGTTTCATATCAGAACGATTTAATTTCGAGATATTTCTGCCCGAAAATTCTATTGAACCTGCAGTAGGTTCAATCAATTTTAATATTGCTCGCCCCAATGTAGTTTTACCACAACCAGACTCGCCTACTAGTGCTAATATTTCGCCTTTGCTAATATTTAAGTCAATGCCATCAACAGCTTTAATATGATCCACTGTATGACGTAATATACCTTTTTTAACCGGAAAGTATACTTTTAAATCTTTTAACTTTAAAAGTGAAATTTTGCTATTTTTATTTACTAGAGGTTCAATCGTAAATAAAGAGCTATTTCGCAGCTTACGATTCTTGTCTCGCTCTAACTTCATTCTTTCAGGTAAAGCTGCTAATAGTTTCCTAGTATAATCGTGCTGTGGATTATTTAATACCATTTTTGTATCACCCAGCTCTACAATTTTTCCAAGGCGCATTACCGCAACCCGATCTGCTATTTGTGAAACCACACCAAGATCATGAGTGATAAATAAAATACTCATCGCCTTTGCTTTTTGCAAATCTTGCATTAATTGTAAAATTTCAGCTTGAATAGTAACATCTAATGCTGTTGTCGGTTCATCGGCAATTAAAAGATCCGGCTCACACACCATTGCCATAGCAATCATCACCCGCTGTCGTTGTCCGCCGGATAATCGATGGGGATATTCCGTTATTCTTTGTTCAGGATCGGGTATTTGTACCTGTCTAAGCGCATCTAAAGTTTTATCGAGTTTTTGCTGTTCAGTTAATTCAGGAAAGTGTAACTGAATTGCCTCAATAATTTGTTCGCCAATTGTTAATACGGGGTTTAACGATGTCATAGGCTCTTGAAAAATCATGGCTATTCTTGAGCCGCGGATATTTCTTTTAGTATCTTCTGAACATTCTAGTAAACTTAATTGCTCATAATTACCATCATTATGACGGTAATTAAAATTAATAGCACCACTAGGATGCGAGCTGATATCGTTGGGCAATAATTGAATAATCGACAATGCACAGATTGACTTACCACTGCCCGACTCACCGACCAAGCAAAATGTTTCACCCTTTTTAATGGCAAAACTAACATCATCAACGGCTTTAATAACCGAGTCAGATGTTTTTAAATACGTTTTTAAGTTTGATATATTTAATAAGAAATCCATTATTTATCCTTTAACGATTTAGGATTTCTTTAAATTAGGATCAATCGCATCACGTAATGCTTCTCCCAATAAATTATAAGTAAATACCGTTAAAAAAATTGCCCCTCCAGGAAAAACCGCCATCCACCAGTAAAACGTTGACGATTGAACTGCCTGATTTAACATTTGCCCCCATGATGGATCGTCAACTAAACCTAAACCTAAGAAACTTAACGTAGCCTCAGCTAAGATTGCCGATGCCACACCAAAACTGGCAGCAACCAAAATGGGTGCAATACCATTGGGTAACATGTGACGAAATAAAATTGAACGTGTTGGTAGACCACAAGCAATAGCAGACTGTACAAATTCTTGCTCACGTAATCTTAAAAATTCAGCTCGTACAAATCGAGCATAACCTGACCAACTTGTGAGTCCGATGATAACCATGAGTAAATATAAACTACGGCCAAAAAAGGCCACAAAAGTTAATAATAAAAATAATGTAGGAATAGCTTCAAATATTTCTACCAAGCGCATACCGAACATATCAATAACACCAGAATAAAAACCCATTAAACCACCAATTATTATTCCAATAAGCATCGCTATTCCAGTTGCTATAAACCCTATTCCTAATGCTATTCGTGTTGCATAAACCATACGACTAAACACATCGGCACCATTAACATTTGTACCGAATAAGTGCATTCTATTCTTTGCAAAAAAAGGTTCTTCTAAACCGGTATCACCATAATCCCGTAAATAATCTTTTGGTGAAAACACTATAGGTGTTCGGACAACCCAATCATAATCTTTAATTTTTTCAGACTCCCGATATTGCTCATATACCGTTAAATGCGGCGGTGGGCTAAATGTTAAACCGATAACCACTGAAACTAAAATCGAACTCAAAAAAATATAGACTTTACTTTTAAATTGAATCTTTAAAAACCATAATAAAACAAAAGTCAAAAACACAATAAATAAACCAATATCAAGATTGCTTAAATTATGAATTAACGGGCTGGATATACTATTGTTCTGGCTTAATAATAACGGATGACTATTAGCAATTAATGGTGCAAAAACTGCGATAACAATTAAAAACGTAATCCAATACAAACCTAAGCGTGCGCCCTTATTTACTAGCGCGCTGCGCAAAATCTGTTGTGCATAACCACTCTTTTTAATCGCTTGCTCAGTCATAACTTACTCTCGGATCAACAATGGCATAACAAATGTCGGCAATCAAATAGCCCACCAAGGTTAATATACCACTAACCAATGTAACCGATAAAACCATCTCACGGTCGCGCCCTTTTACCGCTTCGACGGCAAGCTTACCCATGCCATCAATACTGAATATTGCTTCAACAATCACAGAACCCGCCAGCAATGTCGGCAATAAACTCGCCGAAATAGTGATTAACGGTAATAAGCTATTTCGAAAAACATGACGCCACAATACCTTTTCTTCTGAGACACCTTTTGCTCGTGCCGTGCGAGCAAAATCTGCCAGTAGGTTTTCTAAAACCGCGGTGCGCATTAATTTAGATAGCGCTGCAAAACTACCATAAGATAAACAGATAACAGGTAATACTAAATGCCATAACCGATCTAAAGCAAAACCTCGAACAAACTCACCAGATGCAGTATTCATTGCTATTCCAAGTCCAATAAAAAGCCCAACAATACCAAAAGTGACAACCCGTAATGCAATAAATTCAGACTTGGCAATTATAAAAAATATAATCGTTATTACAATAACATTAATAAAACTAAATAAAAAATGAATATCTGTAGCAACATTCAACGCCATCAACAAACCTAAAGCAAATCCGACAAGTGTCATCGCTATCACTCGTAATTTATTATTGTTCCACATGCTCAACCAAATGAATGTGAATGTAGAACCAAGCATGAATAAAAACATGAACAAGATATCCGGCAGTGAAGACCAATGCGGTAAAAATGGCATATCAAGGGCTTCGAGATCACTCAGCCCGGCCGTTGGAAACCAGTGCCAATACTGATCACTTGCGAAAAAACCAATGAATAACACACCCGCTAACATGGTGGGAACAGACCACAAGCCCAACATGGTAATACTCGAAACAATGTCAAATGATTTGCCGCGCATCACCGCTGCACGCACACCAAAGCTAATCGCAATAATATAAATTAGAGGCAGGGAAATAATATTAAGTAATAAGGTAATTGGAACACGCTCAACCACAACATCTAACACCGGTCGACCATATAAAAAACTGGTTCCAAAATTAGATCCCTTGCTAAACGAAAAACCATTTAGCTTATTTTCGTCATCAAAAGTAAAACCAATTGGGGAGACATTATTCAACCATCGTAAATACTGCACTGGAGCAGGATCATTTAAACCATAAAGTTTATTATAATATTTTTCGAGTGCTTGTTTTTGCTCAGCATCCAATTCCTGCCCTTCTATTAATTTTTGTGCCGATATACCACCAGGTGCAGATGCCATAACAATAAATACAATTAATGTAATTCCTAACAAAGTAGGAAACATTAATAAGATTCGACGTAATATATAAGTATGCATTGAATCTATATTATTTTATCAGTGATAACGCTGTTCATTAATAGGAACATAATTTTCTAATGGCATCGAACCAAAATTTAAACCTAATTTGGAATTGTTTATATTTTTAATTCGCTTATCAATAAAGCGTAAGGTTTTTCTACGCATTAGGAATGTATAAGGTTGATCGTCATATAATAATCGTTCAACTTGTTGCCAAATTTCCATACGCTTTTGCTCATTAACCGTTTTTCGAGCTTGGGTGATTAAAGCATCCATCTTTGGATTAGAGTGTCCAACAAAATTATCGCCGCCATCTTTTATTTGATCAGAGTGGAACATACGAAATACATCTGTTTCCAAACCACTAGTCCATCCTAGAGTCATGGCATCGTAATTTCGATGATTAAATAAATCGAGCATCACCGACCACTCGCTAGGTTTGGGTTTAAGCATTATACCAGCTCGGGCATAAACATCTTTTAAATATAATACGATTCGTTTTGTATCTTCACTATCTTGAAAAAATACCAATTCAAATTCAAAGGGTTTTTTATCTGGAAATTCTAAAACACCATCGCCATCCCTATCTTCTAAACCAGCTTGTTTGAGCAAAGCTTTAGCTTTGGCAAGATCATACTCACGCGCAACCAGTTCACTTGCATGTTGCTTTGTTCGCGGGTTAAACGGGCTAATGGCTGTTTCAGCATAATTGAGCATAATATCTTTAATGATACCTTTTCGGTTTGTTAGGTAGGTCATGGCTTGGCGCACTTTTTTATCTGCAAATATTGTAGCCTTACCTTTTTTTAATTGATTCCAACCAATGTACGAATAACCAATAACCGGACTCATATATTCCCAACTGTTAGTTTGTTTTGATAAATTTACGTCTTTTAAAAGTTTTTTAAATTCTATTGGTCTCGCACCATAATCATCAATTTCACGATTACGAAACGTTGTTAATCGTGCGCTATCATTCTCTATAACTTTCCATAATAACTTATCAAAAGACGGTTGCACCGCCCCCCAATATCGTGGATTGCGTTTTAATTCAACAAAACCAATATCCGGAGTCCAATTGATGGGGTCTTTTAAACGATAAGGACCTGAACCCATTAAAAGTCCTTTTGATTCATTAAATATTTGTGGTGTTTTTAAATATTTTGCATAAAAATGCTCTGGCAAAATTACCATCTGGCCAATTATTTCAAGCGCCTTAAAATAAGGTTCTTTATAAACACAAATAACTTCATAGTCGCCATTTGCAGTGACACTTTTAATTTTTGACATACTGGCACGATGATGTGGTGCTGCAATTTTATCGTTCATAATAAAGTTATAAGTAAAAACCACATCTTTAGCCGTTAATGGCACACCATCGGAAAATGTAGCGTGTTCGCGAAGCTTAAAAGTAAACGTTAATCCATCATCACTAATTGTCCACCTATCGGCGAGTAAACCTTGCCATTCTAATGTGTCTGAGTTTCGAACAATCATGGTTTCTAATACATTGGCTTGCACGGTTGATGCATAAGCGTCTTGAGAGACTATCGGAGTGATGGTTTTAAGATTATTGCCAAAAGCCCGTACTAACCAATCACCTTCTGCATAATCTTTTTGTTGGCTCGCAAGATAGGCAGGTTTAAATACCGCTGGGATTTGATTCACTGAAGATTTTGTTGCTATTTTGGGTATTTGAGTCCCTGAATCAACCTGTTGACTCAGAGAACGAACTAATTTGTTCATTTTTCGTAAATCTTGAGCCTGCTCTTTCATTGTTACTTGAATTTCAGCCATTTTTAGCCACTGTCGGTCAACCATATACATTGACAAAATAATTAAAATAGCTAAACCTGTTAGAGTACTAAAAAGGATTATATCCTTAGACGTGAAACGCTTATCCATATCGGCCAAATGCCTCTCGATTTTGATTCTTGTTTTTGTTAAATAAATTATCCAATTGCAATTGGTAAATTCATAACTTACTAGATTCAATGCTATAGCAAGCAGAGAATTGATACAACAGTATTACTAAACTAGCGGTCAAACTTTCGTGTAAACTTTCAATAGTAATGTTGTGTACTACACGGGTATGTTATAAAGTTGAACAAATATAAATTTAGTAAGGAGTTAACAAGTATGGGTTTCCTCGATGGTAAAAGAGCACTTATTGTAGGCCTCGCAAGCAATCGTTCAATTGCATGGGGTATTGCCCAGGCGATGAAACGTGAAGGGGCTGAGCTTGCCTTTACGTATCAAAACGAAAAACTTCGTGACCGTGTGGATAAAATGGCCGCAGAATGTGGTTCTGATATCACTATCCCCTGTGATGTCAATGATGACGAGCAAATTGATCATGTTTTTGATCATTTAGATGACTTTTGGGACGGTTTAGACATCATTGTACACTCAGTTGCATTTGCACCACGCGAAGAGCTTGAAGGCGATTATTTAAACTCGGTAACACGCGATGGTTTCAGACAGGCACACGAGACAAGTTCGTACAGCTTTGCAGCACTCGCTAAAGCTGGGCTACCCATGATGGAAGGACGTAATGGTTCTTTGCTCACTTTAAGTTATTTAGGTGCAGTACAAGCAATGCCAAATTACAACATTATGGGGCTGGCAAAAGCGAGTTTAGAAGCAAATGTACGTTACATGGCTCAAAGCTTGGGACCCGATGGAATACGCGTAAATGGCGTCTCTGCTGGACCAATTCGCACCTTAGCGGCCGCCGGTATTAGTAATTTTCGTAAGATGTTAACCCATGTTGAAAAAACTGCACCACTGAGACGTAATGTAACAATTGAAGAAGTTGGTAATGTTGCGGCTTTCCTCTGTTCCGACCTTGCGTCGTCACTCACGGGTGAAATTATCTATGCCGATTCTGGTTACAGTCATATAGGGATGGGGCCACTGGAAACAACCGCAGTAGAAAAAGAAGCGTAATAAATTATTAAATAAACCAAATACGAAACAAGGATGTTTCGTATTTTACTTCTACAATGACTTAACAGCCAAAGCCTCAGATTCTCCTAAAACACCTTGTTCACCTTCAAGCCTAGCAACTATTACGGCACAACAAGAGTCACTAAAAATATTCACACTGGTTCTGAACATATCTAATATTCTGTCAACAATAAATATTAAAGCGACACCATCTAACGGCAAACCAATTGCAGATAAAATAATGGTAATTGCAACCAAACTTGCCGATGGAATTCCGGCTACCCCGATAGACGTTAATAATGCAACTAATACCACAGTAAATTGCACGGTTACTGTCAACTCGAGCCCATAGGCTTGAGCGATGAACATTGCTGCAACACATTCATATAATGCAGTGCCATCCATATTTACAGTGGCACCAAGTGGCAATACAAACGAACTCGTTCGATTTGAGACACCTGCATTATTTTCGATGCATTTTATTGTTAACGGTAGGGTAGCCGATGAAGAAGCCGTTGAAAATGCTGTTAACATTGCTGGAGCCATTGCTTTAATATGGCGTGTTGGTTTTACTTTGGCTATAAATTTTAATAATAATGGCAATACGATAAATGTATGAGTAGCCAATGCCGCCATAACACTAAAAGTAAACCAAAATAACGACTCAAACAAAGCATTTAGTTCATCTGCATCGATATCTGCAATAACTTTAGCGACTAAGCCGAACACTCCTATTGGCGCAAAACTGATGATAAAATTTGTCATCATCATCATAACTTCAAATAGGCCTTGCCAAAAATTATACTGCGCTTCAGCATATTTTTTGCTTATTTTAGTGATATAAACACCAAACAATATTGCAAAAAATATTAAGCCCAGCATTTGACCATTTGCCGCAGCTTTAACAATATTTGGGGGAACGAGACCTAAAAAAACATCTGAAATACTTGAGGCATCTTTGCCACCTACTCTCGAAGCAACATCAGCTACCTTATCTGATGTTAGGCCTAATAAATCTTTAGCAGGAACTCCATCAATTATGCCCGGTTGAAATAAATTTACAAAAAATAAACCAATGACAATAGCAAAAAAGCTGCTGACAACATAAAACAAAATAGTTTTAAAACCTAAACGTCCCAATCCATCTGTATTACCAATGCCCGCGACACCCGTAATAATTGATGCTAAAACCAAAGGCACAATAATCATTTTTAAAGCATTTAGAAAAAAAGTACCGATAAAATCGTACACTGCGTAAAATTTTATACCAAGAACAACACTATCGGGAGAAGTGAATGCACCAGAGATAAAAGCCAATACTAAAGCAATTAAAATTTGCCAATGAAGTGCCAATTTAAACATGAAAATATTCCCTGTTTCAAAACCAATAATAGTATTATAAAGCCCAAAATAACTAAATTACACGTGTCTTAGTTAATATGCAGGTATAAATATATAAAAACATTTAAAACTCTAATTACTGTCACTTATTTTGTTTACAAATAAAATCTAGTATATGAAGTCTGAACTTAAACTACATAATTTGCATTACGCAGCTCAAATTAATTAGGTTTAATAAAGAAATTATAGGTAATAATTGTTCAAACTATTAGCTGTTTTATTGCAGCTAATTTATTATTGTTCAGCCGCTTGTTTTATTATTTTAATATCGGACTTTTCTCTGATAAATGCAATAAAACCATCAAGTTCAGTTGCACTATTTGCTGCCGTTAGTCCGCGTAATTCATTACTAATTGCTGCAGGTTCTGTTTTTGACGTATCACTAACCACTCCAGCTTTAACACCAAAAACAACGACTATGGCTTTATCGCCACCAGTCATATTAATCGTTTCTATAACTGGTTTTTTATTCGGGCGAGACATATTAAATGCTTTGTTACGAACAACCGCATCAATAGCACTCTTATCCGAAGCAGATAATTGAGTACGACTTAAATATCCAAAACGAGTCCATGTTGTGTTCTTAGAATCAGACACAATATCATCCCCAACAATACCAGAAGAAAGTTTATCAACAGCAGTAGATACAAATTTAGCCATTACAGCATTTGCTTTTTCATTTAAAAGACGAGTATTGATTACTGTTTTAACATCCTCAAGAGACTTTTGTTTTGATGCTTCGCGCTTAGCTAATCGCACCACGACATACTGAGAATCACTTAATTCTATTGGTGTACTATTTCTACCTTGATTTAAAACATCATCACTAAAGATTTGATCTAATACCCGTTTATCAGAAAGAATTCCACCGCCACCTGAACGTGAAAATAATTTACTGGTTTTAATTTTAATATTTAACTCATCTTTCATTGGGGCAAGTGTTGTTGATGAGTCGTAGGCTAACTGATCCATTCTATCGACATCTTTAAAAAAGCCATCTTCGGCTTTATTCTTCTGTAGCTCTGATTTGATCTTCTCTTTAACTTTATCAAATGCCGTTAATTGCACCGGTTTGATGTCATCTACTTTAATCAAGTGATAACCAAAGCGTGATCTTACTGGCTGACTAACTTTATTTTTTTCTAAAGAAAATGCAGCTTCATCAAACGACTTATCATTATCACCTTTACTAACAAGTCCAAGATCACCACCTTTCTTGGAAGATCCTAAATCTTGAGATGATTTTTTTGCAATTACTTCAAATTCAGCGCCAGCAACAATTTGCTGATACAAATCCATTATTTGTTTTTTGGCGGTAGCGTCATCCGTTTTTTTATTAACATTAATTAAAATATGACGAATTTTACGGCGTTCAGTACCCGAACTATATAATTTTGTATTGTCATTGTAATACTTTTTAGCTTCATCATCCGTAATTATAAAACTCAGTGCTAATTTTTCTAAATCGAGTTCAGCATACTCTACACTGACCATTTCTGGAGTCATAAATTCCGCTGTATGCGTTTTATAATATTCTTCCTGTTCTTTATCAGTAACTTTAACATCACTTTTAAATTTAGCATTTGATACGCGCAACACACCAATGTCACGCTGTTGCTTTTTTAAATTTTTAAACTTCTCTACATCGGCTTCTAAAACAAAAGCAGAATCTTGCAGACCGCTATAGAGTTGTTGCTGAACAATTTGTTTTTTAACGCTATTTTCATATAATTCAACATTAATTGATTGCTGCTTTAACACCTCACGGTAGCGTACTTTTGAAAACAACTTGTTCTCGCCATTAAACACCTGTTGCTTAGCTAATTCGGCTTGTACTTGCCCTAGCGAAGCAGAAAAGTCTTGTTCTTGTAAATATTGCTCAAAGATTAAATCGGTTATTAAAGAATTGATAACCTGTTGACGAACAAATGCTTCAGGAAATAAATTGGGCTGATAATTTTCACCCTGTTGCTGTTGTAGTCTTTGTTGGAAGTTTTGATAAGCACGATCGTACTCGGTAGTTAAAATATCGTCACCATTAACTATTGCCACTGCTGCAGTAGATGGACCTGATAAATAACTACTTAAACCAAAAGTAGCAAAAGCAATAATTATAAAAGCGACAATTAACCAAACGAAGATACCTTGGGCTTTATCCCGTATCAGCTGCATCATGATGTTTCATTCCCGATTTCAGTAATCATTGTTATTATTCTTTAGTTAATTCTTTTACAAATTTTTATAGCTTATATACAAAAGTTGGATTATATACTAATTTAAAATGAAGGGGATAGTGATCTATCCCCTTCAAAATATGGCGGACCGGACGGGATTTGAACCCGCGACCTCCGGCGTGACAGGCCGGCATTCTAACCAGCTGAACTACCGGTCCATAGAACTTGGTGGGTGCTGAGGGGATCGAACCCCCGACATTCGCCGTGTAAAGGCGACGCTCTCCCAGCTGAGCTAAGCACCCTAGGAAGGCGCGCTAGTTTACAGAATCTTTTAACGCTTTACCAGCTTTAAAACTAGGTATTTTTGAAGCTTTGATATCTATTGCTTCTCCAGTGCGTGGATTTCGACCAACACGAGCGGCTCTTTCACGTACTTGAAAAGTGCCAAAGCCAACTAATGTTACTTGGTCACCACTTACTAAAGTTTCAGTTATAGTACCTAAAACACTATCTACAGCCCTTGTTGCAGCCGCTTTTGTCATTTCATTCTTTTCAGCAACGGCTTCTATTAATTCAGCTTTATTCACTGACTACCCCCAGATTACTCATTAAAATAAATTATAATAAAAAAATACCGCCTAAAACCTTAGGCGGTTTTTATTAGTTTTAAAGGATTATGTTATACCAAGTTCGCTATTAATCGGTCAAGAAGTCAAAGCAATATTTTCACATTTTTTAATTTAATGTGTTCTTAACGAATCACTTTTGCCTGATTTGTCATTTTCTTTGTTAGAAGAAACAGCATATTCATCATCGGTTAACGGTTTTGTAGGACTAACAAGAGCTAATTCCAACACTTCGTCAATCCATTGTACAGGAACTATCTCTAAATCTTTCTTAATATTTTCAGGAATCTCGGTTAAATCCCTTCGATTTTCCTCAGGTATTAATACTTTTGTTATGCCTCCGCGATGAGCAGCAAGTAGTTTTTCTTTCAAACCACCGATGGGTAACACTTCACCACGTAACGTTATTTCACCTGTCATCGCAATATTGGCTCGAACCGGAATCTTTGTTAAAGCGGATATTAGAGCCGTACACATACCTATACCGGCACTAGGTCCATCTTTTGGTATTGCACCTTCTGGAACATGGACATGGATATCGGTGTTATCAAAGACTTCGGCTTTAATACCTAACACTTGAGCTCGGCTACGCATAACCGTCATTGCAGCATAAATAGACTCTTTCATCACATCACCAAGTTGCCCTGTGAGGTTTTGTTTACCTTTACCAGCCATAACAACCGTTTCAATGGTTAATAACTCACCACCCACTTCGGTCCAGGCAAGTCCGGTGACATGACCAACTTGATCTTTTTCTTCGGCTAGACCAAAACGGAATCGTTTCACACCTAAATAATTTTCTAAATTATTGGATGTGACATCCACTGATTTTATCTTAGTATCAATCACAATTTCTTTAACTACTTTACGACAAATTTTTGCGATTTCACGTTCTAAACTACGCACACCTGCTTCACGAGAATAGTACCGAATGATATCATGAATAGCTTCATCTGCAATTGTAATTTCATCTGCCGTTAAACCGTTATTTTTTATTTGTTTTGAAATTAAATAACGTGTCGCAATATTAACTTTTTCATCCTCGGTATAACCCGGTATACGAATAACTTCCATACGATCTAATAACGGGCCTGGAATATTTAAACTATTCGCAGTACACACAAACATCACTTCCGAAAGATCATAATCCACTTCAAGATAATGATCACCAAAGGCGTTATTTTGTTCCGGATCTAACACTTCCAATAATGCAGAAGCAGGATCACCCCGAAAATCATTCGCCATTTTATCAATTTCGTCTAATAAAAATAATGGATTACGTGTTTCAATTTTTGTTAGGTTTTGAATTATTTTACCGGGCATCGAGCCAATATAAGTCCTTCGATGGCCACGTATTTCAGCTTCATCACGAACACCACCCAATGACATACGTGAAAATTTTCGATGGGTTGCCCGTGCAATTGATTTTCCTAATGATGTTTTACCAACACCAGGAGGTCCAACTAAACATAAAATAGCGCCTTTCATTTTCTTAACACGTTGTTGTACTGCAAGGTATTCAATAATTCGTTCTTTCACTTTTTCTAAGCCATAGTGATCTTCTTCTAGTACAGCTTCAGCCTCTGCTAAATCATGACGGACTTTACTGCGTTTTTTCCAAGGAACACCAACTAACCAGTCGAGATAGTTACGTACTACTGTGGCTTCTGCCGACATTGGAGACATCATTTTAAGCTTGGCAAGTTCACTACTTGCTTTTGTTTTTGCTTCTTTAGACATGCCTGACTTTTCAATCTTTTGCTCTAACTCTTCCATCTCATTAGGCGCTTCATCCATATCACCCAGTTCTTTTTGGATGGCTTTCATTTGCTCATTGAGATAATACTCGCGCTGGCTCTTTTCCATTTGCCGTTTTACACGACCACGAATGCGTTTTTCAACTTGCAATAAATCAATTTCAGACTCAAGCATTCCCATTAGGTGTTCAAAGCGTTCACGTAAGGTTGGAATCTCAAGAATTTTTTGTTTCTCATCAACTTTTAACGACATATTTGCCGCAATTGTATCTACTAAACGGCACGAATCATCAATACTCGATAATGAGGTTAGAATTTCAGGAGGTACTTTTTTATTTAATTTGACGTATTGATCAAATTGAGTTGTTAATGAGCGCATTAACACATCGCCTTGCTTGTCTTCTAGATCATCTTCGCCATATTTAACGACTTGAGCAATAAAGTAATCATCTGATCCTAGAAAATGTACTACACGGGCGCGTTCATTACCTTCAACTAACACCTTAACGGTACCATCGGGTAATTTTAATAACTGTAAGATACTTGAAATAGTACCAATTCGAAAAACATCATCGGGCTCGGGGTCGTCCTGAGCAGCACTTTTTTGTGCCACTAATAGAATTTGCTTGTCATTTTCCATAGCATCTTCTAAAGCGCGAATGGATTTTTCGCGACCGACAAATAAGGGAATAACCATATGAGGATAAACCACTACATCTCGTAATGGTAAAACCGGTATTGCGGTGAGTTGATCATCTATTACATCAGACATAACTAAATTCCATTATTTAAAGTTTATTTATAATAATTATATTATTGAGACTGAAAACTAAATTTCAATACTCCTTGGCTACTTTGGCTACTTCCTAAACAAAATTTATTAAATAAATTTCGAATAATTAAAGCTTAGACCAATTCTGTTGATAAAATACTACCACTAAAAAATTAGTTAGTGGTTACATATCGTCAGCTGCAGTTCGTTGCTCTGGTGCCTGATAAATAATTAATGGATCGTTTTCTTCGGTAATGACGCCTTCATCGATAACAACCTTTTCAACATTTTCTAATGAAGGTAAATCATACATTGTATCGAGTAAAGTATATTCTAGTATTGAGCGTAAACCACGCGCACCAGTCTTTCTCTCCATTGCTTTTTTTGCAATAGCAAGTAATGCTTCATCACGAAACACTAGTTCACATGATTCCATGTCAAATAACTTTTCATACTGCTTGGTAAGCGCATTTTTAGGCTCAGTTAAAATTTGAACCAAGGCATCCTCATCAAGTTCACCAAGGGTGGCAACAACCGGTAGCCGGCCCACAAATTCAGGTATTAATCCATAACGAATTAGATCTTCAGGTTCGATCGATCGTAATACTTCAGTAACATCTTTTTTGCTATCTTTACTTCGCACCTCAGCAGAGAAACCAATACCACCTTTTTCAGATCGGTCTCGAATTATTTTATCCATGCCGGCAAATGCACCACCACAAATAAATAAAATATTTGAGGTATCAACTTGTAGAAATTCTTGCTGAGGGTGTTTACGTCCACCTTGAGGTGGAACAGAGGCAACAGTACCTTCAATTAATTTTAATAATGCTTGCTGGACACCCTCTCCTGATACATCACGTGTAATCGAAGGATTATCTGATTTTCGAGAAATTTTATCGATTTCATCGATATAAACAATACCTGTTTGAGCAGCATCAACATCATAATCACATTTCTGTAATAGTTTTTGGATAATATTCTCAACATCTTCACCAACATAACCTGCTTCAGTTAATGTGGTTGCATCTGCAATCGTAAAAGGAACATTGAGTAATCTGGCCAAGGTCTCAGCTAATAGCGTCTTACCGCTGCCGGTAGGCCCTAGTAATAAAATATTACTTTTTGATAACTCGACATCATCTTTTTTCTGACCATTTTCCAGACGTTTATAATGGTTATATACCGCCACAGCAAGTACTTTTTTAGCCGAATCCTGACCAATAACATATTCATCAAGGCTAGAATTAATTTCATGTGGTGTCGGTAGATCACCCGAGCTAGAAGCTGATGACTGTTCTTGGATTTCTTCACGGATAATGTCATTGCATAATTCGACACATTCATCACAAATGAATACCGAAGGACCTGCAATTAGTTTACGGACTTCATGCTGGCTCTTTCCACAAAAAGAGCAATATAGGAGTTTACCGCTATCGCCAGAAGTTGTTTTGTCATCACTCATTTATTTACCATCACCTCATACAACATTATGGTTTTCATACTATCACCTTGCATCCTTTTATAGAATTATGCAAGTTTGACACACTCTATACCCGTATATAAAATACTACTAACTAGTCATTTTGTTTATTTTGTGAACTAGTTCAGTCTTCATCCTTAGTAGAAATACGGGAATTTAAAACATCATCGATTAGCTTGTAATCCTTTGATTCTTCAGCACTCATAAAGAAATCCCGCTCAGTATCGCGTTGAATTGTATCTAAGGATTGCCCTGTATGCTTAGACATTATGGCATTTAATCGTTCCCGTGCATGTAATATCTCATTTGCATGAATTTGAATATCAGTCGCTTGGCCTTGAAAACCACCTAATGGCTGATGAATCATCATACGTGAATGTGGTAAAGCATAACGTTTGCCGTCAGCCCCACCGGTTAATAATAAAGCTCCCATACTGGCAGCTTGACCAATACACATGGTACTCACGTCCGGCTTAATAAATTGCATAGTATCGTAGATTGACAAACCAGCACTCACCGAACCACCGGGTGAATTAATATACAAATGGATGTCTTTATCGGGGTTTTCTGATTCAAGAAATAATAATTGGGCGACCACCAAATTAGCCATATGATCTTCTACCTGACCAACCAAAAATATGACCCGTTCTTTTAACAGCCGTGAATAAATATCGAACATTCGTTCGCCACGAGCTGATTGTTCAACAACCATTGGTACTAATTGAGAGATCATATTTCCATCCATTTCGTTTATATTCTTTTTATCGGTCAACTTCATAATATCCTTTAAGGTTATTTATACAGTTTCACTGGATTTTGGCTGCATAACTTCTTTAAATGATTTAGTTTCTTCGGTAACTTGAGCTAAGTCTAGTACCCAATCAACAACTTTATCTTCTAAAACTAACGATTCTACTTCGGCTAAGCGATTTTTATCCGAAAAATACCATTTAACAACTTCTTCCGGATGATCATAAGGTTCGGCAATTTTATTCACCGCATTTTTAACCGCATCCGAGTCCACTTTTAAATTATTTTCTTTTACTAGTTCACTTAAAATTAGCCCTAAAGCAACACGACGTTCAGCTTGCTCAGTGAACATTGATGGTGCTAATTTCATATCATCAGGATTCATACCTTGTTGAGTAAGGTTTTGTTGCATTTGCTGTACTAGAGCTTGTGACTCGCTTTCAACTAATGCTTTTGGTAATTCCAGTTTATTCAACTCGTATATTTTATCCATAACCTTACCTTTTAACTCACTATGGATTTTTTTATCGAGTTCAAACTGCATATTGTCTTTTACATCAACACGCATGGTATCTAAATTACCATCTGCAACACCTAATTTTTTAGCAAACTCAGCATCAACAGCAGGTAATTCAGCTTGCGCAACTGAAATCACTTTAACTTTAAATTCTACGGCTTTATTGGCTAATTCTTTTGCATGATAATTTTCAGGAAACGTCAAGTTAAGCACTTTATCATCATTGGCACTTAAACCAATTAATCCATCTTCAAAACCGGCAATCATTCTATTAGAACCAATTTCAATAGCCATAGCTTGGCCAGTTCCACCTTCAAACGATTCGCCATCAATTGTACCATCATAATCAATCGTTACTTGATCAGCACTTTTAGCGGCTTGCTCAACAGTTACCCAAGTTTTATTTTGCTTTTGAATGGTTTCGATCATCTCGTCAATATTCGTATCGGAGATTTCAACCACGGTCTTTTCAATTTTAACGTCTTTCATTGAAACTGGTTTAACTTCAGGATAAACCTCAAACGTCGCAGTATATTCTACGCCTTCACCTGGTTTATCATTATGCTCAGTAATATTCGGGTTACCCGCAGGACGAACTTTTTCCTGACTAATGGCTTCATAAAAACTCGATTGCACTAAATCCGAAACAACTTCATAACGCACTTGTGGACCGTATTTTTTTTGAACAATCCCAATAGGAACTTTTCCGGGACGGAAACCTTTAATTTTAGTTGTACGGCTAATTTCTTTTAATTTGTTGGAAACCGCATCAGTGATCTTATCTTCTGGCAATGAAACGGTTATTTTTCGTTCAAGACCACTAGTGGCTTCTATTGAAACTTGCATGGATTTCCCCTAAAACATAAATAAATCAATAAGATGGTATCGATTTAATGTTTTAAGTAATAAACCGGAAACCACCGTATTGGGAATTAATTGGTGCGAAAGGAGAGACTCGAACTCTCACGCCTTGCGGCACTAGAACCTAAATCTAGCGTGTATACCAATTTCACCACTCTCGCATTGATTACAGAACGGAACATTATACAGTGTTGAACACATTGTATCTAGAGAAGCTCTAACGAAGCCTCTAATTTATTTTAACTTATTTATTTTATGGATAATAGCTTATTAATAAAAATATACTGTTAAATTTGGTGGGCCGTCACGGGTTCGAACCGTGGACCAAAAGATTAAGAGTCTTCTGCTCTACCAACTGAGCTAACGGCCCATTATGATCATTCTGTGTAGTGAAACATATTATCGATAACAATTTCAAGTCAGTAAATTATTCTGTTATTTTATGTAAACCTTTTAGAACCATATCGGTAAAGCTGATAATTCCGATAATATTTTCATTCTCTATGACCGGTGCCCGTGATAAATCAAATTGTTGAAATAATCTGGCACAATAACGAATGTTCATATTCGGAGTAACCGACAGTACCGGTTTGGCCATTATTTCATAAACATTAACCCGCTCTGCTGCTCGATTTTCAGCTATCACTTTTCGCGCAATATCCGAAATTAACAATAATCCATATTCATCATCGTCATGTCGTTTATTAACAACTAAGCATTTGGTTTCAATATGCTGCATTTTATCAAGCGCATCTTTAACGGTAGTCATTCCATCAACCATATCAAATTTTTTTTTCATCACATCACGGACTTTTACCATTTTTTTCTCGCTCATATTTGTTCCTCCACTATTTCGCTGAGCTTTTCAACTTGATGCGCAACACCCACGGCATCTTCAACATCAATTTGAAATGCAATGCCGGTTCCCGGTCGACTGTCAAACTCTCCAACTTGGGCTATTTGTTCTAATATCACCCTCGACAAATGTTCTTCTACCAAAAATAAAATCATGTCCCGTTGCGTTTCAACAGACAAACCAAAAAATGTTTTAGTTTGCTTCATGCCCTCACCGCGGGCATGATTTATTATTGTCGCACCGGTGGCACCACACTGTCTGGCGGCTTCCATCACGGCATCGGATTTATCATCTTCAGTTAATGCAATAATTAATTTAAAGTGCATCACAAGCTCCTTTTATATTTTCAATTATTATAAAACACCATAACACTATTTATATTTTTCCAATAAAACTGATATTTGCGCATAAGCCAGCACTGAAATAATTGGAAACAAACTTGCAAACGCAATTAGTCCAAAACCATCAAGCACTGCTGAGCGCCCCGGAATGGTTGATGCCAGCCCTAATCCGAGAGCCGCAACTAACGGTACCGTTACGGTTGATGTTGTAACACCACCAGAATCATAAGCAAGGCCAATAATCATTTTTGGCGCAATTAAAGTTTGCAAAATCACTAAGGCATAACCCGACACTATAAAATAATAAAGCGGATACCCCATAACAATTCGATAACTTCCAAGACCAACGCCAAACGCAACCCCCACCGCCACCGCTATTCGTAATCCCCAAGCATGTATCGCGCCACCCGAAACATCTTGTGCTTTAATAGCAACCGCCATTAATGAGGGCTCGGCAATGGTGGTCGAAAAACCAATAGTCGCTGCGAATAAATAAACCCATTTATAATCTAGCCAATTAAAAGTCTCAGTTCGCCCCGCAGCCCCGTAAATAAAGCTTGGATCGGTTAACTGTTGCGCCATTAACTCACCCAACGGAAATAAACCATTTTCTAAACCGACTAAAAAAAAAGTTAACCCAAAAATAACATACACAAAACCCAATAAAATTTTCTTTAAATTAGCCGGTTTTTTTCGAATAACTAAAAACTGAAAACCAAATATAACCGCAACAATAGGAAATATATCGCCCAATGTTGTTATAAATACTGACACTAATTCTTGTATATAACTCATACCTAAAACAACATGCCATACATCATGACAAAAATTATTGGAGTCAATGAGGATAAAGCAATTAATCCGAAACCATCGAGCATTGGATTTCGGCCTTTAATACTGGAAGCAAGCCCTACACCTAACGCTGTCACCAGCGGCACTGTTATTGTAGAGGTTGTAACACCGCCCGAGTCATATGCGATACCAATAATTTCAGGTGGCGCCAGATAAGTCATAACCACTACAGCAACATATCCAATGATAATAATTTTGGGCAATGACCAAGCTTTAAGGATTCGTAAGACTCCAATGACAATTGCTAGCCCTACAGAAAATGCAATGGTTAAACGTAGTCCTAGAGCATAGTTTTTTAATGATTGCGCATCACTCGAAATAATACTTTCTGCTGCGGCTATCTCGGCGGCCTTTTGACAAATTGCAATTAACGCCGGTTCTGCAATGGTGGTCGCAAAACCAATTAAAAAAGCAAATGCCAATAACCAAAATATACTGCCTTTGCGTGCAAAGGCATAAGCAAGTTGTTCGCCAATGGGAAACAAGCCCATATTCAAACCTTTTATGAATAATGACAAACCAATTAACACAAAAATAAAACCTGAAATTAATTGCGCTAAATTGGGGATTGCTTGTTTTAGAATAAAAATTTGAAAAAACAATATTACCAAAATAACCGGCAATAAATCGCGAGCGCTTTCTAATAAAGGCTGAAATATATGACGTAAAAAGAACTGCACAGACTTCGTTACCCATTGATTAAATTATTGATACTAGAACATAAATTAGGTTTACGCTCAACAATAGTGCCTGTTAAATGTGATTATTTGAATTTTTAAGAATCCTGATTTTAGAATTAAAATCAGGAGCAGAACTGGGGTGAACGATGGGTTTCGAACCCACGACCACCGGAATCACAATCCGGGGCTCTACCAACTGAGCTACGCTCACCATAAACTTTAACTATATCTGGTGCGCCCGACAGGACTCGAACCTGTTACCCTCGGCTTAGAAGGCCGATGCTCTATCCAGATGAGCTACAGGCGCAAAAACCTACAAAATTAAATGTGCCGTCGAACTACCTATTTTACATTTAGTAGTAATACCACTATCTGTAAAATAAATACAATAATGGTCGGGGCAGAGAGATTCGAACTCCCGACATCCTGCTCCCAAAGCAGGCGCGCTACCAGACTGCGCTATGCCCCGTCATATTTAATATATTCCAATATGATTAGCTGGGCGATAATACGCGGCTAACCACAGAAGGTCAATATTATAGTATAATTCTTTAACTTTTTTATAGTTATTTTTGAATATGCCGGCTTGGAGATTTCCCAAGGTCGTGCGATCATACCCCCTTAAAATTTTATCATCATTTAAAAGAATCCACTTATGACAGCTCACATAATCAACGGTAAAGCAATCGCGGCCGAACTGCGTCAAAACCTCAAGCAACGAATAATCGATTTAAAGTCACAAGGCTGTATAACACCTGGATTAGCCGTGATTCTAGTTGGCAGCGACCCTGCTTCCCAAATTTATGTTAATAGTAAACGAAAAGCCTGCGATGAAGTTGGCATCAACTCTTATTCTCATGATTTGCCTAAAGAAACAACACAGCAACAATTATTAGAATTAGTTAAAAAACTCAACCAAAGTGACAATGTCCACGGCATTCTCGTGCAATTGCCACTACCTGCTCAAATCGATAGCGATACCATCATTGAGAGCATCAACCCAGATAAAGATGTTGATGGTTTCCATCCCTATAATATTGGCCGGTTAGTGGTAAGAATGCCAAAATTACGCCCTTGTACACCCCGCGGTATTATGACCCTGCTTGAATCAACGGGTGAAAAATTATCGGGTAAACATGCCGTAGTTATTGGAGCTTCAAACAATGTTGGTCGGCCAATGATGTTAGAGCTATTACTTGCCGCATGCACCGTCACCACCACCCACCGATTTACAACAAACTTACAAGAGCTTCTCGCAACTGCTGATATCGTGGTTGTCTGTGTCGGTAAACCTAAATTATTTCCGGCAGAATGGATTAAACTCGGTGCAATCGTAATTGATGTTGGTATCAATCGTATTGAGGATGGATCTCTAGTAGGTGATGTTGATTTTAAAGCCGCAGAGCAACGCGCTGCATGGATTACACCAGTACCCGGAGGTGTTGGCCCTATGACCGTTGCAACATTATTACAAAATACTGTTGATATTGCTGAAAAATCATTTACAACAGCTAAATAACCCAAATTCGAGATAAGCTAGCATTTTATTGCGGCTTTAAATACTGGCCAAGGTCTTCTTGTAAGCCATCAAAACAAAGCTTGTAGTCTGTTGAATACATCAGGCCGTTGTTATCGCCAAGTAATGCATATAAGTCATCTTCATCTAACAAAAATGAAATTTCCTTTCTATCATATATTCCTTCGCAACGCTCCAATACCCTATCACCAGAAGCATCAAAACTACGAAAAGCATGTAGATCTTTATTATATTGATGAAAGCTTATTAAAGTTTGAACAGGTGCATTTCGATACAGTGGTAAATAAGCAGCGGTGTAATCACGAACCAGTTGATTTTTTTTATTGTAAATAAAAATTTCAATGACGTGCAGATTATCGGGTTTGGCTACCTCCCATGATAATCTGCTTAATAATTTGTTGTTGGTATCATAATATTCTTTTTCGAGATAAAATTCTTTATTCGTAGCATAACCACCCTTTTTAGACTTTATCGTGATTGTTTTACCTTTAATTTGCTGTTTATGATATTCATACAAATCAGTTGCAAACTTATTCCAAGTCTTTACATGAATATTATCTTCTTTAATACTGTTCGCGATGACAGGCAATATTGGAGTCATCCATGCTAAAATTAAAAATACAAATTTAACATAGTTAAAAATTTTTTTTAAATAATTCATATCATAAACTATCCAGTTATCATTCGCGACGCCATGTAGTACCACTGGCACTATCTTCTAAAATAACACCTTGCTCTTGTAGTTGCGTTCGAATAGTGTCGGCTTGAGACCAGTCTTTATTATTTTTAGCCTCAACCCTATCATTTATCAGTTGTTCAATTTCAGCATCAGAATAACCTTGAGTTGAATCAGTGCTAGACTTACCTTTCAAAAAATCATCAGCATTTTGAGTTAACAAACCTAAAATACCCGCCAAATACTTTAATGTTGATGCCAACAATAAAACATCATCCGACTGATTTTTTGTTGCTATATTTAATTTCTTGGAAAGTTCATGTAATAAAGACAAAGCTTCCGAAGTATTAAAATCATCATCCATTATCGTTTTAAAGCGTGAAAGATAACTTTCATCACAGTTATCTTCGAGTGTTATACCGCGCATTGCAGTATACAAAGTAGTTAACGATGCTCGAGCAGAATCAAGGTGAACATCGGAGTAATTAAGTGGACTGCGGTAATGACTGGTTAATATAAAATAACGAATAACTTCAGGTTCATATTGTTTTACAACATCACGAATAGTGAAAAAATTATTTAACGATTTTGACATTTTTTCATTATCAACGCGCACAAAACCGTTATGCATCCAAGTATTAACAAACTGTTCCCCAGTTGCCGCTTCAGATTGCGCAATTTCATTTTCGTGGTGCGGAAATTGTAAATCCATACCACCGCCATGAATATCAAAATGATTACCCAAGCAATGGGTTGACATTGCCGAGCATTCGATATGCCAACCTGGACGGCCATTTCCCCAAGGCGATTCCCAGAAAGGTTCATCGACCTTAGCCATCTTCCACAATACAAAATCCAAAGGATCGTCCTTAGCCTCGGCAACTTCAACTCGGGCTCCGGCACGTAGGTCATCTAATATTTTGCCTGACAGCCTACCATAAGATGGAAAAGCACTCACATCATAATAAACGTCACCATTTGAACCTTGGTAGGCAATTTTTTTGTCTATTAAAGTTTGGATCATCGCTATAATTTGCTGCATATGCAAAGTCGCACGAGGTTCGTCGTCTGGTGGTAAAATCCCTAAAGCAGTGAGATCGTCATGCATTGCATCAATAAAACGCTCGGTTAAATCATCGATAGTCTCATTATTTTCATTTGCGCGAGCAATAATTTTATCGTCAATATCAGTGATATTTCGAATATAACGTACAGAATCTTTACCATATATAAGGCATAAATAACGGTAAACCATATCAAACACCAATAACATTCTCGCGTGTCCAATGTGACAATAATCATATATAGTCATGCCACAGACGTATAAACGGATATTATATTTATCGATGGGTTTAAATTGTTCTTTTTTACGGCTTAACGTATTGTATATATGCAACATATTTTGACTTTTTATATTATTTTAGTTTAAAGAATAGTTTACAGTACTAGTAGTGTACAAAATATCACTTTAGGATACAAAATTATGTCTGTTTGTTGACTAATGTAACACATGTAAATATTGCCAAAGCTTGATATTATTACGCCCCTATTATTAAGACTAACAACAACCAAGAGGGTAAATAGAGAACCACTATGAATAATCAAATCAAAACACTGACTAAAACTATCGCGGTATTGTTTAGCATAAGCTTAATCATGGGCTTATCAATACTAAGCAGCACAGCACACGCTGATGCAAACGGTAAGCTTGTCGCAGTCATTGAAACCAGCATGGGCAATATTACAGTAGAACTCAACCCTGAAAAAGCACCAAAATCAGTTGCCAATTTTGTGCAATATGCAAATAACGGTTTTTACAACGGAACGATATTTCACCGGGTTATTGAAGATTTTATGATACAAGGTGGCGGATTTAGCATTTTAGAATCCGGTAAATTTGAAAAAAAACAAACGCGTGAAGCCATTAAAAATGAAGCTGACAATGGTCTTGCTAATGACTTAGGCACCATAGCAATGGCACGCACCAATAATCCTAATTCGGCTACAGCACAATTTTTTTTTAACGTAAAAAATAATTCTTTTTTAAACCATAGTTCTAAAACAAACCGTGGTTGGGGTTATGCCGTATTTGGGAAAGTATCTGCTGGAATGGATGTTATTAACAAAATTCGTTTCACTGAAACCGGAGCAGTTAAGCCCTTTTCAAAAGATGTACCACTGAAACCAATAACCATTAATAATATTACAATTAAATAAGTCTATCGAGGACATTATGATTAAATTAAATACCAATAACGGCACAATTACTATTGAACTATTTACAGACAAGGCTCCTATTACCACTGAAAACTTTTTGCAATATGCAAAAGATGAATTTTATAATGGCACTATTTTTCATCGTGTTATTGATGGTTTTATGGTTCAAGGTGGAGGCATGGAGCCAGGTTTAAAAGAAAAACAAACTCGTGCCAATATTAAAAATGAAGCGGACAATGGTTTAAAAAATACAGTTGGTACCTTAGCAATGGCTAGAACACCCGATCCGGATTCAGCTTCTTCACAATTTTTTATTAATGTTAAAGATAATGATTTTTTAAACTTCAGATCGGCGACACCCGATGGTTGGGGATATTGTGTATTCGCTAAAGTTGTTGATGGTATGGACGTCGTTAATGCCATTAAAGGAGTGGAAACTGGAAACCAGGGTACGCACCAAGACGTACCGGTAACGGATGTTATAATAGAAAGCGTCGAAGTCATGGAATAACTTTAAATCTATGCCAATATTATTTATATCGGATTTGCATTTAAGTGCCGAACGGCCTGATATTACTCAGGCCTTTCATCATTTCTTGCAAAAAATTGCCCCCCAATCTGAGGCACTCTACATTCTTGGTGATTTATTTGAAGTATGGTTAGGTGATGATTTAATTTCCCCTGAATACCATCAATCGATATCTGAATTAAAAAAACTTGCAGATAGAAATATTCCTATATACATCATGAGAGGTAATCGAGACTTTTTATTTGGACAGCAATTTGAAACCTTAACCGGTGCAAAATTAATAGATGACCCTACAATAATTGACTTGTATGGGACTACAACATTATTAATGCACGGTGATACTTTATGCACTGATGATATCAAGTATCAAGAATTTAGAGCCATGGTACGAAACCCAGCTTTTCAAGCCGATTTTCTCAGTAAACCTCCTGCTGAACGCGTCGCAATTGCTAAGCAATTACGCGATACCAGCAAATCTGAAACGAATTCAAAGTCAGAAGAAATAATGGATGTTAATTTAGATACGGTTTTAGATGTTTTTAGTAAACACAAGATTCAAAATCTAATTCATGGCCATACGCATCGTCCGGCAATTCACGATATTAAAGCGAACAATTTGCCAGCAAAGAGAATTGTACTCAGTGACTGGCATGACCGAGGTTCAGTATTAGTGTATTCGGAAAGTGGCTTTCAAGAAGAAACTATTAATCCAGCTTAACTTAGATTAGCTATTGAACTGTTCCCGCTCGCAACGCATCAACAGTAAAACTTTTATATTGAACCGGTAACGTAAATAATTTTTCACTGTCTTTAAAATCTTCATCAAAACTAATTAAAGAACGAGAAAAACCCTTTGGTGTCCATGCCTGAATTGGAAAACCATAATTCAAATGTCGAGTCGCAAAAAAAGTATTCATTGATAAAGCACAGGCATCGTGCATATCAGGTGGAATATTATCTAATGTATAAGTACTATCATCAGCAAGTGCCTGTTGAAATTCGTGGAGTGCCTTAGTTGCCATTGGTAATAAATTGGTTACTGAAACTACTGCCAAACACAAACTATCATTCGTAAACAAGTCATACTTAATTGGTGTGCTATTAGCAATTTTTGGAGCATCATTTAATACAGCGACTTTGATATCTTTGTTATTTAATTCTATAGGTGATGTTACTGACTTGCGCTTAGGGTGAATTTCCATAATGGTTTTATCATCATCATTAACATTATAAATAATTTTATTTTTACGATTATACAATATATATCCACTGCTAGAATCACCATCGTCAAAGCGTAAATAGTCACTAGATACAATTAAACGGACATTATAGGGATCTATTCCCTTTTCTTCTTCAACAAAAATTATTTTTGTAACTTTTGTTGAATTTTTAGTACCACTGTTGACATTATTATTACAACTAACGAGAAACAGTCCAATGATAGTTATCAGTAAAAATTTAAAAGCTAATTTATTTTTCATGTTATTTAATATCATAATAATTGATTATCTATAATCCTTGTAAATATTGTAGTTCTGCATCAGTGAAACCTGCTTTTTTTCGTGCATCTTGATGATAGGGACCATGAATTTTACCTTTAAGATATTGGTTCATTAACGCTAAAAATGTTTCGTGCCTATCAACTTTTCGTTCATCACACAGAAAATGAAACCACTTTGTACCGATAGCAACATGGCCAATTTCATCTTGAAAAATGATATCCAATATCCGAATGGCTTCATTGTCTTTTATATAATGTAGTTTTTTTACAATACTAGGAGTTACATCGAGTCCTCGGGCTTCGAGAACCCTTGGCACTAATGCCATCCGAATCAATGGGTCATGAGCCGTCTCCAACGCCATTCGCCATAAGCCGTTATGAGCCTTAAAGTCACCATAATGATAATCTAATGACATTAAATGTTGTTCTAATATTGTATAATGATAAGCTTCTTCAGCAGCGACTTTCAACCAATCTTCATAGTATTGCTTTGGCATATCACGAAAACGATACACAGCATCCAATGCTAAGTTAATAGCATTAAACTCAATATGACATATTGAATGGATTAAAGCAGCATGCCCTTCTTTATTATGCACTGACCGATTGGTTAACTTTTGCGGCATTACTAATTCGACAGCATCAGGCAGTCCAGGTTTTTCTAGTTTATCAGGAATATCAGCGCTATCATGTTGGTAGCTAAATTTATCGTGTTGTATATCTTGATATAAATTTGTTGCTAATTGACATTTAGTTTTAATATCACACTCTATTAAAGCTTGATATGTCGCATAAAATACTGTTACTTGTTCAATTTTGTCACTCATGCTACGCAGTGTACCAAAAATTAAAAAAGATTAATATTTAATCCCAAATTATTGCAATAATTATATCCATCACATTGGTACCAGTCCGCCCTAAAGATAAAATATCTCCAGAGGCCAATAAAAACTCGGCTGCATTTGCATTTTCTAGACATGATGAAAGCGATGCACCATTATGTTGTCCTCGTGAGATTGTACCACCATCAATTATCGCACCCGCATCATCCGTATTTCCATCATTTCCATCGGTTCCCGCTACTAAAACTATTATATTAGCGTTATTTTGTATCTTTTTAGCTAAAGCTAAAGCAAAAGATTGGTTTCGACCGCCTCGCCCAGGTTTTTCTGGTAATGTCATATGAGTTTCTGCCCCCCAAATATAGCAACCTGTATTTTGAGTTAATAGCCAATCAGCTATTCTATCCGATTCACAAAAAGTGTTACCCGCTATAAATTCATCCATATTATAAACTTGATAGGCCATTGATTTTGCCAATTCAGCAAGGTGTTGTCGTAACTGAATATTAGAAAACACAATATAAGAATTTATTTTCGATAGATTCTGTATTTTTAGATATTGTTGTTTTTGTGTTTTTTTAAATAACGCATCAAGCCAAGCTGGAATATTTTTAATACCCTCAGATAGTTTTTCTTGAACTAATAATCCTGAACCAATATTCTTTATCTCATCACCAGGAACATCTGAAATATATAACGCAACAACTTTTTTATTCTTAATATAATTAAGTAGCTTGCCCGCTTTTATTCCTGATAGTCTCTTTCTAATTTGATTCATTTCCTGAATATTTTTATTTGATGCAAGCAACCAAGTATTTAATTTTTTTAAATCAGTTAATGTTATTGAGTTAGCACTTGATGTTGGTAGATATTCAACTAAAGAAGATGTGCCACCAGAAATTAAAAACATAACTTGCTCATCACCCTTTAAGGTAGTAAGAAACTGTATTAAACGGTTACCAGCATACAAACTATTGTCATTGGGTATAGGGTGCCCAGCGATAATAACTTCAATATTTGAATCATTATCAAATTCAGTTGAAATAGAGTTTTGCTTAGTAATTAGTAAAGCCTCACTAAACCTCCGACCCAAGCTACTAATAGCACCTTCGAGCATTGCTGGAGCAGCTTTACCAATAGCAACAATATATACTTTCTCTGAACGTGGAATTAACTTTTGTACATAACGCGCTACAATTGTGGGGCTTGCATTAAACAATAGTGTCTGTTGTAAAATTTTTTTTATATTTTTACGATGAATTTTAATCTGGTTTTTCATTAACTTATAGGCTATTTATAATGTTTTACTTAAAACATGCAACTCAAATGTACAATTTAATGTTTGATCTGTCTTACAATCTTGTCTATACATTCTAAATCTTAATGAAAGTATTATAGTTAATTGGAGTTTCTATGATCCCTAAACCGATATATGAAGTTTTACCTATAATATATGTAGTCGGTGGCATTTTGGCGATGACTACGGTTCAATCAATGACATCCTTTATTTCAGGTCTTGCCATTGGGATAGCCGGACTAATAATTTTAGCATTACGCCGAAAATACAGAAGTACTCACACCAATAGGCTACATCAAAAAAACCTGTCGTTCTAAAATACGTTAAGCATTAGAACAACCCTCAGTTAATTACTGAGGGTCTTTTTTGCAATATATTTTATTACAAAACCTGAGTTACACTTAGTAATAGTAATCACAACAATAATCCACAATTTCGATGCTTAATCTCTGGAATTCAGCTTAAAATTATTGCCGGAATGACGGTTGATTATAGTTTGAATTATTTTATTTTGTCTTGTTTAACATCTCAACTAAAACTACTGTCATTCCCGCATGAGGTTAGCGGGAATCCCCATTAACTTAAAACAACAATACTCAGAATTTAAGCTGGTTTCATTACGACTTTATTATTTTTTGTAATCCTCGATCGATATCTTTTTTAATGTCATTAATATTTTCCAAGCCTACCGATACTCTAATTAAAGAATCTGTAATACCGGCATCTCGTTTTTCATCGTCATTTAATCTACCATGTGTTGTCGTTGCTGGATGAGTAATTGTGGTTTTTGAATCTCCTAGATTTGCAGTAATTGATAATAATTTCGTGCTATCAATTATTAACCAAGCATCTGCTTTAGAACCATTAACCTCAAAAGCAACAACACCACCAAATGCGGATTGTTGTTCAGCAGCAAGTTTATATTGAGGATGTGATTTTAATCCAGCATAATAGACTTTTTTAACAGCTTGATGTTGTTCTAGCCATATTGCTAATTTTAATGCACTGTCACTATGCGCTTTCATCCTCAAAGGAAGTGTTTCTAAGCCCTTTAAAAATACCCAAGCATTAAACGGACTCATTGTTGGACCAACAGTTCGCAACACAGCAAACACATCTTCACCAACCAACTTCTCATTACCAATAACCGCTCCCCCCATACAACGACCTTGACCATCAATGTATTTTGTTGCGGAGTGAATCACTATATCAGCACCTAGCTGTAATGGTTGCTGTAATATTGGAGTCGACAAACAATTATCAACAACTAAAATACAGTTATTATCATGAGCAAGTTTTGATAGCGCTTTAATATCGGCAACTTCTGCTAATGGATTTGAAGGTGTCTCTACAAATAATAATCGCGTATTAGGTTTAATTGCTTTACGCCATGCTTCTAAATCAGTGAGTTTTACAAAATCCGTGCCGATGCCCATTTTTTTTAAAAATTTATTAAATAAAATGACACTCGTACCAAATATAGCATTAGATGATACAATATGATCACCCGATTCAAGAAGACCAAGGCAAGTACTAAAAATTGCCGACATTCCAGAAGCAGTTGCGACACAATGAGTACCGCCTTCTAACTTAGCAAGCCGTTTTTCAAAAGTACGTACTGTAGGATTAGTAAAACGTGAATATATATTTCCTGCTTGCTCCCCTTTAAAACGTGCTTGGGCTTGTGCCGCACTTGCAAACACGTAACTTGATGTTGGAAAAATTGGTTCAGACTGCTCACCCTCGAGAGTCCTACGTTGACCAGCTCTAACAGCTAATGTTTCTAACTCGTATTCTTCATGATCAAACATTTAATATTCTCCTGTAACACCAAGCAGTTAAAGACTACTGATGGTGAAAAAATGGTAATTATTTATAATAACAGGCACAAAAAAACCCGCAGCAGTCTTCACTAAAGCAGGTGGCCTCACTTTAGCTGTATTTATAATGCGCCCGCAAGCTGATTCAAATCGGCGCCTTTTTACAATATTCAAATACTAGGTTAATGAAATATATCTGTCAACATAATAATGCTCATCTTTAATGATACATCATTTTATTTAAGCTTATTGAGATTCATTAATTATCATTATGCATTTCAATTATTGCATTTGATTCTTCAATAGTGCTTTTTGCATTATCACTGCGTGACTGCTCAAGGGCTTCTAAATAATTTTTATCAATATCTCCGGTAATATATTTACCATCAAACACCGAAGTATCGAATCGTTTAATTTCTGGGTTTCCACGTTTAGATGATTTTAATAAATCATCTATATCTTGAAATATTAGCCAATCAGCACCAATGGCTTGCCTTATTTCTTCTACCGTTCGGTTGTGACCAATCAATTCTTTAGTTGATGGCATATCAATGCCATAAACATTTTGATAACAAACCGGAGGCGCAGCCGAAGCAAAGTATACTTTTTTGGCCCCCGCATCACGCGCCATTTGAATTATTTGTTCTGACGTTGTGCCTCGGACAATAGAGTCATCAACCAATAATACATTTTTACCTTCAAACTCCAAGCCAATTGCGTTTAGTTTTTGACGCACAGATTTTTTACGTTCCTTTTGTCCAGGCATGATAAAGGTTCGGCCGATATATCTATTCTTTATAAAACCATTTCGATATTTAATATTAAGCACATTAGCCAACTCTAGTGCTGAAGTTAAACTGGATTCTGGGATAGGAATAACAACATCAATATCATGATCGGGAAATTCACACATTATTTTGCGTGCCAAAAATTCTCCCATACTTAGCCGTGCTTTATAAACAGATACGCCATCGATAATTGAATCGGGTCGTGCAAAATACACATGCTCAAAAATACATGGCGTTAACTCTACATCGTTTGCACATTGTTTAGTATATAACTCGCCGCCCATACTAATAAAGACCGCTTCTCCAGGCGCTATGTCTGCAATTAATTCAAAACCCAAGGCATCTAATGCAACACTTTCTGAGGCTACCATGTAATCGATACCGGTATCAGTGGTTTTTTTACCGTAAACTACCGGTCGAATACCGTGAGTATCTCTAAAAGCGACTATACCAACACCGGCAATTAATGCCACAACGGCATAGGCACCTTTTACTCGATTATGAACATTCTCAATGGCATCAAATACGTCATTATGATCAATATTTAATTTTTTAGCTTCCTGTAATTCATGAGCAAAAACATTTAACAAAACCTCAGTATCGGAATCTGTATTTAAGTGTCGGCGATCGCTACGAAGTAGATCTTCTTTTAATTCATTGGCGTTGGTTAAGTTTCCATTGTGAGCAAGCGTTATACCGTAAGGTGAGTTAACATAAAAAGGTTGAGCCTCTGCTGATGATGAACACCCTGCCGTAGGATACCGTACATGCCCTATTCCCAAATTACCTGACAAACGTAACATATGTTTTGTTCGAAAAACATCACGAACTAAACCATTGGCCTTGCGCAAACGAAATCGCCCTTTGTCGTAAGTTACGATTCCAGCAGCATCTTGTCCCCGGTGCTGCAAAACAGTTAAACCATCATACAATGCTTGGTTAACAGCTTTGTTTGAAACGATACCAATTATTCCACACATAATAATGTCACTCGTAAATAATATTAAAAAATATCTTTAAACCAAATAGCCAAAGCCTGAAAATTTTGAATTACGATAGATTCATGCCACCACGTAATTTGGTTTAATTTTGGAATTGTTACTAATTGAATCGCGATTAAAACCATAACGGTTACAAACACAACTCCTCGCAACAAACCAAATATTACTCCAATAAATCGGTCGGTTCCCGACAAGCCTGTTCGCCTAACAAGTTGCCCTGCAAAAAAATTAACAACACCTGAAACAACCAAGGTTAGAACTAAAAGAATAACTGCGGCTATTAAGCCCCTAATAGTTGCATCCGTAATCGATGTCAAAAATAAATCAGCAAATCCATCAGAAAAAAAGTAAGCCACAAAGCCAGCCAAGACCAATCCAACTAATGATAAGGCTTCTTTCACAAAACCACGAATAATACTTATCAGCGTTGACGCAACAAGAATCCCTATAATGACATAATCAATTGTTAACATTCGTTAAATACTCTTAATTTTATTACACAATACAGTGTTAAATTTTATACTTCATGACAATGCCATTAATGCGCATTTCTTTCTTTAATCGTTTTTTCGTTATTTCAGAAGTTACTTTTTTAACTTCAGGGCCAATTCGGACTCGGTAACTTGTGACAGATAATTTTGTAACCGCTTCAACAAAAGCATGATATTTTCTTTTTTGTAATTTATTTTGTAGTGCTATTGCATTTTTTTTATTCGAAAAACTTCCTACTTGAATAACCCATGTTTGTGCTTTTAAGACATTTGAATCTTTTTTTGTTTTAACGACTTTTTTTGCGGAAGTAATCTTTTTGCTTTCCTTAACATTAATGACATCTGGTTCAGTACTAGCATGTTCTTTTAAAGTATCCTTTTTAACTAAGCTGGTGTTATCAGGATTATTATTGTTGTTGTTAATAATTTGTTTTTTCTTCGTCTTTTTTTGATCAACAATTTTAGGACTCAACTCATCAACAACGATGGTTTCAATAGACTTTGATTTGACCGGCGTTAGATTACTGCTCACGTCAATGGGCTTCATTTTAGTGATGGATTTATGATATTCAGGAATATTACTCCCAAATAATGGCATGTCATCATCAGCTTCACCATTAAGTAAAATGGGTATAAAAATGACACCAAGTGCAATTAACACTATCGCACCTACCATTCTTTGCTTAAAGTCACTTTCGTTCATTAAACACCTAAATTCATCATCAACATAATAATTTTAATTCTTTCAATTCATGTTTTAGTATATCAACAGTTAACTTAATTCCCTAGTTCTAAATAATTCACCTTGTAATTCATGTATTAGATAAAAAGAGCCAAAAATTACAATTTGATCATTTTCTTGGCTGTCATCAATGGCATGTTGATAAGCTTGCTGTGCAGTTGTATGGGCAAAACAGTGAGATTCAATATCCACTTTGTTAATAATATTGATTAAACTGTTGGCCGATATAGCCCGTTCATTGATTAAATCAGTAACATACCAGGCAGTGCACTTATTTGTTAATTCTTTTACCATTGCCGGTATATTTTTGTCAGCCATCATCGCTGTTACAATCCGAACTTTTCCAGAGCATACGTTTTCTGATAGATAGGCAGCTAATGCTCGTGTTGATTGAGGATTATGTGCAACATCCACAATTGTCGTTATTTTTCCAGGAATATTTTCAAGCCGACCATGAATTGAGCTCGATAATATTCCTTCGCGGAGTTGGTTTTGTGTAACGGGATATTCTTGATTTAATAACTCTAAAACCATTAATACACCTGCAATATTATTATATTGGTGTTTACCTTTAATTGGTAAAAAGGGTAATGAATATCGTACTTGTGATTGTCCGTGCCAGTCCCATGACAGATCGTTAATATTATATTTGAATTCTGAGTCTAAATTATATAAGTATGCATTTATTTTATTTGCACTAGCCGCGATGGATTTTGGCGCACAAGCATCACTACAGATTACAGGTTTTTGATTACGCATAATTCCAGCTTTCTCAATAGCGATGAGTTCTTTATCGTTTCCGAGCCACGCTTCATGATCAACGTCAATAGCTGTAATTAAAGCCAGATCGGCATCAATGATATTCACAGCATCTAAGCGGCCACCTAGCCCAACTTCAAGAATAGCAATGTCTAGATTTTGCTCGGCTATTAATAGCAATGCCGCTAATGTACCGAACTCAAAATAGGTGATTGATATATCGGCTCTAGCCTGATCAATTCTATCAAATACTTCACAGAGTGTTTGATCGCTAACGGCAATACCATTTATGTTTATTCGTTCATTATAGTGAAACAAATGAGGGGAAGTGTAACTTGCAACAGAGTAACCTGCGCTACGCAAGATACTCTCCATAAAACAAATACTAGAGCCCTTACCGTTAGTACCGGCCACAGAAATAACTGTTTTTGCAACTGGTTTAGTGGTTAGACGTTGGTAAACTGTAAGTACACGCTCTAATCCCAAATCTACTTCACTGGGATGACAGGTTTCTTGCCAGCTTAACCATTGAGATAAAGTATTAAACCGCATTTTGCGACAAGCAAACTAGTAGAATAAAATTAATGCCTAAGCTGTTGATACTTGATCTTGATGCGTCATCATTGACAACATGCTGGCAATTTTATCGCTCATATCGCGTCGATCAATAATCATATCAATAGCACCATGCGCTAATAAAAACTCACTTCTTTGAAAACCTTCTGGTAAGGTTTCACGAACGGTTTGTTCAATTACCCGTGGACCGGCAAAACCAATAAGCGCATTAGGTTCACCAATATTGATATCACCTAGCATGGCAAAACTTGCTGATACACCACCCATGGTAGGATCCGTTAGCACTGAGATAAAAGGGATACCGGCATTTTTAAGCCTAGCTAATACCGCGCTAGTCTTTGCCATTTGCATTAAGGAAAATAGTGCCTCTTGCATTCGAGCACCACCGCTGGCCGAAAAACAAACTAAAGGAATATTTTTTTCTAAACAAATATTAGCAGCACGAATAAATCGCTCACCAACAACACTACCCATTGAACCACCCATGAACTTAAATTCAAAAGCAATAATAACTACGGGCAAACCTTTTAACTCACCTTGGATAGCAATTAAAGCATCTTTTTCATTAGTCGTTTTTTGAGCACTGGTTATCCGATCTTTGTATTTTTTTATATCTTTAAATTTTAATATATCAATTGGTGCAAGATCGGGTGCTATTTCTTGTTGATTTTGTTCATCGAGAAATCCCGCTATTCTTTTTCTAGCACTAAGACGCATATGATTATCACACTTTGGACAAACATCTTGATTACGCTCAAGTTCAGCTCGATATAATACCGCATTGCAGCTATTACATTTAGTCCACAATCCTTCTGGTATACTCTTTTTGTTGCCCGCTTCAGTTCTAATTTGACTAGGGAGCAATTTTGTAAACCAATTCATTTTATATCCTTTACTCTATACATTATATGGAATAATAACCTGACTAGAAATAACATCAAGTATTATTGATTAGTTGTTACATTACAACAACTTAGCTGTCTAATGCCTGACGAATATCGCTTAAAAACTCGGATATTTGCTGTATTATTTTACTTGGAGAATGCAAATTACTCTCAATTAGATTAATTATTGCACTACCAATGACAACCGCATCTGCATTTTTAGCAATTTCAACTGCTGTTGCCGCATCTTTTATACCAAAACCTACACCCACCGGCAATTCAATGTATTTACGGATACTATCGACTCTTGAGCTAACTTCTTGACTATCAATATTGGCTGCCCCTGTCACACCTTTTATTGATACATAATATACAAAGCCACTGGCAAAGTTATTAATCATTCTCATGCGCTCAGGGGATGTTGTTGGAGCAATAAGATAGATTGGATCAAGCCCATGAGTACTGCACAATGATGTAAAACTTTGTGCTTCTTCGGGTGGCAAATCAACAGTTAAGACACCATCAACACCCACCGCTACTGCCTCAGTAATAAATAACTCATAACCCATAACTTCAATTGGATTTAAGTAACCCATTAATATTATAGGAGTATTTGTATCTTGCTGTCTAAATGAACGCACCATTTCAAAAACATCGGTCAAACTGGTATCAAATTTGAGTGCCCGCTCGGTTGCGCGTTGAATAACAGGCCCGTCTGCCATTGGATCTGAAAACGGTACACCTAATTCAAGAATATTGGCACCCGACTCAACCATCGCGTGCATCAAGGGTACAGTCATATCCAAACTGGGATCACCTGCAGCGATATAGGGCACTAAGGCCGTTTTATTTAATTGTTTTAAATTAGCAAAGCACGTGACCAAGCGGTTTAGCTGGCTCATAAATCAATTCCCTCATACTCGGCAACGGTATGAATATCTTTATCGCCACGACCGGAAAGATTAACAATAATAATTTCATCTTTGCTCATAGATTTTGCCAACTTTGTGGTGTATGCCAAAGCGTGGCTTGATTCCAAAGCAGGTAAAATCCCTTCTAATAAAGTTAAATCGTGAAAACCTCGTAATGCTTCTTTATCCGTTACCGAAACATAATTTGCTCGACCACAGTCTTTGAGCCATGCATGTTCTGGCCCAACTCCCGGATAATCTAATCCCGCTGAAATCGAATGCGTTGGTATAATTTGGCCGTTATTATCTTCAATTAAATAAGTACGATTACCATGCAAAACTCCTGGACGACCGGCACATAAAGCCGCCGCATGATGTCCAGTATCGATACCTTCACCGGCAGCTTCGACACCATATAATGCGACCGATGCGTCTTTAATAAAGGGGTAAAATAATCCGATAGCATTAGAGCCACCACCGATACACGCAACTAAGGCATTAGGTAAACGCCCCGCCTGCTGCATAATTTGAGTTTTTGCTTCTCGACCAATAATTGCTTGAAAATCTCTAACCATTACAGGATAAGGATGCGGCCCTGCTACGGTACCAATGATATAAAAAGTGTTATCAACATTTGCAACCCAATCTCGCATAGCTTCATTTAATGCATCTTTTAGCGTTTTTGAGCCTGATTCCACGGATACTACTGTTGCACCTAATAGTTTCATCCGATAAACATTGAGTGCCTGTCTTCGAATATCTTCCGCCCCCATATAAATGACACATTCTAAGCCAAGTCGCGTTGCTACTGTTGCTGTAGCAACACCATGTTGCCCTGCACCGGTTTCGGCGATAATACGGGTTTTACCTAAACGTTTTGCTAATAACGCTTGGCCAATAGTATTGTTAACTTTATGAGCACCGGTGTGATTCAAATCTTCTCGTTTTAAATAAATTTGAGCACCACCAATCGTTTCACTCCAACGTTTAGCATAATAAAGAGGTGATGGACGTCCAACATAATGTTGCAGCTCATCGTCAAGCTCAGCTAAAAACTCAGGATCTTTTAAGTATTTCTGGTAACTTTCTTTTAATTCGTCAAGTGGTCCCATTAGTGTTTCGGCCACAAACAAACCACCGTACTCACCAAAATGACCATCAACATCAGGTAACTGGTAATCTTTAATTAAATTATTAAACTTATTTTGATCCAAGCAAATTCACCTCATTCATAAATTGCTGCATTTTCTTGTTATCTTTAATGCCCTTGCTGACTTCAATGCCACTACTGACATCCACTGCGTATGGCTGTGTTTTTAAAATGGCATCAGCCACATTACTGGTATTCAAACCACCGGCAAGAATAATTGGCATTGTTGACGAGTTGGGTACTCTTGACCAGTCAAAGGTCTCACCGGTACCACCTGCATATTTATCATGAAAACTGTCTAGTAAAATTCCAGAGGCGCTATTATACCGTTCAATCTCGGTTAATACATCCACATTTGGCGCCATTCTAACCGCTTTCATATAGGGCAATGAGAAACTATTGCAATACTTTTCCGGTTCATCGCCATGAAATTGCAATACATTTAGACTAACTTGAGATATAACCTGTTCAACATACTCTGATGTGGGATTAACAAACAAACCAACCACCGACACGAATGGCGGCAGCACCGATATGATATTTGCTGCTTGATCAAGCTCAACATTTCGAGGACTTTTTGAATAAAAAACCAAACCTATCGCATCCACTGCTAAATTTGCAGCAAAAATAGCATTGTCGACATTAGTTAAGCCACAATATTTCACACGGATACGAGTATTCATAATGCTTAATTTACCAAATTGATGCGCGATTAGTGAGTTGGGGTAGACTAAACTTTTCAGGATATTGAACCGATGTTAAGTATAATCCATCCGGTGAAGCGGTCACACCTTTATGTTGACGATTTTGAAGCTGTAGTATCTCTTGAGCCCAACTCGGGGGTTTTTCAGCACTGCCAATTGTCATTAACACACCAGAAATATTACGTACCATATGGTGCAAAAAGGCATTAGCGACATATTCGATTACTACGAAATTATCGTTTCGGCTGACTCTCAACTGATGCATCGTTCGTACCGGAGTTTTAGACTGGCAATGCTTGGCTCGATAGGAATTAAAGTTATGTTTACCAATTAAATAATTTGCCGCTTGTTGCATTAAACCAATTTCTAAGGGACGATATTCATGAGTTACTAATTTATGTAAAAATCCGGGGCGTACCAGCCTATTTAAAATAACATATTGATAGCTTCGTTGTTCGGCAGAAAACCGTGCATGAAACTCACCCGTTACTTCTATACCCCATAACACTCGAATATCAAAAGGCAGATGCGTATTGGCACCGAGCGCCCAAGAATTTATCGGACGGATAATCTCTGTATCAAAATGAATCACTTGTTCCATAGCATGAACACCGGCATCGGTGCGACCAGCACAGATAACATTTACCTCACAATCGGCAACGCGAGATAAAGCCAGCTCAACAAATTGTTGGATTGAAACGCTGTGTTTTTGTTTTTGCCAACCGCTATACAAACTTCCGTTGTATTCAATTCCTAATGCTATTCTCATATATTATTTCGATTTTTAAACGGTTTAAGTGGCTTAGGCAGAGCCAAATATTTGAATATAAACTACATCACTGATATAAAATAATGCAATACTTATCAATAAATAACCCCATTGGTAATAACGTGGTAATTGAATGTTATCATATTGAATTTTTTTGCACTCGCTATTTTCAGCTAAGTGATACACTTCACTAATTACATATTCCAGAGATAATACAATTTTTTTAATTTTTGAGTTATTCATGTTCGATATTTTATATGATGCTATTATTGCCGGTAATAGCTCAACAAACTCAACAATTAAAAACACTCGTACTGCAAACTTTTCTGAAGAAAAACCAAAAATACTTAATGGTTTTGATAAAAATACTATTGCTGCAATTAATTCATCTCGCGGTATTGCTACAATAAATAGTATTACCGACATTACTATTAATATTAATACTGTTATTTTATATAAAGAATATGAGACACCTGCACTCAATCCAAATAGTATATTTTCGGAGTCTAGTGCAATGGTATTAGGAGTTAGCCAGCTAAATAACAAAAAGATTGATAGATAAAACCATTTCAACCGCCAAATCATATTCCACATTAATGCAGAATATTTCTTGGCTTGAAAAACACTGACACTCAATAAAATAAACCCGGCCAACAGTAGTTGACCGGGTTTAGCTTGAACTATAAAATAACAAAAGATAAGAAAAATACTTATCCGGATTACCGGATGCATAGTTTATTTCCAGTTAAAATAACAAATTAGACAATTTGATGAATTAATTCTTGCGCTTCTTGTTTTTGTGAATCGTTACCTTCATCAATTACTTCATCTAAAATTGAACGTGCACCATTTGAATCCCCCATATCGATATATGCTTTAGCAAGATCGAGTTTAGTGCCTACTTCATCCATACCAGCGCTCAGTTCTAAATCATCATCTAAGCTAAGATCGCTATCGGGTAAATCAAAATCAAGTCCAGAAGCATCTATTTCTGCTGTAGACTCAGCAGTCCCGCTAGCATCGTCCAAGCCTAGATCCATTAACTCACTTTCAGACTCGATGTTAGTATCCGCTGCAGATTCAATATCCAAACTAGAACCCAAGTCAAATTCCAAACTAGCCTCTCCAGTAGGGTTCATTTCTTCAGTTGCATCTAAATTAAAATCTAATGAATTAGAGCCACCAGCTGAGCTAGTTTCATCGGTATCTAAGTTTAAATCAAACTCTAAGCCCGAAGACTCTTCTTTGGCTATATCACGACCTAAATCACCAGTGGTATCAATACCTAAATCAAAATTATAATCACCGCCCGTATCTGTAGCAGCGGCATCTAAAGCTGTTTCAGCGGTGGTGTCTTCAGACGATAAATCAGTAGAGTCAAACACACCTGTGTCTAGTCCAATATCCATTACATCGCTAGCACTCATTGAAGCACTACTCACACTAGCACCATCTTCAAGCGGTGTGCCACCACTAAAGATTGGATTATCTGGTGCAATTTCAGCACCCATTGATAGTACTTTTTCCCACATTGGATCAGCACCAGCATTACCACCTAATGAAGCATAAAACTCTTCAGCGGTAGACTCAAATGCCTCTTTGTTTTTAGTAGTGTAATACAATTCGATTAGCTTTAATTTTAATTCACTTCTCTTGGGATCAGTTTTTATAGCATCTTGTAAACGTTCTTCTGCAGCTTCGTATCGGCCATAAGCCATAAATACATCGGCTTCAGTTAATGGGTCAACTTCATTATCTTCTTCTATTGCATTCATACCACTTATTGCAAAATCACTTAAAAAAGAAGATTCTTCAGAACTAGTGCTATCGACTTCTCCAGATATTGGCCCAGCAGCAGCAGAGGCAACCTCAACTTCTTTAGTTAGGCTGGAGATAGTGTTATCGTCATCTTCACTGCCCAATAAAATGCTTTCATTTGAACCATCACTATTCGCATTTCTACGTTTGAGTACCACCATTACTAAAATAATAAGAACTAATGCAGCAATAGCACCACCAATATAAATTATGTTGCTAATCAAAGCTGCAATTACGCCTGAAACCATTCCCATGATACCCGAGTCTTGAGTATCTTCTGCAGCTTGAGGGCTCGTAGTATCCGGTTTTTCCTCAACCGCTACAGCAGTTTCGTCGCTGGCTGATTCAGATGTTAGGCTATCATCACCTTCAAGAATTTCTTCAGGATTTATTTCTTCCGGCTCACCAACATCTTCTGGGTTTGCTTGAGCCATTTGCGATTCATCAGTAATTTCCTGTGGTTCATCAATAGGTACTGGCTCTGGCTCTATTTCTGCTTCTGGTTCAACTACATCAGACTTCTCAGCAGCGATGGCATTTCGTTCATTGATTTCATGCAAGCGTTGTTGTAATGCGGTCAGTTCATCATCCTCAACGGTTAGCATTCTTTGCATCGAGTTAATTTCATCTTCCAAATCCAGTAATTTTTTACTGAGCTCTGGGTTATCAAAATCAGATGATGTTGCTTCTGTTATCGCACGTTTTAAATCATCACGTAATATAGCTAAATCAGATAACTGCTGCGCATCAGCTGATTCTTCGATACCAGTTGATACTTCAGGTTCAAGGCTATCAGGTGTTGCTAGTGTAAGCTCACCAGAGTTTGGATCTTCTTCTGCTGCTTCTTCAGTGAAAGATACTTCAGAAGTATCCACTGCTTGAGTTTCAACATCTGAAGCTATATCTTGTCTAAAACTTTTCCACTGTTCAGTTTGTTCAGCATACATTTGTGCTGCTTGCGAGCGCGTCATTTGAGTTAACAAGCCTTTATCTTCAACCCGCATTACAAAGCCAATTTTTAAACGATGCACATTATTATCTATAAAAGCGTCTGGATTGCTTTGTAATAATGCCATCATAATTTGATAAATAGATGCCGATGAACTTCCAGCACGTAAACTTTCGGCGATTCGCCATAAATTATCGTTCTTTTTAGTTATACCGTAATCTAAATCACCAACGGCTGTGTCGGTCTCATTATCCGCCATATCAACAGTTGGAGAATCAAGATTATTTGCAATATCAGCCTCAGGAGCTTCGTTGGCTAACTCTTGTTCAGCTGGTTCGACAAACTGATCTTCAGTTGGTTCATTGTATTCATCGAGCGCAGTACGAGGAAATAATCCATCTTCTTCAACAAAAGACTCTGCATCGGATTCTTCATCTAATGCTAAATCAACCTCATCTTTTATTGCCTCAGGTTCGATTGGTTCTAGCTGAGCTTCTTGAGGTTCATCTACTACAGCATCACTCACTGCTTGAGCAGTTTCTAATTCTGGCTCCAAAGGTTCTTCGATTAAATTTTCTGGCTCTAAAGGCTCTTCAATTGGCTCAGCTGCCACCACATCGTCATCTTGAACCGCTTCATTTTCAGCTGGAAAAAGTGCTTCGGTTGATCCCGAACTTGCTGCTGGAGCAGGTGGTTCATCCAAAATAGAAGGCTCAGGATCAGTAAAAGGTGAATCTTGAGGTGCGCTGACGGTACCTTCGATTAATGGTTCAGGTTCTATCGGCTCAGCAACAGGAGCATCAACCACACTGGGTGTAGAACTAGCCTGTTTTAAATGAGGAGGATCGAGCAACACTACAAAGTTTTTGATAATTCGCTCATTTTTAGAATTCATTTCTATCCAAAAATCGAGAAATGGTTCACGTATTACTTTTTTAGATGTTACCTTAATAAAAGATAAACCCGATCGTTGTTTAACTTCAAATTTAAGCAGGGTTAAAAGATTTGGACGATCAGTACCAAAGCGTTGGAACACTTCACGTGATGCTAACGTTATTTCTAAACTGCTTATATCGGATTTAGAAGCAGATAATAGTGGAATTTCAGCATCCATTAATTCATTTAGCGCAGAATTGGTTTTAATTTTACCAAAACCGAGTGCGTGTGCATGGACTGGTACAAGCGCGATACATAATAGACATAAATATTTTGTGGATTTATGAAGCATTTCTTTCCCCCACAGAGTAGTACGTGGCTTCATCATTAATGTACGAAAAGCGAAAATCATTTTTTTTCTCATAGACTCATATACTTGAACTACAAAAGCTCGAATTATCATTACAATTGTACCGTAACTATAGCTTATAAAGGATATTTTACAAAATTTAATCTATCGAAGCTAAATAATCGTAAAATAACCCTGTACCAGGCTATTTGTCGGCAATTAAATAAAAAACTGTAAGAAAACTGTAAATTTTAACAACAAGTTAGTTAATTTTAGTTCGCTATATTACGAATGCAATAACATGATGTTTTGTCGCTTATAGCAAGGCATTTGTTCACAGTTAGAAACGAAAGTCCGCAATATTACTATATCGGCATAAATAGTGACGACTAATTATCAATTGTATATTTTATCATCGCAATATTATTTTTAACATTCTTCTCAAGGGCTCAGCAGCACCCCACAATAATTGATCACCCACTGTAAAAGCCGAAATATAACTTGGCCCCATCGACAGTTTTCTAATTCGTCCGATTGGTACACTTAATGTACCGGTCACTTTAGCAGGTGTTAATTCTTGCATGGTTATTTCTCGGTCATCTGGTATCACTTTTACCCAATCGTTCGCAGCAGCTAAAATTTGCTGTATTTCACTAATTGGAATGTCTTTTTTAAGTTTGATGGTCAACGCTTGTGAATGACAACGCATTGCACCTACCCGAACACATAAACCATCAATCGGAATGGGCTTATCACTTAAACCAAGAATTTTATTGGTTTCTGCCTGTGCTTTCCACTCTTCTCGGCTTTGACCATTATCTAATTGACTATCGATGTACGGTATCAAACTACCTGCCAAAGGGACACCAAACTTGTCGCTTGGATATTGTTTGCTGCGGATAAATTCAGATACGGATCGATCTATTTCGAGAATCGCACTAGCAGGATCATCTAAAGAACTTTTAACAACATCACGAATCGCACCCATTTGGTTTAACAGCTCACGCATGTGCTGTGCCCCACCACCCGATGCAGCTTGATAGGTCATCGGCGTTATCCATTCGACCAAATCATTTTTAAATAAACCTGCCATCGCCATCAGCATTAAACTAACAGTACAATTGCCACCAACATAAGTTTTAATTCCATCAGCCAAAGCCTTATCGATAACCGTTGAATTAACCGGATCAAGTACAATAACGCTATCGTGTGCCATACGTAAAGTTGATGCGGCATCTATCCAATAACCTTTCCAACCTGATTGACGTAGATCAAAATACTTATCTTGAGTATAACCACCACCCTGACATGAAATTATAATATCCATCTCTGCTAAAGCATTAATGTCATTAGCATCTTTTAATGGCATAACCGTTTTACCAATATCAGGGCCATTTAGACCAACTTGGGAAGTGGTAAAAAATATCGGTTCAATAACATCAAAATCCTTTTCATCGAGCATACGTTGCATCAACACCGAACCAACCATGCCGCGCCATCCTATTAAACCTACCCTTTTCATTACCATATCCTCTTAAATATTTATTTATTCATTTTTCAAACTAACTATTATTAACCCAAAGCAATGACAACGGCATCACCCATTGCCGATGTAGAAACTTTATGACTACCTTGAGTATAGATATCAGCAGTACGCAAACCCTGATCCAATACGTTATTAACAGCCCTTTCAATTTTTTCAGCCATTGCCGTTTCATCAAGTGTGTAACGTAACATCATTGCAACTGACAAAATCGTTGCTAATGGATTTGCAATATTTTTACCGGCGATATCAGGTGCAGAACCATGAATAGGTTCATACATACCTTTACTATTTATATCTAATGATGCCGATGGCAACATACCGATTGAACCAGTTAACATTGCCGCCGTATCCGATAAAATATCACCAAACATATTGGTTGTTACCATCACATCAAATTGTTTTGGCTCACGAACTAACTGCATTGCGGCATTATCAACATACATATGACTTAATTCTACATCTGGATATTTTTGCCCTAAATCTGTCATTAGCTCACGCCATAATTCAGTGCACTCTAATACGTTGGCCTTATCAACCGAACACAGGCGCTTATTACGCTTACCGGCTATATCAAAAGCCACTTTACCAATTCGAGTGATTTCACTCTCTTTATAGATGAGGGTGTTATAACCTTGGCGTTCACCATTTTCTAAAGTGCGAATACCGCGTGGTTGACCAAAATAAATTCCGCCGGTAAGTTCACGCACTATCATAATATTCAAACCAGAAACCACTTCGTCTTTTAACGTCGAGGCATTTGCCAATTGAGGATATAAAATTGCCGGTCTTAAATTTGCAAACAAATCAAGCTCGGCACGTAGACCTAATAATCCTTTCTCTGGTCGCACCGCGATATCTAAATTTTCCCATTGATAACCACCAACAGCACCCAGTAATAATGCATCAGCTTGTTGTGCCAATTTTAAAGTTTGCTCTGGTAGTGGTGAGCCAAATTCATCGTAGGCACTACCACCAACTAGTGCAGACTCTAATTCAATATTTAAACCAAAGTCTTTTTGAAGCTTTAATAGTAGTTTTTCAGCTTCAGCTACAATTTCTTGTCCGATACCGTCACCGGGCAATAATAATATTTTTTTAGTCATACTAAAGTCCTTACTTTATAAAAATATTTTTAATTATTTAAAATACAAAATTTTGAGCTATTTTAACTCAAAAAAATATACTAATTAAACTAACCAGCTAATCTTAAACCATCGCTAATGCATCAAAATAACCAAGGCGTTATATTTTTTTGCTGTTGTTCATATTGTTTTATTTTATCAGATTGTTGCAAGGTTAGTGCAATATCATCTAAACCTTCGAGTAAACGCTTTTTCCTAAATGCATCAACATCAAAACTAAATACCTCATCCGCTATCGAGCTTATTAGTGTCTGCTCAGCTAAATTAACCGTCAAACTAAAACCTTGATGTTGTTCAACACGACTAAATAAACCATCGATAGATTGAGCCGGTAAAATAATCGGTAAAATACCGTTTTTAAAACAATTATTGTAAAAAATATCCGCATAACTTGGCGCAATAATAACCCGAAAACCATAATCCAATAACGCCCAAGGTGCGTGTTCACGGCTCGAGCCACAACCAAAATTATCCCGCGCTATTAAAATTTGTGCATTGCCATAACGTGCCTGATTTAATACAAAATCCGTATTTAATGGCCGGTGACTATTATCAGAATCCGGTTCACCAACATCCAAATAACGCCATTCATCAAATAAGTTTGGACCAAAACCACTGCGTTTAATGGATTTTAAAAATTGTTTTGGAATAATCGCATCGGTGTCAACATTAGCGCGATCCATCGGTGCTACGATTCCGGTAAATGTAGTAAATTTTTCCATATTAATTATCTCGTGTTAATGGCATATTTTGGACATTAATAAAATGTCCTGTAACAGCGGCCGCTGCCGCCATTGATGGACTCACTAAATGTGTTCGACCACCCTTGCCTTGCCGACCTTCAAAGTTACGATTCGATGTTGAGGCACAACGCTCACCTTGTTCAAGTTTATCGGCATTCATTGCTAAACACATCGAACAACCTGGATCACGCCATTCAAAACCAGCGTTAATAAAAATTTTATCCAAACCTTCTAACTCCGCCTGTTTTTTAACAAGCCCACTACCGGGAACAACCATCGCCAGCTTTATATTGTCTGCAACCCGTCGACCTTTAGCAACGGCCGCCGCTGCACGTAAATCTTCGATACGAGCATTAGTACACGAACCAATGAAAACTTTGTCTAACGGTATCTCGCAGATAGGCGTATTTGCTGTTAAATTCATATACTCTAAAGCTTTTTGCATTCCTTCACTTTTAACGGCATCGGCTTCCAATAAAGGGTTAGGCACAACGGCATTAATATCAACCACCATTTCAGGTGATGTGCCCCAAGTAACCTGTGGTTGAATATCCTTAGCATCAAGTTCAACAATGGCATCAAATATTGCATCATCATCACTGTGTAGCGTATTCCAATGATTAACTGCTTGCTGCCATGTATCCGGTTCGCTTGGAGAATAAGGTCGACCTTGAACATAATCGATAGTTTTTTGATCAACCGCGACCATGCCGGCACCGGCACCCGCTTCAATCGCCATGTTGCATAGGCTCATACGTCCTTCAATGGATAACTCGGTTATTGCCTTGCCAGCAAATTCAATCGCATAACCTGTACCACCGGCTGTTCCAATTTTGCCAATTATCGCAAGAATAATATCTTTACCGCTGACATAGGGATTTGCCAAACCATTCACTTTAACCAACATTGATTTTGATTTTTTCAACACCAAACATTGAGTAGCCAATACATGCTCAACTTCAGATGTGCCAATACCAAATGCTAATGCACCCAAGGCACCATGAGTTGAAGTATGAGAATCACCACAGACGATGGTCATGCCCGGTAAGGTAGCACCTTGTTCAGGACTGATAACATGCACAATTCCCTGACGTGGATCATTCATGGTAAATTCGGTTATCGCAAAATCACTGCAGTTTTTATCCAATGTTTCAACTTGTAGACGTGATACAGGATCTGTAATTCCTTTATTTCGTTCAGTTGTCGGTACATTATGATCCGGTGTTGCTAAATTAGTTTCACTTCGCCATATTGAACGTTTGGCCATACGTAAACCCTCAAATGCTTGCGGCGAAGTAACCTCATGCACTAAATGACGATCAATATAAATTAGCGCAGTACCATCACCATTATCGTGAACGACGTGCAGATCCCATAATTTGTCATATAACGTTTTAGCAGTCATTTGTTTCCCCTCTCTCAATAAACAAATCATAAACCTACCAGTAATATTACTCAAATTCATATTTTTCATGTAATATATGAATATTAGTTATACAATAATTATCAACAGCGAGTTTTTTACATGGATATAGCCAATCTTCAGGCATTTGTGGCGGTTGCAAAATACCGCTCTTTTTCAATTGCTTCAAAAAAATTGTTTCTAACACAACCTGCAATTAGTAAGCGAATTTCAGGATTGGAAACGCAATTAGGCGCACGATTATTTGATCGGATCAATCGAAAAATATCCTTAACCCAAGCCGGTCTCAGCTTATTGCCTCGAGCGCATCAGCTCATTTTGGATATTGAAGATTGTAAGCGAGCCGTCACCAATTTATCATCACAGGTGTCTGGAACACTATCCATTGGTACTAGTCATCATATCGGTCTACATCGATTGCCGCCGGTACTTAGCCAGTTTACCAGTAACCATCCTAATGTTGAGTTAAACTTACAGTTTATGGACTCTGAGGCTGCTTGTCGTGAAATAGTGCAAGGCAACCTCGAAATGGCTATAGTGACTTTACCACTATTAGCTATCGACGATATTCATACCAAACTTATCTGGCCCGACCCATTATCGGTTATTGTCACTAAACAACATCCGCTAGCTAACTTAAAAACGGTTTCTCTAAAACAATTAGCCGAGCACAATGCCGTGCTACCAGCACAAGGCACATTTACCCGTGAAATAATTGAAGATGTCATGAGCACGCAAAATATTCAGTTAAAAGTAAATTTAACAACAAATTACTTAGAAACGATCAATATGCTAGTGAGTGTTGGCCTAGGCTGGAGTATCTTACCAAATAAAATGCTTTCTAATGATATAAAAACAATTAATGTTAAAGGTCTGAATATTTCCAGACAACTTGGAATTGTATGGCACTCCAAACGTACATTATCAAATGCAGCCAGTAGTATGCATACAATATTAGAAAATCAACTAAAAAAATAAAACAAACTGTTAAAAATTATCGTTTTAGTGATTTCTTTGGGGTACACTTGTCACATGGAAGTGATAAAAACATTAAGCCCCGGTGTAAACGGGACAAAAAGATACGTCAAACTTTACGGTGATAAACTTGTCTGTGTTCGTTATCGTATCGAAAAATCAACTGGTGATCGTTTTACTACCATTGAATTAATTGTTGACGAAAGTTTAGCAAATGATCCAACTCAATCCCAAGAGCTGGATGTTTCAACCTTGAAATTTCTTCAAGAACGCTTTAGTAAAAAAACTGAAGAATAAGAGCAAGAATAATTAACTTCATCCTTGCTCTAAACGTATGAACGTTATTGTTTCTAACGCTTAATACCTGCATGAGTCATTCGATAAAGCACTGGCAATACAAAAAGCGTCAATAATGTTGAGGAAATAATGCCGCCAATAACAACCGTCGCCAAAGGCCGTTGAACCTCAGCACCAGTGCCACTATTAAGTGCCATCGGTACAAAACCTAAACTTGCTACTAAGGCTGTCATCAATACCGGTCTAAGACGAATCATTGCGCCATCAATAATAGCAGATAGTAAATCACCTGTTTCATGCCACAATTCTCGTATAAAGCTTAACATCACTAAACCATTTAAAACCGCGACTCCAGATAATGCGATAAAACCAACACCTGCTGAAATGGATAACGGTAAATTTGTTAGCCATAAAGCAATAACACCTCCTGTTAATGCCAGTGGAATACCCGTAAAAATAATTAAGGCATCTTTTATTGAGCTAAACGCCATTACCAGTAAACCTAAAATTAATAACAACGTTAACGGTACAACTATCGAAAGACGTTGACTCGCTGATTCTAATTGTTCAAACGAACCACCGTAGTCTAGCCAATAACCCGCGGGCAACTTAACTTCACGGTTAATTCGCTGCTTAGCATCGGCAACAAAAGAGCCAAGATCGCTACCTCGAATATTTGCGGTAACAACAATTCGACGTTTAGCATTTTCTCGGCTAATTTGATTTGGCGCGGGCGCAACTTCTAACACAGCAATTTCAGACAACGGTACATAACCACCATTAGGCAATGGCACGGGTAATGTTTTTAAACCGGCTACATTGCGTCTAATAGTTTCAGGTAGACGCACCACTAAATTAAAGCGTCGATCACCTTCATAAATCACACCAGCAGATTCCCCACCAATGGCAGTAGATACTAAATCTTGTAACTTGCTAACATTTAAGCCGTAACGTGATAACGCCATTCGTTTGGGAATGATCGACAGCATGGGTAGTCCGGTCACTTGTTCTACCCGAATATCGGCAGCACCAGTCATCGATGCTAATACTTTTTCAATCGCCTTTGCTGAACGCAGTAATTGATCTAAATTATCACCTATCACTTTAATACCCAAATCAGCACGTACACCCGAAATTAATTCATTAAAGCGCATTTGTATTGGTTGTGTTAATTCATAATTATTACCCGGTTGATTAGCAACTGTTGTAATTATTTTAGCCGCTAACTGTGCATGAGTTTGTGTAGGATCCGGCCATTGTGCACGCGGTTTTAGCATAACAAAAGTATCGGCAACATTTGGTGGCATCGGATCATTAGCTATTTCAGGAGTACCAACTTTTGAAAAAACCGTTTTAACTTGAGGAAATATTTTTATTTGATCCTCAAGTAATACTTGCATGGCAACTGCTTGCTCTAAACCTGTACCGGGAATGCGAATTGCTTGTACTAAGATATCTTCTTCATTTAATTGCGGTACAAATTCAGAACCAAGGCTCGATGCTAACCAAGCAGATAATATCACTAATAATAATGCGCCAGAAAGTACCCAAGCTTGTAACTTCATGGCTTTTTTTAATAATGGCTGATATAACGATTTTGTGGCAACAATAATTTTGCTTTCTGTTTCACTCACCTTACCTGTCATAAAAATCGCAACAGCCGCAGGAACTAAGGTTAAAGAAAACACTAAGGCTGCTGATAACGCCATCACTACCGTTGCAGCCATTGGATGAAACATTTTGCCTTCTACCCCGGTCAAAGAAAATAATGGAATATAAACTACTGTGATAATCAATACGCCAAACAAACTTGGTCGTATAACTTCATTACTGGCTTCAAACACTACATTTAAACGTAGTCGAATATCCAGCTTTTTATTATCATTTTCATGTTGAGCCTGTGCTAATCGGCGAATAGAATTCTCAACTATAATAACTGCACCATCAACAATTAAACCAAAATCTAATGCACCTAAGCTCATAAGATTGGCTGACACACCCGACTGCACCATTCCTGAAATTGTTGCTAACATCGCCAGAGGAATAACTGCCGCGGTGATTAACGCAGCACGAAAATTTCCAAGTAAAAACAACAATACCACGATAACCAGTAACGCACCTTCAATTAGATTTTTTTGTACCGTTGCGATAGCCTTATCAACCAAGGTTGTTCTATCGTAGACTGCTTCAAGCTTTATTCCATCAGGCATAGATAGTTTTATTTGTTCAAGCTTTTCTGCAACTGCACGGGATACCGCTCGTGAATTTTCTCCGACAAGCATCATAGCACTACCCAGTACTGTTTCCTTGCCATCACGGCTGGCTGCACCCGTTCTCAATTGCTTACCAATTGCAACATCAGCCACATCCGATATTTTAATTGGAACACCATTCAAATTTTTGATTACCACTTGCTCTATATCGTGAATAGTTTGCAACTGACCAGGGGAACGAACCAAAAGCTGCTCACCATTACGTTCGATATAACCAGCCCCTCGGTTACTGTTATTATTCTTTAAAGCAATAGATATGGCATTAAACGTAATCTCAAAGCGTAACATTTGTTGTGGTTTTGGAGTAACATGATATTGTTTGTCATAACCACCGATGGTATTAATTTCGGTAACGCCAGAAACCAAAGCTAATTGTGGTTTTATAATCCAATCTTGAATTTCACGTAATGCCGTTGCATCATAGACACTACCATCGGCTTGAGTTGCACCCGGTAATGCTTCTATGGTGTACATAAAGATTTCACCGAGCCCAGTTGAAATTGGCCCCATAACAGGTTCTAAGCCAGATGGTAATTTACTTTTTATAACACTCAAACGTTCATTAATTAAATTACGAGCAAAATATAAGTCAGTTCCTTCTTCAAAAATCACTGTCACTTGCGAGAGTCCATAGCGCGATATTGAGCGCGTACTCGCTAAATTAGGAATACCGGCTAACGCTGTTTCAACTGGAAAAGTAATACGTTGCTCTGTTTCTAAAGGAGAATAACCTGCAGCTTTAGTATTTATTTGTACTTGCACATTAGTAATATCAGGCACAGCATCAATCGGAAGTTTTTGATAACTCCACATACCGATAACAATTATCACCAATGCCATCGATAACATTAGCCAACGACGCGCTATAGAAAGGCGTAAAATTGATTCAATCATTTTTATCCCCTCTTAGTGTTCGTGTGATGCACCGGACTTTTCAAGATCCGCTTTTAAAAAATAACTATTGTTAACGACATATTTATCACCGCTATTCAAGCCATCAATCACTTGGGTGAATTGCTTATCTGCAATTCCGAGCTTGAGTGGTCTCACTTCATAACGCTCGCCTACTTGAACAAAAACAGCTTTTCGATCTTTAATCGACTGTAACGCACGGTTATCAATAAGTAAGGGAACTTGCATCTGTTTAACAACAATTTTTCCCTCAAGTAATAAACCCGGAGACCAAAGTCCACGTGTATTGTCTAACGGAACACGAGCCAAGTTAAATGGTTGCTCAGTATTTCCAGACAATAAGTGTTTAATGGTTGACACAGCCTGAAGTTCATCGGAGTAAACTAACACTTCTTGCCCAGCAGATACTAAAGCAAGCTGACTAGGAAAAATTTTAAACTCGACCCACAACTGATTATAATTAGCAATAGTTAATAGTACTTGCTGCTGTGCTAATTCTCCCGGATTACCATTTCGAGCCGTAATCACTCCAGACAAAGGAGCCGTTAAGGAATAGCGTTTCAAACTTTCGCTGGATTCAATTTCCGCCAATACATCACCGGCTGTTACTCTATCACCAATATTAACTCGCACCTTGGTTATCGAACCTGGAAAACGTGCACGGATATTACTCACTTTATTTGGATCAGCTACTGCTTTACCATATACTGTGATAGTTTGTTTAATTTCACCCGAACCCGCAATTTTACTTTTAATGCCCGCTTTTAAAGCAACGTCACTCGCAATTTCAACGCGTCCTTCGTAGGACTCAAAATTCCATAAATACTGTCGTTGCTCTTTATTTAAAATTACTTTAACGTCAAACGAATGAGGCTCTTTTACAATACTAGAATAATAATTTTTATCCAAGCTAGTTTGCGTTGCTTGAGTAAAATTATGATGTTCGACTTGTCCATTAAGCCGAATAAGTTCAATACTCAAGTCAAGATCGTTAACCATAAGAGTTTTACCATCTTGAGTTATCCAAGCTTGAAATTTTGATGCATTTTCTTGTTCCAAAAATGCAAGCTCTACGTTAAGCGTTCCATCGCTTAAAAGTTTACCGCCATGCGGCCCCGTTGCTTGCTCGTCATGAGTTTCTTCTTGCTCAGCGTGTTCTTCACTGGCTACTGCCAATTGTAAATAAGTAATATTAAAAAGCACTACTATTGAAAAAATTAGTAGCTTGAATAAATTTTTTAAGAAACGATTAATAATCATTGTGATAATCCTGGATATTCTGAAAGCGATTTATATTGCGAGGCGAGTAATGGTTCTGCTGTCAGTTGTTCTATATCAGCACCATAACGTAAAGCAGCTGCAGCTGCTTCAATTAAAGTACGACGTGAAGCTATTAACTCTTGTCTAGCCGTTAAATAGTCTAAATAGCTATATCGACCCCGTTGGTAAGCAGCTTGTGTTTCTTTAAGTGCTTCTTCTAAAAAAGGAATAATGGTGCTTTGTAATTTTTTTAAAGTAAAAATGGCTTGTTGTCGATTACTATAAGCCTGAAATAATTGTGTATGTAATTTCAATAAAATAGTTTCTTTTCGTATAGCAACAGAATTACTTTGTGCCTGTGCTGATGCAACCAAGCCTTTACTACGCGATGCAGAAAACAACGGTACAGTAAAACCAGCGGTTACGGCGGTATCCATAGTATCTTGGAATTGTCTCAGACCAACTGACCAGCGGATGTTGCTGCTGGCTTGTGTTTTTGCCAAACGCAATTGAGCATCTCGCAAGCGTTGTTCTGAGACAAAAATTTGAATAGCAGGATTTTGCTTTACCCTTTGAAATAATTTGTTAAATTCAACATCTTCACTAAAGTGAAATAAACTTCCGGAAACTGTAGTGAATGATGGATTATGCTCGCCCCATAATGCAACTAATGCTACCTTAAAATAATTAAGTTGTTGTTTTTCTGACGACACCGTTAATCTTGCTTGCCCCGCAGCTGCCTGAGCGCGTTTAACTTCAGCTTCAGGTATTGCCCCAGCTCGAGATCGTTTATTAACTTCAAACAAAGTATCATCAGCCAGTTGTATTGCTTCTTCTGCTAATAGCACACGACTTTGTGCCGCAAGCACATCAATAAAGCGTCGAGTTACTTCACCAAATAACTCAAGCGCTTTAACTTGACGTTGTGCTTTTAACTGTTGATTTTCATTGTTGACTACATTGGCACGAGCCCGACGTTTATCACCTAACTCAATAACCGAAGACAGTGAAACGCTTAGCTCGGCACTATCAAAACTACTAAGACTACCTGAACCCGAAAAATTTTCAGCTTCAACACTCAACTCATATACTGGCTTTAAATTTGCTGTTTGGTATTCTCCGCGAAGTATTTTATGACGAAAATTAAAAATTTTTAAATCTGGATTTTTTGCTAGCGTTTTTTTTATTGCATTCGAGAGCGATAATTCAGATTTCACAGTATCGGCTTTAATTGAAGCACATTGTAGAAGCAGTACTAAGCTCAAATACAAAAACCACTGTTGATTTAAAAAATAAAACATGTGTCTTTATCCTAAGGTAATTAACTATACAAATATAAATTATCTTTACCGATAGCTGAATAACATATAGCCATCTGTAAAATACTCTATTATAAAAAACAGGGTAAAAAATTAAATATTATGAATAAAATTAAACTTATTAAGCTTAGGTGGGCGTAATAATGGCGAGGTAGAATTATCAAGCATTGAAAGATCGAAGTCATCAATTTGTTTTTCGGCACGATCTAAAGTTATTTTAAAACTAACCGAACTTAGAGTGAAAAAATGACAACAAAAACAAGAACTGCAATTATTACAATCATCAACGAGGAAATTTGATTTTTCTGTAGGTATTTTAGAAGCAATGTTTAAGTTTTTTTTGTCGGTAAAATTATCAGTAGGATAACTTTTCTGACTAACTTGTTCAGTTGCATATTCTGCTAAAGGATCAAACGCGTAAACATCTGCCATGGCTAATACGGGTAGCCCTGCAGTCAATAATACTAATAAATAGTGCAACCAGTATTGGCGCATCAATGTACCTCCAAATGTGCGTTTAAGCGTAGCATAGCAGCCTTATTTTTAATAGTTTTTATAGCACAAAATCGATTAGAATAACAAATTTTCTGTATAACTTCTTGTTAGGCTTTAGTACTCTGCAAATAAATCATGCTCATTAGCGTCAATAATTTTTACAGTGATAAAATCACCCGGACTAATGTCATCAGAATTATTTTCAATATAAACTATGCCGTCAATTTCAGGTGCATCCGCGACACTTCTTGCTATAATTGCCTCACTAGTAACTTCATCAATAATTACAGTTTGTGTACTACCAATTTTTTTCTGTAATTTAACTGAACTAATTTCTGCTTGCAAGATCATAAAACGTTCTAAACGTTCACGCTTTATTTCTTCTGGGACGGCTGCACTTAGTTCATTCGCTTTTGCGCCATCAACTGCTGAATAACTAAAACAACCGACTCTATCTAACTGCGCATCTTCTAAGAATCCAAGTAATTGTTCAAAATCTTTTTCTGTCTCACCAGGAAATCCAACAATAAAGGTACTTCGTAAATTAAGCTCAGGACATATCGAACGCCACTTAGCAATGCGTTCTAATGTATTTTCACTACTCGCTGGTCGCTTCATGGCTTTTAATATAGTTGGGCTGGCATGTTGAAATGGAATATCAAGATAGGGTAATAATTTTCCTTGGGCCATTAACGGAATAACTTTATCAACATGCGGATAAGGATAAACATAATGTAACCTTACCCAAATACCAAACTGTGCTAAAGCTTCAACTAAATCTTGCATGGATGTTTTTAATGGTTGACCTTTCCAAAAATCGGCTTTATATTTTACATCAACTCCATAAGCACTGGTATCTTGTGAAATTACTAATAGTTCTTTTACTCCTGCATTTGCAAGGTTTTCTGCTTCAGTTAATACATCAGAAATAGGGCGGCTAACTAAATCACCTCTAAGTGATGGTATAATACAAAAACTACAACGATGATTACAGCCTTCTGAAATTTTTAAATAAGCATAATGATTGGGTGTTAATTTAATTCCTTGAGGTGGAATCAAACTAGTAAAAGGATGACTATCCATCGGTAGATGTTGATGTACAACTTGCATCACCTCATCTTTTGCATGAGGCCCGGTAACAGCTAAAACTTGCGGGAACTTGTCTTTGACTATTGTGCCTTTTGCACCAAGACAGCCTGTTACAATAACTTTACCATTTTCAACTAAAGCTTCGCTTATAGTTTCAATTGATTCTGCTACTGCTGAATCAATAAAGCCACAAGTATTAATAACAACCAAATCTGCATCCGTATAGCTTGAACTAATGACATAACCTTCTGCTCGCAGTTGAGTAATAATTTGTTCAGAGTCAACTAATGCTTTAGGACAACCTAAACTAACAAATCCGACTTTTTTGTTATTGCTCATGTATTTTGTATTCCTGTTATATTGCTTTTAAATTTTTAGTGAAGTTTAGTATTATCTTTTACAAAAACAAAAGAAATTATAAACCCCAATACTGCCATCAATGTTGCTAGTAAAAATGTAAACTCGTTTCCAACACTGTCCCAACTTAAACCACTAACATAACTGCCTAACGCACCACCAGCACCAAAACTTAAACTACTATATAAAGCTTGTCCCTTGCCTTGGTGTTTTCCTGGAAAGTAAATATGAATCAGATGAATTGCTGCTGCGTGATAAACACCAAAAGTCGCAGCATGAAATAATTGAATAATAATAACGATATAAAACTGCTCAACAAAAGCCGATAACAACCACCACCGAATGATTGCAATAAATAAGCTAACTAACATTAAGTGCCGTAAACTAAACTTTTGTAGTAAGCGATTCATAAATATAAACACCACGACTTCTGCTATCACGCTTAAAGCCCACAAACCTCCAATGCTTGTCATGCTATAACCATGTTCAGTCATATATGGTGTATAAAAAACATAATACGCACTATGACTGGCTTGCATTAAAAAACAACTTAATAATAATCCAACAACAGCCGGCCGCTTTAATATATTAATTAATGGTTCATGATCTAATGATAAATGACCAGCAGCCGACTCTGGAACGATCAAACTCATTAACCAAATGCTGACAAATAAAACTATTAACGAATATGGAACTATTCCAACACCCCACTGCTCAATCGATAAACCCAGCAACCACACTGCAATGATAAACCCAATACTACCCCACAAGCGTATACTGCTGTATCGGCTTACCTTTTTTCCAAGATGAGAGAATGTTGTGGCTTCAAATTGAGGAAGTGTCGCATTCCAAAAAAAGCTGTAAACCAACATCACTAACGCAATCCACCAATACGTGTTCACAAACAAAATAGCGACAAAACTGAGGATTGCACACAAGGATCCCAACCGCACTATCGCCATCCGTTTACCGGTATGATCGGCTATCCAACCCCAAATATTTGGCGATATTATTTTTGTGAGCATTAAGATAGCGACTAGTTCCCCAATAGATTGAGCATCTAGACCTAAGGAAAATAAGTAGGCACTCCAATACGGTAGCATTGCTCCGAGGCTTGCAAAATAAAAAAGATAAAAGCCTGACAGCCTCCAGAATGGTACGGCTATATTTGAACGGTTCACTATGTTAGTTTTGCTTTATGATTTTCCTGCCGGTACTATTGGTGTTTCAGATTTTACATCCATATTTTGTCCTCGATGACGTAACATATGATCTAAAATTGTAATGGCTAACATAGCTTCGGCAATAGGCGTAGCACGAATACCAACACAAGGATCATGACGACCTTTAGTAACAACTTCAATGGGCTCACCCTGTTTATTGATACTACGCCCCGGTAAACGTAGGCTAGATGTTGGTTTTAATGCAATGCTAACGATTATATCTTGCCCTGAAGATATTCCTCCCAAAACACCGCCGCTATGATTACTTAAAAATCCATCAACAGTTATTTCGTCTCGATGTTCGGTACCTTTTTGAGTGATACACTCAAACCCCGCCCCAATTTCTACTCCTTTAACCGCATTAATGCACATCATCGAATGGGCGATATCGGAATCTAAGCGATCAAAAATAGGCTCACCTAATCCAGGCGGTACACCTTTCGCAACAACGTTAATTCTAGCACCAATGGAATTACCTTCTTTGCGTAAGGCATCCATGTAATTTTCTAGCTCGGTAATTTTATTGACATCGGGAAAGAAAAATGCATTTTCTTCAACTTGAGCCCAGTCAAAATTTTCGAATTTAATTGGCCCCAATTGAGCCATATATCCTTGAATCGTAATATTATATCGGTCATATAAATATTTCTTTGCAACAGCACCTGCAGCAACCCGCATAGCCGTTTCTCGAGCAGATGATCGCCCGCCACCTCGATAATCACGTAAGCCAAATTTTTGTTGATAAGTATAGTCTGCATGACCGGGTCTAAAAATATTCGCAATATCGGAGTAGTCTTTAGAGCGTTGATCAACATTTTCAATCATCAATGCAATCGGTGAACCAGTTGTTATTCCGTCAAAAACTCCCGATAATATTTTAACTTTATCCGGTTCTCGACGTTGTGTAGTATGGCGATTCTTACCCGGACGCCGGCGCTCTAAATCAGCTTGCAGATCATCTTCTGATAAAGCCAATCCAGGTGGACAACCGTCAATAGTACAACCGATTGCCAAGCCGTGGCTTTCACCATAACTTGTAACAGTGAATAACTTGCCAATTGTATTTCCAGACATAATTTATGTTTTTCCGTGCTTAATATATGAACAAATATGTATTTTAGTGTAAAACCGCATGCAATATTTATCTAAAAGATTAAATAATTCAATAAAATTATATAATAACCTAGGATGAATCACTCCAGACCGATACACTATGTTTAGAATGGTTAAGAATGGTAGATTAGTTATACGACATAAAACCACCATGTAACAAGTCATTGATTTTAAAGTGTGTATACACAAAATACAACAAAGGTTTGAAAAAATTGGGATCACAGATCAATAAAACAATTACCACTCACAGCCTTGCGTTTACGATTATTTTAATACTAATGGCTATTTTAACCACTACAGCATTAAATCGTATTCAACAAGACCTAGGTAATATTGATGTCATCGTTAACAACAATAATACCAAAACCCAATTGGTAAATAACATACGCAATGCCTCACGGGATCGAACTGCGGCTTTGATGCGTATGGTAATTGAGACCGAACCATTTATCCGTGATGACGCTTTTATGGAGTTTAACCAACGTGCCGGTGATTTTGTCGCAGCTCGTAGAAAATTAATCAATATGGATTTGTCAGAAGAAGAACTACGACTACTAAATCGACAAGCGAAACTGACCACCAGAGAGCTAGTGCCACTGCAACGTCAAATTACAGATTTGGCATTTTTAGAAAAAAACAAACAAGCCTTAAATTTATTACTATACCAGTCCATTCCCTTGCAAAATAAAGTATTTGATATTTTAACTCAACTACAACAAATTCAAGACAAGTCAGGTGAAAAATTTGTTCGTGATGCAAAACAAGGGTTTAATACTACACGTAAAAAAATTCTATCTTTAGCATTATCGATATTGATAATTATTTTGGTTGTAGCAATACTGTTAATTCGCAGAACGGTCATTTCCGAAAAAAATTTGAATAAAGAAAAAGAACGCGCCATTGTTACTTTATATTCTATTGGCGACGGCGTTATTACCACCGATGTCAACGGCAACGTAGAGTCGTTAAACAGTGTTGCGGAAAAATTAACAGGGTGGAAATATATTAATGCCAAATTCATGCCCATCCAAAAAATTTGTCGTTTTTTTCGTGATAACGATCATCGGCAAATCGAAAACCCTGTATCACAATCACTAGAAAAATCACAAGTTGTTATTTCTAACTCGCATAGCTTATTGATGCGCGATGATGGTACTGAATTTGCAATCGAATATACCGCCTCGCCAATTTTTGAAAATAATAAAATTAACGGATCAGTACTAGTGTTTCGCGATGTTACTGAAATGCGTGCGCTATCCAATCAATTGAGTTATCAAGCGACGCATGACTCATTAACCAGCTTGATTAACCGACGCGAATTTGAACAGAGATTAGAACAAGCCATAAATAGCGCAACCACCGAAGACGATCATCATATCTTGTGTTATTTGGATCTCGATCAATTTAAAGTGGTTAATGATACTTGTGGACATATTGCTGGTGACGAATTATTAAAATTAATTGCCGTTACATTACGCGGACAAGTACGCGAGAGCGATCTTATCGCCAGACTTGGTGGTGATGAATTTGGAATTTTATTAAAAAACTGTGAGCTAGAAAAAGCAAAAATTATAATTAACACTACAAGAAAAGCCATTAACGATATTCGGTTTGTGTGGGATGACAAATCATTTAATATAGGGCTTAGTGTTGGTATTGTAAGGATAAATAAACACAGTGGCAATTTATGTAATGTATTAAGTGCGGCTGACACTTCTTGCTATGTTGCAAAAGATGAAGGTCGAAACCGGTTCCATGTTTATGAGTACAATGATGATACTTTACTCAAACGTCAAGGTGAAATGCAGTGGGTTCATAAAATAAACCATGCGCTCGAAAACAATAAATTTATTTTGTATTTTCAAACTATTGAATCATTACAACCTGGTAATAAAACGACTCATATAGAAATTTTAATTCGTATGTTAAATGATGAAGGAAAAATTATACCTCCAATGGCATTCATTCCCGCTGCAGAACGCTATGATTTAATGACAACCATCGATCGTTGGGTTGTGGCCAACACATTAAAATATTTTAAATCAATTAACAAACAAGATATTACTTTAATAGCAATTAATTTATCAGCTCAATCTCTCAGTGATGATCATTTTCTTGAATTTATAACTTCTGAAATAAAAATTAATAACATTAACCCTAGTCAGCTTTGTTTTGAGATTACCGAAACAAGTGCCATTATAAACTTGGCTCGCGCAATGGATTTTATTTCCGCATTAAAAGATATTGGTTGTAAATTTGCATTAGACGATTTTGGCAGTGGTTTAAGTTCATTTGCCTACCTTAAAAACCTTCCTGTAGATTATTTAAAAATCGATGGCGGTTTTATCCGTGATATTATTGAAGATCCGATGGATCTAGCATTCGTAGAGTCAATCAATCAAATTGGTCATGTTATGGGAATACAAACAATCGCCGAATTTGTAGAAAATGATCGTATTTTTGAGTTATTAAAAAGAATTGGTATTGATTATGTTCAAGGATATAATTTAAGTCAGCCTAAACCACTTAGTGAGTTTGTCCAGAAGATAAGTAAGTTCAATGAACCAGCATATTGCTAGTATTTTGAGCATAAAACCAGAACTTAAATACTGAAATTGTCAACTTCATGATACTATATTCACGTTTACTGGCAAAGCTAATTTAATTCACTCTAAGCCCAACTACTATAAAGTCAACATAATATCAGCCGATAAACCCTAGCAAGAAACAAGTTTTAATTTTTGTTAGTAAAAACAATATTTTTTGTAGTGATTTTCATCAAATACAATTTAAAGATATTTCATGAATAAAACCTTAACAACCCATAGTATGGCCTTTACCGTTATTTTATTGCTAATGACAGTATTAATTGCCATTGCTTTAGATCGTATCGAGAAAGATCTAAATAATATTGATCTCATAGTAAATCAAAACAATGCAAAAACTTTGCTAGTTAATGATATGCGTACCGCAGCTCGAGATCGAACCGTTGCATTAATGCGTATGGCCATTGAAAAAGATCCATTTAGTCGTGATGACGACTACATGGCCTTTAATAAATATGGTAACAAATTTTTGGCTGCTCGAAAAAAATTAATGAGTATGGATTTATCGGTTAAGGAGCTAGAGTTGTTACATTTACAGGGACAACTAATATCAAAAAAAATGTTACCACTGCAACGTAAGGTTACAGAACTTGCCTATTTAGAAAAAACATCAAAAGCACAAGAGTTGCTGTTATACAGTGCGATTCCAAAACAAAATGCTGTATTTGAATTAATAACTGACTTACAAAGGATACAAGAACATGCTGCTGATAAATTTGTATCAGAAGCAAAAAATGGCTACAAGGAAACACGACGCAATATTTTACTATTAGCATTGATAATTTTTATTAGTGTTATTGTGCTAGCGACTTTGCTAATACGAAGAACCATTAACTCTGAAGATAATCTTAATAAAGAAAAAAATAGAGCGATTGTAACACTTCACTCAATTGGTGATGGTGTTATTACAACAAACTTGCATTCTCAAGTTGAATCTATTAATAGTGCAGCGGAAATATTAACAGGTTGGACTTATAACAAAGCTAAAAATAAAAATATTAATGATTTATGTCGATTTATTCATGATAGTGACTACAAAGAAATCGAAAATCCGGTTGATAAAACATTATTACAATCAATTGTAATTCACTCAAACTCTCATGATTTGTTTATGCGAAATGATGGTAATGAATTTGCCGTAGAATACACTGCTTCACCTATTTTTGATATCAATAAGCAAGTATCTGGTTCAGTGTTAGTTTTTCGAGATGTTACCGAAATGCGAGCATTATCCAACCGTTTGAGTTATCAAGCCACCCATGACTCATTAACAGGATTAATTAATCGCCACGAATTTGAAAAACGTTTAGAACAAACTATTACAGACTCTTATATTGAAAATGAACACCATATTTTATGTTATCTCGATTTAGATCAATTCAAAGTAGTTAATGATACTTGCGGCCATGTTGCAGGAGACGAGTTACTAAAATTAATTGCTAGCACCTTACGTGAACACGTAAGAGAAAGTGATTTAATTGCACGACTCGGTGGTGATGAATTTGGGATTTTATTAAAAAACTGTCGTTTTAAGAAAGCAAAAGATATTATAAAAAATACAAAAAAAGCCATTAACGATCTTCGGTTTGTATGGGATGATAAATCCTTTAATGTTGGACTAAGTATTGGTGTAGTTAGAATTAATAAACACAGTGGTAATATATCTAAAATATTGAGCGCCGCCGACACCTCCTGCTACATAGCTAAGGATGAAGGTAGAAATAGGTTTCACGTATATGAAGATGATGATGATACTTTAATTAAACGTCAAGGTGAAATGCAGTGGGTTCACCGAATAAATCATGCGTTAGAAAATGATAAATTTGTACTATTTTTTCAAACCATAGAACAATTACAAAATAACACAAATTCATTCCATTTAGAGATTTTAGTTCGGCTTCAAAATAATGATGGAAAAATTGTACCACCAATGGCATTTCTACCTGCTGCTGAACGATACGACTTAATGACTGCAATTGATCGTTGGGTAATATCTAACACCTTAAAAAATTTTACAGTTCTAGGTGATGAGATTAACGGTATCATTGCTATCAACACTTCTGCCCAGTCTCTAAGTGATGACAAATTTCTTGATTTTTTGACATCAGAAATAAATAAAAGCAGTATCGATCCATCCAAGTTATGCTTTGAAATTACAGAAACAAGTGCGATAACAAATTTATCTTTAGCCATGGATTTTTTTGCTTCATTAAAAAAAATAGGCTGCAAATTTGCATTGGATGATTTTGGTAGTGGATTAAGCTCTTTTGCTTATCTAAAAAATATGCCAGTTGATTATTTAAAAATTGATGGAAGTTTTATTCGTGATATTGTAGACGATCCTATTGATTTGGCATTTGTAGAATCGATTAATCAAATCGGTCGTGTAATGGGAATTAAAACCATTGCTGAATACGTTGAAAATGAACAAATATATAATTTAATAAAAAAAATAGGTATTGATTATGGTCAAGGATATCATTTAAGTCATCCCGAACCGCTAGCCAATTTTTTTAAAAATAGATGAAATCAACTAATATAAAATTAATCAACTTTGTTCGAGACCTTTTCTATGCGTATCGTTAATTCTCATAAATAACGATTTAAAAGGTAACATAAAATCATTTTGAGCATTAACTATATTCATCAAAGGTAAATCTTCATCTTTAAATTCGTAACTACTTGATTTAATATCAGAGAGCAATTGTGTAACTTCCTTTTCTAGCTCACCAATAAAACTTAGCACAGCACCCATGTCATCCATATCATATTCAGCAGACATTTTTAAATCAATAACATCATCCAGTGCGGATTGAACAAGATATATATACGCTTCTTTTGTTGTTGGTCGTTTCATAACATACTCTTAATTTCATTAAATATTAAATTTGACTCTGAATATAGTCTAACATTTTTCGCGGAATAAATAATTATACTTCTGAAGCTGCTTTGCATCTAATAAAAACACACCACCACCACCGTATTCAAATTCAAGCCATGTAAATGCTATTTCCGGGAACATTTTCTCTAGTGCAACCGCACTATTCCCAACCTCGACGATGATTATTCCATCATCGGTTAAATAAGGACCAGCTTCGGCTAACATTGGTATAACTATATCAAGTCCGTATTTTCCTGCCTCTAATCCCAATAAAGGTTCAGCCAAAAATTCATGGTGTAAATTAGACATATCGTGAGCATCAACATAGGGAGGATTACTAATAATAACGTCATAACGAAAATCTACTATTTGATCAAAAATATCAGATTTAATCAACGAAACTCGATTAAACAACTCATAATTATCAATATTCTTTTTAGCCACATCTAACGCGTCCACAGAAATATCACTCGCATGAACTTTAACATCGGACATTGTTAATGCAGTTGCAATTGCAATACATCCACTGCCAGTACATAAATCAAGTACGGTCTTGGTTTTATTACCCCAGGTTACCCAAGGTGAAAATTTATCATCGATTATTTCAGCCAAAGGCGAACGTGGTACTAAAACTCGCTCATCAATATAAAATTGATATCCTGCAAACCAAGCTTCATTCGTTATATAAGCAGCAGGTATTTTTTTAGTAACTCGAGTAGTAAACAAAGAGCGTATTTTGTCTTTTTGAGAACTGGATAAAACCAACTCTATTTCAGATTCCTGAATGATGGGAGAAGTGCCTAATACAAAACTTACCAAATAGGCAGCTTCATCTATCGCAGTCGCTGTGCCATGGCCATAAAATAAGTTGGCGTCATCGAAACATTGCGCACCGGACTCAACCGCTGAGCGAACCGTATCGAGTTTTAAATTTAACTTGAGAGTTGAGCTGTAATTTTCAGTCATTGGTTTATAAATTAAATGAGACTTTTTTTGATGTTTGTTGTTTTATTTCTATAGTAGGCCACTCTAATAACCTAAGACAGGTCGGTATCGCAGGAAAAATAGCATTTAAGCAATCAGCTATTGCTGAAGGTTTTCCTGGTAAATTAACAATTAAAGTTCTATTACGTATGCCAGCCGTTTGCCTCGACAAAATCGCAGTGGCTACCATTTTTAACGACTCTGTTCGCATTAATTCTCCAAAACCTGGCATTAGTTTATCACAAACGGCAACTGTAGCTTCAGGCGTAATATCTCGTACTGTTGGGCCTGTACCGCCAGTTGTAATGATTAAACAACAGTTCTCAATATCACTAAGTTGTGTAAGTTCTTTTTCGATAAGGTTTTGATCATCAGAAATAATTCGTTTTACAGCAGTCCAATTTGAGCTAATATTATCAGATAACCACTGATGCATAGCAGGGCCACCTAGATCATCGTATTCCCCTCTACTTGCTCTATCTGATATTGTAAGAATTCCAATTTTCACATCTGTCATACTCTACTCCTAAAAAAATACATCATAAGTATACCATTTGACGTTTAGCACCCCAATTACCGTGTTTTCCGTCGAATATACCAGAGCAGAGTGTACCACATTTTTTGCAATGCCCTGTATTATCTAATTGCCAATCTCCCAGAACATACCAATCTCGAGCTATTAACCGAGTATTGCATTGATGGCAATAAGTACTTGCTGAATCACTATCATGCACATTTCCTGTATAAACATATCGAAGTCCTTGAGCTAAGGCAATTTCTCGTGCTTTACGTAAAATTGTTAATGAGGTTGCAGGATGATTCTTCATTTTCCAATCAGGATGGAATGCAGAAAAATGTAATGGTACATTGACACCTAGATTATCTGCAATCCAGCGAGTCATTTTTGTAATTTCATTGCTTGAGTCATTCTCACCTGGAATTAATAATGTCGTTATTTCTAACCATGTCGAAGTCTGGTGTTTTATATAAAGCAAACTATCAAGTACACTATTCAAATGTGAACCGGTTATTTTGAAATAAAATTTCTCACTAAATGCTTTCAAATCAACATTAGTTGCATCAATATACTGAAAAAATTCAATCCTCGGTTTTTCACAAATATAAGCAGCTGTTACAGCAATTGTCTTGATATCATATTCATGACAAGCCTGTGCTACATCACTAGCATATTCCATAAAAATAACAGGATCATTATAGGTAAAAGCTACACTAGTACATGAATATTTTTTCGCAGTTTTTGCAATGCGTTCAGGAGTTGCGGAAACTGCCAAGGTATCCATTTCTCGAGATTTACTTATATCCCAGTTTTGACAAAATTTACAAGCAAGATTACAGCCAGCTGTTCCAAAAGATAAAACTGATGTACCCGGTAAATAATGGTTTAGTGGCTTTTTTTCTACAGGATCGATGCAAAAGCCACTAGATTTACCATAAGTAGTTAGCACCATGGTATTTTCATGTCTTGCTCGGACAAAACATAAACCTTGCTGACCATCTTTTAATTTACATGCACGTGGACAAAGATCGCACTGAATTCTACCATCCATTAGCAAGTGCCAATATTTAACTTTAACGGTATTAATATTATTAGCTAACATAAATTTTACATTTAACTTTATGAACTATAATATATAGTATATACCTATTAGTATATTTTTTTGGATAGCAAATCTTATGACAGCATCACACAGAAATGCAGCAGTCGCAGGTCAGTTTTATCCAAACGATTCTGCCGCGTTACAATCAGATATTAATCAATACCTTAATACGGTTTCAAAAAACTCTCAACCAAAAAAAAATGCAAAGGCCTATATTGTGCCACATGCGGCTTATATCTATTCTGGTGGAATAGCGGCAAGTGCTTATAATCAACTCAAAAAATGTTCACACTCAATATCAAATGTTGTTTTACTCGGCCCTGCACATCGAGTAGCATTTAACGGAATAGCCTATTGCAGTGCGAAATTTTTTAACACGCCATTAGGTTCCGTTCCGGTAAATAATTCGATAATTAAAGAAATCAAACACCTTAATTTTATGCTATGTAACGATGCAGCTCATGAACACGAGCATAGCTTAGAAGTACAGTTACCATTTTTGCAAACAGTATTAAAAAAATTTACGATTATTCCCTTATTAGTAGGAAACTGTAATTCATTAGAGGTTTCAATACTATTAGAACAAATTTGGGGTGATTCAGAAACGTTAATTTTAGTTAGTTCTGATTTAAGTCATTTTAATACTTATCAAGTAGCTAAAGAAATGGATAACAGCACTAGTAAAGCAATAACATCGCTACAACCAGAAAAAATTAACTATGAGAATGCATGTGGCCGTACCCCCGTAAATGGTCTATTAGATATTGCTAAGAAAAAGAATTTAAAAGTATCAATTCTAGATGTTTGTAATTCTGGTGATACCGCTGGTGATAAAAATCGTGTCGTTGGTTATGGTTCATACTCGTTCACAGAAGTAATATAATATGTTAACAGACAATGACAAAGCCCTACTACTAGAACAAGCAAAAACTTCAATACTATATGGCTTAAACCACCACTCTCGAAACAAAGTTATAAATAAAGATGTTTCACCGAACATATCTAAAATTCAATCTTGCTTTGTAACATTATACATTCGTAATAAATTACGAGGCTGTATTGGTTCTTTAAATGCAAGCCAAGCTTTGTTTAAAGATGTTCATGATAATGCTTATGCTGCGGCTTTCGAAGATCCTCGATTCCCTAAATTAACAAAAGATGAGTTTAATACTGTTGATATCGAAATTTCAATTTTATCAACATCTGAGAAAATCGAATTCATTGATGAACAAGATTTATTATCACAATTACGTGTTGGCATTGATGGCTTAATATTTGAATATAAACACCATAGAGCAACATATCTTCCTTCGGTATGGAATATGCTACCAAAACAATATTTGTTCTTAAATTCATTAAAAGAAAAAGCGGGTTTAAAATCGACATTTTGGTCAACTCAAGTAAAATGCTACCGATACACTACCGAAACTATAAAGTAATTAATACTATCACTTACATTTTCCAATTGAGTTTTTAGCGCATTTTCTGCCATCAATCCAAATTGCATTTGATAAATTAGCACCAGAAAAATTAATATCGCGTAATCGAGAACCTGTAAAATTAATATATTGTAAATTGCTATTGCTAAAATCTACGCTAACCAAATCGCTGTTTTGAATAATCGTGCCAATCAAAGTTGCATTACTAAATTTTATATTAGTAAGTTTAGACAAACTCATTTCTGTATATGAAAAATTTGCATTCGAAAAGTTCACATTCGTGATAACAGCACCAATTATTGATGCGCTATTTAACATAGCCCCAGTCATATTCAGTTCTTTTAACTGCACCCCTACTTTTTGACAGTGCGTCCAATTCACCTTAGCTTGAGGTTTTGAACCACAATTAGCTACACTTACAATATTGTCTGGCATATACTGAAAAGAGACAAAAGCAATAACACTAACGAAAATTATTACTAAAAAAATTTGTGAATAAGCGGTAAACAGTTTTTTATTTTTTTCTGTATATTCAGTTTTATCAAATCGATTAAACTCTTTATTTCCGACATTTCGTCGTTCTTTATCGGGTTTTTCCGCTTCCAAACCTCGACGTTCATCCGCCCAACGTTTTTTTGAAGCTAATTTCTGTTGAGCAGTTTCATCGTATTTTGCAGATATTAGTATCTCAGGTATTAAATGTGGAATTGAACTGATTTTTTTCCATTCAACTTTATTCATGCTCACTTCGTCACTAATAACAAAACGGCCTAATAGTAAATATTGTTCTATTTGACCAGAAGGAAAAGGTCCCTTGATAGGACCATCCTTACGTCGTATAAACCAGTTATTTATTTGTGGCATTATTTTTCTCGTACATATATGTAACAATTTAGACTAAAATATACTGAATATCATCGATTATTGATTAATGCTTGTTTTATAAGATACTTATCGGCAGCTATTATGGAAATAAAAGGTCCAAACTTAAATACTTATCCAACAACATCTACTCCCGTTTCGCCTGATGTAAATAAATTACACCAAGGTCAAGTCATTAAAGCCTTGGTAATTGAAATGAGTAGTAATAAAACTTTATTCGAAATTATTGAACCTAAACTAGCGGCACAATTTGAGGCAGCCGGTGTATCAAATCTCAAAACAGGACAAATCATTTCCTTAAAAATCATTAGTGTTGGTCCACCACTATCATTTAATGTTTTGAGTAATAGTAATACACAAAATAAACCTGATTTAATGATCAATGCTGCACTCAGACTCATATTGCCAAAACAACCGTCTATGAACCAGTTACTATCTAATCTAGAGTATCTAAGTAACCCGAATCCAAAATTAAATGAAATATACCCTCAACAAGTATTAGATTTAAGTCGTGCTGCATTTCAACGTTTATCGAGTATTAATGACGTTAAAACTGCTAGTGGATTACGTTCAGCATTTGAGAAATCAGGTGTATTTTTAGAACAACAACTATTAAGCTCTGTTTTAAATAGAAGCAATACAGTCACTACAGATACTCGTACAACGCTGTTAAGGCTTGCTGAATCGATACGATCAAATATCACTGAACCAGACATAATGCTCAATAGACAGGTAACAACTGGTGATAAACTGAATAGTAAGATCAACCCAGATAGTTCAAGCGAAGTTAATAAAAATCAGTACATTAACAAAAATTATCAACACTTGAATGCAAAACACAATAGTTTAAACCTTGAAAACTTGAAAAGGATTGCTTCCAACCTACCACCTATTCAACATAGCAATAGCGCATTACACGAGTTATTGCGCAATATAGAAAGCAGTTTAGCAAAGACTCAATATAATCAATTACAACACTTCATTGCAGATGATCAAACGAAAGTAAACTGGATGTTTGATGTTCCAGTTAAACAAGAAGATGGCACTGACTTATTTTACTTCTCATTTACTCACGAAGATACCGGCAATGGCAGTAAAGATGATAATGAATGGTCAGTTGTTTTATCTTTTAGTTTGGAAAAGCTAGGTAATATAAATATTCAGATTTATTTGCGAAACAACAAAATTGGTGCAACTTTTTGGGCTAAAAACAATAATACTTATGAGTTATTTAATGATCATTTAACAACACTGCAACTTCAACTAGAAAAGTCAGGAATTAAAATTTCAAATATACGTTGTAACAAGGGAGAATTACATCATTCAAGCCCAACTGAAAATAAAAATATATTTGACGAGAAGGTATAATGAATAATTCCAAACCGCCAAAAATTGCAGTAGCATTACACTATAACCAAGTTGATACACCAACTATATCAGCAAAAGGAAGCGGTGAAATAGCCGAAATGATATTAAAAATAGCACAAGAAAATAACATCCCATTGCATGAAGATAAAGATTTGATATCCCTGCTATCAAAGCTGGAACTTGGTGATGAGATTCCCGAGATATTATATCGTGCCATTGCAGAAATAATTTCTTTTGCTTACATGTTAACAGGAAAAGTCCCTGATAATTTCAATAATAATTAAAATGTTAATTTTTTCCATTGTAAATTTCCTTTTTTCCAATACTGTCAATCCGGTGTAATAAACTAACTAAATCAGCTTCTCCCTGACTTAAACCACATGAATCGACCAATTGATTTACCTTCACGCCTTTTTGCACGAGATGAATAGCATGTTCATAGGATACATCGTTATTATGAGAAAGTTTATTAACATTATCAAATTTAACCTCATTATTGTTTTGTTGTCGTTCAACTTTCAATACACGTTCTCCGACTCCTAAAGCTGCTGAAGTTAATGCTCGAAGATCTCGTTTTAATTCTGAAAGATCGTGCTGATCACGTATTTGTTGTTTTTTTGTTTTAACAATAAACAATAGCAGTACAGAAATAAGAAGTAAACTTGTGACTTGCAGCAGTACAAAAAAATTAAGATTCATAAAAATATTTTCAATATAATTCATGCTAATTCCTTAAATTTAAACATATTCATCAATATGTTTAGCATCATCATCTTCTTCACCTTCATTATCTTTTTTTAACTTAGTTTGTTTTTTATTTTTTTTTGATTCTTTTTTTGGCATAGGTTTAACTGGCTTAGTAGGCCATGGATCAGTAATACCAGATAATTTACTGATATCAACCATGATCATTCACTCATTAAATTATAAAGAAGACATTTCATCCCATTCTTCTTCTGTTAACAATTTGTCGACATCAACGAGTATTAATAATTGTTCCCCCTGACTACTAACTCCTTGGATATACTTAGAACTTTCATCATTCCCCACATTTGGTGTAGTTTCGATATCTGATTTTTTTAAATCAACAACTTCAGCAACACTATCAACTAAGATACCGATAACTTGGTTTTCAGACTCTATAATCACTATACGTGTTGAATCGTCAGATTCTTTTTCAACCAAACCAAATCGTGTTCGAGTATCGATAACAGTAACAACATTGCCTCGCAAATTAATAATACCGAGAACATAGTGGGGTGCACCTGGCACTGGAGCTATATCTGTTATGCGAAGCACTTCTTGTACACTCATTACATTAATGCCGTACTTTTCATTATCTAAATAAAAAGTTACCCATTGTGTTATTACGTCATTCGCGCTTTCAACCGCTTGGTTCATTACCTTTCTCCTAAGAAGTTAAAAAGGCCAAGTAGTCAAAAGTATGGCACTTTTAGTTCTATTCAATTATATCCTGCATTAAATATGCCAAAACCCATTTTAAAACATTAAAACAATATTTTAAGTGTGTTAACTATGATCCGAGTTCAATAACTTCGATAATTCAATGGTATCTAATAATGCACACATATATTCTACAACGGTACCTGCCAACCACGCCCGTTTAGTGTTAGATTTACGCCACTTTATTTGGCTTGGTTCAATTGTTATAACTTCATTAACGGCATCACATGCTAGCCCCCATTCAAAATTATTAATAAAAACTATTCTTTTCAGTCGATCATTATTATTAAAATCGACCCAAGTTTTGGCTCTATCTTGTGGAAAAACTATCTGAGCAATATCAATTATAGGTATTTTTTTATCTTGGTGTTGCGCTAGTCCTAAATAAGATTCTTTATGACCAGGCATAACAGTAATATTATCTGGCCAAAATATTACCCCACTTAATTCGACTAATGGTATAGCTAAGGTTAACCCTGCAGTTTTAAACATCATAACTTGAAAAGCTTCATCTCTAACTTGAGATTTTATAACTTTCGATGGTAATTCATCATGAGCAAACTCTTGTTCTATAGTATTTGCTTTTATTTTATTGGTAATATGTATTTCATTTGGAATATCAGGTAGATATGCTGCATCATCAGTTACCAATTTCTTTTTGTCATCAAATTGTTTGGGGGGATGCACTTCATTTTCTGTTAATAACAAACTAAAAAATTCAGACAAAGCTTTTTTTTCAGATGTTAAATTAGTATCATTACTGCCCATTAGAATTCACTAACTTTAATGTTGGCGTTTTAATATCTTCCAAAAAATCATATAAATTTTCGTAAGCCTGTGTACCTCTAGATGAAGGTAACATAATCGGTAACGGTAACCCGCGTTCGCTGGCTTCACGAAACTTAGTATCAACAGGAATTACACCATTCCAAACAGTATCTCCGTATTTTTCACGTAAAGTCCTCAATGTTTGAATTGCTGCACGAGTTCGCCTATCAAACATAGTTGGTATAATTAAATTCGATAACTTTTTCTTTTGCGCATGAGTAATCATATTGATAGTTGTAACCATCCGCTCTAAACCTTTAAGTGCTAAAAACTCTGTTTGAACTGGTATTAACAAAAACTCACAAGCAGCTAAAGCATTAACCATTAAAATTCCTAGTAATGGTGGGCAGTCGAGCAACACATAATCAAAATCGTGCTTAACTGATTCAAGTTTTTTCTTTAGTACTAAACCTTTCCCCTCATGAGTTCCTAATTGTCGGTCTAACGTAGCCAGTGCTGTAGAAGCTGGGAGCAACTTAATATGACTAATTTCTGTATCCAATATTATGTTTGAAATATTACTACTACTATTGTCAAACAATTTATACACACTATTTTCGATACTATCGGGATCATTGCCAAAATATGATGTAACTGAACCGTGTGGATCAAGATCGACAATCAATACTCGTTTATTTTCTTTTTTAAACACACCAGCTAAACTAACAACTGTTGTTGTCTTACCCACGCCACCCTTTTGATTTGCTATTGACCAAATTTTCATAATTTAATTCGAACTAAGTAACAATTACACACAAAATAAATGCAAATTACATTTATACTACTACTTTAATTTTGGTTTGATTTAGGTAAATTATCCAGTAAATTATTGCTTTCTTTATTGTTCCTTATCACAACATTGACACGTCTATTTTTCTTTCTCCCTTGGTTAGTTTTATTACTTGCAATAGGTCTAAATTCACCAAATCCAATAGCCATTAACCGACTAGGTTTAACACCTGAGTTTGCAAACAAATTAACAACTCGCGCTGCTCGAGCAGCTGACAGCTCCCAATTTGTCGGATAAAATACATTATGAATTGGTATGTTATCAGTATGCCCTTCTACTTCAACACTATTTTTTAAAGGCGCTAAAATTCGAGCTATTTTTTGTAATATTGGTATCGCATCAATTTCAATATTAGAGCTACCACTGATATATATAATGCTTGCATCCATTTCTACTGATATACCATTTTCAGTTTGTGTCACTTTAACAGATTTGTCTTTAATTAATGTTTTTAAACTTTTATTCAAACTAGTTTCAATATTATCTAATTCTTTTTCTCTATTAGATTTAATTGGTTTTAGTTCAATAAGAGAAACTTTATCTTTAGGAGAAAGATTATTGCTTGTTGAAGTTTTTCCAACATTAATAGGTATTACTGATTTAGGGGGCGTATTAAATGCTGCAATCAAAGTATCAGACAACACTCGATACTTTCCATCATTGACAGAGGATATTGAATACATAACAACAAAAAATGCAAATAACAAAGTTATAAAATCAGCATAAGAGACTAACCAACGCTCATGATTAACATGCTCCTCTTGTCTTTTTTTTCGAGTCATATAATTACTACGTATTTAAAAAGCCATACAATTTAGTTTCAATATTTCTTGGGTTTTCACCTTCGGCTATTGAGACTACACCTTCAATTATCATTTCACGATACATCATTTGATGATGAACTATATTCTTTAATTTTTTAGCAAATGGTAAAAAAACTAGATTCGCTGCTCCAACACCATAAATAGTTGCAACAAAGGCTACCGCAATACCACTACCGAGCCTACTTGGATCAGACAAATTACCCATCACATGGATAAGTCCCATAACAGCGCCAATAATTCCAATGGTTGGGCTGTAACCTCCCATGCTCTCATATATACTTGCTGCCTGTAGATCAAAATGTTCTTTGGTATCAACTTCTACGTCTAATATAGAACGAATGCTTTCAGGCTCACTGCCATCAATTAATAACTGCAAACCTTTTCTTGCAAAAGGATCAAATTCTGATTCTTCAATACCTTCTAATCCTAATAGACCTTCTTTACGAGCTATATTGCTCCATCCAATTATTTTATTAATTGTTTTTGTAATTTCTAATTGAGGTGTAAAAAACATCCATGGGAACATTTTTAAACCTCTAATAAATACTGTTAATGATGACTGCAGCATAACCGCACCTATAGTCCCACCAAGCACTATCAATATTGCAGGGCCATTTATTAGCGTACTCATATGTCCGCCTTCAAGAAATTGCCCCACTAAAATAGCAGAAAATCCTAAAATTAACCCTAGAACACTTAATATATCCATATTCATATTCAGAGCCAATTATTGATTGAGCTACCGATATCCGATAAAGTTAGCACTTTATCAACAATACCAGCTTCAGCTACTGCTGCAGGCATGCCATATACAACACAACTAGCCTCATCTTGAGCCCATATTGTTGAGCCTTTTTTATTTAACAATACAGCACCGTCACGACCATCCGCACCCATTCCAGTTAAAATTATTGCTAAAGTTTCATTAGGAAAAACATTAGCAACAGAATTAAATGTAACATCCACAGATGGCTTATAGGTTAAACCTTTTTCGCCATCTTTGATTTGAATCTTGGGACGCAAACTACTACCGGTTAAAAGCATTTGTTTACCACCCGGCGCTAAATAAGCTGTTCCTGCTTCTATAATATCGCCATCATCGGCTTGTTTTACGTTTATTTCACACAATTTATCTAAACGTTGAGAAAAAGCTTGTGTAAAGGTAGATGGCATATGTTGTATTAATATAATTGGAACAGGAAAATTAGCTGGTAATTGAGTTAAAACTTGTTGAAGTGCAACAGGGCCACCAGTAGATGTACCAATAGCAAGTAATTTTATTTTTCCTACTCGACGATTTGTTCGAGTTGTAGTTACACCTTTAGTAACCGGCTTGGGTATTTTTGATTTACTAAATAACTTACCAACACTAACTTTACTTCGAACAACAGCACGAACACGTTCGCATAAAAGTTTTTTTGCTTCATCCCTATCCTTTGATATATCTTCAAAACGTTTAGGTAAAAAATCAACTGCGCCGGCTTCTAAAGCATCAAGTGTTGCTTTGGCACCATCAGTTGTTAGAGATGAAAACATTAAAATCGGTAATGGCGATTTTGACATTATTTCTTTAGTCGCAGTAATACCATCCATTATAGGCATTTCTATATCCATAGTTATTACATCTGGTTTTAGCTCAGCAACTTTAGCAATTGCATCTTTTCCATCAACAGCAAAACCAGCCACTTCAATTAATGGATCTTCAGACAGAATTTCGCTTACTCTACGTCGAAAGAATCCTGAATCATCAACTATTAATACTTTGACCGTCATAGTTACTCGTATTCTATGGTGTTATAATTAATAAACATTTAAATGAAATTTAATTATTAAGCATATTTTTTCATAAGCCCTGGAACATCAAGAATGATGGCTATACCACCATCACCAGTAATTGTTGCTCCAGACAAACCTATTGTTCCATGTAGTAATGCTCCTAATGGTTTAATAACAACTTCTTCTTGTCCAACTAATTCATCTACAATTAATCCAATTTCTTGAGTTCCCAATTGCACTACCACTACATGGCCTTGCTCCGGAATTTTTGCGTTACTTTCAGATTTAACCATCCAACGTCTCAAATAAAACAAAGGTAATGTACGACCACGAACAATAATAACTAACTGACCATCAACAAAATTTGACTTAGTCAAATCTAAATTAAATATTTCTTTAACGTTAACCAGTGGTAGTGCAAAAAGTTGGTCTTCTAGTTTAACCATTAATGTAGGCATAATTGCTAATGTAAGTGGTATTTTAATACTTAACCGGGTACCCTTACCCAAAGCTGAATCTATTTCAACAATGCCGTTTAATTGAGTTATTCTGGTTTTAACAACGTCCATTCCAACGCCTCGACCAGATATATCGGAAATTTCTTCCTTAGACGAAAACCCCGGCATAAAAATTAAATTAAAACAATCCTTCTCCTCTAATCTAGCCGTCGCAGCTTCATCCATTAAGCCTTTTTTAACTGCGATAGCTCTTAACACATCAGGATCCATCCCCTTGCCATCATCTTCAATTGATAATAAAATATGGTCACCTTCTTGTTCTGCAGCTAATATTACTGTTCCACTTTTAGGCTTACCAGATTTAACACGATCTTCGGGCATTTCAATTCCATGATCAACAGAATTACGTACTAAGTGAACCAGTGGATCAGCTAAAGCATCAACTAAATTTTTATCTAAATCAGTTTCCTCTCCAATCATTTCCAAATTAATTTCTTTATTTAAACTACGAGCTAAATCACGAACTACACGCGGAAATCGGCCAAATACTTTTTTAATTGGTTGCATCCGTGTTTTCATAACTGAAATTTGTAAATCAGCTGTTACAACGTCTAGGTTTGCAACTGCTTTTTGCATTTCTTCATCACCAGAAATAATACTTAACCTATTTATTCTATTTCGAACTAAGACTAATTCTCCCACCATATTCATTATATCATCAAGACGTTTAGTATCTACTCGAACATTAGTTTCAGATTGTGGTGCGGTTGGTTTTTGTTTTTTAACCTTGCTTGCCGTCGTATCTGTGCTTTTATTTTCTGATTTTTTTTTGATTTCTTTTTTCAAATCAGATTTAGAGTCAACATTAGAACTTGATGGTTTTACTTTACCAGCCCCATGTAAATCATTTAATAGTGTCTCAAATTCATCATCAGTTATATCATCGCTTCCATTTACCGTTGCTTTTGCTTCTTCTAAATTATCTGATTTAGAACTAACGGTTCCATTTAGTTCATCTAATAAAGACTCGAATTCTTCATCGGTTATTTCATCATTCACATTAGATTTTGATTTTTTATCTATTTCTGCGGAATTTTCACCACCCTCAAGATCATCCAATAATGCTTCAAACTCATCATCGGTAATATTTTCACTGTTAGCCGTGCCACTTGTTTCGTTTTGCGTGTCATTATCTGTAACAGATTTTTCGGTTTCAGACGAACATGCTACTTCACCATTTGCAATATTTTGAAGCGCACTTAATAATTCAGGACTTGCAGGTAAGGGTTCTTCAGCTGCACGTAATTTATCAAATTGGTCATTTAATACATCTAAGACAGGAAGCATGGTATCCATCATTTCTGCATTTATAAGCAATTCACCATTTCGTAATTTATTAAAAACATCTTCTGAAATATGACAAATTTCAACCATAGCATTTATTGCCATAAAACCAGCACCACCCTTAATGGTATGAAACCCTCTAAATACCGAGTTCAACATTTCCATATCCTCAGGCGAGTTTTCTAACTCAACTAATTGTTCATTAAGTTCTTCCAGTATTTCACCGGCTTCAATTAGAAAGTCTTGCAATAGTTCTTCATCTACTTCTAATGCCATATTACCGTACCTTTAAAAACCTAAACTAGATAATAAATCATCAACTTCATCTTGACCGGAAACAAAATCTCCCTTATCAATACTTGCAATATGTGGTCCTTCAGCCTTAATTTTGTCTTTTTCAACAGGTTCTTCTACCGTCATTGCTGTACCAGCAACTTTAATTATCCCTACTAACTTGTCTTCTACTTCATTCACGAGAATAATGACGCGTTTTATTATTTGACCAGTTAAATCTTGAAATCCTTGAGCCATAAGCACTTCATTCAATTTATTTTTTAATTTTTCATTTTCTACTACTGAATCATCTAAAAAAGCATTTAAAGATTTTAAAAAACCCCTAAAGTCTTCTACACTCATTTCACGTTTTGTAAAATTTTTTAGTTCTTCACTTAACTTTTTTGCTTTTCTTTCTATATCGGTACATATTGGTAATGAATCTTCAATCATTTCAAGAGTCGTATCAGCAGCCTTTGCTGTCATTTCAATTACATGGTTTAATCGTTCTTTGGCATCCGGTATTTCCTCATTTGCTATTGTGTTTACACGAGTATCAAGCTGAAATCCGTTGATTGAATCATGAAGATCGCGTGTTAATTTTCCAAGTTCAATATATAAACTACTCTCTCTAAATCTTACTAGTTCATCAATACTTTTACCTGCTTGTTCTTCATCTCCTGATTGCATGCAATTAAGTAAATTTCGAACCCTTTCGATATTTTCTTCAGTAATAACCAGACTCTCAGCACTCATAAATACCCCTTAAATTAAACGCCTTCAATACGCTCAAAAATTTTGTCTAGCTTTTCTTTTAATGTGACTGCTGTAAATGGTTTAACGATATAACCATTTACACCCGCTTGAGCTGCCTCTACAATTTGTTCACGTTTTTGTTCAGCCGTTACCATTAATACTGGCATTTTTTTTAACTTATCATCGGCTCTCACTTCTTTTAATAACTCAATTCCTTGCATTCCTGGCATATTCCAATCGGTAACTAAAAATTCAAAATCACCATTTTGTAACATCGGTAATGCAGTTAAACCATCATCTGCTTCTTGAGTATTAGTAAAACCTAAATCGCGTAGTAAATTTTTAATTATTCGACGCATTGTAGAAAAGTCATCTACAATTAGGATTTTCATATTCTTATCCACTACTTGCCTCCAAATGACAATTTAAACCCATAGTTTACTAGCTACAAATCAACAATTGTAATATCCTATGATTGACTTAAATTCTATCGGCACTATAGACTTCTAACTTGAATGCTTTATATGTAATTTTTGAATATATGGATATTACGCTACGGTAGGAATAAACATGGCGAGTGTTAATAATCACCCTCATAAAATGATAAATACATTTTTTTTATGGATTTTATTACTTATTATCAATACTTTCCTTTTCTTCTGAATCCTCATTCCAAGTACTGAGGCGTGCCTGAAGTCGTATTACTGCTTGGCTATGAATTTGACTCACTCTCGATTCACTCACCCCCATAACAGCACCAATTTCACGTAAATTTAATTCTTCGTCATAATAAAGAGCCATCACAAGACGCTCACGATCAGGCAAACCTGCGATAGCATTTGACACAATTCGTTGAACATCTGCTCGATGCATACCATCTATTACACCTGGAGAATTATCACTATAATTATCCAACATTGACTCGTCACCAACACCAATATCTTCAAAGCTTAATATTCTATTACTGCTTGAGTCTTGCAAAATTGCATAATATTCTTTTAATGAAATACCTAAAGTTTCTGCTATTTCATTATCTCGCGCATCACGTCCATGTAGATGTTCAATTTCACGAACAGCCTCAGCAACCATCCTAGATTTTCTATGCACTGAACGAGGTGCCCAATCATTCTTTCTTATTTCATCAAGCATTGACCCTCGGATTCGAATACCCGCATATGTTTTAAAACTTGCTCCTTGGCGTTCATCATAATTTTTCGATGCCTCAAGTAAACCAATCATACCCGCTTGAATTAAATCTTCTAACTGAACATTTGCAGGAAGTCTATTTATTAAATGACAAGCTATACGTTTTACTAGTGGTGCGTGTGAAGTTACAATATCATTAACTTCAACTGACTTAGCTGATGCATACATTGCTAATCCGTTCATAACATTACCCCCGCATTATTTATGTTACCTTGAATTAAACGTTCAACAAAAAACTCTAAATGACCTGCTGCTATTTTTGGTATAGGCCATTTCTGTGTACGTTCGGCAAGGTTCTTGAATGAAACTGAAGCCTTACTACGAGGATATGCTTCAACTACCGCCTTTTGTCTTTTTACTGCTTTTTTTAAAAAGTCATCATAAGGAACAAAACCCATGTAATCTAATGCAACGTCTAAAAATTTTTCAGTGACTTTTGTTAATTTTTTATAAACATCACGTCCTTCCTGTGCACTATGTACCATATTGGATAATATATGGAATCGATGAATATTGTACTCTCGATGTAATAATTTAATTAATGCATATGCATCTGTTATTGATGCAGGTTCATCACAAACAACTACGATAACATCTTGAGCGGCTCGACTAAAGGTAATCACATTATCCGAAATTCCCGCAGCGGTATCGATAATCAAAACATCAATATCATTATCATACTCACTAAAAGCTGAAATTAACCCTGCATGTTGAGCTGTCGATAATTCTGACATTTCTTGAATACCAGAAGATGCAGGGATTATTTTTATGCCTGCAGGTCCATCCAAAACAATATCAGCTAATTCTTTGGAACCATTAAATACATCGTGCAAGGTATGTTTCGGCTGTAAACCCAACATAACATCTATGTTGGCTAAGCCTAAATCAGCATCCAATATCAAAGTATTTTGGCCCATGTTCGATAATGATATTGCTAAGTTCACTGACACATTTGTTTTACCAACACCACCTTTACCACTGGCAACTGCCAGTACTCTAACTGGCTTAGCAATAGATTTATAGCGACGTTTAGATGCCTTCATAGCGATTCCAGATTTAACCATGTGCATGTGACACTATTCCATTGTCAACTTTTGGTGTTTTATATTTTTTAACATTCCTTTTAAACTCTTGCATTAATGCAACATTTTTAGATACTAATGAATGAGAAAATGCTTCATGAAGATTGTCTGGTATTTTTTGTCCATCACTAAAATAAGCAACCGGTATATTTTTTTCAATACAAACAGATAAAGCCCCACCAAAATTAGTTGTTTCATCTAATTTAGTTAAAATACATGCTTTCACATTAACATTTGAAAATGAATTGCATACATCATCTATAACGGATCGCTGTGAATTTACAGCATGAACAATATAAGTTGAAATAGCTTGTTTTCCATGAATCTCATTAAAGTCACTACAGATATTTTTTCCGTATTTGTTTAAACCAGCTGTATCAATTAATACTAACTTCTTGTCACGCACAACATTTAAAACTGTTTTTAACTGTTTTGAATCTGTTGCAACATACATCGGAACATTTAAAATTCGTGAGAATGTTCTTAATTGTTCGTGAGCTGCAATTCGATAACTATCGGTTGAAATTAAGGCTACAGAATCTTTACCATGACGCAATATAAATTGTGCAGCTAATTTTGCAATTGATGTTGTCTTACCTACACCAGTTGCACCTATTAATGCAATAGTGCCGCCACTAGAAAGAATATCATCTTTTGTGACTTTAATTTTATGAGAAATCAAGGCTAATGCATGATGCCAATTATATTCAAAGTCCTTATTTGTATTAGTGTAATCTGATATCTTATTTGCGAGATTATGACTTAAACCAAAACCAATTAATTTTTTTAATACTGTAGCACGCAGTGGGTTATTGTTTTTTTCATTATCTGCTGAGATTCCACTTAACTGTGTTATTAGTAAACTACGTAATTCTTTTATTTGTTTTTTCATGTCAGTCATAGCTGGAACAGCTGGTACGTCAACATTTGGTTTAACTATGTTAGTATCTTGTTTAAGTTTTTTTGTTAACCCTTTTTCAATTTTTTCTACCAATTCAGCTTCTATTTTTGTTATGAGATCTTTTTCTACTTTTTCTGGTAATATAAAATCACTTTCATTTAGCTCAACGTTGTTTTGTAGATTTCTTGTATATTTCAGGTCATTATTAAGCTTATCTCTATTCTTGTCAGAACTTGTAGAAAGCAGCACATCTTTTGTGATTAGCGAATCATTTAATAGCGATTCATCATAATCAATTGCTGCAATCACTTCGGTTTGGTCACCCACACGTTGATTAGATAAAATTACAGCATCAGAGCCTAATTCATTACGCACGATTCGTATTGCACTTCGCATGTCATTAGCTTGATACCGTTTAATTTTCATATAACCATCCTAACTCTGTATTTTTAATAGCTACTAATTAGCTGCTTGTCCCACTGTTGAAACAATCTTAATCTGTTTATCATTTGGTATTTCGTTATACGATAAAACAGAAATATTAGTATTCATATGTCGAACAAATCTTGCCAACATTACTCTCAATGGGGCAGAAACAAGTAATACTGCTGGTTGGCCGGTTAATTCTTGTTTTTGCGCACTTTCAGTTAACGTTGAATGCAATCGCTCAGCTAAACCAGGTTCGACACTACCACCGGATTCATCTGCCATCTGAATTGATTGATGCAATATTTGTTCCAAGCTAGGATCCAATGTTATAACGGGTAATTCTATCGCCATGCCATTGATTTGCTGGATAATTGAACGTCCTAAGGTTATACGAACTGCAGCAGTTAATACGTCAGGGTCTTGACTTCTAGTACCATGCTCCGCCAAAGTTTCGGCTATTGTTCGTACATCACGTATAGCTATCCCTTCTTCCAATAAATTCTGTAGAATTTTAACCAATATACCTAGGGGAACTGTATCAGGAATTAAATTTTCAACGAGCTTAGGTGCAACACTAATTAGTTTATCCAATAAATGCTGAACTTCTTCATGACCTAATAATTCATAAGCATGAGTTTGTAATAATTGGCTTAAATGCGTCGCAATAACTGTATTAGCATCTACCACGGTATAACCCAGTGTTTGAGCTTGATCACGTTGTGTTGGATCAATCCAAACTGCATCCAGACCAAAAGCTGGATCTTTAGTCTCTACACCTGCTAAGCTACCATAGACTTGCCCTGGATTTATTGCCATTTCTCGGTCTGGCTGTACTTCATCCTCACCAATGGTAACCCCCATTAATGTAATTCGATATGCTGTGGCAGGTAACTCTAAATTATCCCTAATATGGACAGGTGGTACTAAAAATCCTAACTCCTGTGATAATTTTTTCCGAACACCTTTGATTCGTCCCATAAGCTGTCCACCTTGCGCTTTATCAACCATTGGTATTAAGCGATAGCCAACTTCCAAACCAACGGGATCAACCGGTGTCACATCTTCCCAACTTAGATCGCGCACCTCGGTCGACTCTGTATCTGTTTTTGTTTGAGACTCAATACGTGCCGTATTTTCTTTAAGTTTTATTTTCTGTTGAATTAAATACGCACTAACACCGCAAACTAAAGAAAGGCTTAAAAATGCTAAATTAGGCATTCCAGGTATTATTCCAATAATCAATAATATACCTGAAGTTACAGCTAATGATTTAGGCTTATCAAATAATTGCTTAATTAATTGCTCACCAAGATCTTGTGAACTTGAGACTCGCGTTATGATAATACCTGCTGAAGTCGACAGTAGTAACGCAGGAATTTGAGCGACCAGACCATCACCAATCGTTAGCAATACATAGAAACGTGCAGCTTGACTAAAATCAAGATCATGTTGCAATATGCCAATAGACAAACCACCTATGACATTAATAACTAAAATTAAAATACCCGCTACTGCATCACCTCGAACAAATTTACTCGCGCCATCCATTGAACCATAAAAATCTGCTTCTTGACTAATTTCAGTTCGACGTGTTCTAGCTTCATCTTGATCAATTAAGCCTGAATTTAAGTCGGCATCAATTGCCATTTGCTTGCCAGGCATTGCGTCCAAGGTGAACCGCGCACTCACTTCAGAAATACGTGTAGCACCTTTGGTGATAACAACAAAATTAATTATAACCAAAATCATAAACACCACAATACCAACAGCATAATTACCACCAATTACAAAATTACCAAATGCTTCAATCACATTACCAGCGGCTCCTGTTCCCGTATGTCCTTCAAGTAATACAACTCGTGTTGATGCAACGTTAAGCGCTAAGCGCAATAATGTTGTTATCAACAAAACAGTTGGAAATAATGCAAAATCAAGTGGTCGTAGTGTGTATATTGAGACTAATAAAACAATTAAGGCTAATGAAATATTAAAGGTAAACAACATATCTAATAAAATCGGTGCTAATGGCACCACAATCATCGCCATCATGATCAATAGTAATACAGGTGCACCTAAGCCATTAAATCGAAGTAATAAACGTTGAGAACCTGAAGTAGCTTGTTCAGCCATAAATAATCCTATACTTTAACTATCAAATTGTAAGTCATCTGGAATAGTAACTTTTGGTTGCTTAGCAGCACCTTTATCACCATATGATTTTTTTCGTAATTGATAAACATAAGCCAAAATTTGAGCTACCGCTAAATAGAGTCCTGCTGGAATTTCACTATTAATTTCTGTAGTGTGATATATTGAACGCGCTAAAGGTGGTGACTCTAATATCATTACATCATTATTATTAGCTACGGCTCTAATCCGCATAGCAACCAAATCTACCCCTTTTGCTACTACCACTGGTGCTTTAGGAGAGTTTTGATCATATTTTAACGCAACTGCATAATGTTCAGGGTTTGTGATAACAACATCAGCATCTGGCACATCTTCCATCATTCGACGTTGAGCCATTTCTCGTTGCAATTGACGCACACGTCCACGGACTTCAGGATTTCCTTCTGAATCTTTACTATCATCCTTAACTTCTTGACGTGTCATTTTAATTTGCTTCTTGTGATCCCATAATTGAAACGGAACATCGACAACTGCAACAATAATAAGCGCGGAGGAAAAAAACAAAAATGCCCATAACATAATATTAATTGCTTTATAAATCCCCTTTTCCAAGGGTATAGAACCCAAAGCAATAAGATCTTCACGCTTAAAATATAAAAAAACTAATGCGACACTGGTGATAATTAAAAATTTTGCTAAAGCCTTTATTAATTCCACCAAACCACGTACAGCAAAAATACGTTTTGTTCCTTTAATAGGATCTAACTTTTCCGCTTTAAATGACAATGCTTGAATACTAAAATTAATCCCTCCTAGAGATATCGGTCCAATAATTGCGGCAACAACCATTACAAAGAAAAACGGTGAAAATACTTTTAGAGCATTTAAAATTGCAGAACTTAATGTATTAACCATTGCAGCAGGGTTAAAAATATTTTCTCGAGTAATCGTTAACAAATTTGATATTAGCTCCATTAAACCATCACCGATGTTTGAGCCTAAAGAAGAAGCCGCCATAACAGCTGAAAACATTACTAACATCGTATTTAATTCACGTGAGCGTGCAATCTGACCTTTTTCACGAGCCTGTTCCTGTCGCCGGGGGGTCGGGTCTTCGGTTTTTTCTTGACCTGTATCTTCTGCCATAATTAACTACCGGTAATTGTTCTTAATAGTAAATATGCTTTATTAAACATATTCCCAGTTGATGAAATAACATTTGGCAGGGTAAAGAAAATTACAAAAAAACCCATAATCATGGTAATTGGAAAACCAATTGACAAAATATTAAGTTGTGGTGCAGACCGAGCCATAACACCAAAGGCAATATTAACAATTAATAATGATGCAATTGCTGGCAAGGCTAAACCAACGGCACCAGAAAAAATAAATGATCCCCATTTTACTAAAGTCCACATATCCTCAGGCAATAAACCTGTGGTTGATATCGGTATTGTTTTAAAACTATCAACTAATATTTGTATTAGCACGATATGTCCATCTAAAATCAAATACATTAATATTACTATAATTACGTATAACTGGCTTAATACAGGAACCTGATTACCATTTTGTGGATCGATCATAAGAGAAAAACCAAGTGCCATCTGCATTGCAATAATTTGACCACCTGTAATCACCGCACTAAACACTATTTGAACAGCAAAACCCATCGTTATACCAATTAATATTTGATGCATAATTATTAATACAATTTCAAAACCAATATTTTTTGGGACTTCAATTGGTGGCAAAATTGGAACTACTAATACAGCAATAGCCAAAGAAATAATTAACCGAGCTCGAATGGGTACATTCTTAGCACCAAAAATAGGAGCAGCCATTACCATCGCTGCAATCCGAAATAATGGTAAAATAAAAGAACCTATTAATGTTATTAACTCAGTTCCAGTAAATACCATTTTCCTCAACCTATCAAATATGGCACATCTTGAATTAGTCCTTTAGTAAACTCCATAATCACTCTTAACATCCAGGGACCTGCAATCATAAGAGTTAATACTGTAACGATGAGTTTAGGAATAAAACTTAAAGTCATTTCATTTATTTGTGTAGCCGCTTGAAACATACTGACCAACAAACCAACTACTAAAGCCGGAATTAACACTACTAACAATAACAACAACACTACTTGCAAAGTATGCTGAAATACAGTTAACACAGTTTCAGGAGTCATAACATCACCTACCTATACATAAAAACTAGAAGCTAATGTGCCAATAACTAAATTCCAACCATCAACTAGCACAAATAACATTATTTTAAATGGTAATGATATTATCATCGGTGACAACATCATCATGCCCATCGACATCAACACACTCGCAGTAACGAGATCGATAATTAAAAAAGGTATAAAAAGCAAAAACCCAATTTGAAAAGCCGTCTTCAACTCACTCGTTATAAATGCAGGTACAACAACTGTAAATGGTATATCATCGATATTTTTTACGTCATCATTACCACTAATCTCTGAAAACATTTTCAAATCACTTTCACGTGTTTGATTAAGCATAAAATTTCGTAATGGAACACTCGCATTCACCAAGGCTTTATTAAATGATAACTTATCATCTAAATATGGTTTCAAAGCAACGTTGTTTATTTTATTGAAAACTGGACTCATAACAAAAAAAGTTAGAAACAACGCTAGTCCAATTAATGTTTGCGATGAAGGTGCCTGAACCAATCCAACAGCCTGACGTAAAATTGCAAGCACAATGACTATTCTAGTAAATGACGTCATCATCATTAATGCTGCTGGTAACAAGGTCAACGCTGTCATTAATGCTAATAATTGAATACTAACAGAATATGTCTGTTCACCATTTTGGCCTGGCTTAACCGTAACAGCATCAAAACCTGTTTGCGCAGCAACAGGAGCAACCATTAACACTAATAATAAAAAACTAACTAAATAAGATAATACTTTTTTTCTCGTCATGATTTAGGCTCATTACCTTTTAACACTGCTGACAACTTATCTGCAAAGCTTACTGTTATTCGCTTAACTTCTGCACTTTCAATATTTTCATTTAACACCAATAAAGTATTAACTTTTCCCGGAGCAACGCCAATCAATAACTGTTGTTTTCCTATTTGAATTAGTACGATTTTTTCTCGTTGACCAACCGATATCATACTTAATAGTTTTAACACTCCATTCATATTACCTTGGTAGTTATTTATACGTTTAACCAGCCATGCGAGACCGAGTATCAAACCAACAATCAAAACTAAACCTAAAAACATTTGAAAAAACTGACTTACTCCAACCGGATCTGATAAGACTTTTTCTGAAACAGGTGAAGACTTACGTTCTACAGATAAAACATTATTAATATCGTATAAAAAACCTAATAAAATTATTAATAGAAATTTAAGTTTAACCATCATATGATCTACTTTAATTTTTTCACCCGATCAGCAGGACTAATTACATCAGTTAAACGAATACCAAATTTTTCATTAACAACAACAACCTCACCATGGGCTATCAAGGTTCCATTCACGATCACATCCAGTGGTTCACCAGCCAATCTATCAAGTTCAACAACAGAACCTTGATTTAACTGTAATAAATTACGAATATTTATTTTGGTACGTCCGATTTCCATTGAAATAGTAACAGGAATATCAAGCAACACATCCATGCTAACGTCGCTTTCGCCCGTAGGAGTATTGTTTAAATCTTGTAATTCCGCTTTTTCAACATCACTACTTTCAACAACCTCTGGTTCTTCAGTTGGAGTGTCACCTGCCTCGTTTAAAGCGTCCGCCCATTCATCCATTACATCTGAATCATCAGGTGTTTCAGAATCACTCATTTTCATCTCCTATTTCTAACAACATTGGTAAGCTGTCAACATTCACTCCGGAACGTTCGATTATTTCCTTAATTTTTATCGCCATACTACCTCGTGATACACCATATTGACCTCTAAAAATGGGTACATCCTCGGCATACAATACGACTGATTCGGGTATTTCTATGGGAATAATATCTCCCGGTATAAAATCTATTACACTCCGCAAGGTAAGAGTCGTTTCAGTTAATATCGACTTTAACTCTACATCAGCTGATTGAATTTCATCACGTAATGTTATTGGCCAACGTTCATCTATTTCCGTTACATCACTTTGAACACCTGCATCTAATATTTCTCTAATCGGTTCAATCATTGAATATGGCATGGTAAAATGTAAATCACCTCCGCCACCTTCAAGTTCAATGTGAATGGTAGTAACCACCACTACTTCAGTAGGGCTAACAATATTTGCAAATTGTGGGTTAACTTCCATATTTAAAAACTCGAATTTCACAGGCATTACCGGCGCCCATGCTTGGACAAGATCTATGAATATTTTTTCTAATATAATGCTAATAACTCTACGTTCAGTTGGTGTAAATTCTCGACCTTCAATTTTTGTGTGAAAACGACCATCCCCACCAAAAAAATTATCAACAATAATAAAAACTAATTTTGGATCAATAACACAAAGTGCTGTACCTCGAAGTGGACGAACTTTTATCAGATTAAGACTGGTTGGTACAAACAAACTAAGCATATACTCAGAAAACTTTAACATCTGTACACCACCAACTGAAATTTCAGGGGTACGTCTTAATAAATTAAATAAGCTAATTCGAAATAATCTAGCAAAACGCTCGTTAATCATTTCAAGTGTCGGCATTCGCCCACGTACAATTCTATCCTGACTCGCAAAATCAAATTGCCGTGCAACACCATCTATTTTATCTTCGTCCTCAGTACTAACATCACCACTATCAACACCGTGTAACAGCGCATCAATTTCATCTTGTGATAATAAGTCGTTTACTGACATAGCAACTCCTACTGCATTATGAAACCAGTAAAATAAACTGCTTCAATGTATTCTATTTTTTTAAAATCATCGCCAGAATTTTTCTTCTGTGCTTTATTTTCATTATCAATAATCTTTTTTACAATTTTTAGCATGTCTTTTCGTAATTTTTCTTTACCTTCTGTAGTTCGAACTTCGTCATATTTTTGAGCGCTTAATAATAACAAGATATTATTTCTAAGCACTGGCATATGCGTTTCAATAACAGAAATTGGCTTACTATCACGCGCCATTAATTGAATAGTAACTGAAAGAAAATTTGCCTTTCCATCACTTTCAAAATTAATAACAAAATCAGGTTTTAATAAAAAATAAACAGCAGGTTTACTGTTTACAGTGCTCTGTTCAGCAGAAGATGATTGTTCCGATGTATCTGTAGATTTCTTATCCGAACCACCAGAAACCAACATCAAGGTTATTCCAATCGAAGCTGCAATTAAAATCACAACCACGACACCAATGATAATCAGCATTTTAGTACTAGCACCCGATTTAACCGGTGCTAGCTCAACGTCATTTTTTTCAACCACAATAATACTCCTCCTAGTGCTACTAAATGTGCAAAACACATGCCATAGGAGGTGTAAAAAAATAACTATAAAATTTTCAGCTAGTTAGTATCGCTAGAATTATTTCTGTCAATAATTTGACTAAAGATTGAGAGGCTTATTGTGATTTTTACCACTAAAAATTATTTGGCTAGTATAAAAAAGTTATCTCTATAATGTTTCAACTCATCAATGGAATCTACAATATCGGCCATTGCCAAATGTGTTCCTTGTTTTTTAACCCCATCACTAACTTTTGGCGACCATCGCTTTGCTAATTCTTTAATAGTACTAACATCCAAGTTACGATATAAAAAATAGTCTTCTAAATCTGGCATTAATCTGGCCATGAAGCGTCGATCCTGACAAATACTATTACCACACATTGGTGACACCGCTTTGGCAACATATTGCTCTAAAAATTTGATAGTTGCTGTCTCGGCTTGTTGTGCAGTAGTAACACTATTAAGTACTCGTTCTGTTAATCCTGATTTACCATGTTGCTTAGTATTCCACTCATCCATAGCCTTCATTACAAATGAAGGTTGATTAATAGCAAATACTGGGCCCTGAGCTAAAATATTAAGCTCGCCATCGGTAACAATTGTGGCAATTTCAATAATGACATCATTTGCCGTATCCAAACCTGTCATTTCTAGGTCAATCCAAATCAAATTATTCGTATTTTGAGTCATATTAGCATTATTCCTTGTTTCTTCTTTGAAATTAGACGGTGTTACTTCAAACCAACTAGCATCATAACCTAGTAACAGCATTAAACTGGAACTTCGATGGCTTAATCATGATATATTCTAAATTTAGTGGTTTTAATAATATCGATATACAGTATCGAACCTTAAACGAATTAACAATTATTAAAATCGTGTTATTTAGTAAATTGGAGTATTAATTAGTCCTATGCATGTAATTACAATAATATTCTTACTGGCATTATTTTGTTCAGTATTTGTCCAGCTTTGGCTTATTAAACGAAATATCTCGAATATTAAAGCACATCGTAGTCAGGTTCCTGATGAATTTATCGACAAAATTGAGCTATCCGAACACCAAAAAGCGGCTGACTATAGTATTGTCAAGCTCAAGTTTAGTATCATTGAACTACTTTTTGGCAGTCTAGTATTGCTTGCATGGACAATTGGTGGCGGTTTGCAGTTTCTCGACCAGTTTGCCCTGCAATATCAACTCAGTATGCCGTGGAATGGTGTCGCGGTATTCCTAAGTTTATTGTTAGTGATGGGTATTATTGATTTACCATTTGGACTATATCGAACATTTAAAATCGAACAACAATTTGGCTTTAATAAATCAACTTTAAGTATTTTCTTTGTTGATCTCGTCAAACACACCGCACTCATGGTAGTGCTTATCATACCATTATTAGCACTCATTCTATGGTTGATGGATACAGCTGGTCAATACTGGTGGTTTTATGTCTGGTTTGTATGGATGTCATTCAGCTTATTTATGATGTGGGCCTATCCGGCGTTTATAGCGCCAATTTTCAACAAATTCAAAGAACTTAATGATGAACTATTAAAACAAACAATCGATAAATTATTACAAAAATGCGGTTTCTCAAATAATGGTATTTTTGTAATGGATGGCTCCAGACGTTCAAGCCATGGCAATGCGTATTTCACAGGAATGGGCAGTAACAAACGAATTGTATTTTTTGACACCTTACTCGAATCACTTGATGCTACAGAAATTGAAGCCGTGCTTGCGCATGAATTAGGACATTTTAAACATAAACATATAATAAAACAGATTATTGTCATGGCAATAATAAGTCTGTTGGCTTTAGCACTATTAGGTTGGTTAATGCAATTTAGCCCATTTTTTAGCGCACTTGGTGTAGAATCAGCATCTACCCATATGGCTTTAATTTTATTTTTATTAGTATCTCCAATTTTCAGTATTTACTTGCAACCGATCATGTCATACTTTAGCCGGAAACATGAGTTTGAAGCAGATAATTATGCGGCAAAACAAAGTGATGCTAAAAAATTAATTCAAGCACTCGTTAAATTATATAAAGAAAATGCAAATACATTAACACCCGATCCACTGTATTCTGCTTTTCACGATTCACACCCACCGGCTTCTGTTCGTATTGCGAATTTAAACCAAAACTCATTAGGTAATTAGGATTTCAAAAATGATAAAAATTAAATTAATTATTTCACTTAGTTTAATACTAATATTAAATCAAGCAAATGCAGTTGACTTAAAAAATGGTAAAATTGAACATGACAAAAATTGCACATCATGTCATATCGCAAAATATGGAAAAGATGGTTCCAAAATATACACCAGAGAAAATCGTTTTGTTAAAAATTACTCTATGTTAGTTCAACGAGTAAAAGCTTGCGATATTAATACCAATGCTGGATTCCTTGATGATGAAGTTATCAATGTTATTGAGTATCTTAATAGTTCTTTTTATAAATTCAAAAAATAAACCATTATGAATGATCTGATAAACAGTCAATGCTCCAGCACTCCAGAGTTATTAAATGAATCAGATATTCAGCTTTATCTTACTAAGATAAACTCATGGGATTATGATTTTGATAAAAAAATCATATCCCATGAGTTTAAATTTAAAAACTATTATCAAACAATAGCTTTTGTGAATGCCGTCACTTGGATCGTTCACCAAGAAAATCACCACCCCGATATTACATTCAGCTACAATAAATGTTTTATATCCTTTAGTACTCACTCAGTACATGGGATATCAAAAAATGACTTTATTTGTGCAGTCAAAATAAACAACTTAATAACAACTTAGTCGAGTTTTTCTAAATTTTGAAAAATCAAGAAAAGAATTTAAGTCTCGATAACGGATTGGTAATAGCCAAACATGGTGCAGAATTAGTAATAGAAACTTCTAATGGACAACACATTCGCTGCATTCCTAGAAAAAAATTAGCTACAATTGTTTGTGGTGATAATGTTATTTGGGAAAAACTATCCAATGAACAAGGCGTCGTTACAGCATTAAATTCTAGAACAACATTATTATCAAGGCCAAACAATAGTGGCATAATAAAACCCATCGCAGCTAATATTACTCAAATGTTAATCGTTTGTGCTATTAAACCAGATTATGACTTTTCGTTGATTGACAATTATTTGGTCGCAGCCGAATTATTAAGCATCACTCCCGTCATTATTGTAAATAAAATTGATTTATTAGATACTGAAAAATTTGAAATAATAAAAAATAAATTTAACTCTTATGCTGTATTAGGTTATCAATTATTCTTCACCAGCACGGTGAACGCTACAAGTATGAGCGAATTTACTGAACAACTGAATCAACATACCAGTATATTTGTTGGTCAATCAGGTGTAGGAAAATCATCACTTATCAATTTCTTGCTGCCTAAACTAAAATTAAAGACTCGAGCATTAAACGACTCTATAAACTTAGGTAAACATACCACCAGTACAACCACGCTTTATCATTTATCCAAATCAGGCTCGATTATAGACTCACCGGGTGTTAGAGAGTTTAAATTATGGGATATCAGCCATACACAAGCCGCATGGTCATTTAAAGAATTTAGACCTTATATAAACCAATGTAAATTTAGAGATTGCAAGCATTTTAATGAACCGCAATGTGCCGTAAAAGTGGCACTACAAAATAATGATATTACCAATCGACGTTATCTGAGTTATAAACGAATAGTCAGTGAATAATTTACGAGAACTATTTTTTGTTGTTTTTCTTTTTCTTCTTAGTAGGTTTCTTAATATTTTGCTGTTTATTGTCTATTTTTTTATTACCTTCGTTTTCATGCAATTTTTTAAGGCTATCACCGCTCATCACGATTATACTGATACGTCGATTTATCGCCCCCTTAGGGTGAGACTTATCAAATAACACAGACGAACCCAAACCAACGACACGAGCTATCTTATTTTTATTCAAACCACCAATAACTAATTCTCGGCGAGCAGAATTGGCTCGTGCTGCCGATAATTCCCAGTTGCTATAGTCACGTCGCTTAGATGAAAAAGGGATTGCATCAGTATGTCCCGTTATGCTAATTTTGTTTGGAACAGAATTGATGGTATCTGCGATTTCACGTAATAGAGCTTTAGTATAATATTTTGGATCAGGACTTGCAGATTCAAACATAGCTCTGTTTTCTTTATCTAATATCTGTACCCGTAATCCCTCAGGCATAAGCTGTATCAATAATTGGTCTTTAAAAGGCTTTAATGCTTGGCTCTTATCAATGGATTTTTTTAATTGTATCAGTAGCGAATCTAAACGTTTTTTATCCTTAGCTTTTTCTTTTTTCGTTTTTTCACTTTCCTCATTATCCTTACTATCAACTGGATCACCTTCTTCCGATGCTTGTTTTTTCTTACCATCATCACCCGATTTAGGCATTTCCATCCCGCTTCCAAGTTGGATCATGCTGGTACTAGCCCCCCCCGGACCTTGAACTGCCGAAGGATTTTGAAAAAAATCGGCTATTGCTTGTCGTTGTTCACCACTGGCTGAACCTAATAACCACAGCATTAAAAAAAATGCCATCATAGCCGTTACAAAATCAGCATAAGCAACCTTCCATGCCCCACCATGATGGCCATGACCACCTTTATTAATTTTTTTAACAACTATCGGTTGGCGTTTATCATCAGCCATAGCTCACCACATTATTTGTTATCTTTAATATAATTTTCCAGCTCAACAAAACCGGGTCTAACAAATGAATACAAAGCTTTACGACCAAACTCAACTGCAATTTGAGGAGTATAGCCATTGAGAGTAGCAAGAATGCATACTTTAATACACTCATACAATTTACTCTCTTCTTCAACTTGTGACGCCATGGCAGTTGCCATTGGCCCAACAAAACCGTAAGCTAGTAAAATCCCCAAAAATGTACCAACCAAGGCGGCACCAACATGCGCACCTAGTACCTCAGGTGGCTCAGAAATAAATCCCATGGTTATAACAACCCCCATAACTGCAGCAACAATTCCAAATGCAGGTAAGCCATCTGACATCAAGGTAACAGCACTACTGGGTTTTTCAGCTTCATGGTGATGCGTTTCTAATTCTAGATCCATTAAATTTTCTAATTCAAATGCATTCATATTTCCGCCAACCATCAAACGTAAGTAATCGCTGATAAAATCGACCAAATGATGATTAGATAATATTTTAGGATATTTTTGAAATATCGGGCTTTGATCAGGTTCTTCAATATCGGCTTCTAAGGCCATCAAACCTTCTTTTCTTGATTTAGAAAATAAATCAAACATCAAACCAAGGATATCCATATAATTTTGTTTACCGTATAGTGAACCCTTTAGTAAACCAATAATACCTTTAATAGAACCAATAATGACTTGTTTTGGATTTGCAATAATAAATGAACCACATGCTCCGCCTAAAATAATTAATAATTCAAACGGTTGATATAATAATATTAAATCACCATGTGACAATAAATATCCACCAATAACAGCTGCAAATACAGATACAACACCAAGAATAAATTTCATTTTATTACAATGTCCCTCGTTCAATTAACAATTATTCATTAAACAGTATCGACATCAATAATTTTTACTTGAATATAATAATACATATTTTTTATATTGAAACCCGTCAAGATATTGCATCATAATATCTGCTAAACCAATGATTTTAATTGATTTAATCCTTTGAGCTAAAGCTTTATATTAAATATACCGATAAACACTTATATTTACACAGTAAAAATTTATAATCATATGAATGAAAATTTACAGAACTGGGGCAATAAAATTGGTAATAAACCTATTCCAGTTTTAAACAGTACAATCGAGAAATTACATTCACTGTGCGTTAATGATAAAGCCGAAATACACAAATTGGTTGATGTTGTCGAAGAAGATCCTGCCTTATGCGTACAAATTTTACGTGTATCCAATAACAAAACTCGAGGTAGTCTGCGCACCGACATTACATCAATTAACCAGGCTTTAATGATAATGGGGACTGAACAAGTAAATGAACTACCATCAAGATTACCTTCAATTGAAAAAAATTTATCAGAGGAATCAAGACAACTTTTATTGATAACTTACTCGCGCGCATATCACGCTGCGACACAAGCTGTTTATTGGGCAAATAAGCGTAAAGATATGACACCTGATGAAGTTTATGTTGCATCAATGTTATATTTTTTAGGAGAAATAATCGTAGCTATATATGCACCCAATAAATTAAAAAGCATTTATAAAATGCGCAAAGAAAAACATATTGCGACGGAAGAAGCTGAATACATCGTATTAGGGTTTACACTAGACGACTTAACATTATTATTAGCAAAAAAATGGCAGTTACCGGTATTAATTCAAGATGCGCTTACATCAGAGAATACTTCTCAACCTCGAGCTTACGGTGTTATGCTTGCCGTTCAATTAATTCGCCATGCAGAATTTAATTGGTACAATGATAAAACCATTCAACTTGAACAAGATGCTGCCGATTGGCTTAACGAGAGTTATGAAAAATTAGTATCACAAGTTCACCAACTGGCAGCAAAAGTTGCTAGGCACTCAAGCCAATATAATACCAGACCATTAGCCTACCATTTGGTTAACACTGAGTTTGTAAAAAAATCAGTTGCACAACAAGAAGAACTCGCCACTGTTTGTTTATTACCCAATATCAAGACACTTCGAGAAGTATTACAAAAATTAAAAAATAAAAACAGTACTCTTACTAATATTCATGATGTAATGAGTTTCGTTTTAAAAGGCATGCACGATGGAATTGGTTTAAATCGAGTTGTTTTTTTAATGCTTAATACTGAAAAAGACCATTTAAAAATAAGCTCAGCGGCAGGAACCGATAATGATTTAGAGTTTAATTCAATTGACGTTAACTTGAAAAAAAGAAATCTATTTGTTATTTTATTAGAAAAACAACAAGCAGTTTGGCTTAACGAGTCAAATTTAACTAAAATTTGGCCATTGGTACCAACTGAAATACAACAAATAGCAAAAACCAAGTCATTCTTTGCAATGTCAGTACATGTTAATGATAAACCAATCGGAATTTTCTACGCAGATCGACATAACGAAGCCTGTACATTAGATAGCAATAGCTATAATCACTTTAAAACTTTATGTACTGAAACCGCCGCCTTTATGAAAAAATTCTCGAAACAGTAAGTACAAATTAAATTTCACGTCGCCCATAAAATGCATGTGAAATTGTACCACCATCAACAAATTCTAATTCGCCACCAACAGGAACACCGTGTGCAATTCGAGTTATTTTTAGATTGTTGTCAGTAAACATTTCTGATATATAATGCGCAGTAGCTTCACCTTCAACCGTCGAATTCGTTGCTAAAATAATTTCATTAATATTTGAGTTGGTAATACGCTCATTTAAAATATCCAGTCCAATATCATTTGGCATAATGCCATCCAAAGGTGATAGATGTCCTAAGAGTACGAAATAGAGGCCGTTGTAATCAGTAGAATTTTCAATGGCAACAACATCAATGGGACTTTCAACGATACATAATTCCATTTCATCGCGTTTAGTATTACTACAAATAGAACAATGTTCATTTTCTGAAAAAGTACGACACATTGAACAATTACCTACTAACTCAATGGTTTCTAATATTTTATTTGCCAATAACTTTGCGCCATCTCTGTCCCGTTCTAATAAATGAAAAACCATGCGCTGTGCAGACTTAGGACCAACTCCGGGTAAACAACGAAATGAATCAATTAGCTGGCTGATTAAAGGACTAAAAGACATAATTAAAACGGTAATTTGAATCCTGCTGGTAAATTTAAACCTGCACCTAATGAAGAAAACTGATCTTTTGTCGCTTCTTCAACTTGACGAACTGCATCATTAATGGCAGCGGAAACTAAGTCTTCTAACATGTCTTTATCATCACCATATAGGCTGTCATCAATAACAACACGCTTAACATCATGCCGTCCTGTCATGGTCACCGTTACCAAGCCCCCACCAGACTTACCTGTCACTTCCAGTAATGCAGCTTCAGCTTGAGCTTTTTTCATATCTTCCTGCATTTTTTGTGCTTGTTTCATTAAATTACCAATTCCGCCTTTCATCTCTGTATTCCTATATTAGTTAAATTAAATTTCTATATTGGTTTAATACTTTTGTTATTAATTGAAGCTGAAAAAGTATCAAGAATATCCTGAACATTTTTATCATTACTGATTGACTCTTTTGCTTTTAACTTATCCTGCTCACCTTTTCGTTGGTTTTTTTCAGCTAAAGTTTCACCGCTTGCCTGCTTAATTTTAATATTTAAAGTAACTTGATTACCCACAGTATCAGCAATAACTTTTTCAATTTTAGCTTTTCGTTCTTTCGTTAACAGACTTGAATTAATTGGCGCTAAAGCCAAGTCATATTCTGAATTATTGTAATTTATTAACACACAGTTCATTAGCAACTGTTTATCAAGTCCGTTAACATTAATAATAGAGATCAGCGAACCCCAAGGATCCTGTTCATCGATAACAATTGTTTTAGATTCGCTAATATTTAACTTCACCTCAGAGCTAGCTTGTATTTGCTCATTTTGATTAGTTTTTCTATTTGAATTTACAATCGGTAATTCAGCTTTATCATTTATTAACTTAACTGTGTTGTTTGGTTGTTTTTTTTTAACGACACTAGAGCTGGGACGAAATGCTAACATTCGTAATAATACCATTTCAAACCCAAGCTTAGGATCTGGAGCTAATAGCATATCGCGTTGACCAACTAAGGCAATTTGATAATACAATTGAATATCTTCAACACTAATTAAACTTGTTAAATTAGTTAATCGTTGTTTATCACCCATTTGCTCATCAAAAGCTTGAGGCACTTGTTGCAATAAAGCAATATTATGTAAATAAGTAAGCAACTCACTCAACACTTTAGAAAAATCAGCAGCTTGTTGATACAAATGTTTTACGCATTCAATAACTGCTTGAGCATCGTTATTTGATAACGCTTCTAAAATTTGAAATACATGCGTTTGCTCAATACTTCCCAACATCGTATTAACATCTTGTTCCAGCAATTGTCCATTACCAAAAGAAATTCCTTGATCCAAAATACTAAGTGCATCACGCATACTGCCATCAGCGGCTTTTGAAATATACTGTACGGCTACCTTGTCAAAATTAATGGCTTCTTTATTAAGTAGTTCTTGTAAATATGTTTCAATTTTTTCAATTGGAATACGTCGTAAATTAAATTGTAAACAACGTGATAAGATTGTTATAGGCAATTTTTGAGGATCAGTAGTTGCCAACAAAAATTTAACATGTGGTGGTGGTTCCTCTAAAGTTTTTAATAATGCATTAAAACTATGGTTCGATAACATATGCACTTCATCGATTAAATAGACTTTATATGACCCCCTTGTTGGAGCATATTGAACATTATCGAGTAAATCTCGAGTATCTTCTACTTTTGTACGCGACGCTGCATCAACTTCGATTAAATCAACAAAATGTCCGCTATCAATTTCAAGACAAGTTGAACATGCACCACATGGTGTCGAACTAATGCCTTTTTCACAATTTATTGACTTTGCAAATATTCGCGCAATTGTCGTTTTACCAACACCACGAGTACCCGTAAATAAAAAAGCATGATGTATTCTATTACTATCTAAAGCATTAATTAAAGCTCGCAAAACGTGTTCTTGGCCAACCAATTCATCAAACCGTTTAGGCCGCCATTTTCGTGCTAATACTTGATAACTCATACTTTTTTCCCAATAATGCCAATTCCTACTATTGTACATAGCTATACAAATATACGCATCACCTACGTACTAATAATTTAACTTGTTGAAATTAAAGGTTATTTTAGAAAAAAATAATGGTGGTAACTTACATCAGCCACACCTCAGCACACGAGTCGATTGTTACCGCTGCTCCCTTCCAGGTCTGACGGGGTTCACAATTTATCGTTGCGAGGGGACCAATATAAGTCACCATAAACACAAGACGGGTATCACGGCTTAGATTATTACTTTGAAATTTTCAAATTAATCATAAATGATAACACTACTGTCAAATACAAGTATGGCGGAGAGGGAGGGATTCGAACCCTCGGTAGGTTTGCACCTACACAAACTTTCCAAGCTTGCTCATTAAGCCGCTCTGACACCTCTCCTACTAGCGCAATACTTATATATTTTGTGCCGCAAGAGTAAACTAGATAAGCAATTGGTGCAAGTATCAATAAGCTAAAGACTGGCAGATCGAATTTCGAACACGGTAAAATCCCTTTTCGACATCCAAATATCGCCTAAACGCAATAAAAGAATAGAACCATTACTACGTATCAATTTTAATGGTGTGCCCGAAATATATCCATATTCATGAAGCAAGACAATTTGCCAGCGTTCATTCATATCTTTAGATAAAATCACTGGATGACCAGTATCTGAAGACAAAGATTGTTGATCGAGCACCAGCGCTGATTCTGCATAACTAGCCATGCGGATTATGCTAATTTCGATACGATGATCATGCAAGCGATGCATACGACCAACATAACCCAATAATGGCAAGTTATTATTATCATTAGATTTGAACGATAGAATTTGCCCAACCTGCAGTGTATTTGATTTCGCTACAGAATCGTGTGAAATTAAAAGCCCACCAGAGCTAAAGTTAATAATTTGCCAATTTGAAGAATTAGATACTTTAACAGATAACTCATCCGATAATTTAATTGATTCTTGTTGAATCAATTCAATATTTTCTAACATTGACTTGTCTTCGTTATTTTCAGGTTTAGCATAACCAGAAAGTACTTTATAAGACTCATTAAAACCAAAGTTTACGAACAACTTCTGTGCCCCATAAACATTATGCCGCTTATGGTGTCGTTCTCTTCTTTTAAGAGCCATCAATACCATTTCTAAGACTGGAATCTTATCTTGATCTTTAAGATTCGCCAAAGGAGGACTTAATTGTGAATTATCTATCGCTGACAAAAATATCATTTTTGCGAGTAATTCGTGCTCAGTAACTAAAGCATTATGCAGTATTGAAAAATCAATTTTGACTCCAGGCGCCGTCATCGAATCAGTACGCTTATGCTCAGGTGGACCATCGTTTAACAAAAATGTTATCAACCATCCAGGTTCCAATTTTTGTCCGTTATCATCAGATATGCGCAACGCAGAATCTAAATGTGCCAAATACGAATCAGGAAAATAGAATAAATGAGCTGGCCATGTGATAACATCTAATACACCAAATAATTGAATAGATAAATAAATGTCACGAATACTATTTTTACTTTTTAAATCAATAACATCATCTAAGTTTATATAACTAATGCCAATCTCACTCGACAGCACCTTTTTTTCATCAATATCTTCATGTAACATTAAAGAGAAAAATATTTGATTAACGTCCAACCAAGTTGAGCCAGTGAGTTTTTCATAACGAAATGCTCTTAAACGCTGCTCGAGGCGAATCATTTCTAAAATTCTAAAGCCAAGTTCCACAACATTATTTCTCATCTCACTATAATCATGAGCATTTGAAGAATAAAATTGTAAAAACGCATATTTATACGTTATGGATATTTGTTCAGCTATTACAACGCAATGTGATAATGCCGATAATTGTTCTACACCTTGAACAGGTTTTTCCATTTCATTATTAAAGGGGGCACATATTTTTACAAGCACAGGATAAACCGTTATATAAATTGCATGAGCAACTTCAATTCTGTCCATTACCGGTACATCAATTTTATTAATATCCGACAATATAGTCGCAGCATCATGTATTAGTTGATTAGGAAAATCAACTAACCCCGCTAGATGATTTAAATGTGTGTGAATATCCAGCACATCATGGGATGCAGGTTTAAATGCTGTAGGAAGTAATGAAAAATTTAATTTGAATTTATCAACCGTTCTAATTTCAGCATCGTATGAAGTTGTTAAATTACTAAACTCATTAGCGTCACTTTCAGTTGATACAGATTTTGATTTTATATCAGTATCCGATTTTTTTTGTTTTTTACTACTATTTTTATTATTGCTAGATTTAGTTACAGATTGTGGACTTACGATATCATGACCGGAAACTTCAACTTCATTAATTTGATGTGCTTTTTTAGGATGTTTAGCTATACTGGCTTTTGACTTAACCTTATTCTTTTTATTATCCTTTTTTAATTTAAGACGAATATCGTCCAATTCCTTTTTAGTGATTTTTTTCCCAAACAGTGTAGTATCACGTCGTAAAATGTATTTACCTAAATCTTCCAAGAATTGCGGATCAACCTCATAACTCTCAATCACAAATCTATCATTATTAAAACCATTAAAATTTGCAATATTAAGAATAATACTTGAAGATTCCAAAGTAGCTGTAAACACAAAGCTCACAGGAACCATTGAATCAACATTGAATGTTGCATTTGTTACATTATGACGGCTATCTTTATTTTTATGACAAACGTAACTAACATGATGCTCATCAAGGTACTCGCTAATTCGATCAATGTATATTTTATTTTCAACATCAAATCGAACTCTATTATTTGACGAACACATAAAGCTAAGCTTTATATTTTTCATCACTTTACGGCTATCTACAATAACCTTGTAATCAGAAGGTTTCAGATCCTTCATTACAGAGTAATCTTTAATCGGATAAGAAACCAAAATATTCGATTGTATTAAATTTAAGCTTTCACAAAGTTCAGATAAAAATTGAAAAATCATTACCATTTTTGCTTGAACAGTACTCTGAAATTGTTCTTCAAGTTTCTGATTATTTGCTTGAATAGACTCATTATCAGCTTGCTGATGTTTTGCCTCATTGTGAAGATCGTCAATTAAACCCATTTTAGCTTTTACCAAACCCAATTTTTACTTTTTTATATTTAGGATTAAATACTCAAGATATACATTCTTGCATATAAAGTATTGTTAATTTAATTACAATTATAGCAACTATGCAATTAATTCTTAAATAAATAGCGCAATATTTGAATAAATTATATTATATTATAATGAAATCAAGGAGATAAAAACTATAAATATAGTGTATAACTAGGAAATTAATACAAAAAGATGATTAAATAACTAGAAACATTACAGTTATCCGGTGAACACTTATTATGCAATGCGTTGCACATTTTTATTATCTACTACTAATTCCGAGCTTTCACTTTGTGATATAATTACCCACGCATTGCGTGTATCGAGTTTATCCCATGGAATTCCGACCCGACTAATTATATAAAACTCAAATTTATCAGTATCAATAATTAATGTATCAAATTTTGATATGAGCCGAGTGACCTTATCGTTGAGTACTAAAGTCGACATTACCTCAAATTTTGGAATTTCAAATTCAACATTACGAGTAACTGGCGCATTCTCAAAAAAACCTCTTAAAATTATTTTTTCACCACCATGAAATACCGTTGAAAAACGTTGATCAAGTGGCGCAACATTGTGTACAGATGCTTTAGTCTTATCAGTATAAGGGCACCCCCCCTGTTCATCAGGTGACTCATGAATCTCACCCAAATCTTTATTACGCGGTTCCCAAAACTGAGGAATAGGTGAAAATCCAGCAGGTAATTGTTGTTGTGGTGGAGAGCTCAAAAATTTAGGACCAATTTCAATACTAGGAAGTTCAAGATTCATAACCTTCCAACCAGATGCTTTATTAAAACCTTTGCCGACTGGGTTATATATAAAATTTTCTTTTTCATTTTGTGGATTGAATCCACCATATGCATTTTCGTACTTGAGTTTAGTTGCTTGTAATAATTGGGGTTTACTCATAACATAACCCAATAAAATTTTATTCCAAGTTCGCATTCCAGTAACACGAAGCTTTTTATTCCATCTTTTACCATCTAAAAAAACAATATTATACTCAACTTCCATAGCATATTTATTGCTGTCAGGATAAGCCGTACCAAAGAGATACGTCTCTCCACCTAGTTTATAAGGCGCTATTTCGTTAACACTCTTGAGACTGGATTTATGTGGTTCGCCATAAAATTCATCTCCCTCAATAATTTCAGTTTGAGAAGCTAACGATTTAACTAGCCCAGATAGATCAAATGAAAAGCTTTTTTTTATAACGCAAGTCATTTGTGATTGTCGATTTTCATTCCAGCCAGCATATAAGCCAACTGAACAGTCAGTTTCGTTTACTATATCTAACATAATTTTATCTAATCATTTCCAAACCGATGACTCATGCAAGTTCATCTAATATTAATTTCTTATCAGAGATCCAACGTTCAATTTTTATATTTGAACTTTCTCTTAATTCAAGAGATAACAAATCATATAAGTCAACCCCCATTTTTCCCGAAATTTGATAACTTAATTCAATTAAATTATTTTTATTTAATGGCATACCATAAATATAGCGACTTCCATTATCCCATTCAGAGACTATTGTCTTTGCATATTTTTGTGCAGATTGTAAATCAGCCATATCAGGTACGTCATCATTATCATTAGCAGCAGTAGCATTATCAACCAGGGATAGTCTTGGTACAGTTTTTAGCTTTTGACCTGTAATAACTTCCCAGGCAGGAATCGCTGCAATACTCGTCTGAGGATTTTTTAACATAGAAAATAAAACTTTGACTGATTCTCCAGAGCCTAATAACGATATTAAATAACTACCAAGTTCAATATTACTTTCAGCAACAGAAATAAAGACGGGTAGAAAATCAACATTCCCCATTAAAGCAGCAAGTCTAAAATATTTTCCTCTATGGCTTTTATCAAATTCCACCTCAATAGCACGCCGAACGGCTTTTGATATATTAGGATCTTGTTTTATCATGCCACCCCACAATGCCGCATGAATTACAGTAGAGCTTATTACTTCTTTTTCAATATTATCAACTAATGAGCGATAATAATTTTGAAACAATTCGAGGCCGATATTTTTTTGTTCAGCTTGATACAATAGTACTGTTTCTTGTAATAAATCGTCATTAGATTGCAACTCAGATTGATTTAACAAACCCAGAGGAATTTCTTCACCACAAATACGCCAAATAGTTAAAATAGAAGCGCGCAATTTTTTATAAGACTCAAATAATTCACTCAATAAAGCTTTAATATCAGAATCATAAAAAAGCACAAAGGAATCAATTAACCCTTTCGGTTCTGGATATTCGATGAATATTTTTCTTGCAAATGAAATAGCATCTTCTCTGAAATCTTTATTTTTAGCTAAAAGACACGTGGACATATATACAAATAACTCAGCATCATCTTTTGGTTGAGCTTCATTTGGATCAATTAAATTCGATAAAACATAAAGATGAATAAGCAACCTTTTCTCTATAGCTTGTTGTACTGAAAACTTTACAACCAGTTGTTCCAAGCAATTAACTCGTTGCAAATATAAACTCAATGCAATATTAAGATGAGTTTCAAAATTTGGAATTTCTATATCTAACATAACTCAGCATTAATTAATTTAATTCAATGCTTGTTCCTTGAATTCTATTAAGACCATCAGATTGCGAATAAACTTCACTACCATTAATCAATATTTTACCATTCTCAAAAATATCGATATTAGCATTAGATGTTTTCAAGGTAAGCTTAACATCAGATGCGATAGACAAACTACCATCATCATTCACCTCAAAACCAATGCTAGGTGAATCGCCTTTATTACGTAATTTATCTGTTATAACAAACAAACCAGAAATATTTTGAATAATTACTTTGTCACCAATGAGCAATAGAGGCACAGATGCAGCATGAGTAAAATCAAACTCAAAGTTTATGCCACCAACAGTAAGCAAGGAAACAGCTTCACCCTTAATGGTGTCAGTTACCGTCATTATTTGACATTCATTTTCAGAAACAACAGTATTGTTGCTGTTTTTGTTTATTTCATATAAAACATTAGTCATATGGTTCTCCATATAAATTTATTTTAAACACTAATTTCCGCCGATACTTCCAGCTTTGATATTTATTGCTGCACTTTTAATAGTGATATTTGGCCCATCTAACAATAGATCACCACCAGATGAAATTTCAATTTTACCGGATGCTTGTCCAAGATGAATGGGGCCTCCACCTTTACCTGAAAATGTTATTGCAGCGCCAGCATCCACTGCAAACTTACCTGCAGGAACTAGCATCTCAATATTTTTTTGTTTAACTTCTAATGAATAATTAGAATCAATATTAGTAATCATGTCTTTACCAGAATTAAAACTCATATCCTTTAGATCAGCTTCATACAAAATATTTTTATCAGCCTCTAATAAAATATCGGTAGCTGCCTGTTGTTCAATTTCATTATTCTTAGTCACTAAATGTTGATTCTCTGCTACTGTAACAATATGCTCATTTCCCGTTTGAATGGTATGACTATCACCCGACTCTATTAACAATGTCTTCTCAGAATAAATTTCCATTTCACCTTTTTCTGTTGCTAAACGGATGTTATGCCCATCATCTTGAGCACTTAATGTTAAAATATTGTCTTTATCTCTAGTAAATAGATTAATCTGTTCATTAAAAGCTCGATCTTCCATTGCCAACTCATTTCCACCCCATGTGCGAAGAACATTTTGAGATGCGTTAGCTGCTGTAACTGTACTTGGAGTATCAGGATTACTAATCATCCCCAATAATAACGGTCGATTTACATCACCATTGATACAGGTCATTACAACTTCAGTACCAGCATGCAAAGGAAAATGCATTCCATAATTTTGGCCTGATGTGAGTTGCATAAGTCTAATAGCATGACTAGCATCGCCGTCTTGTTTATTAGAGATATCAAATGGTAATCTTACCCGATAACGACCCTGATCATCTAAATAAGCATAATCACCACCTGTCGTTTCAATTTTAGTGGTGAAACTACCGTAAATTTTTAAATCATCTATAATTGCAGATCGATAATCGATACCTGAACGAATTAACAAGACTTTATTATGATATGTTCTCTTTTTTACAGCATCGTCCGATGTAATACTATGCCGTTGAGAACCATAAGTTTCAACCTCAACAACCAGAAAATCACCATTTAATTCTAAAATAGGATGGTCGGTTAATGTAAATTTAATGCCAGGAACCAATCCTCGACAATCAGTATCGGCAACATAAGTCTTTCGTCGCCACTCTAAAGATTGTTGCATTAATGTCGAAAAATACTCCCCCTGATCAATTGTTTGATAATGATAACCATATTTATGAACCAAACCAGTGCTTTTAATGTCACTACTCGATTTGGAAGAAATTATCAAATCTGATTCAGGTGTACGATAGTTATAATCTTTTAGTAAAATCTCGCCGGTAATCAAATCAGCTTGCTGTCGAATTGATGAAACAGTTTCAACACTTCTAATTTGTCCAGATCTTTCTTGAAACATTAATTCATTGGGTCCATCTAACATTGGAACATCATTAATATTATCGTGAAAAATTATTTTTATATCTGAAATAGTTTGCTCAAATCTGAAATAAATTCCATGATGGGATAATTGTCTTAATAAAAAATCTAAGTCAGATTCATTGTATTGCACCAAATACTCATAAACAGTATAATTTGCCGACAGTTTAAAAACATAATCCGAAGGTTTGAACCCGGCTTCTAGCAATAAATCATCTATAAGCATTTTAATATCTTTATTTAAAAAGACACGGTTTTTTTGAGTATTTTTAAGAACCGACATAGGTGAAGATATTTTAATTACATATTCTTCACCATTAAAGATGGAGCCACATTCATGAAATGCTGTGCATATACCATGCACATAAACACTATCGGCATCCCACAACATATCAAATTTTGCGGCCTTACCAATTATATCATTAGCATTTAGTTTTGCTTCAACTAAGACATTAATTTTATATTGGTAATTCACAGATATACCACTATTTAGGCACTTAAAATCCAATACAGTTAAGATGTTGTCGGGAACACCTCTAACATTTAAAAAGAATTGGCTTTCATTTGCGGCGGCAATATTTAATTGCCCCGACATGACATTGCTATTTATATTATCCATAATATTTAAATCGCTTCTCTGTTAAAAAATTTATGCGTTAACTTCTTCTTCCGCTACTACAGTATCATCATCTTCTGCCATTAAATCAGAAAATAAAACTGACATTTGCCCCTGATCATCAAGTTCCAGTGATAGCACATCTGGAATATCATCATCAGCCATGAACTGTAATAAACTACGCGAAATTTCAGGTAAAAGTTGCTGTTCAATTAATGCATTGATAAATCGTGCGCCCGTTTCAGGTTGAGTGCATTGATCCGCTAGATATTTGAATACACTGGGTTCACAGCGCATCGCAATATTATGTGCTTTATGAATACGTTGTGCTACTGCATCTAATTTTATCGCTACTATAGCTTGTAATGCCTCAAGATTTAATGGTCGATAAGGTATAACTTGCATCCGACCTAATAACGCCGGAGCAAAATGCATTAACAGTGCTGGCTGAATAATCTCTTTTAATTGAGACAGTGTTGGTTCTTGCCACGGTTTTTTTTCAATTTCCACACTATCATTTTCTAAGCTGCTTTCTAATTCTGGGGGCTCTAGCTCTTCGCGCTCTTGGCTACTATCAACTTCGAGTTCATCATCAGGAATAAAAGCATCAACAATTTCATTTGTTCCTAGGTTTGAGGTCATTATTATAATAGTATTTTTAAAGTCTATTTCACGACCTTCACCATCACGCATAAACCCACGATCAAATACTTGATAAAATAGATTCATTACATCAGCATGTGCTTTTTCAACTTCATCTAATAAAACTAGCGAGTATGGTTTTTTACGAACAGCTTCAGTTAATATTCCACCTTCGCCATAACCAACATAACCTGGGGGAGAACCTTTTAATTGCGAAACAGTATGCGCTTCTTGGTATTCACTCATATTAATAGTAATCAATGAGCGTTCACTACCAAACATTTCATCGGCTATTAGTCTTGCCGTTTCTGTTTTACCAACACCACTCGGCCCAGCAAGTAAAAATACACCTAATGGTGTTTCATCATTTGATAATCCGGCTTTAGACGTTCTAATTGAACGAGCAATAGCAGAAATTGCATCATCTTGCCCTATAACTCGAAGTCGCAATCGTTCTTCTAATTCCATTAAAGAAACTAAATCGTTCTTTACCATTTTACCTACAGGTACACCAGTCCAGTCTGCAATAATTTCGGCAATTGCTGCACCATTAACCTCAGCTTGAACCATTGGTGACTCACCTTGCAGTTGTGCAAGGCTTACTCTAATTTTCAACGAATTAGATTTTAGTTCAACAATATTAGGATCATTTTCGTCGATATTTTCTTTATATTTGGATGTTAGCTGCTCACGATGTTCTTGAATGTTACCAACCAATTCACGTTCTTTTTCCCACTGTTCAAGCTGAGTGGCTAATTTAGATTTAGTTTCTTCTAAATCATTTTCGAGCTGTAGCTTTAAAGCTTCATTAACTTCTAATCCATTTTTTTGTTCGCTGGCTAAATGATCCAACCTACGTTCAATATATTCTACGTGACTTTCAGCAGATTCAATGGATGCTGGTTTTGCAGCCTGTCCCATACGAATTCGAGCCGCAGCCGTGTCCAGTAAATCAATCGCTTTGTCGGGTAAAAACCGGCCTGTTATATAACGACTTGATAAATGCACCGCTGTTTCAACAGCATCATCTGTTATTAAAATACCATGATGAGTTTGATAATGTACTTTTAAACCATTTAACATTACGATTGCATTTTCAATGGTAGGCTCCTCTACTTTTACTACTTGGAATCGTCTTTCCAATGCTGCATCGCGTTCAAAATATTTTTTATATTCAGACCATGTGGTGGCTGCAATTGTACGTAATTCACCACGCGCCAATGCTGGTTTTAATAAGTTTGCGGCATCACTCATACCCGCTTCACCGCCAGCACCAATTAATGTGTGAGCTTCATCAATAAACATAATTATAGGAATAGCCGAGTCTTTGACTTCAGTAATAACTTGTTTCAAACGTTTTTCAAATTCGCCTTTAACACCGGCACCAGCCTGTAATAAACCAAGATCAAGAGTATGAACTTGAACGCCTTTTAAGTCATCGGGCACTGTTTCATGTGCAATACGTAATGCAAATCCTTCAACTAATGCTGTTTTACCAACACCAGGCTCTCCAACCAAAATTGGATTATTTTTTCGTCGACGACTTAAAATATCTATCATCAATCGAATTTCTTCATCTCGACCCAAAACTGGATCAATCTTACCGGATGCAGCTTTAAATGTTACATTTTCAGTAAAGCGGCTCAACGCTGATTCTGCATTTTGATTTGCTGATGTTTTTGATGTGCTTTTAGTTTCTTTTGGAACTAAAACTTCATCGGCTTCATCTGCTGAAATATTAAATCGATTATCTTTTTGAGCTTCGCTGGAACCATCAACAATAACAGTATATTGGCTGCGTAATTTATCTAGGGAAATTCCATCTAATTCATTAAACGATGTACCTGGTAATAAAGGTGATAATTGAATTAACGCATCTAATAACATAGCAGAGCGAATTCGGTTTTCATCGTAATATAATGTTGCCGCAGTCCAAGCACGTTCAAACCACTGAAATAATAATGGTGAAAAAGACGGCTTGCCTGTATTATTAGCGCGTTGGCGCGATAAATTTTCTAGCATATCTTGCCAGAGTTTATCGACATCAATTCCAAAAAAGTCAAAAATAAGTTCAAGATCGCCATTGCCATCTTCAAGCATCTTTATCATTAAATGCTCTATCGTAATTTCATAATGCGTTCTAGTACTTGCGAATGCAGCAGCATCTTCAATTGCAGTTGCTGTACGATCATTTAATCTTTCGAGCAATACTCGAACATCTTGATTGTTCACAATACTTTCCTTTTTATCATTTATAATTAAATTGCTTATGCAACTTCATCAAGTTTATCGCTAACACTATTTTTATAATCGTTATTGTTTACCGTGAAATTTTTACCCGGTAAACGAATATCATAACTCGAGCTCGATGCTGTGCCGAGTACTGTAGACCAACCCAATACCACGTCCTTTGCACCAAGATAAATGCCAATACCTTTTGACGGCTCAACTTTAAGTAATACATCAAAGTTCATTGTTGGATCCATAAACCGATCGACCAAACTACCTAATTCACGAGCCCGATCATTTCCAGGTAATAAACCATTTACGTGGCTACTTTGCATTGGACCAATAACGATATCAATTTTTCCGCTAATATCTAAAACTTCGTTTCCAAGAATGGTGTTATCACCTAATCTAAGAGCATTTTCTCCATCTACCCCTAACTCAACTTGTTCATCAACTTTAATCCAGCGAGTTACAAATTGATTAATCTTAACCGGAACATTGCCCATAAAATCCGATAATACTCCAGACAGTGCCACAGCACTTCGTACTCGTGATCCTATAGCACCACTATACCCCATTTCAACCGAATCAGAATCAGTAACAACATTGCCTGACAACGCCGCTAAGTAGTGTAAATATGGCGAATCTTCTTGTTCTAAATGCGTGAACGGACGGTATTTTTTCCATGCCAAATAAAACTGTGAATACAAGCGATGACAAAAAATATCAATAAACTTACGCATTGGCTCGCTTTTTTCATCATTACGAGCAATAAATTCAGTAAAATAATTTGGAACTGCTGCATCTACACCATAGAGCCCCATAAAATTTAATTGCATATCAAATTTTTTATCGTCTCCCAACTCACAACGCCGAATATCCGCCCCAGGAAAGCTAATTTCTGAAGCTGGCCGCATGCGAATCCATTTTTCCAATCCTTGTCGAACGGTTCCATGTCCGTGCCAAGAATCTTCTAGCAGACGAATTGCTTGAAAAAATTCATATTTCGGCGCATTACCTAATACGTCGTAAATTATATTGGGGAGTTTTCGCCGACTAGTGGTTCCCATTTTAATACCTTATTAGATGGATGGCAGCTAAGCTTAGTTAACACGAAACAGTTTATTGCCGCATACATGCTAAAGAAATGATGTAGCACCATACCGAATAAATGAATATCTGAAATTGAGCGATAACGATCCTCGTGTACTGTTAATGTAATTTCTAGTCCACGTAAAATTGCGCCTTTCCGAATGCGTTCAATTGATTCAATTTCAATATTTTGAATACCATTAATGCGCCGTGAATTTTGCTCATCATTACTCCAATCATACAAACTTAATACGCGACGTAATACCTCAAGCGAAGCCAGCGAGCTATAATTTAATGACAAATGTGAAATTAAATCCCATTGAAAACGACCCCGTTCTGGCGGAGGATACATTATGGATGGACGAGTTAAATTCTTAAACGAAGCATACGATGGAAAATCTACCGACGGTATGCTTATTTCATTTTCATGTATATAACGACGTGGATAACTACCATTTGTGGCGGTTATATCACAGGATAACATTTCGGCACGAAAGGTAGAGACACCACCAATTGATAAATACGTTTCCGGTCTTCCCGTTCCTAAAATTCTTCTATTAGAATGATAATATCGTCCACCCTTTCGACGGTGTTGGAAAGTATACATCGGAAAATATTCATATTGTTCACCATTTTCAGCGTCAACGCCGGTAACTTTATCAACGCTATACACTTCAGCTCCTTCTCTTGATGCGAGATCAGCAATCACTGGATAAGCCGAACGTTTATGTGTTAAGTTAATTGGCTCACTTGCTTGTTTAAACAAATTTACAGCCGGACTACAGTGCAGCAAGAAGTTATCTTTAGTCAGACTGTGATCTTGAGGCAAAATTGCTTTAATTTTAAATTCAATATCAAATTGAGATGTTGCATCAGGCCAAGTGACATTCTCAATTCCATTAATTGTGAAAAACATATATTTTTCACGAAAATTAAAAAAGTCTTGTAGCAAATGAAAACCATGAAAACTTCGGCCGGTAATAGGAAGCATTGAGGCATCCATATCAAAATGACTTGCGCTAACGCACTTCTGAGCGCCTAGATTATGCGGCATTACAGTAGGTTGATCAGGAAATGACAAATGCGCTCGCTGCAATTCACCCGTAAACTGATGGTGCAATAATAATGCTAACGCAGGGTCAGCATGGATATGAATTTTTAAATTCGATAAATCAATATCAGCAGCCGATACTCCACTATCGAGTTGAAAGGTAAACTTTAATTGAGTACCACCTCCTGCGGGTTCACTGAGTGATACACGAGATAGACGTATCGGATTAAGCGTAACATCAACAGTAGAGCCAAATCGACAAATTACACGGTCATCACCAATAGGATCCGTAAGTAATAAGGTTCCTTTTTCAAGTAATTGTGATTGCTGTAATTGTCCTATACGTGGCATAAATTGGATAATTGTCGATGAAGGATAAGGACGTAAAAAATGTGGCCACAATTGATATAATAAGTTTTCACTTATTTCGGGGATATCATCATCGATGTGCTGTCTAATTTGGGCAGTTAAATATGCCATGCCTTCAAGCAAACGTTCAATGTAGGGATCGCGATCTTTTAATTCATTAAGGTTCAGCATACCCGCTTGTTCAGGATAAGCTTTAGCAAACTCCTGAGCGGATTCATGTAATAATCTTAATTCGGCTTCATAATATTCTCGCATGACAACTATCTCTTGGTAATCCCTTGTTCAACTCGAGCTAAGCCACCAGACATAAAATAGGTTTCAAATTGAACATATTGGCCAGTTGGTAAACGTGCGTTTACTGCTAGTTGTAAAATACAGTCTGTTCCACTCATGGGTTTAGAGAAAACATCAACTTGTTTTAAACGAGGCTCGTACTTCAATATGCTATTTTTTATAGCTTCTACCATATCTTTTATAGAATAAGGTAGTTTTTGTTGTATGTTAGAAATATCAGGTAAGCCATAATCAGGCAGATGTCGCATGGCACCTAAGCGAGCATTTAGTAAGCGTGTTAAATGGTCTTTAACGCTAACGGTTATATCATACTCAGATGGAATATTAGAAATTTTTCGACCATCTGCATATTCTCCAGTGAGTATTTCAAACAGTGCATGGTGCATCTAACAGCTTCCTATAAGACAAAAAGGGTATGATTTTTGTCATACCCTTTTTTAGCTAATTACCGAGTTGCTGTCCAAGAATCGGTAACTTTCAGATTACCGTCTAAATATGTCCAATGAATGGTGTCATATTTAAAGGCTACTGATTCAAGATGTGGAAACCGTTCAAAGTCTAAATCTTTACAGTTGTGCATTTTAGGTGTGATGTTAGTAATTTTTACACCCTCAAGAATGTGACTAAAATAAGCAACCTCATCACCAGTACTGTTAATTTCGTACCATTTGATTTCGATTTCATTAATAGTTGCACCATTAGCACAAGCTTCATACAAGTAAGGTGAAGCACGATCAAAGCCTTTAGTGATAACTAATGGTTCATGTTTACGTGTACTGGTAATAGCACCTTGCATGCTATCAGTTGGTATACGTAATTCATGATCGAATGCAATTACTTCAACAGTATCTTCACGACCTGCGATTGCACAACTACCGGCAATTGAAATACTTCCTTGCTCTGCTGGTGAACCTGCTGATTCTTTAATCCACATATATGCTGGAATAGCCATTTTAAAACTCCTTCTAATTATCTTGCAAGATTATAGTGACAATACGTATCTAATTCATTTAGTACGGAATGTCTCCCTCTAATACCAATCGGTATTCTTTCTTTTGTAATAAACGTCTTGCTTATTACCAATAAATACGAAAATATTTTCGTACTTATTGGTTTTAATAGTAACAGAAAAAATATATTTTCACTAACTATTATGTCAAAAATAAATAAATTATTCTGATTTTGGCATTTGTGATACCAGTGACAAACTAATATCCACTCCTTCAATTTGAAAGTGTGGCATAACAAATAGTGAGACACTGTAATAACCAGGATTTGAAGGAATTTCTTTTACTTCAACCTTAGCATCCCGTAATGGATGAGTTGCTATAAGCTCGGGTCCTGGATTAGTTTTCTTGGTAATCAGTGTTTGTATCCACTCATTCAACTCGTCTTCTAAAGCTTGACGATCTTTAGTTGAGCCAATATTTTCACGCTGTAATACTTTCAAATAGTGTGCTAATCGTGACACAAGAAAGATATAGGGTAAACGTGCATTAATTCTGCTATTAGCCGTAGCATCTGGAGTATTGTATTCGGCTGGATTTTGTACAGAGTTAGCAGAGAAGAAACAAGCATAATCACTGTTCTTATAATAACTAAGAGGAATAAAACCCAGATTTGCAAATTCTAATTCGCGTGTTTCCGGAATAACGATTTCAGTTGGTATCTTACCTTGCAGTCCCCGTCCGGCATCGTATAAATGAATTGGTAAGTTTTCTACTTTACCACCAGCTTCAGGTCCACGAATATTAACGCACCAGCCATTTTCCTTAAAGCTTTTAGCCATGTTTGCTGCAAAAGCAAAACTCGCATTACCCCATAAATAGTTTTCACTTCCTTGAGCATTCACCGTTTCTTCATAATTAAATGACCGTACTGGATTATTTTCACGACCATACGGTAGACGTAATAAGAATCGAGGTAATGTTAAACCAATATAACGTGAGTCTTCAGATTCACGGAAACCTTTCCAGCGAATATACTCAGCTTTATCCATATAAGTACTTAAATCATGAATTTTTGGAATATCATCGATATCTTTCTTACCAAAGAATTTAGGGCCAACAGTACCTAAAAATGGACAATGTGCCACTGAAGCGATACGAGAAACCTCGGTTAATAATGCGATGTCTTGAGCCGTACTTTCAAATTGATAATTTGAAACTATAGCGGTAATGGGTTCTCCCCCAGGAGTATCGTACTCATCGATATAAACATGTTTATATAAACCCGATTGAGTAGTATCTGGTGCTTCTTCAAAATCTTCACGCATTTCTTCTTTGCTAACATCAAGTAATTCAATTTTTGAATTTTTCTTGAAATCAGTTCGTTCAACTAAATATCTTAAACCTTTCCATGTTGATTCAATTTCTTGAAACTTTTCATGATGTAGAATTAAATCAAGTTGCTTACTGATTGTTGCATCGAGACCAGCTATATAATTATCAAGCAATACTTTATCAATTTTTTTAATTGATGAGCTTGATTTTGATATCACATCAATAAAAACACTTAATGCAGCAGTTAAACGTTGATTTGCAGATGTATCTGCCATGCCCTTTAAATCACTAAAGTTTGTTAACTCTAGTCCTTCGTCAACTGGAGCAACATCAACAAGTTTACAAAGACGCTCATAAATATTACCGCCTTCTTGCTCTTCTACCTCAGTAGTTGAGCCTTTTGAATGTTCTTGAATTGCCATTTTATTCTCCTAACTCTGTATGATAAAGTAAAGCTTTAACTTCATCTTATTCACTAATTATTATGCTTCCGGAGCTGCTTCTGATTCATCTGATTCAGATTTTGCTTCTGGTGCAAGTTTTTCCAACTCTGATCTTAAATCTTCAAGCTCAGGTTGATTTTTAATAATTTTTTCAAGTTCTTTTCTAAATGTGCCATTATCGAGCAAATTCGATTTAAGATCTTTTAGCAAATTACGCATAGACAATAAGTTTTCAAGCTGAGGAATTTGCTTAACAACACTCTCGGGATGAAATGCCTTAAATGAATCAAATTCTAAATTTACAGCAATCTCAGTGTCATCATTTGCTATAACATTATCAACAGTAAATTTTGCTTCCGGTGATAGTTCACTTAATACTGAATCAATGTTATTTTTATTAATATTAATACGTTCGCGATGCGCCAACTTTCCTTTGGTTTTACCACCACTAAAATCACCAACACTAAGTAGTTTCATTGGTAACTCAAGTTTTTTACGTGCCCCTCCAGTTTCGACGTCTAATGTAATATTAACGCGTGCCTTTGGAATTTCATTTTGAAAACTATCAGCCATTTTACTCTCCTTCTGTAAGCCCTAAGTTTAATAGACATTTTTTAAATGTAATGTCCACTGAATTAACAAATAAAAAGTTATTCATAAAACACTAAGTGCTTGTTGAATATCAGTTTTACATATTTGATTTGATATTGTTACTAACCTTGATTCATATAGAATTTTTTCATCCTCACTTGAGGTAGCAATCATTCCACGTATTGCATTTTGTGTATGTTTTAATAATAAAATATGCAGCGAACTATCCCACATTGCAAGAGAAAATTGCTCTGCTTTATCGCACAAATCATCTAACACCGGCAAGGCTAACTCGGGTCGATTATCTTCAAGACACATCACGGCCATATGTAGTTTCATTTTAAAACGTTGTTTTTCTGTATAGGCATTATATTGTGAAAATACCGCCAAGCCTTCTTGTAAATTTTTACTTTCAGCAATGTTTCGCGCCTGAATAATCGTTTCATCTAAAGCGGCATCAAGCTCAAGTTGCAAACTGGTACCGCCGCCTCCCATGGCACTAATTTCGTCCAACCAAATTTTTGTGTCTGCTTGCACAAATGGAGAATCGTCATTAAATTTTAATGTTCCTATTCCTTCTAAACGCTGAAGAAATATCGCTGTTTGTAATGCAATATATTTAGATACATCATTTTTGTTCAAATTCTTAGCTGCGGTAAAAGATAATAATTGCAAATCAAATAAAAAATTACATCCTGGTTCAAACATCATCGCTTCACTTTGAGCCAAAGCAGCTTTATTATCACCCTTTGCGATAAGTTGTTTTATGGTGTTTAGTCCGGTTTTTCTAGGAGCCGATAATCGAGTTTTACCATTTTCATTAACGGGCAAACTAGCCATACTCCAATTAATTGCTCTACTAATACCGATCGCCTGAATATATTGTTCATTTTCCATCAAATATTTGGCTAGAGTTTTTATTGCCTTAACAACATCTTTATCAGATTGAATACTTCCTATGGATGAATTCAATCCACCCGTTTGAACAGTGCCCCCTCCCCCTGAAGACGCTCTGCTAGCTGCATTGGAAGCGGCAGCTTGTTGCTTAGCCTGTTCTTTTTGTTGCTTGGCTTTTGCTAATTTTTGATGTTTGCCTAACCATGCATTTAAAATGGTCACTTCAGGAATACCAATATCTTCTTTTCCTGAAAGACCCTTTTTAACAAGACTATTCAATTTCGTAATTAAATCTGAAATTTCATCCAATTGATAAGGTTCAATTTCATTTTTATCATTACCCAAATAAAATAATATTTTATTATTATTTAGCCAAGTAATCGCAGTAACTTTTGCAGATATTTTTTGCGGAAAACTGCTCTCAAAATAATTTTCGAGCAATTGTACATATACTTGTAAACCAATAACTAAACCTTTAACGCCTTCTAAATAAACCAGTCCCAATACTAAATATCCGGCAACACGCATGTCTTTTGCTTCGGTAGTTAATATCGAAATAGCTTCATCAATGACTAGTTGATAATCAGTATCTGCAAGCTTGTCGATTTCTTGTTTAATTGCGACAAAACTATCACTATAACGCGGATCTTCACCTTCTGGATTTGATGAAAAAGGATCAAATGTACTACCTACCCAATCGGGAACAGCAGTAGTACTTTTTTCAACAACTTTTTCTTGTTCTGTTTTTTCTTCTGCGCTTGCTGCCGATTCAGAACCGAGTTTAGATCCAGAATTAACTTGTGACTCATCAACAGTCTTACTTGCGGCAATATCTGATTCGCTTGTAACATCATCAATTACTGGAGCATCATTCATGTCCTAGCCTCCACTCATTACGTCTTGTGAACGCCATTGTTGCACGGCATCCATTAAAGTCATTTCATCTTGATTAACTAGATGAGCCATTTTATTCATATCACAACTAGAATTTTCCATCTCAGACAAAATATCGATAATATTATTGTCTTGCTTGCTCGAATCGACCAACTGCGAAAAATACGATGCCGATATTGGTTTAAAAAATATTGTTAATCGCGCAGGAAAAGATGGAGCAGGATAATTCCAAAAATAATGCGCACTCCAAGTTCGACCACCTAAAACTAATTCGCACAACTGTAACCAAAACGTTATATATTGGGTTGAATCAATTTTAGTCGATAATGGCAACCTAATTCCCCAATTAACTCTAGAGGGGGAGCGTCTCGCTACGGTTTGTAGTGTACTTATTGTCGTTTTGATTAAAGCTGCGCGTTTTTCTAAATCTGCCCCAGGCAATAACTCATTCCAAAAATCTAGCATAATATGCGATTTTAATAACGCTATTGTAGAGTCAAGTATTTTGCCCTTCGTTAAATTATCTGTCATCTTCTTCGTAGAATCAATAGACTGGGTAACATTCGCGATGGATAATCCTGTCCAGTCTTGCTGCATTAAATTCACAACATTTTCATAATAACTTTTATACGAGTGAACTAACAAAGATTGTAATTCCTTATAAACAGGATTATCAATTGAAGTAAAACCACAAAATGGATAATGACGACCACTGCTATCCTGACTTGGGTGAATTACACCTGTAATTGTACGAGACTGCTCTGTGCCAGTGAATACAAACTTATGAATTGGCGACTCTTTAAAACTATTTTTCCACTTATCACCAAAACGGCGGTTCAACAATGAAACCCCTTCATGCATCCACTTATCAAACGCAACTGTATCTCGAGTTTTAATATTGTATTTTATAAATTCAGGGTACACCGGTAACTTGCCGGTACAACCCACAATATCTTGTTTAATGGTTCGTTGAACCGATTTACTTTCCTTGTTAAATAATCCAAACATTACTAATTCCGTCTAGTAGATTGATTTGATGATTTTCTATTACTCAATTTTTTTGGCAACGCAAAACTTGATAACACCCCAGGCCTAAATAGATTATTTTGCTTGTCTGCTTTAAGCTTAAATTGTATTTTCACCGATTTTGCATTAGGTGTTTCTATTGACCAAACAGTATTAAACTGAGTACCACGTTCACGCGTCATTTTAGCCTTTTTAAACAAATGGAATACGCCCCAAACGCCAACTTCTTCTATTTCAGCTCGGACATTACGCTTATCTGAAATACCTATAATACGTGCACCACTTCGTTCACTATCACCTGGCCACTTAAATTTTCGCCACTCCTGAGGCCCCATCCGATACCGAAATTCTTGACCATTAGTTTCAATAGTAATCTCATCTAAACCTGAAATTGGAATTGGATACAACGAAAAAGTTAAATTAGGTTCATCGTTACCCCGCCGAAATAAACCACTTGTTATACCGTGAGCTTTTTTCAAAACTGCAAAAAATGATTTATCGAAATTAGGACCGATTCCTAACCAATTTCGCTCTTTCCAACTTGAACGACGTTTAACCAAGTAGGACGAAATTTCATTATTAACAAACGACCATAATATGCCATCTTTTGGTCTAAAAAATTCAGCAACATCATCAATTGGCGCATCCGGACCATTAGTTGAAAATGGGAATTTACCACGAATACGATCCTCAAACTCTCGGACAACCATATTTTCCCACTTATACTGTACTTCTTTCATCGCGACGCGCATGATAACTTTCCATGAATTTTTAATAGAATCCATCAAAAACAACTCTAGTGTTCGACGCGTTCGTACTTCATTGCCATTAAGTAAGCCGGTTGTTGTTACCCAACTCTTGTACATTTCATTTTTACCACCAGAGCCGCCCAACATACTTGATGCAAAAATTTCTGATTCGCGTTCCATTTCACTCGAAGCACGTATTCTCTCCATTTCGGCTTGCAAACCAGATAAACCCGATAAGTATTGGTTCATCAGTTCACTTACAGTACGCTTGTCACCTGGATCGGTAAAGCGCCGCATATCGTGAAAAGGTCGATCCAATTCTTTTACATATATTTTTTGAATCACTTTTTTCTTGGCTATGTCTTCTAATGATAATTTTGAAATAATACGGACACCGTTATCATCCCAATTAATTTCTTCCAAGTTTATATTTTCGCCAATCATTTTAAACGTTTCAGCTAGCGGACCATCAGATCGAGACAGTAGCAATAACTTATTGGCTGCATCACTAATTGTTGCAAACCTTTTAACTCTAAATTCTTTAATGAATTTATACCAAACACTTACGTAGTTATTAAAATACATATAGCGAATATCACGAGTCAATTGAATTAATAATGCTTCGTCAACTTGAGTTAATGACTTATCACCTTCAGAGAGAGGCTTAATATCTGTTCCAAGAACCCAGTCACCACGACTTGCCGAATTCACTAATTTCCACATTTCATGTGAAACATATGTTTCCCAACCTTCTTTAGTATAAAACCCTGGTACCACAAGTTCGTTTGACAAATAATTATTACCAGATACATTAACTAATTTTTTAAATGGTTTATTGGGTAATTCAGCATTACCTTTACTTTTAAGCTGTGCAAACAGTAGTTCAGCATTAGGTGGAGTCCGCAAATGAGAACGCGCCAACTTAATTAAAGAAGTATTCTTTCTCCATTTAGAAGCATACATTTTATCTGTTTCAGGAAGCTGCATATGCTCTAAGTATAAAATCACCATATCCTTCATATAAGCTTCAGGTATTATGTTTATATTTTTGGAGGTTTCAGCTTTGGATTTAAACTTGATAATGGCATGCCAGCTTTTATTCAATGTTGGTGATGCTAAACTTGCATCGATTCTTGCTGGTTCTGTCAACATTAGATACGTTTTAAGCGTTTGATAATAGCCAACTCTTAGTTTACTTGCTGCCTTTTCAGAAGCAATAGTCTGCCACCGCTCACTGTATTTAAGAATAGTTTTTTCTAGCAGTTTTGACACAGAAGGTAAAAAATTTTGTTCCATTGAAGCAACGATAATTCCTTCAATTGGTTTAATTTGCTCGCTACCTTTATAAACACCAAGCTTGGCATACCATGGGTTATCTGTGCGGTATTTTTTTAATAACTCATAATGCTCATAAACATCGCGTAGAGCAGAATAATATTCAGGATAATTTATTCTCTTAACTTTACTAATATCATGTAATGTCTCCGCTACTCGAGTACCACTGCTGAGTAACAATGCATTAGCGGTAAATGCTGTACTTAATAATAAAACACTAACAACTACTAAAGTTAAACTAGTAAATACCACGCTGGTTTTAACAAGCCGATGTAGTCGACGATGACGTCGGCTTTTCATAATATCTCGTGGAGATTTGAAAATTACATCGCGTAATAGTTTATTGATAAAGAAACTTTTTGGAACGGATTCTTCTGGTTTTTCAGCATTTTCGACATAACCAAAAGCTTCTCTGAGATTACCCACAATGCGTTGCAGTGGCACACCTTCTTGGGCGCCACTGGTAAAATAGACACCTTTAAAATCAGGCATTTCCTGATAGGGGTTGTCTTTAAATAATAAATTAATAAATTCAATTAAACGATTTGATGCAGCTTGAAATTGTGAAGGAAAATCGTAAATTTCTGCTTTTATTTCATGCTTACGTTGTACTGAAAGTTTATGTATTCGTAAATCGCACAAGCGGACATAAAGTTGATCTAATTTTGCAGCAATTAAGTCACTTGGATCTTCGCCTTTTTTAAGATCAACTAACACTGAGCCCCAAACTTGATTACGTTCACTTTCATTCAAATCATTAAAATACGATTGAAAGCCACTGAGTAAATCACATTTTGTAAACGTAATATAAAATGGAAATAAATAACCCAATTCGAGTATTAACTCTTCAATTCGATCTCGAATAACTTTAACATGCCAATTTAATACTTCCTCATCAGCCGTTAATAGATCTGAAATACTTAATGCAATGATTACACCATTTATTGGCATACGTTTGCGGTATTTTGTTAATAAGGACAGGAACTCTTTCCACTCGCCATTATCATCAACTTCAGTGGTATAACGTCCAGCAGTATCTAAAATAATAGCTTCATCGGAAAACCACCAATCACAATTCCGAGTTCCACCAAAACCTCGAACATCAATATCATCTGATTGGCTATGAGGAAAATTTAAACCTGAATTTCGAAGTAAGGTACTTTTTCCCGCTGCCGATGGGCCAATTATCATATACCAAGGTAATGCATATAAAGCACTGCTACCCTGATATTTAACACCAAGCTCAGTCGTCTTCAACGAAGCAATCGCTTCATTCATTTTTTCTTTTAATGCTTCAATTTCAACAGAGTGATCATTTGCATCAAGATCTTGCAGATCATCTTGTAATTGAGAGCCCCGCTTTTTGGTTATAATCCAAGAAACAAGTAAATAAATTAATGCAATTCCAATTATTGCAGCAATGATAACAAAACGCAGTGTTCTATCAGTTAACCCTATCGATGGTCCAGCAATCCAAACCAAGCTTACTAATAAAATTATCGCGGTTATTGTTACACCTGCCTTACTCAGCACAACATTTTTAAGCATTCCTATTACCATATTCATCGTTTCGACGTCCCTAAACGATTAGCTTTACGCGGATTCATTTGATCATGTAATGCAAGTATATCCTTTACTCCATTTTCAGATTGATTTTCAATAATCATTGAATATCCCATATAAGTAAAAAATATTATTGCAACGGTAAATACCGATATTGCCCAGTTAGGAACCTCTCTACGCATATGAGATATAAAACCAGATTCTGGTAGTCCGGTCGGGGAAAGCTGCCTATTTTTAATTTTTTTGTAATCTTCTAGTTGGCTACGCAGATCAACTTGCAATGCCATTAATTGCTCCATACCTTGCAATCGATAAACACCCTCGAAACCTAGTTGTAAACAAACATAGTATAATTCAATAATTTCAGTGTTAGCCGCTCCAGCTTGGCGCAACTTAGCTAGGTGCTTAAAAAATCCTTCACCTGCTAAATGCTCACCAAAAAATTGAAGTTGCAATGGATTTGACATCCACGCCATACGTTCCGACCAATCTGAACATAAAATTGTTTCATCCACAAAAGCTGCCATAGCATATTTGGTTTCTTTAATGGTAGGAGCATTAATTTTAAGTTCATAGGCAGTACGTTCTAGTGCATCAAAACCAGACATTATAGTTTTTTTATAATCTGCAGCTATACTCGCACCTCGATCGTGAGAACGAAATGGTTTTAATATTGCAAATAACAATGAGCAAGACTCAAGGACTTGGTTCACTTGATTAGCATGGTTCGTTTGTTTATTTTTTTTCGCCATTACGATTCTTTAACAGTTACAATTTCAATTTTTGCTTTTATAAAATCTCTAGGGATAAATAAACCTAGAGTTCGTTCATTTGCTATTCGGTCCCAAAATGTTCCATTGGGATCCAGACGATAATATTCAAAACCACTCTTGATGGGTAAATTACTTGGTGGCCGTTGCATGTGGCGAATATTAACACCCGGCAATGCCGACGCAACGATCATTTCAATATCAACTCGTGCCCCTACTTTAGCCATACGTTCAAATTTTCCCACCCAATTCGAATTTTCTGATTCGAGTAAAACAGCAAGAAATAGCGTTGAACTACCTAAAACGGCACTTTCAATATTATCCACTGAATATAAAGCATCGGACTCTTTTATTAATTTAATTTGAGCGACTTTAGTTGGCATCGCTACATCAACTAAATCTCTTAATAAACGTTCAAGCGTAGTAAACACTTTTGTTAAATTATTATGTTGATAAATGGGTATGCTATGAACATCCATTTCTAAACTAAATGGACATAAGCCACCAATGACATTACTGAGTAATTGATAAATTTGTTCTGGATGCAAATCAACATTTTTTCTAAAATGTTGTAATATTGGTATCGCACCACTAAGAGCCTGTAATACTAAAAAGTTTGAAACATCATTATGTCCAAACTCGGCAATACCCGAGCTATATTGTTTTCTGCGTTCATTTAAAACTCGAATTTTAGCACTAAATAATTCAATGACTCGAACCAACATTGCCGACAAATATTCTGATGCCTGTATATTTACGATTGGAGGAATATAATTTTCTACAAAACTGTATTCACCATCACCGTCATTCACAATTTCGGCAATTTTAATGGAAGTAAAATTTTCTCTGGACTCATCCCCAGTAACAATCATTAAGTTTGGATGACCTAGCATCACTTCACGTTCACGAGAAGGATCGTTTTCATCTGCAATCTGCCGATAATCTGCATACCAGGCACTTAATTGGCCATTATTATGATAACCATTAATGCCCTTGGTTGTTCGATTAGCAGGCAGACATAAATACAATTCTATTTTTTCACTGTAACCACCAGATAATTCTTTTGCTAGAGGTTCACTTTCTCCTGCTTCGTAACTAATTAAACGACCATCTGGAAAGATTGCCTGACAAAAAGACACGCGAAATTGGTTATTATCCAAAGCTTCTTGATCAATATCCAATTGTAGCAAACCCCACGCCATCGGCGAGATGCTACGAATTTGCAAACTCTGATAAGATTCAAGATAATTATCCCACATCTGAAAATGTTGCTGACCTAAAAACATGCCTTCAGCCCAAACTACTTTCCTCAAGCCCTTCATTTAAGTCTCCTAACTAAATCCATGTTTAAGTATAATTTATCAATCATCATTTAATTTAATCTGCAATATTGATCGAATTGCCTACTAAACTAACGGAAAAACTGCTTGAAAAACGGCTGCCAACAAGACTTGATGATAGTTCATGAATATCACGCCATTTTCTATCCCGTGGATTTCTAAAAATTGCAGCAACACCGATATATTTTGCCTTTTCATGTCGATCGAAAATAATTTCTTTATTAACACCGGGATGTATTACTATTTCTTTTCTTGTTAGAACGGTGCCTGTTAAAGCATTTAAGTCATTTTTCCAGATTTCATTAAAAGTAGTGCTTTCAAATGAGCTAATGTCTCGTAACTGATAAATACGAACCACAACCGATAATGGTGCTTGTTTTCGGTTAGGATTCAAATCGGGGGATGAAGAAATCCCCATCCGAATCGTTGGACCTCCACATGCCGATAACAAAACGGTTATTAAAAAAAGTGTGATAATTTGACGTGCTTTAAAATGCATATTTATTCCCTCATAACTTTCTAATTTTGATTTTCTCGATTAGATGAATAACTCTTAACAAAGCTTGGCGCGACTATCTCATTAAATCGTAAATTAGTATTCACTAGAAACTCTTTATGGTAGTTTTTATAAAAACGCCATTTACCACCCGCAGTGACTAAGCGACTAGGATGTTCATTGTTAATTGTCTCTGGACTTAATGAATTAAGTGCTTGTTGAGCCACTGCATCAATAGAATTAAATAATGCTAATTGATGCTCGACCATGTCACTAAATAAACCTTGTAATTGAACTATGCCGGGCTCACCCGAACGAAAAATTTGTTTTAATAATTTTTTAGGATTTTGAACATCCAGTAGAGAGTGCGATTTAGGAAATACTCTAGCGCTATTTAACCCAAACTCTTCAGCAAATTGTCTTTGACCTTGAATCAGCTGTGTTATACCTTTTACAACAGCATTGCCTAGTCCGGTCTTTTTTGAACGTGTAGTCGACTGTGAATTAGATTTTGGCTGATTGACCAAAGTCACTGCTCGCGGATTGCGAGCTGACAATTGTGTCATTATGCTAGGCTTACTCTCCATCTTACATCCATATTATTCCCGTTGACCAAAACTATAAGCCAGCATGGTTCTGCTGATCCTTTTTATATTCCCTCTGTACTATTTATGTACTATCGCAACATCCATTAAACAAGTCTAGCGAAATTTTAAATTATGATTGTTTAATTTATATTCAATATAAACATACAAAATGTTGCTAGGGTAAACCCTAGGTTTATCAATAAAAATAAACCCAATATGATTATTTATTAACCAAGTGTAATAAAAATTACAAGCTTATACCGAGCAATTAAAGCATTTCAAATAGTAAACAACACTTAACAAGCTGTTATAAAAAACAAAATATTCCCTATAAAGATAAAATCTTTTGTGCTTACTTAATGATTTATTTAGTGAATACACAATACCATAGTAAAACATCGCTAGGTATGTTTTATGGTAAAGAATATGGCAGAAAAAACGGATAATATAACTTCGAGTAAATATTAACATCCATGTTAAATAAGACTTTACTCTTTAATTTGATTTTTAGAAATGTAAAAAAGCACCAATAAAGGGACCGCTAAAAGTGACATCAGCAGTAACATTATCGATATCTTTTAAGCTTAGTTTTTGGGTTCGTATACCACCTTCCACACCAAACACGCTAACAATCTCATAACGCAGTTTGACCATTAAATCCGTGTAAGTAACACCGCCAGCACTAATAAAATTACTTTCGCCATTAAGTGTTATACCCGCCGGTAAATTAAAGGCAACAGCGGCATAAATCATCGGCACAGTTTGATTGATTAATTCCTCACCGGTTACTGCTGTACTAACAATTCGTATTTTACCGTCAAGTTTACGAGCGGTTAAGCCCAAATCAAGTTCAACGACATTATCAAGAATTTCATAATAAGCCGTAATATCAGTAGAATCTAACACAATTGTACTCGCAACTGGATCGGATATATTAAAGGTCTGCCCACCAAAACTAACCGATTGAGTCATAATACCATTACCTTGATGACCTAACTTGGTAGAGGCAAACTTAATGTTTGGGATAATAGGAACTGGATGCTCAATAGCAATATAAAAATAACCTTCCTGATTATCTTTTAAATTCAAATCGTCTTTCAAGTCAATATTTAGGCTTGAATCACTGACATAACCTGAAGCACTATGATTCCAACTGCCAGCACCAAGATAAACCCCAATCGCGTCAGCATAAGCTTGGATCGGAAAAACAAATAATAAGGGTGTTATTAATAGATATTTTAGTTTCATGACATGCCTCAGCATTAATTTAATTAATAATATTTGTAACTATTCATTGTTTATTTAATAGTACAAAATGGTGTTAAATACTCTCTAACTGTTCCCATCTAAGAAATGTTTCGTCCAACTCTTTACTTAAATTTTTCATATCAAGTTGAACTTTTGCAATTTCCGTACCGTCTTGCTCATAAAATTCAGGATCATTCAATTTATTTTGTAATATTCGTTGACGTTGTTCCAATTTTTCTATTTTTGCGGTTATTTCTTTTAATTCATGTTGTTCTTTATAAGATAATTTAGCTTTGTTATTGTTTTCATTTGTTTTTTTATTAGCTTTAATTGAATTAGTGTTGACAATTTTTTGGCTGTTTGTTGGTTTTTTGTCACTATTATTCGATTTAGTGTTTCTTAATTGACGTATATAATCACCATAACCACCAACAAATTCAGTGATAACGCCATTTCCGGATAACACCAGGGTTCCGGTAACAATATTGTCTAAAAATTGCCGATCGTGACTAACTACCAAGATAGTGCCTTGGTAATTTAATAATAGGCTTTCAAGTAATTCTAAGGTTTCAATATCAAGATCATTGGTTGGTTCATCAAGAATCAAAAAGTTTGCCGCTTGCGTGAATAATCTCGCTATTAATAATCGATTTCGCTCTCCTCCCGATAATGTTTTCACAGGTGATCGAACCCGTTCAGGAGAAAATAGGAAATCTTGTAAGTATCCAATTACATGCCGACTTTGTCCCTGTATTTCAACATATTCTTGGCCGTTATTAACATTATCAAAGACACTGGCTTCCAAGTTTAATTGTTCTCGATGTTGGTCAAAATAGGCAACTTCTAATTTTGTACCAAGACGAATATTTCCCTGATCCGGTTTTAACTCACCCAGTAATAGCTTTAATAAAGTAGATTTTCCTATGCCATTTGGGCCAATTATTCCAATTCTATCCCCACGCATAATGCGTAGTGACAAGTCTTTAACCATACAGTTATTTTCAAAACTAAAATTCACTTTTTCGAGTTCAACGACCAGCTTTCCGGAACGGTCTGCGGTATCTAAAGAAAATTTAACATTCCCCTGTTTTTCACGTCGTTTAGAACGCTCTACCCTAAGTGCTTCTAAGGCCCTAACTCGTCCTTCATTTCGCGTTCGTCGCGCCTTTATTCCTTGTCGTATCCATTTTTCTTCATCATTTAATTTTTTATCAAACAAGGCATTCTGTTTTAACTGTTCTTCTAATTGCTTCTCTTTTAATTCAAGGTAGGCACTATAATTTCCAGGATATGAAATAAGCTCACCTCGATCCAAGTCAATGATTCGAGTAGCTAAGTTAGATAAAAAAGAACGATCGTGGGTAATAAATAACAATGAGCTATTGAGGTTTAATAAAAAGTTTTCTAACCACAATATTGATGGAATATCTAAATGATTGGTTGGTTCATCTAACATCAAAACATCGGGTTCGCCCACCAAGGCCTTAGCTAAAAATACCCTACGTTTTTGTCCACCCGACATATCCGCAATTTTATCATCAGCAGATAACTCTAGTTTTGAAATAATAGATTCGATTTGTTGTTCAAAATGCCAACCGTTAACCGATTCTAATTTTGATTGTAATCGAGCTAAATTATCAAGATCAGATTGTTCTTGCGAAGTCGAAACAGTCACCACAGCTTGGTGGTACTCGTACAAAATATTGCCTACTTCCGGTAAGCCATCAGAAACAACTTCAAATACCGACTTTTCTTTATCTTTGATTAAATCTTGCTCAAGATACGCTATTGTTAAATTATCGGTCTTCCAATAACTGCCATCATCAAGTTCATATTCACCTGATAATACTTTTAATACGGAAGACTTACCGGCACCATTTCGTCCCACCAATGCCACGCGCTCACGCTCATTTAAAATGAGTTTTGTTGAATCTAATAGTGCTACATGGCCAAATGACAAACATGCATTATCTAATTGTAATAAAGCCATTTATTTCAGGTTTCTCAAGTTATCACTATAAAACGTAATTCTAGTATGGCGGAGAGGGAGGGATTCGAACCCTCGGAACCGTGAGGTTCACTTGATTTCGAATCAAGCACATTCGGCCTCTCTGTCACCTCTCCGTATTTTGCTACAAAATCAAACATAAAATCGATTAATTCGACTATAATCAGCTATCCAGTCGATAGAAGCAATATTAAATATCTGAACGGTGTTGAAATATAAGGATTTTATATTAGTTTGTTGTTAAATGTAATGGTACAATAAGTAAATATTAATAAACTAATCTTCTAAATATATTTTGAAATTAGTTTGAAATGTGATGTACTTCACACTTCAGGATACGGATTACCGTCCGATATTTGATTATCGGCAAAGGTTAAGTCTCATCATGAAATATCAATATATCATCAGCACAATTTTAGGCAGCAGCATACTCTTTGGAGCCCTAAATGCCTGCACACCGAACAAAACTATTCTTGAACAAGTGAAGAATAGTGGTGAATTACGCGTACTTACTCGAAATGCAGCCACCAGCTACTATGATGCGCCAAATGGCCCAACCGGCTTAGAATATGACTTAACCAAGAAATTTGCCGAATATCTAGGTGTCGAACTTAAATTACGTACTCCAAACAGTTTAAATGACATATTAGCGGATATTTCCAATGGAAACGCCCATGTTGCGGCAGCCGGCTTAACCATAACAAAAGAACGTGAAAAACTCGTCAAATTTTCTGTTCCTTATCAGTATATTACACAACAATTAATCTATAAGTCGGGTAATACCCGTCCTAAAAATATATTTGACGCTAAAGGCCATTTAGAAGTTATCGCCAATAGTAGTCACGCAGAAAGACTGGTAAAGCTAAAGTCTAAAAATCAAAATTTACACTGGTATGAAAGTAATACCGAAGATAATTTGGAGTTAATGCATTTAGTTTCCGAAGAAATAATTGACTATACCATTGGTGACTCAAATGAAATTGCACTAAATATGCGGTTTTATCCTAAAATACGAGTTGCGTTTAATGTTTCAAAACCACAACCATTAGCATGGGCATTTCCAAATTCAATTGACAGCTCTTTAATAAATGAAGCCAATAAATTTATTTTGGCTCTCCAGAAATCGGGCGAACTCGATAGCATAATCAGACGGCATTATGGCCATGTCGATAATTATGATTATACTGGCACTAAAACATTCCTTAGGCATGTATCAAAACGCTTGCCTCGTTATAAAAATCAATTTGAAACTGCAGCGACCAAAAATAATTTAGATTGGAGACTACTCGCTGCCGTTGCTTATCAAGAGTCCCATTGGAACCAACATGCAGTTTCGCCTACCGGCGTGCGTGGGCTAATGATGTTAACCCGAGCCACAGCCAAACATCTTGGTGTACGAAAACGAACTGATCCAATCCAATCCATTCGAGGTGGAGCTCTTTATATAAGAAAACTTCTTGATAAAATACCAAGCGATATCACCGAACCCGATCGAACTTGGATGGCACTTGCATCCTATAATGTCGGTTATGGCCACTTACGGGATGCCCAAATTATTACTAAGAAACGTGGTGGCAATCCCAATAAATGGATTGACGTAAAAGAAAGCTTACCACTTTTACGAAAACGCCGATGGTATAAAAAAACCCGCTACGGTTATGCCAGAGGAACAGAGCCTGTACACTATGTCGAAAATATCCGAAGTTATTACGATATTCTTGCGTGGCATCAAGAAACTCAACTCGAGCAGAAAATTGATCCCTCCAAGCTAGCGATTGTTTCTCCTGTTTTATAAGCTAATAAGTACTATACTATTTATTTCTAGCTCAAATATTGTATGGTTTAAATCTTAATAAATTATAGAAATTTTATGCTTACATGAACAACATCATCCCTTGGATTAAATCATTTCAAATTCGATTTCTACTCGGTATTATCACCATTATTTTACCGCTATTTACCGTTTCAATTCTGGGCTTATTATTTTTTCTTGGTACCTTAAATGCCACTAAATCTACAGTAGATGAAATCATTGCCGGTGGCACTCCTATCGTTGAATTATCAACAAAATTACAATATTTACCGCTTCATTTATCCAATATATACCGAAATAATAATCAAGAATTACATCGCAAAAAATCGACTCTAATAAATCACATTGATACTATGTTTAACGACATATTATCTGCCGCTCCTCATTCCGAAAATGCATTCCATGTGTTACTCATTATTCAAAAAGATTGGATTGCCATTAAAAAAAATTTGAGTGAAAGTGATTTAAAAAATATAGGTACCGTAAATGAAATCTCTTTGCAAATTATCGATCTATCAGAAAAGCTTGGCTTATATCAATATAGATTACAGAAAGAATTACGCACCGATATCTTTAAAGGTTTTAAATCAAAAAATGAAATATTATTTTTAATTACCATGATTTCAATTTTTGGGGTGTTACTCGCTGTAGCGGTATCAATCGGACTTAATCGTACTGTTTTAACTCCAATAAAAAATATCTTAAATGTAGTTAGCCAATTAGGTTTAGGAGAAACCTCAACAAGATTAAAACATAACGCCAGCGGTGAACTAGGTGAGTTATCAAAAACGATTAATCAACTTGCTGAAAAATTAGAAAATACGCACATACATATTAAAAATCAAACAGCTTATGATAATTTAACAGGCTTAATCAATCGACGTGAATTTAGTTTTCGCTTAGATAGCGAAATTGAACGCGCTCGTCGTTACTCACAAAATATTGCGTTATTATTACTCGACTTAAATAATTTTAAAACAGTAAACATCGATTATGGGCATTTAGCAGGAGATGAAACTATACGCGTTACTGCTCAAACTATTAGCAATGAAATAAGGCCTATGGACACTGTCGCTCGATACGGTGATGAAAAGTTTATCATCATCATGCCGGATATTAGTATAGATCATGCTTTAGCCTCGGCTACAAGAATTAAATCAATCATTGCCAATCAAACTATTTTTATTCGTGAAACTGAAAAAATTCGAATCACCATGAGCGTTGGTATTGCCATTTATCCGGATGATAGTGATGATGTACAAGCATTAATTCAAATCGTAGAAGATGATTTAGCGAAAGAAAAAACACGACAAGCTAAAATAGCAACCGATAAGTTTAATGCAATGGATACCGATGAGTTTAATCCAAACGACACCTTTGATCGTGAGATTAATGAAGATATACACTAAATTGCGTTTGAACAAATCCTTGCGGGAATTTCAGCAATACCGTGATTATTTTACACAACATAATTCATTCGGATGCCTAGGATGGCCATACAACTTAATGTATTCTGGAGATGCAACCAATATATGACGGTAAGTAAATAAACGACGGACAATCAAACTACTACCAACAAGTTCACCTACTCGCATAGCAACATCCAAGTTATCTTCTCTTTCTTTTTTTTCTAAAAAAACTTTGAAGTAATTCTGCAGATTCAGTTGCTAATTCACCTTGTGCAACTTCAACTTTATGATTTAACTCTGAGCTATTTAAAATTGAGAACACACTGCCTGCTGCTCCAGTCCGGGGATCAGCCGTTGCAAAAACAACGCGTTTAACCCGAGCATGAACAATTGCTCCTGCACACATGACACAAGGCTCTAGTGTTACATAAAGAGTGGTATCTATTAATCGATAATTTTGAATTTTTTCAGCGGCATGCCGCAGAGCAATAATTTCGGCATGCGCTGTTGGATCGTGATTCATTATTGGTTTATTCCAGCCTTCACCAATAATCGAATCATCTTTTACTAATACGGCACCAACCGGAACCTCGCCTTCTTGCTCTGCAAGTAATGCTAACTTAAAAGCGTATTTCATCCATTTTAAATCATTCATTAAATTTATCTTAATGTTAAATACTCGATTACTCCCACTCAATTGTTGCAGGAGGTTTACCCGAGATATCGTAAGTGACTCGTGATATGCCTTCTATTTCATTTATAATTCTATTTGATACCAACTCCAAAAATTCATACGGTAGATGTGCCCATCGAGCCGTCATAAAATCAATAGTTTCAACCGCACGTAGTGCAATAACATAATCATAACGACGACCATCACCCATAACCCCAACGGATTTAACGGGTAGGAATACCGCAAAAGCCTGACTGACTTTGTCATAAAGCTCATGGTGACGTAATTCAGAAATAAAAATATCATCTGCTTTACGAAGTAAATCAGCATATTCTTTTTTTACTTCACCTAAAATTCTAACGCCTAGACCAGGTCCGGGAAATGGATGTCGATATACCATATCGTAAGGTAAGCCTAATTCTAAACCGAGTTTACGGACTTCATCTTTAAATAGCTCTCGTAATGGCTCTACTAACTTTAATTTCATGTGTTCCGGTAGGCCGCCAACGTTATGGTGTGACTTTATAACATGAGCTTTGCCCGACTTCGTTCCAGCAGATTCAATAACATCTGGATATATTGTTCCTTGCGCCAACCATTTAACGTTAGCTAATTTATTAGACTCTTCTTCAAATATCTCAATAAACAAATTCCCAATTATTTTTCGTTTTTTTTCAGGATCAGTTACATTGTTAAGCGCATCTAAAAATCGCTTTTCAGCATCCACTCGAATAACACGAACACCCATATGTTCAGCAAACATGGCCATCACTTGATCGCCTTCGTTTAGTCTAAGCAAACCATTATCAACAAACACACAAGTTAGCTTTTTTGAAATAGCTTTATGCAATATTGCCGCAACAACCGAAGAATCAACACCACCGGACAAGCCTAACAAAACTTCATCATCAGTTACCATAGATTGAATATGAGTAATACTATCGGCAATTATATTTTTAGGCGTCCAAAGATCATTACAACCACAAATATCATTAACAAATCGCTGTAAAATACGTTCACCCTGTCGAGTGTGTGTCACTTCCGGATGAAACTGCAAACCATAAAACTTTTTAGTTTCATTAGCCATACCCGCCATTGGCGCATTCTCAGTGCTGGCAATAACTTTAAAGCCCTCTGGCAACTGCTCAACACGATCACCATGACTCATCCAAACATCCAATAAACCGAATCCCTGATCATTGGTATGATCTTCTATTCCAGTTAATAATTCGGAGTGTCCGCGAGCACGCACTTGAGCGTATCCAAATTCTCGAGAGTCTGAACTTGCTACTTGTCCACCTAATTGAGCAGCCATTGTTTGCATGCCATAACAAATACCAAAAACAGGAACTCCAAGCTCAAATACTTTGTTTGGTGCTCGAGGCGTTTCGTCTAGTGTCACTGACTCGGGCCCACCCGATAGAATAATACCATTAGCTGAAAAAGCAATAAGATCGGCATCGGCCATTTCATAGGAATGTATCTCACAATAAACTCCACACTCTCGCACTCGTCGAGCAATTAATTGTGTATATTGAGATCCAAAATCTAATATTAAAATTTTATCACTGTGTATATTGGTCTTATTAAGACCTGAATTATCTGTAGTCAATTGCGATATTCCGGTTTTGTTTTATATAATGATTAAAGTGTGGCCGTTAGACTCGATAATTAGGCGCTTCTTTGGTAATAGACACGTCATGTACATGACTTTCACGCATACCCGCATTGGTTATACGAACAAATTTAGGTTTGGTACGCATATCATCTATAGATGCGCAACCAGTGTATCCCATGCTAGCACGCAAGCCTCCGAGCAATTGATTAATCACCGAGCTGATCGGCCCTTTAAAAGGGATACGTCCCTCAATTCCTTCAGGCACTAGCTTATCGGCTTCACTGCTTTCTTGAAAGTATCGATCGCTCGAACCATTTTTATTCGCCATAGCACCAATTGAACCCATACCGCGATACGACTTATAAGAACGCCCTTGATACAATTCAACTTCACCTGGTGCTTCTTCCGTGCCAGCTAACATACTGCCAACCATAATACAGTCTGCTCCAGCAACAATAGCTTTTGCCATGTCACCAGAATAACGTATACCACCATCACCAATAACGGGGATACCCGAACCTTCAAGCGCCGAGGCTACGTTAGCTATTGCAGTAATCTGAGGCACGCCGACACCAGCAACTATTCTTGTCGTACAAATCGACCCCGGCCCAATACCAACTTTAACACCATCAGCACCAGCATCGCGTAACGCAAGTGCGGCAGCAGCAGTTGCTATATTTCCACCGATGACTTGCATATCAGGAAATTTTTTCTTAACCCACGCAACACGATCAATAACACCCTGTGAATGCCCATGAGCCGTATCTACCACAATGACATCAACCCCAGCTTCAACGAGTGCAGTAACACGTTCATCTGTTCCTTCGCCAACACCAACAGCAGCCCCCACCCTAAGTTGCGCTGAATCATCTTTACAGGCATTAGGAAATTCTGATGCTTTTTGTATATCTTTAACAGTAATTAGACCACGTAGCTTAAAATTGTCATTAATGACTAGTACTTTCTCGATTCTATTTTCGTGTAATAATTTACGAATTTCGCCTCGGCTGGTACCCTCGTTGACCGTTATTAAGCGATCTTTTGTAGTCATTATATTTTTGACAGGTTCCTCAAGCCGTAGCTCAAAGCGCAAGTCACGGCTGGTTACAATTCCCAATAAATCTTCACCCTCAACAACAGGCACACCAGAAATATTGTGTTTTTGGGTGATAGCAACTACATCCTTAATGCTTGTATTAGGAGATACTGTTATAGGGTCTTTAATAACACCACTCTCAAATTTCTTAACCTTACGGATTTCATTAACTTGCTCGGCAACCGTCATATTCTTGTGAATAATACCAATTCCCCCTTCTTGAGCCAGTGAAATCGCCAGTTTTGACTCTGTGACAGTATCCATTGCCGCAGACAATATTGGAATATTGAGCGTTATAGCCTTGGTCAGGCGCGTGTTTAATGTAACGTCTTTGGGTAACACACTGGAATGGGCTGGTAACAATAAAACATCATCAAAAGTAAGGGCATCCTCAACAATTCTTAACATTCTGTATAATCCTTCGAGGTTAAACAGCTAATTATAATATTTATTATACTGAGCGTAAATGGTGTATTGGCTTGATTTTTGTGCAAATTAATTTCATTAAATGATTGCTAATTATTAACCGAAATGCGCATAATAGTAGTGAAGTCAATCCAACCGATTGAGAAGGACTGACAAGCCTGCTTATTTATAGAATACATATAGAATATACTATAAGCACACAAGTCCACAGGTTTTACTATAAATATAAATAGATGTTTTTGGAGGAAAAAATGAAAAAATTAGCTTTACTGGTTGCAGCAATAGCACTGACACTATCTGCATGTAGTTCATCACCTGAAATAGCGCACTCTAAAGGTGATGCAACAGCTTCAATAACGGCTGCAGAAGATGCAAATAAACGTGCCAAAAAAGTCAATTATGAATGGCGAGATACTGGCAAAATAATCAAAAAAGCCAAAAAAGCACAAAAAAATGGTAATTTTGACATGGCGGTAAAATTGGCTGATAAAGCCAAACGACAAGCTCAAAACGCCTACAAACAATATTTAGAACAAAGAAATGCTAAACCAAATTTGGGTTAAATTTAACTACAAATTTTAAAAAGGGTCGGTTCGCCGGCCTTTTTTTTTGCACCAATGATATAAAATAAAAAATACCCTATATTAAATTTTAAATTCTCATGGATAATAATTTTAGAGACATTTATTCAATATCAAGACTCACTAGAGAAGTACGTACCGTACTTGAATCTGGATTTCCATTACTGTGGATTGAAGGTGAAATTTCAAATCTTGCTATTCCGACATCTGGCCATTGGTACTTCACCTTAAAAGATCAGGCAACACAAATACGCTGTGCAATGTTTCGTAATAAAAATAGATTACTCAATATTACACCTGAAAATGGCAAAAAAATTGTAATTAGAGCCCGAATAAGTTTTTATGAGGCTCGCGGAGAATTCCAGTGCATCGTTGAACATATAGAGCTAGCCGGTGAAGGGTTATTACAAAAGAGTTTTGATGAACTAAAAAACAAATTAAATAATGAGGGTATATTTAATACAGAATATAAACGAGCAATTCCTCGGCTTAGTCATTGTATTGGCGTTATAAGCTCTCCAACAGGAGCGGCAATTCACGATATTCTAACAACTTTAAAACGACGCTACCCCGTTCAGAAGGTAATAATATATCCTGTACTAGTACAAGGAATTAATGCCGCAGCGCAAATCACACAAGCAATAAATTTGGCTAAAAAACGCAATGAATGCGACTGTTTAATTTTGTCTCGAGGTGGTGGCTCTTTAGAAGATCTATGGCCTTTTAATGAAGAAACCGTTGCTCGAGCCATATTTAAAAGTAAAATTCCAATAGTTTCTGGAATTGGCCATGAAGTAGATGTCACCATTGCAGATTATGTTGCAGATCATCGAGCCCCTACTCCCACTGCGGCTGCAGAGTTTGTCAGTCCAGATCAAAATCAAATTACCGAGAAACTCAATAAAACATTTTCTCAATTAAGCCGAACGATGTTACAAGCGATTAATAAAAAACGTGAAAAGACAAAGTTATTTCAGTCTCAATTAATCCACCCCGGACATTATTTACAAAATATTACTCAACGCTTGGATGAACTTAATCTAAGAATGAATAGCCGTTACACACAATATTTAGCAATTCATTCAAATAAATTGCATTATCTCAAAAACCGATTAGATCTTAACCTACCATCCAAAAGAATAAACCAATTAAAAATCAAACAAAAATTTCTAACACAGCAATTAAAAATGGCTTGGAAAAATAGGTATTTGCAAATAAAACATCAATCAAGCATATTAGCGCGTGCATTAAACACTGTTAGCCCGTTATCAACCCTCAATAGAGGTTATGCCATAGCGAAATCAACTGACAACAATAAAATTATTCGAAGCTATACTGAAATTAAAATAAACTCTAAAATAAAAATCACATTAGCCAAAGGCGAGCTTACCTGTCATGTTGAAAAATCTGAAAATAATTAGTATTTCACTATTATTATTTGTATTATTTACTCAAAATTGTTTTTCTGGCGAGTTAAACAACCAAGCAAGTTTTAAATATCCAGTTCATAATCCGGTTCCGGGCGGAATAGCGATAATTGAATTAAAAACAAAAGATAAAAATAAACCTGATGTATTTTATAAAAATAAAAAAATAATGGTGCGTAAAAATGCTGGACACTGGCAAGCTATAGTAGGGCTATCTTTAAATACAAAATCTGGACAACATAAAATAAAGATTAAAACTAAAGATAAAAAACTAAAATATCAAATTTTCGCAACCAAAAATAAAGAATATAAAAAACAATACATCACTTTAAAAAACAAAGGTATGGTTACACTCAGTCCTGAAAACTTAAAAAGAGCAATCAGTGATAAAAAAATATCCAAAAAAGCCTTTGCAACATGGTTAGAGAAAAATAATATTAAACTTGATTTTATTATGCCAGTAGATGGTATTGTTAGTAGTCGATTTGGATTAAAACGTTTTTTTAACAAGAAACCCAGAAAACCCCATAGCGGAATTGATATTGCAGCCCCAACTGGAACACTAATAAAATCACCTGCAGATGGTAGAGTAATAGCTACTGGAAATTTTTACTTTAATGGCAATGTTGTTTTTGTCGATCATGGACAAGGTTTAATAACAATGTTCTGTCATATGAATAAAATCAATGTTTCAAAAAACCAAATTGTTAAAAAAGCCGATAAAATTGGTGAAGTTGGAGAAACTGGGCGAGTAACAGGTGCTCATTTGCACTTTAGTGTCAGTTTAAATAATACCAGGATTGATCCGGAGTTATTACTGCCACCAATACCTGAACTTAAAGATAAATAGTTGCATAAACATCCGTCTTGAAGTTTCTAGCGTCACCCCAAGCTACTAAATTAACGGTTATGTTTTCGTGAATGTTCTTTATTGATTCGTCCCTGCTTATCAACAGTTCGATCAAATTTTACTTTTCGTTTAGCTTGATATGGGTTTGATGATGATTTTAATTGCAATCGAATCGGCGTACCTTGCAGTTTTAAATGTTTCCTAAAACCATTAATCAAATACCGTTGATAGCTTTTAGGTAAAGAATCCGTTTTAGTACCATGAATTACAATAATAGGGGGGTTCGTGCCACCCTGATGAGCATAACGTAACTTAATACGATGACCTTTAACCACAGGAGGTTGATGAGATGATACTAAATCAAATAATAAACGTGTTAACCTTGGAGTAGAAATATTCTTAAATGCAGCTTCATTTGCCTGATTAACCGACTTAAATAAGTCGCCAACACCGGTTCCATGCAGTGCAGATATAAAATGTAATTTTGCAAAATCGATAAATGGAATTTTTAAACTTAATTCACGTTTAATTTTTTCACGCTGATAAGTTTCAAGTCCGTCCCATTTATTAACGGCTAAAACTAATGCTCGTCCAGCATCCAATATAAAACCTAAAATAGTAGCATCTTGATCCGATATTGACTCTTGAGCATCCAAAATCATCAACACAACATTTGAGTCATCAATAGCTTGTAGGGTTTTAATAATGCTAAATTTTTCAATTGCTTCTTTTACACTTCTTTTCCGGCGAACACCAGCGGTATCAATGAAAGTGTATTTAATATTATTTTTTTCAAAAGGAATATAAGTACTATCCCTTGTAGTACCTGGCATATCATAAATAACAACCCGATCTTCACCTAGAATTCGATTAACCAATGTTGATTTTCCAACATTTGGACGTCCAATCACCGCTATCTTAATTCCATCATTCTTTATTTCGTCATCAGCATCATGATCAGTATTTAACGTTGACAATACTGAACTCATTAATACATTAATACCTCGACCATGTGATGCAGTAATAGGATAAACTGCATCGACACCTAAGGCATAAAACTCAGCTGATACACTATCAGCATCCTTACCATCAATTTTATTAACGACAACAAAAAAAGCTTTTCCGATTTTTCGTAGTCGGTTCGCTATTTTTTCATCATCAATACTTAAACCATCATTAGCATCAACCAAAAATAAAATAGTATCGGCTTGGTCAACCGCCAACCAAGACTGTTTAGCCATTAATAAATCAATATTTTTTTCTTCACCCGAAACGCCACCCGTATCAATAACGATAAAAGCTTTTTTATCAAAAACAGCCTCACCAAATTTTCGATCGCGGGTAACGCCCGGCATATCCGCAACAAGAGCGTCACGACTTTTAGTTAATCGATTAAAGAGCGTAGATTTTCCAACATTAGGTCTACCTACAATGGCGATAACGGGTTTCATGTGATTTATATAATATTCAGTTAAAACTTAATGTAATAGCATCAATCACTACTATAAGCATGCACATCGCCGTAGCGGTTTGTTGCATATAAAGTATTATCAAAAATAATCGGAACGGACAAGATATTACCCACTTTTGAAATATGAGTGTCAAAATAACTGTTTAAATCATCCGCGGGATTATTTTTAACCACTGCTTCACCTATTTGAACACGAGATAAAAGCTTTCCATCTTTACGTGACATCCAATGAAGATAACCATTAAAATCACCTACAATTAGTTGATCATGAAACAAAACCGGACCGGTAACATTTCGTCGTACCAATGCATCTTGTTTCCAAAGTGTTGCGCCATTTTTGCGGTCTAAAGCCCAAATTCGACTATCGGCCGCGGTAACATAAACTCTAAATGCATCTACTTTGATATCATTAAAGATCGACAATTCTCGAGACCAAACGATTTTACCTGATGTAAGCTCGATAGCCGCGAGCCGGCCTTGATAAGTAGCGATGTAAACCAAATCATCTTTTACAATAGGAATAATATTAACATCAATAATCCGTTCAATTTCAGTACTACCACTTGGTAATGCAATCGTGGTATCCCAAATTACACGTCCTGTATTTAATGTTAGCGCAATTAATTTACCATTATCAAAACCACTAAGAACAATTCCATTGGTAATTATTGGTGATGAAGAACCTCTTAATGTTAACACGGGTACAGTTCTATTATAAAACCATCGTTGGTTGCCGGTATTAACATCCAAACCATACAAATAACCATCTACGGTATTAATGACTAAATAACCATCTGATATAGCAGCTTTTGATAATATCTCACTATTAAATTTTTTACGCCAAACTATTTCACCACTATCTATTTGAGCCATGATTAAATCACCCTGGCTCGTTCCAAATACTATTTTATTTTCAAAAATTAAAAACTGACTCGAAACGGGTAAATTAAAATCACGTTGCCAATTAACATTCCCTGTTTTTTTATCTAAGGAAAATAATTTGCCCGTATGATCTAAATATACAATTGCATTATTATAGGAAGTAGGTTGAAATTTTAAATAATTATCCCCTACACCATTGCCAAATCGTTGCGTCCAAAGCAAATCGATATCTAATTGATTTGTTAACGCTTGAAGTGCAACTGGCGGTAATACTGGTGAAGGTGATGATGCACAAGATGTAAATAATACAAATATTACAGCATAAAAAATAATGTGTATTTTCATGACTTCTCTGAACTAGGTTTCTCTGGTATGACTATATCATGTAGTTTCATTTCAATAAATTCGCGTTTCTCTTTATTTTTGATATTAGCCGCCAAAGCTGATTTATAGGCATCTTTTGCCAAAGAAAACTCTTTTTTAGCAACGTATACGTCACCACGAAGCTCGTTATATTCCGACTTAAAACTAACACTAAGTTCGTCTTTAACTAAATTAAAGGCTTGATCAATTTGTTTTTCATTTAATAAAATTCGTGCCAAACGAATTCTTGCTATGTGTTTAATTCCTTCGTCAGAACTGTTGGATAGTAACCAGTTTAATTTGCTAATAGCATCTTCAAACTTTTTATCCTCAACTAATTTTTTAGCCATAATTAATGCAGCAAGTGAGGCATAGGGTGTACTAGAATAATCCAGTACTATTTCAGAACCAATAGCATAAAACTCGTCGATTTTTTTATCACTACTAGTTTGCAACATTGTTTGATACAAACTTGAAGCAGATTGTGCTTTTTCAGACTGGTAACTGCCCCATTGCTTAAACCCAACTATTGCACCGACACCCAAAATTAAGCCGCCAATGACGGATTTACCATTTTCTTTCCACCACGTTTTTAAAGCTTCAAGTGTTTCTTCATCAGTTTCGTAATTATTCACGCTAAAACCTCTATCATTCTATTTTATTTGTTCAATTCATTTCTTTTAATTAAAAAATCATGCAATTGCTCAAGTTTAATTGTCTGTTGTGCAATATCCTCTCGCAGATACTTAATCCCAACTTCACCATTGGCTATTTCATTCTCGCCGATGATAATCGCGATAGATGCTCCACTTTTATCCGCTTTCTTCATTTGGCTTTTAAAGCTTCCACCGCCACAATTCATCTGAAGCCGTAAATTTGGAATAGTGCCTCGTAATTTTTCAGATAACATAATACCTGATTTTTCAGCAGATTCCCCTGCCAATATCATATAAATTTCGGGTAAAAACTCGGATTTCGGGATAAAATCCTCTGGAATTAACTCAATTAAACGTTCTAAGCCCATTGCGAAACCAACGGCAGGTGTATCACGACCACCAATCTGCGCAACCAAACCATCATATCTGCCACCAGCACATATCGTACCTTGAGCTCCCAACTTATCAGTAACCCACTCAAATACCGTCTTTGTGTAATAATCTAAGCCCCGAACCAATCGTGTATTAATCTTATAAGGTATACCCAAGGAATCCAGGTAACGACATAATGACGTAAAATGCTGTTTTGACTCATCATCCAAGTAGTCATTCAATTTAGGAGCCGCTTCAATTAAATCCTGCAACTCTGGATTTTTACTATCCAAAATACGCATAGGATTTGATAATAACCGGCGTTGGCTATCTTCATCTAAGCGTTTGTGATTTTTTGTGAAATATTCCACCAATACTTCTCGGTATTGGACTCTAGCTATCGAAGTACCCAAACTATTAATTTCTAAAGTGACATTGTCACTTATTCCTAATTTTTTCCATAATTTATCGGTAATGACGATCAACTCAGCATCAATATCGGGTGAGGAAATCCCAAATACTTCTACCCCAAATTGAAAAAACTGTCGATATCGTCCACGTTGTGGTCGCTCATGTCGAAACATTGGACCGTAATACCACAGCCTTTGTTGTTGATTATAAATTAATGCATTTTCAATACAGGCTCGAACACAACTAGCCGTGCCTTCTGGACGTAAAGTAAGGCTATCCCCATTTCTATCTTCAAAAGTATACATTTCTTTTTCAACAATATCGGTAACTTCACCAATTGATCGTTTAAATAAATCGGTTTTTTCAACTATTGGCATCCTAATTTCTTGATAACCATAAGAAGCAATCAATTCTTTAAAACTATTTTCCACATACTGCCATTTATAAGAAAACTCTGGAACAAGATCGTTCATGCCACGAATAGCATTTATTGTTTTTGACATTTTGTTAATCCTAAGGTTAATATTTTATTTCAAATTATTATTAATCACAAAATGCGTTATTTCTTTATTAGTATAATTTGATTTTGTAAAGTCACTGTCATTTATTTTAACTGCTCGAGAGTTCCCTTAACGTCACTTCAAAAAGTAATTTTTGATATAACCTGTGATAAATAATTTCGATGGGATTTTATAAAATTCACCTAGTTCTAAAACATGGAACAAAGTAACATCTAAATATAGTTGCCCTGCACCATCATCAACAGAATAACCTCATGACTATAAGCCATCACGTCCTTCTAATTGGTCTAACATTATTGCTTCTTTCGAGTCAGGATACTTTACTCGTAATATTGTTGAATAACTTTCAACTATATCTTTATTTTTATATTTTCGTTCAAGCAATATACCAATCCATAAACTTTTAGGGGTTTGTTTTGCTAATGCTAAATAGCGCGTATAATAACGCTTTGCCGGTTTAAATAAACTTGAGTCAAAACTAATCTGCGTCATACCCAACAATGATTTAGGAAGATTATGATTTAGCTTCAATGCATGTCGAAAATGTTTTTCAGCTAGATGCATATTACCTTTTTGTTGCTCGCATATTCCTAAATTTTCATAGACACCAATTTTGTCCTGATAAAGCGGATCTTTTAATACTTCCGAAAAATATTTAACCGACTCTTTAAACCGTTTTTGTGAGCATAAAAAAACACCGTAATTATTTTTTGCTCTTGAATTTTTTGGTGCTAATTCAATAGCCTCTTTAAAATGTTCATCTGCTTTATCATTTACTTTTAATATTTTTTGTAACTCTGCCATGTACAAGTGAGCATTGGCATTATCTGGGTCTTGTTCCAGCGCTTTTAATAATTTTTTGTTTGCCTGCTGATAAGATTTTTTTTGCAAATAGGCTAAACCTAACTGAGCATTTATTACCGCAGCTTTAGTTAAATCAGTATCCGCTCTTTCTGTAACTAATGTACAACCCGATAGAAAAACACCTAACAGAGATATCAATAATATTATGTTTTTTTTCATACTGTAGCTCTTTGATTATTTTTTAAATTATTTTTTTTATTCTTTGTTCTTTTGGTGCGATCTAGAACTTTACCTGCTAATTGACCACATGCAGCATCGATATCATCACCTCGTGTTTTACGTGTCATCGTGACTAATCCTGCTTTCATCAAAATATGGCCAAATATTTCAATTGTTTCATTTGACGAACATTTATAGTCAGTTTGAGGAAAAGGGTTGAACGGAATTAAATTAACTTTAGATGGAATATCTCGTAATAATTTAACTAATTCACGCGCATGGCTTGGTTGATCATTAACGCCTTCTAACATGACATACTCAAATGTAATTTTACGCCTTGCTTCATCTTGAATATAACGCCTACACGACTCTAATAGAACCTTGATAGGATATTTTTTATTTATTGGTACAATTTCATCTCGTAATGCGTCATTGGGGGCATGTAAAGATACAGCTAAACTAACATCACTTTGTTGTTTTAATCTATCTAAAGCAGGCACCACTCCCGAAGTACTCAAAGTAATCCTTCGTTTTGATAAACCATAGGCATTATCATCCATCATAATATCCATTGCCTTTACTACATTTTGATAGTTTAACAATGGTTCCCCCATTCCCATTAAAACGATATTCGTAATTTTTCGTTGCTCTCTCGGCACACAGGACATTGCATGATTTGCTAACCAAACTTGACCAATTATTTCCGCTACAGTTAAATTTCTATTGAAACCTTGCTGTGCTGTCGAACAAAATGTGCAATCCAGTGCACAACCAACCTGTGACGAGATACATAAGGTGCCACGGTTTTTTTCAGGAATATAAACTGTTTCAATGCAATTGCCATTTCCTACTTCAAGTAACCATTTAATTGTTCCATCACTTGATCTTTGTTCAGAAACTATTTTGGGGACGGCAATCTTGGCAATTTCAGCTAATTTAATTTTAAGTGTTTTACTGATATTGCTCATTAATGAAAAATCATTAACACCAAATTGGTAGATCCACTGCAATAGTTGCTTCGCGCGGAAGCTTTTTTCACCTAAATCAGCAAAAAATAACTCAAGATCACTTTCACTATAATCAAGTAAATTCGCTTTGTCTTTTTTAATTACATTGATCATTTTAAAACGCGCTAGTAGTTATAGTGTTTCGTCAGCAGTATATATAGTATATATATTTTTTTACTGTTTTTTGGAGCTGGTATCACAGAATATTGAGCTAAAGCTAAGATATCTCAGATAGCAATGATAACATCATTGTATAACATGACCTAGAAGGCTATTAGCAAAAAGCAGAGACTTTACTATATGACGGTATTGTTCGTATAAAAGCACTCAAAATCAATAGCTAACATATTGATATTAAAGAGTTTAAACAAATTTAATCTTTTTCATTAATCCACTCTTGCTGAATGGCTTCAAGGATTTTTTCTCCACAATGCTCGGCTAAATCATCAAATTCGGGTAATTGCATAACCCAATCACGTAATTCAGTAAATCGAAGCTGGGTTGGATCAACCTCGGAATGTACTTCAAGCAGTTCAATCGCAATATCTAATGAATCTATCCACTTTAATGACATTTTATGAGCCTCTAATGATTTTCAGATACCATATTAATCGTATATTTTGGTATTTCGATAACTAAATCTTGTTCACTCACAACGGTTTGACAGCTCAATCTCGAATCGGGTTCTAGACCCCAAGCCTTATCCAATAAATCATCTTCTAACTCTTCTATTTCATTTAAAGAATCAAGTCCTTCACGAATATAGACATGACAAGTCGTACAGGCACAGGACTTCTCACAGGCATGTTCAATTTCAATGCCGATAGATAATGCTGCATCACATATTGTTGTTTCAGATTTAGCATCAACTTCAACAACTGCACCTTCTGGACATAACTCTTCATGTGGTAAAAATATTAACTTGGTCATAATGTTTCCTAAATTCTATTACGGTAATACTGTTTTGCCGGTACTAGTTAATTAATAATTACTCAAATTCGTCTAGTTTGTGACCAGACAATGCTTTATTAATATTTTTATCCATACGTCGTGATGCAAAATCACTTGTTGCTTTATCTAGCAATGCAATTGCAGCTTTAATTTTACGCGTATCCGTACCAAGCTTGGTTGTTCTTAAATCTGTTAAGGCGTTATTGATTTGTTGAAGTTCATCGTTAGTCAGTAATTCATCAGCATCTTCAGCTAGAGCTGAATTAACTGCTTCGATTACGCGATCCGCTTCTACTTGCTGCTCTCGTAACATACGCGCACTGACATCATCTTCTGCGTGAGTAAGCGAATCACGTAACATTTGTTCAACCTCAGAATCCATTAAACCATATGAGGGTTTGACTTCAATGGCACTTTCAACACCGGTCGTTTCTTCTCTAGCGGATACCGATAATAAACCATCAGCATCGACTTGGAATGTTACGCGGATTCGAGCGGCTCCAGCGACCATCGGAGGTATGCCGTTTAATGTAAACTTACCAAGTGAGCGACAATCTGTCACCAAATCACGCTCTCCTTGTAAAACATGAATCGACATTGCAGTCTGCCCATCTTTAAATGTTGTAAAATCTTGTGCACGAGCAGCGGGGATAACGGTGTTACGGGGTATTACTTTTTCAACTAACTCACCCATAGTTTCTAAGCCTAAAGATAAAGGAGTAATATCAAGTAATAAAATTTCATCTTCGGACTTATTACCAACTAACACATCGGCTTGAATTGCTGCACCAATAGCAACCACCTTATCAGGATCAATATCCGCCAAGGGTTCCGATTGGAAATATTTTTTTACTTTATTTCTCACTCTCGGTACTCGAGTCGAACCACCAACCATGATAATTTCATTAATATCTTCGATATTAAGATCAGCATCACGCAATGCACGTCGACAAGGTAGCAATGTTTTCTTTATTAGAGGATCTATAATTTCATGTAATTTATTACGAGTTAATTCACCACTCCATTTTATTTGCTCATATTCAAGCTCAATAACAATAGACTCATTTTCAGTTAATTTTTCTTTACTATCACATGCTTTAATTAATAAATAACGCGCTGTTGAATTATCAATAGTATTATCAACACCGGCCTGTTCCATTAACCATTCGGCAATGGCGTGATCAAAATCATCACCACCAAGTACAGTATCGCCAGCAGTTGCTAAAACTTCAAATACACCTTTATTCAAACGTAAAATAGAAACATCAAACGTACCACCACCAAAATCATAAATTACAATAATACCATCTTCTTTTTTATCCAAACCGTATGCAACTGCGGCAGCGGTAGGTTCATTTAATAAACGTAACACGTTTAAACCTGCAATTTTACCAGCATCTTTTGTTGCTTGTCGTTGAGCATCATCAAAATAAGCAGGAACGGTAATAACAACGCCATTAAGTTCGCCACCCAATGTTTGCTCTGCTCGTGACTTCAAACTTTTCAAAATTTCTGACGATACTTCAATCGCACTGACACTCGATGATGAGGTTTTAATTCGTGGCACGGCACTATCAGTAGTAGATTCAAATAAGTAAGGTAAACTGCCACCTAGCCCCTTAATTTCACTGATGCTTCGGCCAATTAATCGTTTTACTGATGATATAGTATTCTCCGGATCGCTCACTAACTGCTGTTTAGCTTCTAATCCGACAATAGGTAACTTCTCTTTTTGGTATTGAACGACTGAAGGTAATAAATGTCTGTTTTGTTCATCTGCAAGCGTATCAGCCTGTCCACTGCGAACCGTTGCTACAAGAGAGTTTGTAGTACCAAGATCAATGCCAACAGCTAATCGATGTTGGTGTGGTGCCGTTGCTTCACCGGGTTCACTAATTTGTAATAAGGCCATAGTTACTAAATTGTTTAAATAAATTGGGTTATTGGGCGTTTATTAAGTCTTCTTCTAAATCTTCAGCTTCATGCTGTAATTTTATTAAAAATTGCATTTCCTGAATGATTTTTTTTGCTCTTAATAAATTGTTTTCCGTTAGTTCAATGAATAAATCCGATAACTGATTTTGAGATCGGTTTATTCGTTTTCCAATGTCTCCTAACATAATATCTAAACTGGCTAGTGCATCGTTGCTACCGTTAATATTAGCCAAGGCTTCTCGTAATTCCATTTGCTCCATCAGAAATTCTGGATCCTGAATAGTTTCAGCTTCATTATTATATTTAATATTATTGATTTCTAAAAGATATTGAGCGCGTTGAATGGGAGATTTTAAACAGCTATAAGCTTCATTAACTCGCGTTGCTTTTTGAGCAGAAAGTAACTTTTCACTATCGGATGCATTGGCAAAACGATCGGGATGAACAGTCTTTTGAAGCTCTCTGTAAATTTCAGATAACTTGAGTAAATCAATGTCATAACTCGAAGAAAAACCAAATAATTCAAAATGATTTTGAGATAATAAATTACTCATGAATGTTCTGTTTATACGTTGAAGCTTTCGCCACAACCACATTCATCTTTAACGTTAGGATTATTAAACTTAAATCCTTCGTTTAACCCTTCTTTGCCATAGTCTAGTTCAGTGCCATCAACATATACAAAACTTTTAGGATCAACGAAAATTGAAACACCATTTGATTCAAATATTTTATCGGAATCACCTGCCTCATCAACAAACTCAAGAACATAGGCCATTCCAGAACAACCTGTTGTTTTAACGGCAAGACGTAAACCTTGACCTTTGCCGCGGTTTTGCAGATAACTTTTAACGTGTTCGGCTGCTGTTTGAGTTAACGTTATTGGCATAAGATGGCTCGCTAAACTATTTCTTTTCTTTGTAATTTGAAATTGCAGCTTTAATAGCATCTTCCGCTAACACTGAGCAATGAATTTTAACTGGCGGTAATTCTAACTCTTCAGCAATTTCTGTATTTTTTATTTGGCCAGCTTCTTCTAAGGTTTTACCTTTAACCCATTCCGTTAATAATGAGCTGGATGCAATTGCAGAACCACAACCATAAGTTTTGAATTTGGCATCTTCAATAACACCACTATCACTCACTTTAATTTGCAAACGCATTACATCACCGCATGCTGGTGCACCGACCATTCCTGTGCCCACATTCGCATCATCTTTGTCCATGTTGCCAACATTTCGTGGATTCTCGTAATGTTCAATAACCTTTTCACTATATGCCATGATTGTGTACCTCTGTTAATGCAAATTTATTTAATTTAGTGCTATCGAAATCTAATGTGCTGCCCATTCGATTGAATTTAGGTCTATACCATCTTTAAACATTTCCCATAATGGCGATAGTTCACGTAATTTAGTAATATTCTTGTGAATTAATTCACTGGTATAATCAATTTCTTCTTCAGTTGTAAAACGCCCAATGGTAAATCGAATTGAACTATGTGCTAACTCATCATTTCTACCTAAGGCACGTAAAACATAAGATGGCTCTAAACTTGCCGATGTACAAGCCGAACCTGAAGACACGGCAAGTTCTTTTAAAGCCATAATTAAAGACTCACCTTCAACATAATTAAAACTCACGTTTAAGTTATGTGGCACACGGTTTTCTTCGTCACCATTTAAGTAAATCTCTTCAATATCTTTAAAGTTGTTGTATAAACGATCACGTAACATTCTAATTCGTTCATTTTCGGTAGCCATTTCTTCTTTTGCGATACGAAAAGCTTCACCCATACCAACAATTTGATGTGTAGCTAATGTGCCAGAACGCATACCACGCTCATGACCACCACCGTGCATTTGAGCTTCTAATCTAACTCGTGGCTTACGTCTAACATATAATGCCCCAATACCTTTTGGGCCATAAACTTTATGTGATGCTAGGGACATTAAATCGACATTTAATTGATCCATATCAATTGCAGTTTTACCTGGACTTTGGGCTGCATCAACATGAAAAACTATTTTACGTTCTCGAGTGATTTCACCAATGGCTTTAATATCTTGGATAACACCAATTTCATTATTAACATGCATAATCGATACTAAGATCGTATCTTCTCGAATAGCCGCTTTAAACTTATCAAGATCGATTAAACCGGATGGTTCCGGATCTAAATAAGTCACTTCAAAACCTTCTCTTTCTAGCTGACGACAAGTATCAAGAACCGCTTTGTGTTCAGTTTTACAGGTTATAATATGTTTACCTTTTTTCTGATAAAAATGTGCCGCACCCTTAATAGCAAGGTTATCTGATTCAGTCGCACCTGAAGTCCATATAATTTCTTTTGGATTAGCGTTTATCAAAGAAGCCACATGGCCTCGTGCTATTTCAACTGCTTGCTCGGCATTCCAACCGAACTCATGTGAGCGTGATGCAGGATTACCAAAATTGCCGTCTAATGTTAAATATTCACACATTAATTTCGCTACGCGCGGATCAACAGGTGTTGTTGCAGAATAATCAAGATAAATCGGTGTTTTCATTTAAAACTCCAAACAAGTGCTAACCAAACGTACTAATTGGTAGGCACACAATAACGTCGTAAAATTATACCATGTTAAACAATATTCAAAATACTTAATATTTAAATAACGTCTTCATGAGTTTCTGGTAATAATGTAGGGTTTTCCGTACTTTGAACTAATCCAGAATATTTATCCCCTTTTCGATCAACCAAATGTCCAAGGCTGATACCACTTAAAAAGTGAAAGATTTGTTCGCTTAAATCAGTCCATAAATCATGTGTTAGACACTGTGTTTCCCCATGACAATTCGCTAATCCACCACACTTAGTTGCGTCAACTTTTTCATCAACGGCCGAAATGACATCAGCTACCGCAATATCGTGGCTAGCGCGGCTTAAACGGTAGCCACCACCAGGTCCTCTAGTGCTATCAACTAAACCTTTTTTTCGTAACTTAGAGAATAATTGTTCTAAATAAGACAGTGATATACCTTGTCTTTGTGATATATCTGCCAATGTAATTGGCCCATCGTCAAAATGTAATGCTAAATCGAGCATCGCTGTAACAGCATATCGACCTTTTGTTGTTAACCTCATAACCCTACCTGCTGAATGTAAATATATTTTTAGCAAGTAATGTGGTAGTATCTACCCTGATGACTTACTTGCTGTATAAGTATTTCACTATAAACTAAAATACCAAACTTGAGTGTTTCAATCAAGTATTCATTGATAAGCCAAGCTTAGCAAAAACCAAGTAAAATAGTCAAGTAATATTAATAACAGATTAAAGTTAAGTTAGAGATTACTACTGGTCAGTTTCTTTCTGGGGTTTTTCAATACTACTATCAGGGGTTTTAATTTCTCCGTCAATAGGGTTAATCTTACAATGCTTCAATTTATCGACTAAATCGTCATCCAATTCAACACCCAAAATTTTAATTGCCTCGCACATCGATTTCATCTGCTTATCCATCACCTCGATGTGATCCAACATAGAATTAAAAGCATGAGCCACTGGATCCGGCATGTCTTTAGTCGAACCATAGGCATCAAAACCAATTTTTTTAGCAAATTTATTACGCTTATCATCAACATCAGGCATTTTTTGTACAACACGGCCAGGGATACCAACAACTGTAGCCCCTTCGGGAACGGCTGTAACGACAACAGCATTTGAGCCAATTCTTGCACTTTCACCAACCAAAATTGGACCTAAAACTTGTGCTCCAGCACCAACGACTACATTATCTGCCAAGGTTGGATGCCTTTTACCTTTTTGCCAACTAGTGCCACCTAATGTAACACCATGGTAGAGTGTCACACCGTCACCTATTTGTGCCGTTTCACCAATAACAACTCCCATGCCATGATCAATAAAAAACCGACGACCTATAACTGCACCGGGGTGAATTTCTATGCCGGTAAACCACCGAACTGTTGTTGATATTTGTCGCGCTAACCATTTTAAATTAGCATTCCATAACCAATGAGCAAGCCGGTGTACCGTTACCGCATGTAAACCAGGATAGTTAGTTAATACTTCCAACGTTGTTCGGGCGGCAGGATCGCGCTCAAACACGCATTGAATATCTTCTCTTAATCTTTTAAACATAATCATTCATTAGTGTATACATTGCTAAAATCAACTCACTTTTTATATTTAGACTGGGCGGCACTAAGAATACCACGTAAAATATTTAATTCCATTTTATCAACACCTGAGCGGTTAAATAATCGCCTGATGCGCCGCATTAATTGCTTTGGATTATCTGGTTTTAAAAAATCTAATTCGGTTAATGCAATTTCAAAATGCTCATATAATCGTTCCATATCATCATTTGATGCCAGTGGAAACTCGGCTTGCTGTTCTTCAATGGGTGTTTCTAAATACGCTTTCATGTGAAGCTCATAACATAATACTTGAATTGCAGCGGCAATGTTTAGCGAGCTATATTGATCATTCGCAGGAATATTCACAAGGAAATTACAACGCTCTAACTCCTCATTTGTCAGGCCACTATTTTCGCGACCAAATACCATCGCCAAAGATTTTGTTTCAGGCATACTGGCAACTGACCACATTTTCTCAGCCATTTCTCTTGGATTAAGTAATGGCCACGGAATTTCACGTAATCGCGCACTCGCGCCAACAACAAAGTCACAGCCCACCAAGGCTTCTTCTAAAGTATCAACAACCACAACATTGTTCAAAATATCCAAGGCACTCGCTGCTCGGGCACGTGCTTTCACATCAGGGAATGAGTATGGAGCAACTAACCATAATTCCGATAAATTCATGTTTTTCATGGCGCGTGCTGCTGCCCCAATGTTTCCTGGATGGCTGGTATTAACCATCACAACACGAAATTTGTTATACATATTCACTATAAATTTACGCCACATATTTAATATTTAAAAATCCATTTTAACTAATTTAAGCTCAAATCTATATACAGAATTAGTATTATCCCTAAGATCGTACTATCCCTAAGTACAGACTATTCATACTAGCAAAGTATAAATTCCGAATTCCAACTCAAAATATTACAGTAATGGTGATTTATTGATATTTAGTTAGTCTTTTGGCTCAGAAAGAAAGTGTACACACTAATAAAGACTGGTAAAATGTCGACATTATGGTGCTATGCACCATGCTCTTTCACATTTAACTTTACTATTGAACAGGTCACCCTATGCATCCTTTATTAAATATTGCTATTCGTGCTGCGCGTAACGCAGGAGAAATTATAACGCGATCAGCGGATAGAATCGACCAACTAACAATAGTAAAGAAAGCTGCAAATGATTTTGTCAGCGAGATAGACAAAAAAGCTGAATTAGAAATTATAGAAACCATTCACAAAGCCTACCCTGAACATGGAATATTAGCCGAAGAAAGTGGCATTCAAAAAGGCAATGAGTTTACCTGGATTATTGATCCACTAGATGGCACAACTAACTTTTTACATGGCTTTCCGCAATTTGCCGTCTCAATTGCCGTCAAAAACAAAGATCGAATTGAACATGCCGTTGTTTATGATCCAATGCGCGACGAACTTTTTACCGCTTCTCGAGGTGATGGCGCACAACTTAACAACAAACGAATTCGAGTGACACCTCAGGTTAAATTAACAGGTTCATTAATTGGCACAGGTTTTCCCTATTCCAACATGGAATATCTTGAGCCCTATATGGATATGCTAAAAAGTTTTATCCAAAAAACAGCGGGAATACGTCGCCCTGGATCTGCCGCTCTTGATTTAGCCTATGTTGCAGCAGGTAGAATTGATGGCTTTTGGGAGTTAGATCTAAAAACCTGGGATCTTGCTGCTGGTTCATTATTGGTTCAAGAAGCCGGAGGTTTGGTTAGTGACTTGAGTGGCAATAACAATTATTTAGATTCAGGACATATCGTTTGTGCTAACCCCAAGTTATTTAAAGCAATGTTACAAGAAATAAGACCGCACTTGACTCAAGATCTTAAATAAAAACCACACATTAACTCAAGATAAATTTTACTCAAACGCATCATAAATACCCCCTACTCAAAACAAATGATGTGCTTAATTAAACGCGAACAACAATTTTCTACTAAGTTAACTACAAATATCTGATTTACTTCACATTAAATTCTAGCAGATTAATTGACCTATCGACTGGATCATGTAAACTCAAGTAAAGTCTAAAAAATTACCTAAAGTCTACAATTTTGCATTGAATTGCAAATAGCTTATGACCTAGAGAGGAATAGATGTTACGAAGTATATGGATAGTAATCGCCCCACCACTATCAGTCTGTCGTTTTGGCTGTAATAGCTGCTGCATTGCGCCTATCAGTGTATTCTGGGTAGCCGGTCTAATTGCAATAGCTTATGGTTTTATTGGTGGCCCAGCGAATCTTCCTACCATGAGCTTAATTACTCAATCTCTTGGTATTTTATTGTGGCTTATTTCTTCTGTGTGGGCTGGCATTACAATTTATGCAATCAACCACGATAGCAGCTCCCCTGAGTGTCGCGGAGATTCAAATTCAGTTTGTCGTATAGTTAAAAAACAACAACCAGATGAATCAAACCCCCTTGATGAAGTTGCCCGATTTAAAGATGTAAGTTAATTTTACAAATCACCAAAACAAAACCTATTATGTACTCACTCCAAATTATTAAATTTCTAATTCGTTCAGCCTAGATTCAGTCACTAATCACTAGTATTAATATCATAAAACTAAGATCTCTCTGTGATTTACCTTCTCACTATCACTTAGGAGAAGGCATGTTTTTTATTCGATGAAATTTTCTTGGTTGGCTTGCTCAGCACCTTCTTTCACAACTTCCATTAAGTTCTCACGAGTAATCCCTAAAGCAACAACTGTAGTACTGGCCACATAAATAGAAGAATACGTTCCAATAACAACACCAACAATTAAAGCTGTAGCAAAGGCATGAATAATCTCACCACCAAGAAAAAACATCGCAATTAATACTAGTAATGTCGTTATGGAAGTCATCAAGGTTCGAGAAAGTGTTTGATTTAATGAAATATTAAATACTTCAACCGATGAGCCTTTTCTAATAATACGAAAATTTTCTCTAATTCGATCAAACACAACAATAGTATCATTTAATGAATATCCTATCACAGCTAACACCGCGGCTAATACTGTCAAATCAAAATTCAATTGTAAAATTGAAAAGAATCCTAAAGTGATAATAACATCATGAATCAAAGCAGCAACCGCACCAAAAGCAAACTTATATTCAAAACGAATTAAAACATATATCAAGATGCATGCTAATGCGATTAACATTGCCAAGCCGCCATCATCTCGAAGCTCATCACCAACTTGAGCACCAACGCATTCTTGTCGACGCATAATCACCGAGGAGTCACTGGCTTTTAATACGGATAAAACTTTATCCCCTAATGCCGTTAAATCTTTTGTTTTATTATCCGATTTTGTAACATTATTATTTCCATCTCGAACAACTGAACCACAACCTGATGCTTTATCATCAGCAGGTATACGAACCACAACATCTTTGGTTGAACCAAAATGTTGTACGATAGCATTACCGTAACCTCCTGTCTCTAAAGCAGACCGAACATTAGCTAAATCCGCAGATTCTGAATAGCTTACTTCGATTAGTGTACCACCCGTAAAATCCAAACCAAAGTTTAATCCTTTAGTAATAATTGAGGCTAAAGATACAATAATCAAAATAGCAGAAAAAATAACAGCAATTTTTCGCTGCCCCATAAAATTAAATTCAGTTTGTTTTTTAAATATTTGCATATTTATAATCCTAATAAATAAGACCGTTATTTATATTAATAACAGCCTTTAAATTAAATTGATAATGTCTTAATTCGTTTACCCGATACAAACAAGTTAACCACAGCTCGAGTACCCATAATTGCAGTAAACATTGATGTTAAAATACCAATCGACAGTGTAATAGCAAAACCCTGTATTGAACCAGTACCAAAAATAAATAATACAACGGCAGCAATCAATGTCGTTATATTGGCATCGGCAATTGTTGTCATCGCTTTGGCATAACCCGCTTTAATACTTGCCTGTGGTGTATTGCCATTTCGAAGTTCTTCACGGATTCGTTCAAATATCAATACATTTGCATCAACTGCCATACCGATTGTTAATACTATTCCTGCGATGCCCGGCATAGTTAGTGTTGCTTGCATCATTGATAAAACTGCAATTATCAATACTAAATTAAGCGACAGTGCTAGTGTTGCAACGGCACCAAAACCACGATACCAAATAATCATAAATACAATAACTAATAATAAGCCAATAACAACCGACATTGTCCCTTGTTTGATATTATCTTTACCTAAACTTGGACCAATAGTTCGTTCCTCTACAATACTGATTGGCGCAACTAAGGCTCCAGCACGTAATAACAATGCTAAATCAGAAGCTTCCGACTGACTATCTAAACCAGTAATTTGAAAGTTTTTGCTAAATACGCCTTGTATAGTTGCAATGTTAATAACTTCTTCAATTTTTGTTTTTTTAATTTTAAAATCTTTATCAGTACAATTTTCTTTTTCACGAATAGTTTTATACTCAATAAATACCACGGCCATTGGTTTTTTTAAATTTTTCTTTGTGGTTTGCGCCATGCGCTTACCACCTTCGCCATCGAGTGTAATATTCACAGATGGGCTACCACTCGATTGATCGTAACCAGCACCTGCATTGGTAATATTAGAACCACGAATAATTAAGCGTTTCTTTAATAAAACTGGATTTTTAGTGTTTCGTTGGTAATATAACCGTGTGCCAGAAGGAACTCTACCGGCTATTGCTGCGCTAACATCGCCTTTATCTGACTGCATGTAAAACTCTAATGTTGCTGTTGCGCTTAAAATTTCTTTTGCTCGAGCACTATCTTGAATACCGGGTAATTGCACAACAATTCGATCTACACCTTGTTGCGTAATAACAGGTTCAGATACCCCAAGCTCATTGACACGGTTACGTAATGTAGTAATATTTTGAGTTAATGCATTTTTTTTCTTTTCAACTAAAGTAGCCGGTTTTATTGCAACACGTAACTCAGCCGCTGCATCGCTACCTTCTGTAATATCAAGATCTTGAAACTGTCTTTTTAATTTAGAAAAAGCTTTATCTCTAATCGTAATACTATCAAATAAAATAACAATATTATCTGAAGTTTGTCGAACCGATTTATAACGAATATCTTTTTTGCGAAGATCCGTGCGGAAATAGCTACGAATTTCACTGGCATAATTGGTATAGGATTGTTTGACAACTTCATCCATCTCAACTTGCATTAGAAAATGTAAACCACCACGTAAATCTAAACCAAGATACATTGGCAGTGCATTAAAACTAGATTCTAACCATTGCGGCGCAGCACTCGTTAAATTTAATGCTACGGTATAATCCTCACCCAATTTGCACGATATAAAGTCATTGGCTTTCAATTGATCTTCTACGTTATTAAAACGGGTAATTAACTTACCATCATCAATACTAAATTCTTTAACAGGAATATTGGCACCTTTTAACATGCCTTCAACTTGTTGTTGAGTGCCAATATCTACTTTGGCATTTTTTGATGCTGATATTTGCAAGGCGGGATCAGTACCGTAAATATTTGGTAACGCGTATAACACTCCTACAGCAAGCACCAAAACAATAAGAAGATACTTCCACCACGGATAATGATTAATCATACTAAGATATTCCTGTTATCGATTCTAAACTTGAATTATTTTTATTCGTTTAGAGTCCTAATTATTGAACCAAACTCTTAATCTTTAAGAGCCGCTTTTATTGTACCTTTGGGCATCACGGCGGTAATCGATGCTTTTTGCATCCGAATAACGATATTATCAGCAAGCTCTATTGATGCATATAGATCACTGACATCAACGATTTTACCTAGCATACCACCACTGGTTACTACTTCATCACCTTTAGCAATGGACTCAACCAATTTACGAGCATCTTTCGCACGTTTTTGCTGTGGACGAATTAACATAAAATAAAATAAAGCTATCATACCACCCATGAAAATCCAAAAACTTATTGGATCGGGTGCATCGGCTGCGGTTGCACCTGCTTCGGCAATTGCTTCTGAGATAAAAAAATTCATTAATTTAAGCCCTTTTTATAAACTGTCGGAAATTCGCGTATTATGCCACAGGAGGCACATTAAGTTCGCGTTTGTGATAAAAATCAGCAATAAATTCGTCTAATTGATGATTTGCGATGGCATTACGCAGTCCCAACATCAAATTTTGGTAATAAAAGAGGTTATGAATGGTATTTAATCGCGCTCCCAATATTTCTCGGGTCTTATCAAGATGCCTTAAATAGGCTCGACTGTAATTCTGACAAGTATAACACTGGCACTCATCATCAACTGAGCCGGTGGCTAGTGCATGTTCACTATTGCGTATTCGCACAACACCTTTGCTGGTAAATAAATGACCATTACGCGCATTACGGCTGGGCATAACACAATCAAACATATCAATCCCACGGCGAACAGCTTCAACCAAATTTTCTGGTGTCCCAACCCCCATTAAATAACGCGGTTTATCTCTTGGTAGCTTAGGACGCAATCCGTCTAGTACCCGATACATATCCTCAACAGGTTCGCCCACAGACAAACCTCCGATAGCGTAACCATCAAAACCAATATCCGTTAAGCCCGCCAATGATTGCTGTCTCAAATCTTGAAACATTCCACCCTGAATAATTCCAAATAATGCACTTTGACTATCACCATGAGCATCTTTACTTCGCTTAGCCCAACGCAACGATAGCAACATGGATTGCTCAACTTCATCGCGCTCAGCGGGGAACGGTGTGCATTCATCAAAAATCATCACAATATCCGAACCCAAATCACGCTGAACTTGCATTGATTCTTCAGGCCCCATAAACACCGAGCTACCATCAATAGGTGATTTAAAATGAACGCCCTGTTCGGTTATTTTACGTAACTCTCCTAAACTCCACACTTGAAAACCACCTGAATCGGTTAAAATTGGACCAAACCAATTCATAAACTGATGTAAACTACCGTGTTTTTTTATAATGTCGGTTCCCGGTCTTAGCATTAAGTGGAAAGTATTGCCTAATACTATTTGAGCCCCCATAGCCGTTAATTCTTCTGGGGTCATCGCTTTCACCGTACCATAGGTGCCAACGGGCATAAATGCGGGTGTATCAACCACGCCACGATCAAACTGTAACTGTCCTAAGCGAGCGTGGTGCTCGGTCGTTAATAATGTAAATTCCATAACTTGCTACTTTCTCTTTTTACCTTAGCTCGGCTGATTCATATAAGATTCAATAAACATCGCATCACCATAACTAAAAAATCGATACTGTTGTTTAATCGCATGCTGATAAGCCTGTCGAATAGTATCGATTCCTGCAAATGCTGAAACCAACATTAATAAAGTCGACTCCGACAAATGAAAGTTCGTAATTAATGCATCAACGACTTTAAACTGATACCCCGGATAAATAAAAATATTGGTATCACCCGTAAAAGCTTCTAGCTTTCCGGATACAGCAGCCGTTTCTAAACAACGAACACTGGTTGTTCCTACCGCAATAATTCGGCCACCATTTTTTTTGGTGGATGTAATTATATCGCAAGTTTGTTGCGTTACTTCAAGCCATTCAGTATGCATTACATGTTCTTCAATCTTATCAACTCTCACTGGTTGGTAAGTGCCAGCACCAACATGCAGCGTAACATAACTAGAATTGACTCCTAGTTTTTTTAAAGAAGCTAATAAATCATCCGTAAAATGTAACCCAGCGGTTGGTGCTGCAACCGCACCTTGAACATCTGCATAAACCGTTTGGTAACGTTGCTCATCTGTTTTTAAATCCTCACGAGTTATATAAGGCGGTAATGGCATATGACCACAGACAGACAATAGCGACATCACGCTAAACTCACCCACTACTTTTAAAATAAAAAACAGCCCCTCTCGGCCAGTAACTTCAAGCTTAAAATCCTCATTAATAATGACAAGTGTACCGATCCTTGCTGCTTTATTGACGCGCATTTGTGCCAGAAAAGACCGGTCATTAATAATCCGCTCAACAACTATCTCCACCTTACCACCAGTCTCTTTGAAACCAAAAAGTCGAGCCGGAATCACCTTGGTATTATTCAAAATAAGCAAATCACCTTGACGTAAAAAATTAGGTAAATCACTAAATTTTTTATCCATAAACCGCACTTCGTCTCTGTCTGAAGCACTCAGACACAGTAAACGGCTCGCATCGCGTTCTGGACATGGAAATTGAGCTATCAGCTCCTCGGGTAGTTCAAATTGGAAATCACTGCGCAGTAACATTAGCGGATATTAACAGAATTCGCGAATCTCGACATTGTCAATGAAATATTAATTTAATACTTTTTAGTAATCTTTTTTCTGACAACTGGCATATTGTCTAAGCTTTACTTATAATACGACTCCAAACTATCAATATTGGCAATGACGGCGGCGTGGTGAAATTGGTAGACACGCGGGATTCAAAATCCCGTTGGGGCAACTCAGTGTCGGTTCGAGTCCGACCGCCGCTACCATTTTTATGTTTTGACTAAACATTATGTGCAAGATTAAACAGCACTCTTTTATTTCTAACTAAATCTGTAATTGTGGTACCTAACTTAATACCGCAATTATTCATTATCAGTATGCCTTAACGATTTGTAATAATTAATTAAACCATTGGTTGAGCTATCATGTGATGTTATTTGATTATCATCTTGAAGATCGCTTAATACACCCTTTGCTAATTGTTTTCCTAATTCCACGCCCCATTGGTCAAATGAGTTAATATTCCAGACAACTCCTTGTACAAAAATTTTGTGTTCATAGAGTGCAATGAGATTTCCTAGTGTTCGGGGTGATAATACTTTATAAATAATGGTGTTGCTTGGTTTGTTGCCAGGGAAAATTTTATGCGGTAATAGTTTAGCTATTTCTTCTGGTGACGCTCCGTTTTGCCTCATTTCGTCAATGGCTTCTTGTTCGGTTTTGCCACGCATGAATGCTTCGGTTTGTGCAAAAACGTTCGACATAAGAACTCGGTGGTGTTCACGAATACAATGATAACTTGAAATGGGTGCAATAATATCGGCTGGAATTAATTTGGTGCCTTGATGAATTAATTGATAAAACGCGTGCTGCCCTGTTATTCCCAATTGGCCAAATATAATGGGGCCGGTTGAATAATTATTAATAATATTACCGTCACGATCAACACGCTTACCATTGCTTTCCATATCGGCTTGGCGTAGATAATCTGAAAATAAATGTAAGTGTTGATCATACGGCAGCACCGCATGGGTTTCGCTTCCAAAAAAATTATTATACCAAATACCTAACATTGCCAAAGTTACTGGCAAGTTTTCTTCTAAAGGTGCCGTCCTAAAATGAGTATCCATTTCAAAAGCACCTTCTAATAATTTTTCAAAATTATCCATGCCGATAGATATTGCAATGGATAACCCAACAGCCGACCACAAAGAATAACGGCCACCAACCCAATCCCACATGCTAAAAATATTATCAACACCAATGCCTAACTTGACGGCAGCATCAATATTATCAGTTGCTGCAACCACATGTTTTTCAATATCTGCGGGATCTTCAATTGATTTTTTTAACCATTTAATCGCCGTTGCCGCATTGAGCATGGTATCTTGAGTGGTAAAACTTTTTGAAACTACAATAAATAATGTGGTCTCAGGTTTTAGCCTTGCTAAAGTATCCCAAATATGACTCTCATCAACATTGGATACATAGTGCATTTGAATATCATGAAGTGCATACGGTTTTAATGCTTCAGTAACCATCACCGGCCCCAAATCTGAACCACCAACACCAATATTAACAACGTGTTTTATTGGTTGATTGGTATAACCTCGCCATTTTCGTGTGCGGATAGCTTCGCTAAAAGCACGCATTTTCTCTAAAGAAGCATTAACCCTTGGCATAACATCTTCGCCAGCCGCATACACCGGTTTGTTATCTCGATTGCGTAAGGCAGTATGCAATACCGAGCGATTTTCGGTATGATTAATGGCTTCCCCATTAAACATCCGTTCGGTCCACTCTTTAACACCGGCCTGCTCGGCTAAATCATAAAGCAAGGTCATGGTTGTCTTGTTTATGCGGTTTTTAGAGTAATCGAGTAATAAATTCTTAAACTGCAAAGAAAACTCAGTAAATCGATCTGAATTTTCTTCAAATAATTGTCGCATGTGAACATGCTTAATATCATCAAAATGTGCAGCAAGTGCTTTCCATGCCTTAGAATGGGTTAGCTCACAGGAATTTGTCATGTCTTCCTGATTTGAAATTTTTGAATTAGTAACTGAATTCATATAGTGTCCATAATAGTTTAAATAATAAATTTAACGAAAACCGGTTACATAACCTTGTTTATTCGACATAATTAACTCTTGCGAAAATAAACACAATTATTCAATACCTTAACTATTTTACATTATCTAACTATCCTAGCACGAGATTTGATTTACTGTGAAAATTGCAGAAAAAGCGGGTATTCTGAGCCCCTAAATGGGCCTATATGTAAAATTATCGGGTATAATACTATTTTTCCTATATTATCCCTTTAAGTATGAACTCCAAAATAGAAATAGAGAATATGACTGCTGAAAATCCTGATACAAATCGAACAAATAACACTCAATTTAATGATTCAGCGCTTCGTGCCAGAGTGAAGCTTTTTGGTAATATTCTAGGTGAAATACTCCACGAACACGCTGGTGGTAAAGTATTTGAAGCTGTTGAAACATTACGAAAAGGTCATATTGATCTCCGTCAAAAAAATAATGATCAAAAAAGAGCCGAGCTAGCCAAGCTCGTCGAATCACTCGATAGCGAAACCGTGGTACACGTTGTTCGAGCTTTTAGCATTTATTTTAGTTTGGTTAATATTGCAGAAGAAGATTTCTTACATACTAAACGTCGCCAGTTGGTTAATACCGGTGAGACATTATGGCAAGGCTCATTTAATGAAACCTTACGTGAATTGCATGAGCAAAATATTAACGCGGATCAATTACAACACGTATTAGATCACATGGCGTATATCCCTGTTTTTACAGCTCACCCAACCGAATCTAAAAGGCGCACAATATTAGAATCATTACGTCGAATTTTTATCATATCTGAAAAACTAACAACTAAATCGACTCAAAATGAACAAGATGAAGTTATAGAAATATTAAAACGTCATATTCAAATCTTATATAAAACCAATGAGGTTCGAGTTCGCAAACTACAAGTTGTTGATGAAGTAAAAAATGGTTTATATTATTTTAGAGAGTGTTTGTTTAATGCAGTTCCCCAAACTTACCGCTCCATGGAAAAAGCATTAAAAGTTACTTACAATAAAGATAGTGAAGCAGTTAAAGTTCCTAGTTTTATGCAATTTGGTTCGTGGATTGGGGGCGATCGAGATGGTAATCCGTTTGTAAAACACGACACCACCATTCTTGCACTACGAATGCAAGCTCAAGCGGTATTAGAAGAATATATTGATCGCGTTTCAAAACTAAGCCATGTTTTATCACATTCAATTCAATTTTGTGATCTTACTCAAGCATTTAATACTAGACTAGAAAAAGATGAAGCTGAGTTAAGCCAGTTATTTGATTCCAAAAGTAATCAATTCATTCAGGAACCTTACCGGCGTAAATTATATTACATGCGTCACCGTCTACAATGTCAGCTAGATCAAATTACTCAAAAAATAAATGATGAGCCCGCTACGGCTACAATTCAATCTTGCCAATATCAAAACGAACAAGCATTTTTAAGCGACTTAACTTCAATGAGTGAATCATTACACAATCATGGTGATAGCAATGTTGCTGATGGCACATTAAAAGACTTAATCAGACTTGTTGAAACATTTGGTTTTTTCTTATCTAAATTAGATATACGACAAGAATCAACAATTCATAGTGATACTGTTACTCAAGTTTTAAGTGCTATCAATGGCAGTGATTACAATGCGATGGATGAAGCAGATCGTCTAACAACCTTAGCCAATTTTATTAAACAAACACCGCCACAACTTGATACTAGCACGTTCACAGAACAAGCAATTGAAACACTGGAAGTATTTCGTGTTATCGCAGAAATGCGTGATGAAGTCAGCCAAAAAGCATTTGGCAGTTATGTGATATCCATGACACATGCCGCCAGCCATATTATGGAGGTTATGTTCCTTGGCTGGTTAAAAGGTTTAGTTGCTATTAAGCCAGATAGCACACACTGTTATTTAAGTGTTTCACCGTTATTTGAAACTATCGATGATCTTGCTCACATTGAACCGGTGATGACCCAGTTATTAGATAACGAGGTTTATAATACGCTATTACAAGCTTCCGGTAATACACAAGAAGTCATGCTCGGTTATTCTGATTCCTGCAAAGACGGTGGCACATTGGCATCAGCGTGGAATTTATATAATGCCCAAATGCGCATTACCGAATTAACTAAAAAACGTAATATTAAACTTCGGATGTTTCATGGCCGTGGTGGTACCATTGGACGTGGTGGCGGCCCTACTCACGATTCTATTCTATCGCAACCCGATGGCACCGTGCACGGTGAAATTAAATTTACAGAACAAGGTGAAGTACTTTCATATAAATACAGCAATGAAGAAACCGCTGTCTATGAATTAGGAATGGGACTAACGGGGTTATTAAAAGCCAGTAGAAATCTTATTCAGACACCTGCTACTGTTGAAAATGAATATAAAGAAATTATGGCAACTCTAGCCGATACCGGTGAACAAAGTTATCGTGTGCTAACTGATCGTAGTCATGGGTTTTTAGATTATTTTTATGAAGCTACTCCAGTTAGTGAAATTGGTTTAATGAATATCGGTTCACGTCCATCACACCGAAAAAAATCCGATCGTTCAAAATCATCAGTGCGCGCCATCGGTTGGGTGTTTGCTTGGGCTCAATCACGCCATACTCTACCGGCATGGTTTGGTATTGGTAGTGCATTAGAAAAATGGATTGATGGTCGTCCCGATAAACTTAAAAAACTACAAGAAATGTATCACAGATGGCCGTTTTTTCGCTCATTACTCAGTAATGTGCAAATGGCGTTATATAAAGCCGACATGGATATTGCAAAATCTTATTCCTCATTATGTTTAAGTGAAGATACGGCAACTTCTATTCACCAAATAATTAATAGTGAATATCAAACAACTGTTGAAAACGTATTAAAGATTGCACAGTTAGATAATTTAATGGCTGAAACTCCTGAATTAGCTTTGTCATTAACACGACGTAATCCGTATCTTGATCCTTTAAACCAAATTCAATTAACTTTATTAAAACGTTATCGTGATGAGTCTTTAAGTGATGAAGAACGTGAATTGTGGCTCAATCCATTATTACGAAGTATTAATGCTATTGCAGCAGGTATGCGCAATACCGGTTAACTTAAAACTAATGTTAGTTGGGGCAACGTTAGGAACCCCAACTTGCAATGTAATACAACAAGTATTATAAATTTAAGCTACTTGAACGGGTATCGAGTTTTTACAATGGGTAATGTGATTAACTTCATCGAGGTAAACTAACGTAGGCTGATAGTTAGCAAGTTCTTGCTGATTTAAAATAACATAAGCAGCGATAATAATAATATCACCAGGCTCGGCTTTATGAGCAGCAGCTCCGTTAACTGAAATTATGCCTGAATCATGTTCTGCACGAATGGCGTAAGTTGAAAACCGATTACCATTGCTAATATTATAAATTTCAATTTTTTCGTATTCTAAAATACCTGTAGTATCGAGAAGATGGCCATCAATAGCACAAGAACCTTCATATTCGAGTTCTGAATGCGTGACAGTGGCACGATGCAACTTGGCTTTTAACATAGTATTTTGCATGATATTGCGAGGCTCTTTTTGTATAACTTCTTGATTACTATTAACAATTTATATACCAATAAAAAAAACTGTTACTATCTTGAAATTATACACAATATTTAACTTAGAAACCTCATTTCGGCATAGAAAATAATGTATTTTACTTAATATTTTAGTCTCTATTCTATACGAAGATTATCAATTAAACGTATATCTGATAACCATACTGCAATTAAAATTACACGTGCATTATTATTATTTCCTGAACTCATTTGCAAATTATCACAATCGCAAACAACTAAATAATCCACCTGAAATCCAGAGTGAGTTAATTCTAAAATACCTGCCGTAGTCATGGCGTTAAACTCTTGCTCACCCGAAATTATTTTTTGACGAATTGATTTTAAAACATTTAAAATTAATGCCGCTTTATGCCGTTCTTCTAATGACAAGTTAGTATTACGAGAACTCATGGCCAAGCCACTTTTTTCTCGAATCGTTTCAGATGAAATAATTTTAACACCAAACTTTAAAACTTCGACCATCTTTCGGATAATTAGCAACTGTTGAAAATCTTTCTCGCCAAAAATGGCAACATCCGGATTAACGAGTTCAAATAATTTTTTAACTACCGTAATAACACCCGAGAAGTGTCCTGGACGAGCTTTACCTTCTAAAGTATTCGACAAAAAAGATAACTCAGGAAGCTCAACACGACTAGCTTCACTACCTTCTGGGTAAATATCATTCACTGAAGGCACAAAAAGAATATCAACATTATTATTTTCGCAATACTGAATATCATTTTTGAGTGTTCTAGGATAATTAACTAAATCTTCAGTTTGATTAAACTGTAAAGGGTTTACAAATATACTAACAATAATAATCGGTGCTTGTTGATGAGCAATACGAATTAAATTTAAGTGACCGTCATGTAAATTGCCCATAGTGGGCACAAAAGCAATAGAATCGTTATTTCTTTTAAAGCCAAAAACTAATTTATCTAATTCAGACGCGCTGTTAATAACTAACATAGTCTTAAACGTTTATAATTTATTTATAACTGTGTTCATCAGCAGGAAAACGACTTTCGCGGACAGCGACAACATAATTATTAATTGCTGTTTGAATACTTCCATTAGACTCTAATAAAAAATCTTTACTAAAACGCGGACGTTTTCCAGTGGTTATTCCTAACATATCGTATAAAACCAATACTTGGCCATCACACTCAACACCTGCGCCAATTCCAATAACGGGAATATCAAGACGGCTCGTTATTTTACTTGCCAACGAAGTGGGAACACATTCTAAAACTAATAAATCAGCACCCGCCTGTTGTAAAGCAAGAGCATCATTTAAGATTGATTCAGCCTGAGAATTATCTCGACCTTGGACTTTATAAGCACCAAGTTTATGAATAGACTGTGGCAACAAACCTAGATGCGCACACACCGGAATGCTATTGTCTGATAATATTTTTACAATATTCAGTCGAACCGCACCGCCTTCTAGTTTTACCATATGTGCGCCACATTGTTTCATTAACTTTCCAGCATTTTTTAATGCTAGATTCTCAGTGGCATAGGATAAAAACGGTAAATCAGCAATCACCAAGCAGTTATTTGATGCACGTCGCACCATACTGGTATGGTATATCATTTCAGTCATGGTAACGGGTACCGTACTTTCTTTTCCTTGAACAACCATACCTAAAGAATCGCCCACCAAGATAACCTCACAGCCCGAGTTTTCGATTCGCTGTGTAAAGCTCGCATCATAGGATGTTAATACCGAAATTTTTTCACCGGATTTTTTCATCTGGTGTAATTTTATAATAGTAACTAATTCGTTTTGATTCATATTATAGTGCTAACGCTGGTGTTGGGTTAAAATAATGTCGTCCTGTAGTGATGCGATTAATTTGCTCCAAAAGCAATTGATAATCATCGTCATTTTCTGCAAAATTAATTTCTGCGGCATTCACAATTAATAATGGCGATTGGGTATAATTATAAAAAAAATCTGTATATTTTTCGACTAATTTATCAAGATATTTCATTGAAAGCTGTCTTTCATAACTGCGATCGCGCTTATTAACCCTTTTTTGTAAAATATCAGCTGGTGCTTGTAAATAAATCACCAAATCAGGAACCGGTGCATCAATAGTGACATACTCATAAACCTGCTCATATAATTTATATTCATCATCATTTAAAGTTACTTGGGCAAAAATGCGATCTTTTTCCATAATGAAATCAGCAACTCGAACAGGTCGAAATAAATCAGCTTGCCTTATTTCTTGCAATTGCTTGGCGCGTTGAAACAAAAAAAATAATTGTGTTTGAAACGCTACCAGCTCAGGAGCTTGATAAAATTGCTCAAGGAATGGGTTATCATCAGCACTCTCTAATAAAAGTTCATAAGCAAAACTCTCGGCAAGTTTTTTTGCTAGAGTAGTTTTACCAACACCTATTGGTCCTTCGACCACTATAAAATTTCGCGTCATATTATCTTCTCTATATCTTGCTTTCCCAATGCCTTAACTTGCTCACTTAGTGCAACACCATTAGGAAGTATTAATTTTGGTTCTATTTCATACAAAGGATACAATACGAATGCACGAATATACAGCCCTAGATGTGGAATTGTTAACCTGTCGCTGTTAATGACTTGTTGTCCATAGAGCAAAATATCTAAATCAAGGCTTCTTGCACCCCATCGTTCTTTTTGAATACGACCGTGTTGTTGTTCAATATTTTGCAACTTATCTAAAAGTTTAATTGCCGTTAGATTGCTACTCATTTTTAATACAGAATTAAAATAATCAGGTTGATCTTGCGGCCCCATTGGTGGAGATTTATACAAAGAGGAATTTAAAATAAAATCACAATTTTCCAGTAATTTTATTTCATTTATAGCATTCGTAATCTGTAGTCTGGGTTCATTTAAGTTGCTACCTAAACCTATATAGATATTTTGCCTATCCATAATCACTACCAAATAAAAAATATTTAAACAGAATAACTGTTATCACTACTTTTAGAGCTACTTTTACTTTTAGACTTACGCTTTTTACGACGCTTTTTGGGATTTTTATCTTTAACCTTACTCAGTAAATCTTTTTGAAGATTTTCATCGGCTACTTGAAATTCCGTCCACCAATCCGCCAATTCTTTTAAAGTTTTTTCACCGCTAGTAACGCGCAATAATAAAAAATCATACGCTGCACGAAAACGAGGATTTTCAAGTGTTCTAAATGCTCTTTTACCCCGTCGATTTGATAAACGAGATTGCATCACCCAAATTTCACGCATGGGTGTTTGAAAACGCCGTGGAATTGAAACCGTATCAATTTGCCGTTTGATCACAATATCACCCGCTAATTGTAATGCTTGAACTTCTGGCATTCCAGATTCAATTAAACGTTGAGCTTCAATTTGTACAGCAGACCACAATATAGCGGCAAATAAAAATGCCGGTGTAACAGGTTTCTTGCTCGCAATACGAATGTCAGTATTTTTAAGTGCATTGGTAATAAATATATTGGTATAACTGGGGTTAGAAATCAGCTGCTCAGCAGCAACAGGAAATAAGTGACAAAATAAATCATGTTTTACAATTAATTCATAATTTTTTTCGGCATAACCCTCAAGAAATAATTTAAGCATTTCGTCAAACAACCTTGCCGCAGGCACACCTTGCAGGCGGTGTCCTAGGTTTTGTATTTGTTTAACAATTTCATCTGGAATAGTAAATTTTAATTTTGCTGCAAAACGTGTTGCACGTAGCATTCGAACCGGATCTTCGGTAAAACGTGTTTCAGGATCACCGATTAGATTGAGGGTTTTATTTTCTAAATCTAGCGCACCATTAACACGATCAACCACACTAAAATCAGCAATATTGTAATACAATGCATTAACGGTAAAGTCCCTGCGAATAGCATCATCTTCAAGCGTGCCGTAAACATTATCACGCAAAATCATACCATCATCATGTGTTAATCCAACGGCTTCATCTGTAGACTTAGAATGATGGGCTCGAAATGTGGCGACTTCAATAATTTCTCGCCCAAAATGAACGTGAGCAAGTCTAAATCGACGACCAATGAGGCGACAGTTTCGAAATAATTCATTAACCTGTTCTGGATGAGCATCAGTCGCAACATCAAAATCTTTAGGACGTAGACCAAGTAATAAGTCTCTAACAGCACCACCCACTAAAAAAGCTGAAAAACCCGCATTTTTTAAGCGATATAACACTTTTAAAGCATTATCACTGATATTTTGCCTTGATATTATGTGTTTATCACGAGGAATAATAACTGTAGAAGTACTAATATTTTTACCTTATGTATCCGATTTTAACTGCAGATACAATAACATAATCAAGCATTTATACTAAGAACTATATATCGACTAAATATCTCTTCGTTCCCAAGTATCTTCTACTGCTTGGCGTCGGTCTTTGCCTGATCGGCGGGGGTTTTTGTCAGGTTCGAAACGAATCATGTCACGACGATCAACCGCCTTCCGGCGTTCGTCACAACGTCTATTGGGTCCAGAATACGCAGGAGCTGTAATCGTCACTTTATCTTTCTCCTCTATCATACTTAAAGTTTATGTTAAGAATAACTATTGGTCAAAATTTAATTAAATTACATTATATATCATAAACATAGCAATATTATGTTTTTAATGAATAGCATCAAAACTTCATGAAATAGGCTAGAGGCAGCTAAGCTGCTACATTTTATTTTGATTTACTACTCGATTTTATATTTAGCATTCAAAATCAGAAACCAATGATTTTTTAATCTTAGCGCTAATTGAATAAGCAATTGTTAAATTTTTATGATCTGAACCAATGTTAATATCTGCACCACTGCACGCAGCGGAAGTCATTTCAGGTGTAAATTCAAACCTCATAAAATGAACTGCCGAAGTTTTTTCAGCATTATCACGCTCCATGTCTTCATCTGCGATGGCCATTACTTTTTCAAAGCCGGTAACTTGTAACCACACGGCGTCTTCAATTCCAATTAACTTTTCTAAGGCTAATCGACGTTCAGCTATATCCGTATATTCAATCATAAATGTTGCCTTTAGATTTTGTCCATTTGGAATTAACGGATTGTAGACGCTTAATTCTTCATCTATAGCATCCTGTTCAAATATTTTTTCAATGCGTAACATCTCTTGAATTTGATACTGAATTGTTAACTTATCTTCAAAATATAAAGTAGCATTATCACCAAGTTTTACCCGTCTATTTTTTTTATGTTCCAAGACCTTAGCTCGAAAGGCATCACGCTCTTTTGAGTAAGTTTCTAAAGTCATTAAATCTGCATGCGTTAATTGAGTCATTATCTATTCCACTGTTTATCTAAATTAAATACCATAGGCTTTGCGTAACAAGCTAATAGTATGAATTGAGCTACTATTATCTTGCAAACCATTTTTAATTTGATGACCGGCCATAGGGCAATCACTGGTGTAATAATTTGCATTTGCCTGTTTAACACGCTTTACTACTGGTTTCGCAATTTTCATGGATATTTCATGAAATTCTTTTTTAACAGCATACGTACCATCGTGTCCAGAACAACGCTCAATTGGAATAACTTCTGTATCGGGTATTAAATTAAAAATATCTCGCGTTTTTAGCCCTATATTTTGCACTCGCTGATGGCATGCTACTTGATACGCCACTTTACCAAGTGAGCTATTAAAGTCGGTTTTAAATAATCCATCTTTATGACGCAAAAATAAATATTCAAACGGATCAAAAATTGCTTTTTTTACCGCTTGAACATCAGCATCATGTGGAAACATTAAAGGCAATTCTTGTTTAAACATTAATACACAGGATGAAACCGGTGCAACAATATCCCATCCTTGGTTAACTAGTGCTAGTAATTGCGGAATATTTTTATCTTTGGCTTTTTTTACAGCATCTAAATCACCGAGTTCTAATTTTGGCATTCCGCAACACTGTTCTTGTTTTATGGTAGTCACTTTAATACCGTTATGTTGATAGATTGCAATTAAATCTTCACCAATGTGGGGTTCATTATAATTGGCATAACACGTCGTAAATAAAACAACTTTGCCTTTAGTTTTAGTTCCAACGGCTATAATGTTATTTGACTTAGTTTTAATACTTTTAATTCGGTTGCGTAAGATTTTTCTTTGATAACGCGGAACAATAGCATTACTATGCACGCCTAATACAGGCTCGAGCATTTTACGAGTAATGTTGTTTTGATTAACAAAGTTAACCACAGAATTTATCACGGGCAAACTTGCTGCTCTACCGACAAGATCCGTAGATGACAATATTTTATTTCTAACACTCGTATTATGTTTTTTAAAATGTACGGCTTTTGCTCTAAGCATAAGATGTGGAAAATCCACGTTCCATTCATGAGGTGGCACATAGGGACATTTTGTCATGTAACACAAGTCACACAGATAACAGTGGTCGACAACTTTCCAATAATCTTTTTTCGCAATGCCATCAACTTCAAAAGTTTCAGACTCATCAACTAAATCAAATAGTGTCGGAAAAGAGTGACACAAGCTAACACAACGTCGACAGCCATGACATATATCGTATACACGTTCTAATTCTTTGAACAATAATTTTTCATTATAGAAATCAAGGTTTGTCCAATCGATTGCATGTCGTGTTGGTGCTTCTAAACTACCTTCTCGAGGAACGGATGTTTTTGATGACATTTTATAACCTTTATTTTCTGCGCTTAATATTATTTTTAATCTTTAACTTCTAGCATCACAAAAAATTAAGCCGGTAATAAATACCGGCCTAAAATTTTATTGCCTTCAACAATAGCAATTAATCATCAAGATTATCTAATGCTTTTTGAAAACGGTTCGCATGTGAGCGTTCTGCTTTGGCTAAGGTTTCAAACCAATCAGCAATTTCATCAAAGTTTTCTTCACGAGCCGCTTTAGCCATACCTGGATACATATCGGTATATTCGTGAGTTTCACCTGCAATTGCAGCTTTCAAGTTATCACCCGTTGCTCCAATTGGCAGACCAGTCGCTGGATCACCTGTTTCTTCAAGATATTCTAAATGACCGTGGGCATGACCCGTTTCACCTTCTGCTGTTGAACGAAAGACTGTTGCAACATCGTTATAGCCTTCCACGTCAGCTTTGGCTGCGAAATATAAATACCGTCTATTTGCTTGAGATTCACCGGCAAAAGCATCTTTTAAATTTTGTTCTGTTTTACTACCTTTTAATGACATTTTCATGATCTCCTTCTGAATTAAGTTACTGAGTCTGATAAAATTTTAACAATACTCTGAATTTAGACTCAGTCTAATAACTGAATAAAATCTTACGTGGTTCCCTAAATTTTGTCAATGCTCGTTAACCCTAAGTAGTCGACATAAAATGTTTTTCAGCTATTTCATAAATACCGTATACTAGTGCTAGATATTAATTTATATAAACATATTAACTACAATTACAGCGATCCATTATGGCGACCAAGAAAAAATCAAAAAAATCGACTACCATTACCGATTTTAATTTTGAAACCGCACTTCAAGAACTTGAACAGCTGGTTGAAAAAATGGAACAAGGTGAATCCAGCCTTGAACAGTCCCTAGTCGACTTTGAACGCGGTGTGGTACTAACCCGTCAATGTCAGGAATCACTAAAATCTGCTGAACAAAAAGTTCAAATATTACTTGAGCAAAACGGCCAACAAGTTCTAAGTGACTTTGACAACGAATAATCTTTAAATAAATATAAGCGGTACTAAAAAATTGCATCTAAATGAACAAATGTCCCAATGGCGTCTCCATGTTGATGCTGCTATGGAAAACTGGTTACCAGCAGAGTTAACCAACCCAATAAACTTACACCAAGCGATGCGTTATTCAGTTTTTAATGGTGGCAAACGAATTCGCCCTATTTTGGCTTATGCTACCGGTGAAAGTTTTGGCGCAATCATAAAAAATATTGACGTTCCTGCAAGCGCAATTGAACTGATCCATGCCTATTCACTCATTCACGATGATTTACCCGCGATGGACGATGATGATTTACGTCGCGGTCGTCCAACTTGTCATATTGCCCATGGTGAAGCCATGGCTATTCTTGCCGGTGATGCTCTACAAGCCTTAGCATTTCGTATATTGAGTCATTACGGTGATGATTTATCAAACGATCAACGAATCGAGATGATCAAAATACTCACTTTAGCCAGCGGCTCTCGTGGCATGGCTGGTGGCCAAGCAATTGATCTCGATTCTGTCGGAAAACAAATCACTATATCTGAGCTTGAAAATATGCACATTCATAAAACCGGTGCATTAATTCGAGCCAGTATTAATATGGGCGCATTGTGTGCCACAACAATAACACCAGAAGAACTCAATATTCTGGATCATTATGCCAAATGTATTGGTCTGGCATTTCAAATTAAAGACGATATATTGGATGTTGAAAGTGACACCCAAATTCTTGGCAAAACACAAGGTGCTGATGCGGCAAAGAACAAACCAACATACCCTTCTCTTATAGGAATGGCGGAGTCCAAAAACCTAACTCAGGAGTTATTAGTGCAATCGCTCAATAGCTTAAATCAGCTCGATTTACAGTCAACACGCCTAGAACAATTGGCTCACTTCATCATAGAGCGAAATCATTAGAGATATCAGGTCAGCTACGGTATATTACAGATGTATTAACAATCAAATCTCATTGCCGTAATGACCATAAATCCATTTTATCCGCTGCTAAGTGAAATTGATAATCCTGATGACATGAGGGACTTATCACCAGAGTTACTAAAACAACTCGCAAACGAGCTACGCAGCTTTACCATTGAGTTGGTTAGTGAGACGGGCGGGCATCTAGCGTCCAGTCTTGGCACCGTTGAGCTGACAATTGCGCTACACCATATTTATAACACCCCAGACGATAGACTGGTATGGGATGTTGGTCATCAAGCATATCCCCATAAAATTTTAACGGGTCGTCGTGATCAAATGTCATCAATTCGTCAAAAAGGTGGCCTAGCCGGTTTCCCAAAAAGAACCGAGAGTGACTACGACACATTTGGTGTAGGTCATTCAAGTACCTCAATCAGTGCTGCGTTAGGCATGGCTATAGCTGCACAACACCAAAAAATTGATCGACGCGTGGTTGCCATTATTGGTGATGGCGCAATGACTGCTGGCATGGCATTTGAAGCGTTAAACCATGCTGGTGTACTCGATGCCAACCTGCTAGTCATTCTCAATGACAATGAAATGTCGATATCACCCAATGTTGGAGGTTTGTCAAATTACCTAGCCAAGGTGTTATCTGGCAGCCTTTATTCCACCATGCGCGAAGGCAGCAAAAAAGTTCTCGGAACAATCCCAACCGTTTGGGAGTTAGCACGGCGCGCAGAAGAACACATGAAAGGCATGGTGATACCCGGTACCTTATTTGAAGAACTGGGTTTTAATTATATTGGACCAATTGATGGTCACGATTTAAAAACACTAACCACCACACTCGGTAATTTACGAAAACTAAAAGGCCCACAATTTCTGCATATTGTAACGAAAAAAGGCAAAGGATATCCGCCAGCAGAAAAAAATCCCTGCACTTATCATGGTGTAGGACCGTTTAATGCTGAAACTGGCGACATTCATAAAAAACCACAAACCGGCCCGAGCTATACCCAAGTATTTTCAGACTGGTTATGTGATATGGCAGCACAAAACGAAAAGCTTGTGGCAATTACACCGGCTATGCGTGAGGGCTCCGGACTTGTTCGATTTTCAGATGAGTTTCCAAGTCGATATTTTGATGTTGGTATTGCCGAACAACACTCCGTAACACTCGCAGCTGGAATGGCCTGCGACGGTTTAAAACCAGTAGTAGCAATTTACTCCACTTTTTTACAACGCGCATACGATCAACTTATCCATGATGTTGCCATTCAAAATTTAGATATTTTATTCGCAATTGATCGAGCTGGAGTCGTTGGCCCTGATGGCCCTACTCATGCAGGGAGTTTTGATTTAAGTTTTATGCGTTGCATTCCTAACATGACCATTATGGCTCCGGCAAACGAACAAGAATGTCGCACCATGTTATCCACTGGTTTTAAACACAAGGGTCCTTGCGCGGTTCGTTATCCCCGAGGAACAGGACCCGGTGTTGCCGTAAAAACAACACTTGACACTATCGAAATTGGTCGTGCAGAGCAACAACGGCAGGGTTCAAAAATTGCCATATTATCTTTTGGTATCACCTTGAGCGCCGCGCTCGAAGCCGCGGAAATACTCGATGCCACTGTAGTTAATATGCGGTTTGTGAAACCACTTGATACTGTTTTAATTTTAGAAATAGCCAAAAGCCACGAAATCATCATTACCATTGAAGATAATGCTATTCTCGGTGGTGCCGGTAGTGCCGTTAATGAATGCTTGGTTTATCATGAACTTTCAATACCCGTCAGAAACTTAGGGTTACCTGATCATTTTCAAGACCATGCCAGTCGGGAAGCGTTATTAGTTGATGCGTGTCTCGATTGTAATGGTATAATAAAGTCCGTAGAAGGATTTTTGAATCACGTAACACTTACTAAACATGCCTCACTAGCTTAAAACATTTCATAAAGATTATTATGACTGCTCTATATACCATGAAAATTATTACCGATTTTTCAGCCGCGCATTTATTACGGGGTTACCCCGGTGTATGCAGCCGCCTACATGGCCATAATTGGAAAGTTGAAGTACAAGTTAAAGCTCGTATCTTAGATGACATTGGCATGGGCTTAGATTTTTCAGATATTAAAAAAGCCACTAAAGAATTAATTGCTAAATTAGATCACCGAAACTTAAATGACATTCCACCCTTCGATAAAATCAATCCAACCGCGGAAAATGTCTCAGGGTATTTATATGCTGAATTATCAAAAACAATCAACACAGATCAGATTAAAGTTGACGCTATAACACTATGGGAAACCGAACGCGCTTGTGTAACGTATTCCGAGGAACACTAAAATGACAGCCACCACTACCGATACCATTGCCGACGTTCAAAATGATGAAGATACACGGCGAATTCCGATTAACAAAGTTGGAATAAAAGACATTCGTCACCCTGTTCGTATACGTGAACGTAATGGTAAGGATCAACATGTTGTAGCAAACTTTAATATGTATGTTGATTTGCCGCATAATTTTAAAGGCACACACATGTCTCGCTTTGTTGAAATTTTAAATAATCACGAGCGCGAAATTTCAATTGAATCATTCAAAGTCATGTTACAAGAAATGGCCGAACGACTAGAAGCAAATGCCGGCCATATCGAAATGTTATTTCCGTATTTCATTAATAAAGCCGCTCCAGTCACCGGTGTCGAAAGTTTGTTGGATTATGACGTGGAATTTATTGGTAAAATAGTCAACGGCGAACACAAAATGAAGGTCAAAGTTGTCATTCCTGTTACCAGCTTGTGCCCATGCTCTAAGAAAATTTCAGCTTATGGTGCACACAACCAACGTTCGCACGTTACCGTTACTGTTGAAATAAAAGATTTTATGTGGGTTGAAGAAATTATCGAGCTGGTAGAAAAAGAAGCATCATGTGAGCTTTATGGCTTATTAAAACGTCCCGATGAAAAACTCGTGACCGAACGTGCCTATGACAACCCAAAATTTGTCGAAGATATGGTGCGCGATGTTGCTGCTAGACTAAATGAAGAACCACGAGTGCTGTCCTATATTGTTGAGTCAGAAAATTTTGAATCAATTCACAACCACTCTGCCTACGCATTAATTGAACGTGATAAAAGTGTAAAACTAAATCTTAAAAATTAATATTTGGTTTTAAGCAACATCATGCTACCCTTGCGCGTCATTTCAAGTTTATTTAAAAATGAATTGCCTAACAGCACTGTTGTAGGAGAGTCGCCTTCTATAACCGAGCCCTTGATATTTAATAGTTTAATATCACCAACTTGAACCGTTTTTAATTTTAAATTATAGGTTTCAACTATACCATTTGCAGTGCTAGCCCAAGACTTATTACCGACATAGCGATAATCTATTCCCAACTTATTTGCAGTGGATGAATTCATCACCACAAGGCTAGCTCCCGTATCAACCATAAAGTTTATTGGTTGGCCATTAATAGAGCCGGACGTTAAATACATACCATTTTTTGGCCAAATTTGTGCTTGAGATTGCTTGTCGCGTTTATACTTGGTGCTTATATGCGTACCAAGAGCATGCGTCTCACGTTGTCCATTTATTTCAAAGACTGCTGCCTCACTGTCGGCTTTAATTAATTTTATTCCTTCAGCAGAAACCTGACCGTTTCGTAGTTTACGTTTTTTACCATCAACTGTAATAATAGCCATGCCATTAAATAAACCTAAGACGACAATATCAGCAGCAAAAATATTTTGAGTAAAAAAACTTAACAACAATAATAAAACAAATTTTGAATAGCGCATTTAAAAGTACCTATTAATAAATAACATTCACTTTATTGCTTTTATTATCAACTAAATTAATCTCAAGTTTAGTTGGGCTCCATTTATGAACAGTATCGTGGGCTTCTATAAAGACTATTTTAGTGTTTTTTGGAAGATTCACTCTGGATAAACTTCGGGTAAATGGTTGTTCATTTACATGCGGATGATACAAAGTTCTTTTTGCTATTTCATTACCTTTCGCATCTACAATCCGCCAAGCATCGGCGTAATGTTTCCATCCTGTGTCTTTGTGTTGTAAAGTCACATCAACCGACCAAGCTTCACCAGCTGCTCGAAATACCGCTTTTTCTATAGCAACTTCGTTAGCATAAACGAGATTAGTGCTAATAAACGATATTGATATAATTGCAAGTAATAAATATTTTTTTAAGCTCAAATACATATAATAAAACCTCATCGTTAAATAACAAGTTTAGACCTTATTTGAAAAATTGTATTTCTAAAACAAGCCTATAGAATTTATTTTCTCAAAAAAACCAAAATAAACTAGAATCTGCATACAAACTAAAGCGTAGACACCAGCTAAAACATCATCAATCATAATGCCAAAGCCACCACTAACTTTTTCATCTAATATATTAATAGGCCAGGGTTTAAAAACATCAAACACTCTAAACATAAAAAAACCGACTATTATATAAGTCCAACCTGATGGTAACGCAATCATTGTAATAAAATAACCAACGAACTCATCCCACACAATTGCACCATGATCATGAACCCCTAAAGCCTTCGAGGTAACATCACAAATATACACGCCAAGTGCAAAAGTCAATGCGACCATCAGCAAATAATAAGTAATTGGTAAAGATTGCATATAATAATAAAATGGAATTGCCGCTAAAGTACCAAAGGTTCCCGATGCAAATGGTGACAAACCGCTACCAAAACCAAAACTCAGCAAATGAATTGGGTTTAATAATAGTTTAAAAGGTACGGCTGCTCTAAAATATTTAATCATGTTATTTTTGCTCTTTAAAATGCTCATAACCGCTAGTTTGATAACGATAAGGCTTATTATTTAGATAACATCGAATGGTCTTTTCATTATCGACCGTACCAATTTTTGTTATTGGCACATTAAGTTGCTTAGAAATATTTTCAATCTCAACACGATGTTTTTTGTTTGCAGTAAAACACAACTCATAATCGTCACCCGAACCAAGTGCCAATTGTTGCCAGTCAGCAACAAAACCACTGCTTTTAAGTTGTTCCGAAATCGGTAGTTGCTCAACATTAATCACTGCACCGCAATTACTCAACCCTATAATATGCCCTAAGTCTGCTATCAAACCATCAGAAACATCAATACAAGCATTGGCGACTAATGCAATCTGTTGTCCAAGCTCAACACGTGGTGAAGGTTGATTTAAACGGTTCAGTAAATATTTGGTATTATTACTATCCAAATCATAATCGTTCATTATTGCAAGTAAACCGGCTCCGGCATCACCAATGTAGCCCGAGGTATAAATATCATCGTCAAATTGCGCCGAATGTCGATACATGATGTTATTCTTATCAGCATAACCGGCTATTTGCAACGTAATACTAAGCTGTCCCTTAGTAGTATCACCGCCAATTAAATCAATATTAAATAGTTGCGCTAGATCAAATAAACCGTGTGAAAAAGCCTTAACCCAAGATGAATTATTTTCTGGCATAGTAAGTGCCAAGGTAAACCATGAAGGGCTTGCGCCCATTGCAGCTAAGTCACTTAAATTGACGGCTAATGATTTATAACCAATATCATAAGCTGTAGTTACACTTGGAAAATGGACTCCGGATATTAAAGTATCCACGGATATAACGAGTGTTGATTGCTCAGTAATATCAATAACAGCAGCATCATCACCAATGCCTTTAATAATGCGGTTTGATTTAGATTGATGTGTATCAAAATACTGTTTGATTATTTGAAACTCTGATTCTAACTTGGAATTGGACATCCTAATAAATCACAAATAGTATTATGAAGACTTTTTAGCTCTTGTCTTCACTTCTACTTCACGCTCACTTAATGCTATTTTATCAAGCACCCCATTAATAAATTTATGCGCATCATCCGCTCCAAAAGTTTTAGCCAGTTCAATCGCTTCATTTATAACCGCGCGATAAGGTACATCCGGTCGATACGATAACTCATAACAGCCTAATAATAATATTCCTTTTTCAATCGGATCAATATCACTATAAGAGCGAGATAAATAAGGCACTATTTTTGATTCTAACTCAGTCACTAAAGACGGAACTTTGAAAATCACCTCATCAAAAAAAGCAGCGTCAATTTTTTTAAAATTGTGTTCTTCATAAAATTGCTTTTTAATATCATCAATATCCAAACCACTAAGTTGCCATTGATATAAAGCCTGAACAACATAACGCCGAGCGCGAGATCGTTTATTACTCATAATTTATTAATCAATTTTCCTAAGTACATTAACCATCTCAACAGCCGACATTGCTGCTTCTGCACCTTTATTTCCAGCCTTAGTGCCAGCACGCTCAATTGCTTGCTCAATCGAGTCAACCGTTAATACACCAAACGAAATAGGTAAACCTGACTGCATCATCACTTGGCTAAGTCCTTTAGTGCACTCACCAGCAACATATTCAAAATGTGGTGTGCCACCACGAATAACCGCACCTAAGGCAATAATAGCATCGTACTTTTTCGAGTTCGCCATTTTTTGAACCACCAAAGGCAATTCATATGCTCCAGGAACACGAATAATATCTAGCTCGTTTTCAGTTGCACCATGACGTAACAAAGCATCAACCGCACCATCTAATAAACTTTCAACCACAAAACTATTAAATCGCGCAACAGCCAAACCAAAGCGAATGCCGCGAATAGTCAGCTCACCTTCTATTGTCTTAATCTTAGACATTTTATCATTCCTCTATCTACAATTTTTAATTTGTTAACTTTGTACGTACTCATCAATTTCTAAATCAAACCCCGATAAGCCGTGTAATTTTTTTGGTGCGCTTAATACCCGCATGTGGCGTATGCCTAAATCTCGTAAAATTTGAGCGCCAATACCAAATGTTCGTAAATCTTCACTTGCCGTTTGCGATACAGCCTCACCAGTATCTTCTTCAATAGCATAATTATTTATTTGCTGTATAAGCTGTTCAGTCGACTCGGGTAAACGTAACATCACTAAAACACCCTGCCCTTCATCTGAAATACGTTTTAAAGCATCATTTAAGGGCCAGCCACAACCATCGTGTATATTACTAAACAAATCACACAAACTATTTTGAATATGAACTCGAACTAATGGCGCACTATCTGAAATATTGCCATATACAATCGCAAAATGTAGGCTGTCATCAATTAAATTTTTATAAGCATGTAATTCAAACTCACCAAACTTTGTCGCCAACTTAGATTTTGCGACACACTCAATGGTTTTTTCATGCTGCATTCTATAATGAATTAAATCTGCTACCGTACCAATTTTAAGATCATGCTGCTTAGCAAATTTTTCTAGGTCAGGGCGACGCGCCATCG